>Ga0184609_10000183_pt1 | contig 17164 bp, 15 predicted proteins | sample PLM1_60_coex_FD_133165 | JGI IMG/M metagenome (GOLD analysis project Ga0184609, IMG submission 133165) | Groundwater sediment microbial communities from an aquifer in East River, Colorado, USA - PLM1_60_coex | ecosystem: Environmental > Terrestrial > Soil > Riparian zone | place: USA: East... | reverse complement strand
CGGAGGCGGAGGCGGAGGCGGAGGCGGAGGAGGGGGAGGGGGAGGCTGCGGCGGCCTGGAGCACCCGAAGGTCGTTACGGACATGGAAGCCTTCGCGGAGCGGTTGCCGGCATCGTCGAACGCGTCGACGTCGAGGTTGTAGGTCGTCGCGCACGCCAGTCCGGAAAAGGTGTGAGCGGGCGGCTCGGTGTCCACGACGAGCGCTCCGTTGAGATAGACGCCATAGCCCGCAACCCCACGATTGTCGGCCGACGCTTTCCAGGCGAGGGTGAATTCTGTCTCCGACCGTTGCCAGGTCGCGAGCTTGGTCGGGACAGTCGGAGCCTTCGCATCCTGCCGGGCCGGCGCCAGCAGCGAGGCGTACGAGTTCACAGCACTCGTCTGCAAGCTGCCTGTGGGTGCAATTCCGAGATCGAGCGTGGGGCTGTCCGCGGCGGCGCCAATTGCGTCTCGCCAGAGTTGCGTGTCGAGTCGCGTACTCCCACGAAGCGTGACAAGGACAAGGATCCGTCCGCCGCCGGAGCGCAGGAGTGAGCGCACCTCGCCGGGGCCGGCAACGCGCACGATCACGAAATTCGTGCTGCTCTCTTCTGCCAGTTGGAGCGCCGCCCCCTTTGTGCGGGCCATGACCGCGCAAGGCTTCTTGCCGGAGCCGCCCGCACAGGTCGGAATCACCGGTAGCCCGGCGCGGACAGCGCGGGTGCGCAGCTGCTCCACTCGCCGAGGCGACAGCCCCGCGGTGTTGAGAACGACGGCATTGAGACCGCGCTGGCGCAGGCTGAGGAGCTTTGCGCGGTCGAGCCCCTTGGTCGAGGCACTGAGCTCGATCGCCCACGCTTCACGCGGCAGCGGGCTGCGGCCTTCGCTTGTTGCGTTCGCTTGCGGCGTGGATGCGCCGAGCACGGACCCGAACACGAGGACGGCAGCGGCGAACAACGGCACCCTGAGGCGGGTTTCGCTGGGGGCGGCTCCCATTACCTCCCCGCTATCGGTAGGGCCCAGTTCCCCCTAGTGACCAGTTCGGGTGAACGCGGCGCACTGATGTGGCCGCAGGACCGTTACTCGGCCACTACGTCATCCAGCGCAGGTCAGACCGGCGCGCTTGGCTTCGCTAAATACGACTCAGCGAATGTCCGCTAGCGGCGTTTCTAGTTCCGGTAGATCGGGGCATACGGGTCAACGAGTAGACCGCTCTCGAGGAGGCTGAGGATCTCATCGATTCCGGTCTCGACCGATCGCTCTGTCTCAAACCCGAGCTTCTCCTTGACCTTCTCGAAGCTGACCCGATAATCGCGCGGATCCTCGTCTTTGTGGACGAAGCTGACCTTCGCGGCCGGGTCGCGTTGCTTCAGCAGCTCCACGATGTCGAGCTTGCGGTAGTTCTCGTCGGTGGAGCCAACATTGAAGACCTCGCCGCGAACTTGCTCGAGCGGAGCGGTGAGCGCAAGGCACGCGGCCCGGGCCGCGTCCCTGATGTGGACGTACGGCCGCCAGAACTGCTCTCCGAACACTACGAGCTCCTTGCCCAGCGCGACCTCGCGCGCGAACTCGTTCACCGTCAGGTCGAAGCGCATCCGCGGGGAGACGCCGTGCACCGTCGCGAAGCGAAGGCAACACGTCGCGAGGTCGTCGGCCCGGGCGAGCGCGTCGAGCTCGGCGGCGACCTTCGTCTCGGCGTAGAGAGACACCGGCCGCAAATCGAAGTCCTCGGTCGCGTAGAGGTCGCTGTCGGCCATCTTCCCGTAGTTGCTGCACGTCGATGCGATGACGCAGCGCTCGACGCCCGCCGCCTTCGCGTCGTCGAGCAGCCTTCGCGAGCCCTCGACGTTGACCTCGCGGGCGGCGTCGGGCTCACGGGCACACGCCGGATCGCCGACGATCGCGGCAAGGTGCAGGACGGCCTCGACGTCGACGAGCGCCTGCTGCCTGGCCGTGGCGTCGCGGACGTCGCCTCGCACGAACTGAAACCGGTGGTCTCCCCAGGAGTGCAGCAGCGAGGGCACGCTTCCGTGCAAGAGCGAGTCGAAAGCGCGCACGGCGTGGCCCTTGGCCAGCAGCTCGTCGACCACCACGGATCCGACGTAGCCCGCCCCGCCGGTGATCAGAATCCATTTCCCCATTCCTCTAGAGACCTTTCGGCGAGGCCTAGAAGCCGCTTTGCCCTGGAAGGGTGCAGCCCGGTGCCGCCGTCGAGGTAGTGCCCGCCGACATCACCAGGCTAGTGCGCGAACGCGCAGGTTTCCGCAGTCTCATGAGATTTTCATACCCCCTCCTCAGGTTGTAATGGGCGGGGCTATGTCGCGCAAGTGCCTACATGCCTGGGAGCCCGAGGCTCCCTAGGTCGCCGAGGCCGGCAGCGCCGCCGAGCTTCGACTCCGCGAGCGCCTGAGCCGAGCGGAGAGCCTCGTTCACGGCGGCCAGGATCATGTCGGCGAGCAACTCCGGATCCTCCGGATCGATCGCCTCGGGCGAGATCTTGATCTCCGCGATCTCGCCGGCCCCGGTCGCCTTGACGACGACCATCCCGCCTCCGGCGGAGGCCTCGACCTGCTCTTTGGCGAGCTCTTCCTGGGCCTCCGCCATCTGCGACTGCATCTGCTGCACCTGCTCGAGCATCTTGTTCATGTAGAAGCTCATTGTCTGTCCTCCACCTCGTGGGCGTCGAAGGTCTCTTTCATCAACTCGAAGATCTCTTCCTCGCCGGCAGGCCTGTCGTCAGGCGCTGCATCTGCGTCACCGCCGTTCTCGCCGACTGCGAATTCGAGCGCCAGCTTTCGGCCGGTGACCTCGTAGAGGGCGTCGGCCAGGAGCGTCGCGTTCTTCTGCTCCTCGGCGAGCTGACGATGGAACGACGCGGCGGCCGGGAACTCGAGCGTCAGCGTGTCGCCGGCGAGCTGCGAAGGATGCGCTTCCCGCAGCATCGACGCGGTCGGGATCGAGCGCTGCTCCACGGCGGGGAGGATCGCGCGCTGCCAGGCGTCCTGAAGCTGTTCGAGCTCGAGCGGCGCACGGTCGGGAGTAGGCGGCGGAGTCGGAGCCGGTGGTTCCTCCCCATGCGTCGCCGGAGCCGAAGCCGCGGCGGTCGCCGGAGCGCCGGCGAGCCGTTGCTCGAGCTGCTCGAGACGGAACGCGATCGACTCGCGCTCTAGGTCGGCTCCGGGCCTCGTCACCTTGACGAGCGCGAGCTCGAGCGGGAGGCGCGGGTCGCCGCCCTGTCGCATGTCGTCGACGGCGACGGCGAGCAGGTCGAGCAGCCGCAGGACCGTGGCCTCGGGAAGCTGATTGGCCTGGGCGCGCAGGCGCTCTCGGGTCTCTTCGGTCACCGGCAGCGAGTCGGGCACCTCGCCCATGTGGTGGACGAGCAGCAGGTGTCTCAGGTGCTCGAGCAGCTCGGTCACGAGCCGGCCGAGGTCCTGGCCTTGCTCGGCGAGCTCCTCGACGAAGGTGAGGGCACCGGCGGTGTCGCGGTCGACGACGAAGTCGCAGAGTCGGAAGAGGGCCTCCTCCTCGACGGCGCCGAGCAATTGCATGACCGCCTGCACCGTGACCTTGCCCTCGGTCGCCGCCGTCAGCTGGTCGAGCGTCGAGACGGCATCGCGGAAGCTGCCGCGCGCCGACCGGGCGATGAGGGCGAGCGCGGCCTCGGGGGCCTCGACGCCTTCGCCCTCCGCGATCCGCTTCAACAACCGGACGAGCTCCGGCAGCCGCGGCCGTGCGAAGACGAAGGTCTGGCAGCGCGAGCGGACGGTCGGAAGCATTTTCGCCAGGTCCGTCGTGCAAAAGACGAAGACGAGGTGGGGCGGAGGCTCCTCGATCAGCTTGAGGAGCGCGTTGAAAGCAGCGTCCGTGAGCTGGTGCGCCTCGTCGAGGATGTAGACCTTGTAGCGCCCCTCGACCGGCTGCAGGACGACGCGCTCCCGGATCTCCCGGATGTCGTCGATCCCACGCTGGGAGGCGGCGTCCATCTCGACGACGTCGAGCGACGTCCCGGCCGCGATCGCCGTACACGCGTGGCACGTGCCGTCGGGGTCGGGCGTCGGCCCCTGGGCGCAGTTGAGCGCCTTGGCCAGGATGCGCGCGAGCGAGGTCTTGCCGGTCCCGCGGGGCCCGGCGAAGAGGTAGGCCTGCCGGACCTGCCCGGCCGAGATCGCGTTGCGCAGGGTCCGCACGACGGGCTCCTGACCCACAACCTCGTCGAACCCCTGAGGACGGTACTTCCGGTAAAGCGCAGCCACCGACTTGATTCAACCATTCCCACCGAGGGTCAGGGGTGTCGGCCCATAGCGTGGCGTGATCTAAGTCGCGGAAAGTCGGAAGACTTTCCGCGAGTCCCGGCCCCGTGGGCCGGGACCATTTTGGGCGCGGCTGGGATCGAACCAGCGACCTCCCGCGTGTGAGGCGGGCGCTCTCCCGCTGAGCTACGCGCCCCGGGGAGCCAAGAGTAGCGCTACTCTTCAGGAGCCCGGTCGCGCTAAGTGGGGAGCTAGCGGTTCCCTGAACCCGCAATCCGCTTTAGCGGGGCCGAATCCCTCCTCGAGGGGGTAACCGTCCGAGATAAAGGGCTTGTGACGTAAGCGTTGACGGCCAGGCTCCGCGCACTGGGAGTCTGCGAACCGCGTCAGATCCGGGAGGAAGCAGCGCTAAGCAGTGCCTCCCAGGTGCCGCGGGCCGGCCTGGCTCGAGCAAGCGTCGCCAGCTCCGGCTCAGACGATCCCTCGACAGAAGGTGCGCGACCGGGCATTTCTCTCCGATAGGTTCCGCCCCGTGGTACTGGCGCTCTCCACGAGCAACAAGATCTGGCTCGCGCTGTTTGCGGGCGTGTTCATCGTCTTCGCGTTGCTCTCGTCCTTCGTTTTCCCGCGCTGGCGGCCGGACTATCCCGGTGAGCGGGGCCGCAACTGGTTCATCGTCGCGACGCTCGCGCTCTTCGTCGCGATGCTCTTCGCCGTCAACGTCTTCGCCAAAGAGGACGAGGAAGGCCACGGCGAGAAGGCCGGAGAGGCCGCGCCTACGGAGCCGGGCGGCACTGAGTCGAAGCCCGCCGAGACGACACCCGGAACAGCCGAAGGCGATCCTGCTGCCGGGAAGGCCCTTTTCATCTCCCAGGGCTGCGGGGGCTGTCACACTTTCGCGGCCGCCGGCACGAACGGCACCGTCGGGCCGAACCTCGACAAGGCCTTGCAGGGCAAGGACGCGGCGTTTATCCGCGAGTCGATCGTCAACCCGAACGCCGAGATTGCTCAGGGCTATCAGCCGGGAATCATGCCGGGCGACTTCGGCCAGAAGCTCTCGTCGAAGCAGCTCGCGGACCTGGTCGCGTTCCTCTCGAAGAGCTAGGAAAGCGGAGAGGGCGGGATTCGAACCCGCGACCCACGTTTCCGCAGGTACGCGATTTCCAGTCGCGCTCCTTAGGCCAACTCGGACACCTCTCCGAGGTCGGCCACATTACCGGTCCCGCCTGGCGCCGCGACCAAAAGCCATATCGCATGTGCCGGCGCCATTGACCATCGCAAGGGTCGGCTATCCTGCGAGTCTCGGAGAAGTGGCCGAGTGGCTGAAGGCGGCGCCCTGCTAAGGCGTTAAGGGGGATATTTCCTCCTTCGAGGGTTCGAATCCCTCCTTCTCCGCCTCGGAGGGGTGGCAGAGCGGTCGAATGCGGCGGTCTCGAAAACCGTTACGGGTCGTTAGGCTCGTCGAGGGTTCAAATCCCTCCCCCTCCGCTTGCTTGAGCCGAAGCCCGCGCTACTAGGTGGGTTTCGGCGTCTCCGGGTCGCTTGGGTGGTGGGTCGGGCCGGGCTGGCCGTCCCTCTCGCGTGCCGAACTCGCGCTCGCCGCAGCCCGCGCAGTAGATCGCGACCTCGTTGTCGTCAGGTACGCGCGCCAGCCGCGCTCGCCGGCGCGCTGCTCACGGCCGGTTGGCCATGCACTGCCCCGGAAGTGGATGGGGTGCGCGTGCGCCAGAACCGCCAGTCGAAGGCCAGCAGGACGATGGCGAGAGCGCACCATGCGGCCGTATAGAGCCAGACCCAATGCGTCTCGTCCGACCCGGACCACCCGTCGTCCCCGATCAACTTGCGGCCGATCAACCCTTCGGCCGCGTGCGCGATGATGGTGATGAGGACGCTGCCGCCGGAGTGGACGAAGAGCCAGGTGTACCAGAACGTCACGGCCACGGTCGTAAGCAGGAAGATTGGCGGAAGGTCCTCGCTCTCTATGAAGATGAGGGGCACGTGCCAGAGGGCCACTAGCGGCGCGAGGGTTACAGTGGCGCCGAGCGGAGAACGACCGTCGAGGAGGCGAGGGAGGGCGAAGCCGCGCCACCCTGGCTCTTCGCCTATCGGGGAGAAGAGCGGCACGACCAGGCGGAGCGCGAAGAGCAGTACAGCCTCGGAAATTGAGAGATCCCGGATTACGGAGCCCGGCGCTCCGAGCGCGACGTTGAGTCCACCGGTTCCGAGTGCGAGCGCCAGCGGGACTAGGAGCGCCGCTGCATACCACTGCCAGCCGACGCGCCAACGGATCACCCGACTCCAGAGCTCGCGGAGCCCGCGGCGGCCGTCGACGACGGCGGTGATGACGAGGGCAGCTACGAGCGGCCCGGCCGCCATGAAGACGCCGACGGGGGTCGGTGCCCATGTGAGCGCGAAGGCGAGTACGAAGAACGCGATAAGTGGTTGGCGTTTGATCACTGCCGACATCGCGAAAACGAGCCTACTCAGTTGTCCCACCTACTCGCAGCCACCTACGTCTGCGCCTCATAGTGCCGACGCCTGACACCGAGACAATCGCGCTCGATCTCACCTGCGCCGAGTGTGGCTACTTGGTCAGCTGGTGCCGGAACGCTGGTGGAGATGGGGAGAATCGGAGGGCCCTCGGCCCCCCGCTCAGACAGACAGGACGTCCGACGGCCTACGCGAACGCCTAGATCGTCTGGAGGAATCTTGTAGCGCCTAAAGGCGAAGGAGCGCGGCCAGCGTTGTATCGGAGCCTTGAAGCGTTTTCGAGAGAGGCGTAACCTGCGGTCGGCACCTTGGCGTCGCGGTTGCTCCCCCGGCGACAAGCGACGTCGATGATAGGTGCCAGGATAGTAATGGGGCCGCGCGTGTCTCTCTCTCTCCCCAAACGCGCGGCCCCTCACCCTCCTCGTACCCATGCTTCGTTAGAGATCTGTTAAGGAGCTTTGAGGATTTTCGTCAGCTTCGCTGGTTCGTACTTCCTAGGACGTGCAGCAGGCCTATCCCGTTCGTGCTGTCGCCCAGGTAGGGCTAGGGCGCATGGCTACGCGGAAGAGAGAACGTCTCGAAAACCGTTATGGGTCGCTAGGCTCGTCGAGGGTTCAAATCCCTCCCCCTCCGCCTAGCCCGCACTGGCAGCCCTGAAAGGCCCCTGCCGGACCCAGAAATGCGAACGCCCGCCTCGAAAAGCAGTGGAGCCGCAGTTCGTGGGCGGGCGACGCGAGTTGCCGGGGTATGAGGGGGGAGCCGGCACGTCACATTTTGCCTGCGCCGAGGCTGCAGGCATGCCCCTGAAGGGTGATTTGCCGCAAGATCGGGGCTATGCGGGTCACGAACGAGGACAAGGTCTTCTTTCCCGAGCGGGGCCTGACGAAGGGCGACCTCGTTCGCTACTACCTCGACGTCGCGAACCTCGCGCTCCCACACCTGCGGCGCCGGCTCTTCCACATGGTGCGCTACCCGCACGGGGTCGACGGAGAGTTCTTCCATCAGAAACGCGTTCCAGCCAACCATCCGCCTTATGTCGACGACTTCTTCGTCCCGTTCCCGAGCGGGCACTCGACGGTCTTCGCGGTCGTCAACAACAAGTCGGCTCTCGAGTGGTTGGCCAACCTCGGCTGCATCGAGCTGCATACGTGGCACTCGCGCGTGCCTGAGATCGAGAGGCCCGACTACGTGCTGATCGACCTCGACCCGAGTGCCGAGGGGCAGTGGCCCTACGTGCGCGAGATCGCGCTGGTCGTGAAGCAGGTGATGGACGAGCTCGGTCTCGCAGCCTTTCCCAAGACCTCGGGCGCGACCGGGCTGCACATCATGGCTCCAATCAAGCCCGAGCTCGAGTTCCCGGACGTGCGGCGCTTTGCAAAGGCTCTCGCCGAGGAGGTGGAGCGGCGCGTCGGCAACCAGGACGTCGCGACGACCACGTGGCGGGTCGCCGATCGGCGCGGCGTGTTCGTCGACTTCGGCCAGAACTCGCGCGACAAGACGATCGCCACCGCCTACTCGGTGCGGCCGACGCCTGATGCGCGCGTCTCTGCTCCGCTCCGCTGGGAGGAGGTGCCCGATGTCGAGCCTTCTGCGTTCGCCGTCGAGACCATGCGCGACCGGATTGCAGAAGCGGGAGATCCGATGGCAGGCATGTGGCGTCAGAAAGCCAGCCTGCCGACTCGGTTCGAGCGCCTCGGCCTAGAGCTCTAACAGCGACTCGACGGTCGGATCGCCACGACGCCGCGGCGGCCGCACTTCGCGCCACGTGCACTGCTCCGGATCCTTGTCGGGCCGGAAGCGCAGGAAGCGCGTCCCGTGCCTGAACCGGTTCTTCTCGAGCTTGTCGTAGCGAACCTCGCAGACGAGCTCGGGTCGCACCGGGTTCCAGTCGAGCTCCTTGCCGCGTGACCAGCGGCTCTGGCCGCCGGGAATCCGGGCGTCGCTGATCTTGCCGGGCGCCCGCATCTTCGGGAGCACCTCCTCGAGCTCGCGGCGGACAGCCGCCGGAAAGCCGGAGGTGTGCCCGACGAAGTCGATCTCCCCGTTCTTGCCGTAGAGGCCGAGGAGCAGCGTCGAGATCCGGCCCTCCGCCTTTTCGCTCCACCGGAAGCCGACGATCACGCAGTCCGCCGTCTTGTACTTCTTGACCTTGACGACGGCGTCGCGCGACCCGGCGAGGTAGGGGGCGTCGGTGCGCTTGGCGATCACGCCGTCGAGACCGGCCGCCTCGAGGCGGTCGAGCCAGCGCTCGGCCTCCTTCCGTTCGCGTGTGTACGGGGAGAGGGTGAACCGCTTGGCCTTGCGCTCCAGCTCCTGGCGACGTTTCTTCAGTGGCAACTTATGTAACGCCTCGCCCTTCCAGAGCAGGATGTCGAAGACGACGAACTGAGCCGGGATCTCCGCGGACAGCTTCCGGACCCGGCTCTCCGCGGGGTGCAGTCGCATCTGCATGGCGTCGAACTCCAGCTTGCCCTTCTGGGCGATGACGATCTCGCCGTCGAGCGCGGAGTGGGGAGGGAGCAGCTTGCCCAGCTCCGCGAGCTCTGGGAAGTAGCGCAGGAGCGGACGCCCGTTGCGGCTCCAGAGCGCAAGCTCGCCGCCGTCGTTCTCTAGCACGCCGCGGAACCCATCCCATTTGGGCTCGTATTGCCAGTCGCCTTCAGGAAGCTCGTCGACGAGCTCAGCCTCCATCGGCGGAAAGGGGACTTTGCGGCCGGGCACCACATCTAAGCTTGCCGTAATGCGCAAGGTCGCCGTCACGGGTCTCGGTGCGGTCACTCCGCTCGGAAACGACGCGCCCTCGACTTGGAAGGCCGCCGTCGCCGGGGAGAGCGGAATCGACTTCATCAAATCGTTTGACGCGAGCGGTTTCCCCGTGCGCGTGGCCGCCGAGGTGAAGGAGTTCTCGCCGGACGGGATCGTCTCGACGAAGGAGGCGCGGCGGCTCGACCGCAACGTCCTGCTCGCACTCTCCGCGGGGAGGGAAGCGCTCTCCGACTCGAACCTCAACGGGTTCGACCCGGCCCGAACCGGTGTCGTGTTCGGCTCTGCGATCGGTGGCTTCCTGGGAATCATGGAGCAGCACGACGTGCTCAAGGAACGTGGGCCGGACCGCGTCTCCCCACACTTCCTCCCGAATGTCCTCGTCGACTCAGCGAGCGGGCAGCTCGCCATCTCGCTCGGCCTGCGCGGCCCGAACTACGCGCCGGTCTCGGCGTGCGCGACCGGCTCGCACGCAGTCGGCGAAGGCGCGGAGATCATCAAACGAGGAGACGCGGACGTGATCCTCGCCGGCGGCACCGAGGCCTGCATGCATCCTCTGATCCTGGCCGGCTTCTGTGCCATGCGCGGGCTCGCGGCCGAAGAGGAATACCCGCCGCGCGCTTCGCGCCCCTTCGACGCCACCCGCGCCGGCTTCGTGATGGGCGAAGGCGCGTGCGTGCTCGTTCTCGAGGATCTCGAGTCCGCGAAGGCGCGAGGCGCGACGATCTACGCGGAGGTGCTCGGCTACGGGGCGTCGAACGACGCGTACCACATGGCTGCGCCCGACCCGGAATTCGTCGGAGTGGCCGAGATGATGAGGGCAGCCCTCGCGCGCGCGCGCGTCAACCCCAGCGACGTCGACTACATCAACGCGCACGGAACCTCCACGCCGCTGGGCGACCTCGCCGAGACGAAGGCGATCAAAGAGGTCTTCGGCGACCACGCCTATGAGCTCGCCGTCTCTTCGACGAAATCGATGACCGGGCATTGCTTCGGAGCGGCCGGCGCGATCGAGGCCATGATGTGCGTGCTCGCCATCCATCACGGCGTCCTGCCGCCGACAATCAACTACGAGCATCCCGATCCGGCGTGCGACCTCGACTACGTCACGAACGAGTCGCGCGAGGCCGACGTGAAGGTCGCGCTCTCGAACGCCATGGGGCTCGGCGGCCACAACGGCTGCGTCCTCTTCGGCCGAACAGAGCGGCAGCCCAAAGGCCCCCGCCGGTAGCGTTCGCGCTACCAAGTGGCCTTCATCGTCGACCCGAAAATCGAGGAGTACGCCGAGGCGCACACGACGCCCGACGGCGAGCTCTTCGAGCGCCTGGCCGCGGAGACGCGCGAGAAGACCACGGCGCCGCAGATGATGGTTGGCAGGATCGAGGGCCGCTTCCTGGCGACACTGGTTGCGCTCAGCGGCGCTCGCCGGATCCTCGAGTTCGGCACGTTCACCGGCTACTCGTCGATCTCGATGGCGTCGACGCTGCCGCCTGACGGCAAGATCCTCACCCTCGACGTCGACCCCGAGGCGACCGCGATCGCCAGGCGCTACATGGACGAGAGCGGCCATGGCGACAAGATCGAGATCCGCCTCGGGCCTGCGCTGAAGACGCTCCAGGACGTCGCCGGCCCCTTCGATCTCGTCTTCATCGACGCCGACAAGCCGAACTACGTCAACTACTACGAGGCGTCGCTGCCGTTGCTCGCCGACGACGGGCTGCTGATCGCCGACAACGTGCTCTGGTCGGGGCGCGTCGTGGAGGACGACGGCGACGAGTCGACGCGGGCGATCAAGGAGTTCAACGACCACGTGCTGGCAGACGATCGCGTCGTCTCGGTGATGCTCACGGTCCGCGACGGGATGACCCTGGTTCGTAAGCGGCAATAGCCGCTGCGGAACCTCCCGGAACCTTGTAAAAAACGGCCGATCCTTCTAATGTCCCGCGGGTAAATTTGATGCGGCGACTCACGAGGGGGGGCTAAACCGGGATGTATAGGCGCGTTCTTGCGCTGGCCGCGACGATGCTCATCGTCGTGCTTGCCGGGGCGACTTCGGTCTTCGGCCAGACCGCCGCGGACGGCGGCGCTGCACGCGTCGACGCCAAGGTGGTCGACCAGATCGCCGCGCGCGGGAGTACGACCTTCTGGGTCGTCTTGAGGAGCAAGGCCGATCTCCGTTCTGCGCCGTCGATCCAGAACCGGACGTCGCGCGGGGAGTTCGTGTACGGCGAGCTCCGTGAGACGGCGGATCGAAGCCAGGCCGGCCTGCGCGCGCTGCTCGCCCGGCGCGGCGCGGACTACAAGCCGTTCTGGATCCTGAACGCGATTCGCGTGACCGGCGGCCAGGCTCTGCTCGACGAGGTGGCGCGTCGGCCCGAGGTCGCGAGGATCCTCGCCGACCACGTGTTCCGCATCCCGGACCCGATCCGCGAGATGGACGAGGCCAGGATCGACACTCTGGAGTGGGGCATTGACCGCATCCGGGCGGATGACGTCTGGTCTACGTTCGGCGACCGCGGCGAGGGGATCGTTGTCGCCAACGTCGACACGGGTGTGCAATTCAACCACCCTGCCCTCGTCCGGCAGTACCGCGGCAACACGGGCGGCACCTTCGATCACAACTACAACTGGTTCGATCCCTCGGCGGTCTGTCGGAAGCCGCCGCTCGTCCCATGCGACAACAACGACCATGGGACGCACACCATGGGCACGATGGTCGGTGAGGACGCCGGCGCTGCGAACCAGATCGGCGTCGCCCCCGCCGCCAAATGGATCGCCGCCAAGGGTTGCGAGAGCAACTCGTGCTCGACGTCCGCTCTGCTTGCCTCTGGACAGTGGATCTTGGCGCCTACGAACCTTCAGGGCCAGAACCCCCAGCCTGCGCTGCGGCCGCACATCGTCAACAACTCCTGGGGCGGCGGGGGCGGAGACACCTGGTACCAGGCGACGGTCGACGCCTGGATCGCCTCCGGCATCTTCCCCGCTTTCTCGAACGGGAACGCCGGGCCGAGTTGTGGGTCGTCCGGCTCGCCGGGCGATTACACGCAGAGCTACAGCGCCGGCGCGTTCGACATCAACAACACCATTGCCAGCTTCTCGAGCCGCGGTCCTTCGGCTTTCGGCGGCGGGTTGAAGCCGAACATCGCTGCGCCGGGAGTCGGCGTTCGCAGCAGCGTTCCGACGAACTCGTATGCCTCGTTCAGTGGCACGTCGATGGCTTCGCCGCACCTGGCAGGCACCGTCGCGCTCATCTGGTCGGCCGCACCGGCCATCAAGGGTGACATCGCTGCGACGAGGAGGTTGCTCGACGGCACTGCCGTCGACACCTCAGACCTGACCTGCGGGGGCACGGCCGCCGACAACAACGTCTGGGGCGAGGGCAAGCTCCACGCTTTCGCGGCCGCCACGGGGGTGCCCCCACCACCTCCGCCACCCCCTCCGCCGCCACCTCCTCCGCCGCCGCCCCCTCCGCCGCCGCCACCTCCTCCTCCGCCACCACCGCCTCCGGCACGGCCGCCGGTGCGCTGCCGCGTGCCGAACGTGATCGGTCAGAGGCTCGGGACCGCCAGGGCGAGGATCCGCGCGCGCAACTGCCGCGTGGGCAGCATTCGCAGGGCACGCTCGCGGCGCGCCGGACGCATTATCGGCCAGAGCCCACGGGGTGGCGCGGCTCGGACGCGCAACTTCAGGGTGAACTTGGTGGTCGGCCGCCGCTAGTCAGAGATCACAGCGGGACGTAGCTCTGCCGCACATAGGCGAGCGCGTTGCGGCCGGGGCCCGGCTTCACCTCCGTCACCTTCCCGATGAAGAGCGTGTGGTCGCCCGTGGGGTGCTCCGCCGCACGCTCGCAGGTGATCCAGCCGAGCGCGCCTTTGAGGAGCGGCGGTCCCTCGCCCTCGCGTACCTCGACCCCTTCCCAAAGCCCGATCGGGGGCACGCCGCGCGCGAAGTGCCTGGCGAGGTGCTCCTGGTCGCCGGCAAGCAAACTGACCCCGAACCTTTCCGCCTGCCGCATGAGCTCGTGGAGGGCCGCCTGCCGACTGACCGCAACGCCCAGCAAGGGCGGCTCGAGGGACAACGAGAGCAGGGAAGCGACCGTCAGCCCGAGTCGCTCGCCCTCGATGTCGACGGTGACCACGGCGACGGGCGCCGGGACGTTGCGCAGGAGCGCGCGCAGGTCATCGCCGGCGGCCACACGGCGATCATAGGCTCGGATACCGGGCTAGACCGCTAATTGGCGCGGCACTTGCCGCTCGTGAACAGCTGAGCCTGTTCCGTGTTCGCGTCCTGCTCGACGGTCGGGTCGAAGGTCGGCAACGCCGCCGAGGTCCAGAAGAGAATCGGCGTTACGCCGGGGCCCATCACCGATGCGCGGTACACCTGACCCTCGCCCGCCGGACGCCTCTGGCCGCGCCACGTATGGGGGTAGAAGCCGTAACAGAACGCGCCGCTGCCGGTATGCGTCAGGAATGCGTTCTCGCGCTTCCAGCCGCGGCCGTAGGCGGAGTTGAAGGTGTCGATGAAGACGTTGCGACCCCAGGAGTCGAGCGGCGCGCCGTACTTCGTGTTCGTGAAGCCGTAGACGCCCTTGCTCTTGTAACGAAGCCAGCCGTAAAGATGGTCGTAGTTGCGATAGACCCAGTCCTGCTTGACGACGAACTCGGGCATGTCGCCGGCCCAGTGGGACAGGTGCAGCTCGACGACCGACTCGGCTGCCGTGGGGCGGAAACCGTAAGGCGGCAACATCCGTTGCCACTTCTGAATCGCCCAGTGCGATCCGTCGGGCGCGGTGCACGCGGCGACCAGGTACTGGAGTTGCGGTCCCTGGTAGGGGCCGCACGCATTCTTGAAGCGGCGCCACACGAGGCGGCGCTGGGATCCCCAGCCTCCGGAATAGTCGACCCTGAACTCGACTTGCCGGGCGCCGCGCGTCGGCACGCGGGCATTGACCGCGCCCCAGGCGAGGACGTGTTGCACTCGCCCGCGCGCTCGGTAGGTGAGGAGAGCCGTGCCGTTACGGTTTACTGCGAGCCGTGCGCCCTTCGCGTTGCGATCGATCATCTGCGACGCGGATGCAGCCGCCGGCAGCGCAGCGAGCGTGGAGAACGCGATTATGAGGGCAAGACTTGGCTTGACCAACGGGGACCCCGTGAAGAAACGAAATTTGACTGGGCCGAACCGTTTCTACATCGGCCGAAACGGCGAGAACACAAGAGCCCTGACCTCTTCGAGGGATAAGCCAGGGGTAGCGCAGTTACGCGTCATCCTCTGCCAGTTCCTCGGCGAGCAGGATGCAGGCGAACCAGCGCCACGCAAAGCCCGGGTCGGAAGACAGCCGGTCGATGCGCTCGACCACGCGAGGGAGGCCGTCGGCCGTGTGGCGCAGCCGGTCGAGCCCTGCATCGAGGGCCTCGCGACGAGCAGCGTCCTCGAGATCCTCCGCCAGGGCCTCCACGGCTCGTCCTTCGAGCTCGAGCCCTTCTCCCCGCCGCGGATCGCCGCCGGTGGCCAGGAGTTGCATCGCGCGCCGGCGGGCGCCTCGCAGCTCGTCCTCGTCGAGCTCCACGTCGCGGCCGGCGATGAGCGAGAGGGCAGCCTCGGGTTCCTGAGCGGCGCCGGACTCGAGACCGCGTTCGAGTTCCTCGAGGAAGACGCGCTCCGGCGACGTCACCATGGCCCGACCCTACCGGCGGGCAGCGGTTGGGATTAACCTCTAGTGCTCAGGGAACAACTGCATTTGATGCCTGACGAACGTCTGCAAGCATTTATCGAGGGCGCCCAGGAGGAAGGGTGCGCCGAGCTGTCCACGTTCAACGAGCTCGTCGAGTCGCTGGAGATCGGAGACGACGAGCTTCAGCAGCTCTACGAACAGCTGGACGAGCGCGGTATCGAGCTGCGCGACGACTGCGGCCGAGAGAAGAAGGAGTCGACCTATGTGAACGGCGATCTCGCAGCGACCACGACGGACGCGCTGCAACTGTTCCTCAACGAGATGGCGCGCTACCCGCTCCTGACGGCCCAGGAGGAGGTCGAGCTGGCGAAGCGCATCGAGCGCGGCGATCGCGAGGCCAAGGACCGCATGGTCAACTCCAACCTGCGCCTCGTAGTGTCGATCGCGAAGAAGTACCAGGGGCACGGCTTGTCTCTCCTCGACCTGATCCAGGAAGGGATCATCGGGCTCATCCGCGCCGTCGAGAAGTTCGACTGGCGGCGGGGCTTCAAGTTCTCGACCTACGCCACGTGGTGGATCCGTCAGGCCGTACAGCGCGGCGTCGCGAACAAGGCGCGGACGATTCGCATCCCCGTGCACATCGCCGACCGGGAAGCCAAGATGGCGCGCGCCGAGCGCGAACTGCTCGCGAAGCTCGGGCGTCCGCCCACCGAGGAAGAGCTCGCCGATCACGCCAAGCTCCCTCTCAAGCAGGTGCTCGAGGTGCGAAGCGCAGCTCGGGCGGTGACGAGCATCGACCGGCCGGTGAGCAAGGAGGGCGACACGACGCTGGGCGAGCTCGTGTCCGGTGATCAGCCACCACCCGAGGAAGAGCTGACGATCAGCCTCCGCCAGGAGGCAGTCCAGAAGGCGGTGGCCAAGCTCCCCGAACGCGAGCGTGAGGTCGTGAAGATGCGCTTCGGACTGAACGGAGACCCGGATCCACAGTCTCTCGAGCAGATCGGAAAGCGGCTTGGGCTGACCCGAGAGCGCGTCCGCCAGATCGAGTCGCAGGCGCTCGAGCGGTTGTCGGTCGAACGCGAGCTCGACGCTCTGACCGCGGCCTAGCTCTACACCAGCGCGTAGACGACCGCGACCGCGGCGAGGGCGACCGAGCCCGCGAGCGCTACGGACGTGCGCCGGTAAGCGAGGACCGCGGCCATGCGTGCATTCGGGATCAAGCGGACTGGCATCGCGGCGGCCGCAAGCAGTCCGATCGCGACCCCGAGCGGGAAGAAGAGGAAGGCAGGCACCGCCTTGACCGCGTCGGCAGTACTCGAGAAGCGTGCGCCCAGCACACCCAGCGCAGTCTTCCTCTTGGCGACGCGGATCGGCCTGGATCCCTCGGCAGAAGGATGGACCTGGATTTTGCCGTCGTCGCCGCCGAGTGGCACCGCGGCGTCACCGAGCCTCGCGTCACCGTCTGAGCTTCGGCACGTGTTCGACGCCTGCGCAGTGGCCAGCTCCTCGGGAAGCGGCCTCCGCTTGAAGATCACGAGCGTCGTCTCCGCCAGCGCCTTGTGGGCCGGAAGCGTTTGTGCGCGAATGACGTAGGTGCCAGGGCGTAGTGCTCGTCCCCTGATGCGTCCGCGAAAGCGCACGCGGTTCGTACCGGCGCGGCCGTTGATCCTGAAGCGGCCCACCGGCCGACAGTCCGGCGCGACCCGAACGAGCAGGAATTCGACGAGAGTGGGCCTCGAGAGGACGAACGTCAGGGTCGTCTGCCTGCGCCTGCGGGGGCCGGAGGTCGAGATCCATGCGCGCGACGAGGCCACGCGGACGGCACGTGGAGGCCGTCGTCCCGGGGGCGCGCCGGGCTCGGAGGTGCCGCCCGTGGAACTGCGCGACGACCCCGCGGCGCCTGTCGTTCCTCCCGGAGGTGCTGTGGGCGTGGACGGAGGCGGCGCGACAGGGGTCTGTGAAGGTGGCGGGGGCACCGGAGGTGGCGGAAGAAGAGGTGGCAGAGGTG
>Ga0184609_10000182_pt1 | contig 17170 bp, 18 predicted proteins | sample PLM1_60_coex_FD_133165 | JGI IMG/M metagenome (GOLD analysis project Ga0184609, IMG submission 133165) | Groundwater sediment microbial communities from an aquifer in East River, Colorado, USA - PLM1_60_coex | ecosystem: Environmental > Terrestrial > Soil > Riparian zone | place: USA: East... | reverse complement strand
TGACCGTCGGGACGACAGGATTTGAACCTGCGACCCCTTGACCCCCAGTCAAGTGCGCTACCAAGCTGCGCCACGTCCCGGCCACGCCCATGTGGGCGCAGGATGGATGGTAGTGCAGAGCGCCAGCCTGGGTCGAACCAGCCGTAGGGTGCGCGGCGTGTGGGTGCCCTGGCGTGCGGCGATGGAGGAGGCGTTGTACGGCGTGCGGGGGTTCTATCGGACCGAGGGGGCGGCGGCGCGGCACTTCCGGACGTCGGTGCACGCTTCACGGCGTTTCGCGGGGGCGATCGCCACGCTGCTGGCCGAGGTGGACGGCGCCCTGCGGCGGCCGGGACGGCTGGACGTGGTGGACATGGGCGGCGGGGACGGGCGGCTGCTCGTCGACCTGTATGCCCAGGCGCCACCACAGCTTGGGCAGCGGCTGCGGCTGACGGTGGTGGAGCGGGGAAGGCGGCCGAGCGACCTGCCGGCGGACATCAGATGGGCGCCGGAACCACCGGCGGGCATCTGCGGGCTGATCGTGGCGAACGAGTGGCTGGACAACGTGCCGGTCGACGTCGTCGAGCAGACCATCGACGGGGCGCGGTTGGTCCTGGTGGAGCCGGACTCGGGCGCGGAACGCATCGGTGGCCGACCGGCCGAGGAGGACAGGCGGTGGCTGGACCGCTGGTGGCCGCTGGGCGAGCCGGGAGACCGCGCGGAGGTGGGACGGCCCCGTGACGAGGCGTGGGCGAACCTGGTGCGGCGGCTGCACAGGGGCCTGGTGATCGCGGTCGACTACGGGCATCACCGGCACACCCGGCCGCCGTTCGGCAGCCTCACCGGTTACCGGGACGGCCGGCAGGTACGGCCGGTGCCGGACGGGTCGTGCGACCTGACGGCGCACGTGGCGCTGGACGCGTGCGCGAGCGCCACCGGGTCGATCCTCACCACCCAGCGCACAGCACTCACAGCGCTGGGCGTGCACGGCGACAGGCCGCCGCACGAGGCGAGCGGCGACCCGCGGGCGTACCTGCGGCAGCTCCGCACCGCGTCGGAGGAGGGCGAGCTGATCGACCCGCACGGCCTCGGCGGGTTCGGCTGGCTCGTCCATGCGAACGGAATACCCGTGCCGGCACCGTTGCGTGGCACGATCAACGCGTGAGCAGTCAGCGCACGATCGGCATCGGTTCCGGGGCGGCCGAGCTCCACACCGAGGACATGATCCTCAACATCGGCCCGCAGCACCCGTCGACGCACGGGGTGCTACGGCTGCGGCTGACCCTGGACGGCGAGCGCATCGTGGACGCCGAGCCGATCATCGGCTACATGCACCGCGGCGCGGAGAAGCTGTTCGAGGCCCGCGACTACCGGCAGATCATCGTGCTGGCCAACCGGCACGACTGGCTGTCGGCGTTCAGCAACGAGCTCGGGGTGGTGCTGGCGGTGGAGCGCCTGCTCGGCACCGAGATCCCCGAAAGGGCCACCTGGGCCCGCACCCTGCTCGCCGAGCTGAACCGGGTGCTGAACCACCTGATGTTCCTCGGCTCGTACCCCATCGAGCTCGGCGCGATCACGCCGATCTTCTACGCGTTCCGCGAGCGGGAGACCCTGCAGGCCGCGATGGAGGAGGTCTCCGGCGGGCGGATGCACTACATGTTCAACCGCGTCGGCGGGCTCAAGGAGGAGCTGCCGGCCGGCTGGCTGGGCCGCGCGGGCCAGGCCGTCAAGGCAGTGCGGCGCGGTATGGCGGACATCGAGAAGATCATCCGAGACAACGAGATCTTCCACGCCAGGACCCGCGGCGTCGGCGTGATGACGGTGGAGCAGGCGTTGCAGTACGGCGTGTCCGGGCCGATCGCGCGGGCCAGCGGGCTCGACTTCGACCTGCGGCGCGACGAGCCGTACCTCGCATACGGCGAGCTGGACGTGCCGGTGGTGAGCCGCAGGGACGGCGACTGCCTTTCCCGCTTCGAGTGCCTGCTCGAGCAGGCGTACGCCTCGCTCGACCTGGCCGACGCGTGCCTCGAGCGGCTCGCCGAGCTGCCACCCGGCCCGATCAACGTGAAGATGCCCAAGGTGATCAAGGCCCCGCAGGGCCACACCTACGCGTGGACCGAGAACCCCCTTGGCATCAACGGCTACTACCTCGTCTCGCGCGGCGAGAAGACCCCGTGGCGGATGAAGCTGCGCTCGGCGTCGTTCAACAACATCCAGGTGCTGCCGGAGCTCATGCGCGGCAGCCTGCTCGCCGACATGATCGCGATCCTCGGCTCCATGTTCTTCGTCGTCGGCGACATCGACAAGTAGCACCTCGCCCGCCGTACTCGCGGTGGGTGAATGGACCATTTGCGTGCTTCTATTGGTGAAATGGTCCATCCACCCCGGAACGGGTCAGCGTAGGGGCAGCGCTATGTGGGTGAGGGCGACGATCCGGCCGTCTTCGACGCGCATTTTGACCCGCTGGCCGAGGCGCAGGAAGCGCAGGCCGCTGCCCTCGAACGCGCCGGCCGAGAACGGCAGCTCGGTGCCGTCGTCGAGGTAGACGGTGCCGCTGTTGGTGTCCGTCGAGAAGGTCGCCACGGTGCCCTGCATGCCGACGTGAACCTCCCTAACCGGGCGAGATGCCGAGGACGAGCTGGGGCACGACCGAGAGCAGCACGGTGCCGGCGGCGGCCACGCCGATGGCGACGGCGACCGGGCGCGCGACGGCAACGCGTGGCTCGGCGACGGCATCCGCCGTGGGCGGGGTGAACAGGCGGCTGGCCCATGCCAGGTAGTAGTACAGGCCGATGACGGTGTTGACGGCCATCAGCACGGCGAGCCAGCCGTAGCCGGCGGACACGGTGGCGCGGAACACCACGATCTTGGCGAACAGGCCGGCGAGGCCGGGTGGCAGGCCGGCGAGGCAGGCGAGGAAGAACGCCAGCGCGACCGAGATCAGCGGGTGGGTGTGCACCAGGCCGCGGTAGTCGTCGAGGTCGGCGTCCCGGCCGGCGAACCCGACCACGGCGAACGCCCCGATGTTCATCACCGCGTAGATGGCGAGGTAGCCGATGGTCGCCGCGACCAGCTCGCGCGGCGCCCGCCCACCAAGGCCGGCCGCGGCGCCGAGCGGGGCGAGGATGTAGCCGGCCTGCGCGATGGAGGACCAGGCCAGCAGCCGCACGGCCGAGCGCTGGCGCAACGCCACCAGGTTGCCCGCGGTCATGGACGCGGCGGCGAGCACCGCAAGCAGCGGCCCCCACACGGTGGCGTACGGCGCGAAGCCGACCACCAGGACCAGCACCAGGCCGGCGAACCCGGCCATCTTGGACACCACGGACAGGAACGCGGCGACGGCGATCGGCGAGCCGCGGTAGGTGTCCGGCGCCCAGAAGTGGAACGGCACCGCGGAGATCTTGAACCCGAAACCGACGAGCACCAGCACGACGCCGACGGCGGCGACCGGCCGCGCCGCCGTGGCAATCGCCGACGGTTGCGCGAGCGCGGCCGAGATGCGCTCCAGGTGCATGGCCCCGGTCGTCCCGTAGACCAGGCTGATGCCGAACAGCATGACGGCGGTGGACACCACGGAGACCAGGAACATCTTCAGCCCGGCCTCGGACGAGCGGCCGTCGTAGCGGCGCAGTGCGGCGAGCGCGAACACCGGCAGGGACACCACCTCGAGGCACACCACGAGGGTGATCAGGTCGCGGGCCGCGGCCAGTGCCAGCGCACCGGCGAGCGCGGCGAGCAGCAGGAAGTGGAACTCCCCGGCCGGCAGCCGGGTGTCGCGCACCTCGGCGAGCGCGATCAGCACCACCACAACGGCGGCGACCAGCATGACGAGCTGCACGAGCACGGTGAACTCGTCAACCACGTAGGAGCACGCCGGCGTGCCGTCGCCGGGCAGGCAGAACGTGCGCCTCGGCTGCCCCGCGCCGTCGCCGACCACGTCGGCGGCCAGCAGCGCGGTGGCGGCCAGCGTCACGAGCACACCGGCCAGCGCGCCGTACCCCACCGCGGCCCGTCGCCACGGCGGCAGGAACGCGTCGGCGAAGAGCACGGCGATCGCGGCCAGCGCGAGCAACACCGGCGGCGCGATGGCGGCGTAGTCGATGGCCTGGATCGTCTGCATCGGCCGGCTCACCCCCCGCCAAGCAGCGCGCGCACCGCGGGATCGGTGAGGCCGAGCAGCACCCGCGGCCAGAGACCCACGACGAACACGAACAGCACCAGCGGCGCCCAGGCCAGCAGCTCGCGCCCGGTCGCGTCGAGCAGCGTGACGCCGCGCCACCGCGGCGGTGCCACGCCGTGCGCCACCCGGCGGATCATGACCAGGAAGTACGCCGCGGTGAGCACCGCGCCCATGCCGGCGACCGCCATGAACACCAGGAACACGCCACGGTCCAGCCCCGGCGCCGGCCGGTACGCGGACAGCATGGCGAGCATCTCGCCCCAGAAACCGGCGAGCCCCGGCAGGCCGAGGCTGGCCACCGAGGCCACCACCAGCAGCGACCCGAGGTGCGGCGCCTTGGCCAGCATGCCCCCGCCGATGGTGTCCATGTCGGTGCTGCCGTAGCGCTGCGCCACGCCGCCGACCAGGAAGAACAGCAGCCCGGTGATCAGCCCGTGGGCGACGTTGGCGAACAGCGCCGCGTTCATCCCGACCGGGGTGAGGGTCGCGATCCCGAGCAGCACGAACCCCATGTGCCCGACGCTGGAGAACGCCACCAGGCGCTTGAGGTTGCGCTGCGCGAGGCAGGCCAGCGCGGCGTACACGATGCCGACCACGCCGAGCGCGCCGAGCCACGGCGCCCAGGTCACCGCGCCGGACGGCAGGACGGGGACGGCGATGCGCACCATGCCGTAAGTGCCCATCTTCAGCAGCACCCCGGCGAGCAGCACCGAGCCGACGGTGGGCGCCTCGGTGTGCGCGTCCGGCAGCCAGGAGTGCAGCGGCCACATCGGCACCTTGACCGCGAGCCCGCCGGCGACCAGCAGGAACGCGATCACTTGGACGGTGTGACCGATGCCGTCGCCGCCCCGCGCGGCGAGCGCCACCATGTCCAGCGTGCCGGTCTGGCCGTAGATCACCAGCAGGCCGACGAGCAGCACGCCGGAGCCGAGCAGGGTGTACAGGATGAACTGGTTGGCCGCGGGCCGGCGGCCAGGGCCGCCCCAGCCGGCGATCACGGCGTACATCGGGATGAGCACGAGCTCGAAGAACACGAAGAACACCAGCAGGTCGAGGGCGACGAAGGTGCCGAGCATGCCGACCTCGAGCAGCAGCAGCAGCGCGACGAACGCCCGCGGGCGGGCCAGCTCGGGCGCGTCGCGGCGGCCGAGGTAGATCGAGCACAGCGCGGTGAGCAGCGCGGTGAGCACCACCAGCGGCAGCGAGATGCCGTCGACGCCGAGGTGCAGCCGCACGTCGATGGGCGGGATCCACGCCCAGTCGACGCCCTGCTGCATGGCGTGGGCGCGGCCGTAGTCGAACCTGGCCGCCGAGACCACCGCGATGGCCAGGGTGAGGCCGGTTGCCACCACGGCGGTAGACACGGCGTGGCGTGGCGGCAGGGCGAGCACGAGCGCGGACCCGACCAGCGGCACCGCGAGCAGCAGCAGCAGCGTCATGACAGCAGCGCCACCCCGACCGTGATCAGCAGCACACCGGCCAGCACGCCGGTGACGTAGAACTGCGGGTTGCCGTTCTGGGTCAGCCGCAGCACGCCGCCGAGCCGCCGCGCGCCCTGCCCGGTGCCGGTGACGGCCCTGCCGACCACCTGGTCGTCGACGCCGACCACGCCGCGGGCCAACCGCATCACCGCGGCGGCCACCGTGCGCTCGTACAGGTCGTCGGTGCCGAACGCGGAGGCGAAGACCGGCCGCAGCCTGCCGAGCGCGGTCGCCGGCTCGTGGGCGGGGTCGCGGCGCCACCCGACGTAGGCGGCCAGCGCCCCGAGCGCGGCCAGCGCGACCGAGAGCACCGCGGGGCCCAGCTCCGGCCGCAGCTCGTGCAGCCGCAGCGCGCCGAAGCCCAGCAGCAATGCGGGTACTGCAAGTACCACCAACGGCCCGAGCATGATCCACGGTGCCTCGTGGACCGCCTCGTGCGCCGCCTCGTGTGCCGTCCCGTCGGCCGGCCGCGCACCGGCCGGCTGGGCGCCGAAGAACGTCCGCAGCCACGCCCTGGTGGCATACGCCGCGGTGAGCAGCGAGGTGAGCAGCACCCCGGCCGCGACCAGACCCGCGGTCGCGGCTGCCGAGCCGAACGCGGCAGCCACCACGGCGTCCTTGGTGAAGAAACCGCTGGTCGGCGGCACTCCGGCGAGCGCGGCGAAGCCGACCGTCATGGTCACGAAGGTGACCGGCATGGCGCGCGCGAGGCCGCCCATGTCGGCCATCAGGTTGCTGCCGACCGCGTGGATGACGGCACCCGCGCACAGGAACAGCAGCGCCTTGAACGCCGCGTGCGAGAGCAGGTGCCCCACCGCCTGGGTACGCCCGCCGACGGCGAGCGCCGCGAACATCACGCTGAGCTGGCTGATGGTCGAGTAGGCCAGCACCCGCTTGAGGTCGTCGGTGGCCAGCGCGGCGAGGGCGGAGCCGAGCATGGAGATCACCGCGAGCACCGCGATCACGTTCAGCGTGGCCGGCGCCGCCTCGAAGGCGGGGTACAGCCTGGCCACCACGTACGCGCCGGAGGCCACCATGGTCGCGGCGTGGATCAGTGCGCTGACCGGCGACGGGCCGGCCATCGCGTCCGGCAGCCAGGAATGCAGCGGGAACTGCGCCGACTTGCCAACGATGCCAGCGGTCAGCAGCAGGGTGCCGGCCAGCACGGTGCCAGGGTCCATGGCTGGCACGGCGGTCAGCACGTCGGTGAGCCGGAACGAGCCGGCGGCCATGCCGAGCACGAAGATGCCGAACAGGAAGCCAACGTCGCCGAAGCGGGTCATCAGGAACGACTTCACCGCCGCGGCCGAGGTGGGCGGGTCCTCCCAGTAGTGGCCGATCAGGAAGTACGAGCAGATGCCCATGATCTCCCAGCCGACGTAGATCACCAGCAGGTCGTTGGCCAGCACGACGGTGAGCATCGCGGCGGTGAACAGCGAGATCAGGGCGGCGTATGAGGAGTACCGCTGGTCGCCGCGCAGGTAGCCGACGGAGTACACCTGCACGGCGAGCGCGACCACCGTGACCATCACCGCGACCGTGGCGGACAGCGAGTCGACCCGGACCCCGAGCGTGATGGGCACCATGCCGGTCGGGGTGAGCTGGGTCGAGCTCTCCCACACCGACGAGGACGCCCCGGCGACGTCCACCGCGACCAGGATGGCCAGCACCGTGGCCGCGGCCGTACCGAGCACCGCGATCGGCGCCGCCCCGAACGGCAGGCGCCGGCCGAATAGCATGCCGACCACTGCGGCGCCGAACGGGACCAGTGTCGCCGCGGCGGCCAGCGCCGTCGCCGTCACCGGTCGACCCCCGCCGGCTCCGGCTCGGCCAGCTCGCGCAGCGCGTCCACCGCGATGGTCTGCCTGTTGCGGAACACCAGCAGCACGATCGCCAGGCCCAACCCCACCTCGGCCGCGGCGATGACGATCACGAACAGGGTCAGCGCCTGCCCACCGTGCAGCGCGTCGTGCAGGTAGGCGTCGAACGTGACCAGGTTGAGGTTGACCGCGTTGAGCATGAGCTCGACGGACATCAGCACCAGGATGGCGTTGCGGCGGGCCAGCACGCCGTACACGCCAACCGAGAACAGCAGCGCGGCCAGCACCACCGGGTACGCCACGTGCATGTCAGCGCTCCCCGATGTCCGTGCGGGACAGCACGATGGCGCCGACCAGCGCGGCGAGCAGCAGCATCGAGAGCAGCTCGAACGGCAGCACCCACACCCGGAACAGGCTCGCCCCGATCGCGGTCGCCGACCCGGCCGGGTCGCCGCCGAGGTCGACGTAGGCCGTGCGGAACGCCCGCACCAGCACCGTCACCAGGGTGGCCGCCGTGCCGGCCGCGACCACCAGCGCGGCGACCCGGTTGCCGCTGTCCAGGTCGTCGGACCTGCCGATCGGGGCCCGCGTGAGCATGATCCCGAACAGCAGCAGCACCACGATGGCGCCCACGTAGATCAGCACCTGCACCCATGCCACGAACTCCGCGGTGAGCAGCAGGTAGCAGGCCGCCAGCGCGCCGAAGCTGACCACCAGCCACAGCGCGGCGTGCACGAGCTGGCGGGTGGTCACCACCAGCACGGCCGCACCCAGCGCGACCACCCCGAGCAGCACGAAGACGATCTCCACAGCGGTCACGCCGTACCACCGTCATGGGGCGGTGCCACCGCGAGCTGCTCCTTCGTCGGCGCCGCGTGCTCGTCGTGCGCCGGGGGCGGTGGCACCGTCCACATCCACTCGCGCAGCAGGTCCTTCTCGTGGGTCAGCTCGGCGATGTCGTAGGAGGCGTACTCGAACTCCGGCGTCCAGAACAGCGCGTCGAACGGGCACGCCTCGATGCAGATGCCGCAGTACATGCACAGCGAGAAGTCGATGGCGAAGCGGTCGAGCTGGTTGCGGCTGCGCGCCCGCCCGCCCTCCACCGCGGGCGGCACGGGCTCCTTGTGCGAGTCGATGTAGATGCACCAGTCGGGGCACTCGCGCGCGCACAGCATGCAGACCGTGCAGTTCTCCTCCAGCAGCGCGATCGCGCCGCGGCTGCGCGGCGGCAGCTCGGGCTTGACGTCGGGGTACTGCCTGGTCACCGACCGCCGCGTCATGGTACGCAGCGTGATCGCCAGGCCCTTCACGAACCCCATGCCGGGCACGCTCAACCCGCCACCACCCTCCACACGCCCGTTATGCCGAGCTGCAGCAGCGCGATGGGCACCAGCACCTGCCAGGCCAGCCGCTGCAGCTGGTCCTCGCGCAGCCGCGGGTTGCTCACCCGCACCCAGATCACCACGAAGGCCAGCAGGAAGACCTTGGCCAGCGTCCACAGCCAGCCGAGCTGCTCCGGGAACGGCCCGCGCCAGCCGCCGAGGAACAGCACCGCGGTCAGCGCGCACAGCACCACGATGCCGGCGTACTCGGCCAGCAGGAACAGCGCGAACCGCAGCCCGGTGTACTCGGTGAACGGGCCGAAGATGATCTCCGAGTCGGCCACCGGCATGTCGAACGGCGGCCTGGCCAGCTCAGCGAGGCCGGCGAGGAAGAACACCACGGCGGCCGGGGCCTGCCAGATCAGCCACCACGGCGACCAGGCCTCGATGATGCCCGACAGGGACAGCGTGCCGGCGGCCATCGCCACCGAGCTCGCCGCGAGTACCAGCGGCAGCTCGTAGGCCATCAGCTGTGCGGCCACCCGGAGCCCGCCGAGCAGCGAGTACTTGTTGGCGCTTGCCCAGCCGGCGACGAGCGAGCCGAGCACGCTGACGCTGAGCACGGCGAGCACGTAGAACAGGCCGATGTCCAGGTCCAGCGCCACCCAGCCCGGTGCGATCGGGATCACGATCAGCACCAGCAGGTACGGGATGAGCGCGATCGCCGGGGCCAGCGAGAAGATCGACCGGTCGGCCCTGGTCGGTACCACGTACTCCTTCTGCGCGAACTTCACCCCGTCGGCGACGAGCTGCGCCCAGCCGTGGAACGCACCCGCGTACATCGGCCCGAGCCTGGCCTGCATGTGCGCCATCGCCTTGTGCTCCAGCTGCCCGACCAGCAGCGGCAGCAGCAGGAACGCCGCCAGCACCGCCCCCAACCGCAGCACCACCTCCACCACCGCGCTCACCCCGACCCCTCCCCCGGCCCGCCCCCAGAACCGCGATACGCCCGCCTATCGCGGTTTCCGCGCGGTCCAGAACCGCGATACGCCCGCTTATCGCGGTTTCGGGGGCTCATCGGGGTCTCATGGGGGCGGCTCGGGGGGTGAGGGGGCGTGGGGGCCCCAGGTGTTGGGGGTGGGGACGCCGGGGGGGAGGTTGCGGCGGCGCTGCCTCGTCGCACCAAGCTCGCGCACGGACTGGCCGGGGTCGACCTCGCCGGGCCACTGCTTGGCTACCCTGGACGCGAGCACGAAGTCCTTGCGCAGCGGGTTGCCCTCGAAGCCGTCCGGCAGCAGCAGGGGCAGCGGGTTGGGGTGGCCGTCGAACCGCACGCCGAACATCTCGGCCGTCTCCCGCTCGTGCCAGTTCGCGCCGCGGTACACGCTCGTGACGCTCGGCAGCTCGGGCGGCCTCGCCGTGCCGGCGAGCAGCGTGCGCAGCAGCAGGTGGTGCCGCCCACCCGTCGAGTACACGTGCAGCACCACGCGGATACCATCGGCCTGCTCGTCCACCGCGGTGAGCCAGTCGAAGAACGCGCAGCCCAGCCCGTCGCGGGCGAACTCGACGGCGGCCACCCAGTCGGCCGGCTCGACGTCCACGGTGAGCACGCCATGGTCGACCGAGGCCGCCACCGGTGCGACCGGCCGGCCCGCGAACTCCTCGCGCAGCTCCTCCGGCGTCATTCGCGGACCAGCGACGGATACTGCGACCCCGACCCCGACCCCGAGCCCCGCCGGGCCTCGCCGCCGATCTTGTCCTGCAGCTTCATGATGCCGTGCAGCAGCGCCTCCGGCCGCGGTGGACAGCCGGGCACGTACACGTCGACGGGCACGAGCTGGTCGACGCCCTTGGTCACGCAGTAGGAGTCCCAGTATGGGCCGCCGCAGTTGGAGCACGCGCCGAAGGAGATCACGTACTTCGGCTCGGGCATCTGCTCGTACAGCCGCTTGATGGCCGGGGCCATCTTGTCGGTCACCGTGCCGGACACCACCATCAGGTCCGCCTGCCGCGGGCTGGGCGCGAACGGGATCACCCCGAGCCGGATGAAGTCGTGCTTGCTCATGGACGCGGAGATGAACTCGATCGCGCAGCAGGCCAGCCCGAAGTTGAACACCCACAGCGAGTACCGCCGGCCCCAGTTCAGCAGGTACTTGACCGGCTCTGGCACCTGCGGCAGCAGCCCGACGGTCGGCTGGCCCAGCCGTACTACGCCCACGACAGCACTCCCTTGCGCCACGCGTAGCCGATGCCAGCCGCGACGACTGCCAGGAACACGAACATCTCGACCAGGGTCACCGGGCCGAACCCCGGCTCGGCGAACACGATCGCCCACGGGAACAGGAACACCGCGTCGACGGCGAACACCACGTAGAGGAACGTGAAGACGTAGTAGCGCACGTAGGACTGCGCCCAGCCCTCGCCGACCGGGTCGACGCCGCACTCATAGGTGAGCTGCTTCTCGGCCGTCGGCCGGTGCGGCCGCAGCAGCCGGTTCGCGCCCAGCGCAACGACCACGAACGCGATCCCGACCAGCAACAACAGGCCGACCATCCCGTAAGACCCGAAGTAGCCGTCCACCGAGAGCACCCTCCGGTCGCGTACCTGCCGATCACCGGTCGTAGTCTTCGCCGCCGCCGATGATTCTCTGTTGATCGCCCCATTGTCCATCACCACTTGATGGCGCGGCGCCGACCGATACCGTCTGGAAGATGAGCGCAACGCCGCAGGCCAATGCCGACTTCGCCGCGCTGGTCGAGGAGGCCACCAGGAAGGCCGGCATCGTGTGGATCGCCGCACCGGGCGAGCGAGCCTGGCCGGCGTGGCACCACTGGCACGACGGCGCTGACCACGTGGTCACCGGCGGCCTCGAGCAGCCGCTGCCGGGGCTGGCCGACGGCGGGCTGGCCGAGGTGACGGTGCCGAGCAAGGACACCGGCGGCCGGCTGGTCACCTGGGTGGCGGCCGTGAGCGAGGTGCCGCCAGGCGGCGAGCTGTGGGAGGTCGTGGTGCCGGCCATGCACGCCAAGCGGCTCAACCCGCCGGACGGCGACCACCAGCCGCAGCGCTGGGCCCGCGAGTGCACCGTGCTGCGCCTGGAGCCGACCGGCGAGGTCCGCGAGGCGCCGGGCGCCATGCTTGACGCCTCGGGCGCGGCCGTACCCCTACCCAGCCCGGCGACCACCAGCGGCCCGCTTCCCTACGTCCTCGGCAGACGCAAGCGGGCCTAGCTAGCCAGGGCCGTGCGCCCGGGGCCGTCTACGAGCCCAGTGGCGTCGTTTCCGGCAAGGACGAGGTCAGCTCGTCGCGGCGCAGGCCGTTAGGCGACGGCCGGTCGGTGTAGGCGGCCGCCTGCAGGGTGAACAGCTCCGCATACCCGCCGCCGGCTGCCATGAGCTCGTCGTGGCTGCCGTGCTCGATGATGCGGCCGCCGGCGAGGACGTAGATGCGGTCGGCGTCGCGGACCGTGTTGAACCGGTGGGAGATCAGCAGCACGGTGCGGCCGGCGTACAGCGATCGCATGCGGGTGAACAGGTCGTGCTCGGCCCGCGGGTCGAGGGACGCGGTCGGCTCGTCCAGGATGATCAGGGGCGCGTCCCGGATCAGCGCCCTGGCCAGCGCGACCCGCTGCCACTGGCCGACGGACAGGTCGCGGCCGCCCTCGTACTCCGGGGACAGGATGGTCTCGTACCCGTCGGGCAGCGCGGCAAGGTACGGGTCGGCGCCGGAATGCCGGGCGGCCGCGGTCACGGCGTCGGGGTCGTCGATGCGCTCGACCGCGCCGAGGCCGATGTTCTCCCGCGCGGTGAGGTCGTAGCGGGCGAAGTCCTGGAAGATCACCGCAATGCGGCTGCGCAGCTCGTCGGCGTCGAGAGCGGCGGTGTCGACGCCGTCCCAGCGGATGGCGCCGGCATCGGGCAGGTAGAGCCGGGACAGCAGCTTGGCCAGCGTGGTCTTGCCAGAGCCGTTCTCGCCGACCAGGGCGATCACCTGCCCGGCCTCGATCCGCAGCGACACCTCCCGCAGCGCGGGGGTGCTCGCGGCCGGGTAGGTGAAGGTGACGTCGTCGACGGTGATCAGGTCGAACGCGTCGGCGGCCGGCATGGCGCCACGCGCGCCGTGGTCGAGCGGCGCGGTGGCCAGGAAGGTCGTGAAGTCCTCGACGAACAGGCCGGCCTCGTACATGTCACCGACGGAGCTGACCGCGACCATGATCCGCTGGCCGAGAATGAGCAGTGCGCCGGCGGCGGTGGCGGTCTCGGCCAGCTCCAGCCGCCCGGAAAGGGCGAGTGCCAGCAGCCCGGCCAGGCCGCCGCCCAGCGCGGCGGACAGGCCGAAGGTCGACACCACGGCGATGCGGAACCGCAGGCGGGTGGTCTTGCGCAGCTCGGCCATGTGCAGCTCGTACAGCGCGGTGTGCCGCGCGGTGAGGTAGTCACCGAGGCCGAACGCGCGGACCTCCTTGGCCGGGTCCTTCTCGGTGAGCAGCCGGTACAGGTAACCACGGGCGCGAGCGACCGTGGTCATCCGCATGTGGAAGCCGAACATGGCCTGGCCGGCCTTCATCACCCCGGCCAGCAGTGGCACCCCGGCGAGCACCAGCAGCGGGACCAGCCAGGGCTGGATGGTCAGCAGCGCCGCGATGATGCCGCCGATCGAGGCGACCGCGCCGATGGTGCCGATCAGCCCGTCGACGAGCTGGATCGGCCGGTGCTCCTCCGCCGCCGCCCGCACCAGCCGGTCGTGGAACGCCGGCGTCTCGTACGCCGACAGCTCCACCCTGCTGGCCACCTCGATGATCGCCTGCTTGGTGTGCCGCGCGGTGGTCTCCGACAGGATCTCCCGCACCTCCCGACCCGCGGCGGTGACCAGGCCGAGGACGGCCACCACGCCGACCACCGCGGCCAGCTGCGGGGCGACGGCGCCGATACCGGGGGCCTGGTTGCCGGTGTCGGCGGACAGCACCGAGCCGACCAGGTCACGGCCGAAGACCAGCACCACGGCGAGGCCGACCCCGTTGACCAGCTTGAGCCCGATGCTGGCCAGCAGCATGCCAGGCGAGGCCGCCCAGACCAGCCGCACGGCGTCCGCGGTGATCCGCGGCAGCAGCCGAAGCGACCTCGACGTCGGCGTCTCCGGTTCACTCACGAGCGGCCTCCCCTCACGGGTCGCGCCCGACCAACACTACAGCCGTAGATCGTCAGATCGAGGACGACGGCGACGGCGACGGGCCTGCCGCCGGCAACAGCGGCGCCCGAGCTTGACCCCCGGCCTGATGGCTGTAGTTAAAGGCCCATTTGCGTCGCAATGGTGGTACTTGAAGGCACGCCATTACCGGCGGGTGCGCTGGCGGGCGCGGACGTTAACGCGCACCGGGCTGCCGGTGAAGTCGAACGTCTCGCGGAGCTTGCGCTCGAGGAAACGGCGGTAGCCTGCCTCCAGGAAACCCGTCGTGAACAGCACGAACGTCGGCGGCCTCGACTGCGCCTGGGTGGCGAAGAGGATCTTGGGCTGCTTGCCGCCGCGGACCGGTGGCGGGGTGGCGGCCACCACGTCGGCGAGCCAGGAGTTGAGCGCGCCGGTCGGCACCCGCCGGTCCCACGACTCGAGCGCCCTGCGCAGCGCCGGCGCGAGCTTGGCCACCGCGCGCCCGGTGAGCGCCGAGACGTTGACCCGCTGCGCCCAGGGGACCCGCACCAGCTCGCGGTCGATCTCCCTGGTGAGCTGCCGGCGCCGGTCGTCGTCGACGAGGTCCCACTTGTTGAACGCGAGCACCAGCGCGCGGCCCGAGTCCACCACTGTGCTGATCACCCGCAGGTCCTGCTCCGCGATCGGCTCGCTCGCGTCGATCAGCACGATGGCCACCTCGGCGGCCTCGATGGCGGAGCGGGTGCGCAGCGACGCGTAGTACTCCGTGCCGCTGGCGGTCTTGACCCGCTTGCGCAGCCCGGCGGTGTCCACGAACCGCCAGACCTGCCCGTCCAGCTCGACCATGGAGTCGACCGGGTCGACGGTGGTGCCGGCGACCGGGTCCACGACGGCGCGCTCCGCGCCGGCGAGCTGGTTGAGCAGGCTGGACTTGCCGACGTTGGGCTTGCCGACCAGAGCCACCCGCCGCGGCCCGCTGACCAGCGCGAAGTCGTCGCGCGGCGTCTCGGGCAGGGCCTCGAGTATGGCGTCGAGCAGGTCGCCGGAGCCGCGCCCGTGCAGCGCGCTGACCGGGTACGGCTCGCCGAGCCCGAGCGACCACAGCGCCGCGGCGTCGGCCAGCCCCCGCTCGTCGTCCACCTTGTTCGCGGCCAGCAGCACCGGACGGTCGGAGCGGCGAAGCACCCTGGCCACCGCCTCGTCGGTGGCGGTCGGGCCGACGGTGGCGTCGGTGACCAGCAGCACGGCGTCCGCGGTGGCCATCGCCAGGTCCGCCTGCGCCGCCACCGCGGCCTGCAGGCCGCGGGGGTCGGGCTCCCAGCCGCCGGTGTCCACCACGGTGAACCTGCGGCCGCTCCACAGCGCGTCGTAGGCCACCCGGTCCCTCGTCACGCCGGGGGTGTCCTGCACGACGGCCTCCCTGCGGCCGAGGATGCGGTTGACCAGGGTGGACTTGCCGACGTTCGGCCGTCCGACGACGGCAAGCACCGGCACCAGCCCGGCCTTGCCGTCCTCGTCGGGCTCGAGACCCGCATCGTCCACTGCCCAGTCGGACTCGTCCGACCAGGTGGCCTCGTACTCACTCACCGTGCCTCACGGTGCCCTCACGGTGCCTCACGGTGCCTCCTATCGTCCGTCCACTGTGGACGGTAGTACGCCGGCGCGGATCTCGTCGAGCTCGGCGACCAACGCGGCCAGCTCGCAACGGACCCGCTCCGTGGTGGCGGCCAGCGCCGCCCTGCCGTGACCCGCTGTCACCGCGACCGGCGCGCCGACCAGCACGTCCACCCGTGGCCGGAACCGGCGCCGCACCCCGGCCGGGCGGCGGGTGCCGCGGCAGGCCACCGGCAGCACCACGGCGCCGCAGGAGCGGGCCAGCCAGGCCGCGCCCTGCCGTGCGCTGGCCACGTCGCCCTCGCCGCGGGTGCCCTCCGGGAACACCCCGACCACCCCGCCGGCCCGCAGCGTCCGCACCGACGCAAGCAAGGGAGCCCGCTCGGCCTCACCGCGGCGCACCGGCAGTTGGCCGATCCGCCGCAGGTACCAGCCCAACGGGCCGCGGTACAGCTCGTGCTTGACCAGGAACACCGACCGCCTGCCGAGCAGCCCGAACAGCATCGGGCCGTCGACGAGAGCGCTGTGGTTGGCAACCAGCACCACCGGGCCGGTTGCCGGGATGCGGTCGCCGCCGTGCACGTGCAGCCGGTACACCAGGTGGAACAGCCAGCTCCCGATCCAGCGGCTGAAGTCGTGCAACGCCGGCCAGCTTCCGTCCGGCAGCGGCTGTGCGGTCACCGCGTGCTCACGGCAGCAGGGAGACCGCCGGCACGACCATCCCGCGCTCGGCGATCAGCGCGTGCAGCCTGGCCAGCACGCCGTCGACGTCCAGCTCGGTGGTGTCCAGCTCGACGGCGTCGGGCGCGCGGCGCAGCGGCGAGGCCGCCCGGCTGGAGTCGTACCGGTCGCGCCGCCGCACGTCGGCCAGCGTCGCGTCCACGGTCGACTGCCGTCCGGCCGCGCTGTCCTGGTCGGTGCGCCGGCGAGCCCGGATGGGCGCTGCCGCGGTGAGGTACACCTTCAGGCCAGCGTCGGGGGCGACCACCGTGCCGATGTCCCGGCCCTCGACCACGATGCCGCCCACCTCCGCTGTGGGCCCGTTGATCGCCTCGTCGATGACTCGTCGCTGCCTGGCGACCAGGTCGGCGCGCACCGCCGGCACCGCGGACACCGGCGAGACGGCGATGGTCACAGCGGGGCCGCGGATCTCGGCACCGACGTCCTCGCCGGCCAGCCGCACCGTCGGGTGCCTCGGGTCGACGCCGACCTGCAGCGACAGGCCGGGCAGCAGCGCGGCCACCGCGGCAGCGTCGTACACGTCGACGCCGGCGCGCAGCGCGGCCAGCGTCACCGACCGGTACATCGCACCGGTGTCCAGGTAGGCCGCGCCCAGCCGCAGCGCCAGCCGCCTCGCCACCGTGGACTTGCCGGTGCCGGACGGACCGTCGATCGCCACAACGCCCCGCAGCACCTGCTCCACGCCCCGCGCCTCCTCTGCCGGCTCCGGCTCAATCGTCCATTCTGCCTGACGGCCGGCCGTGCTGCGCCGCCATGTCGGCCGCGACCCCCCGCATGCGCCGGTCGCCGGGCTCGGCGCGGCCGGCTCTCTACTCACAGCACGGTGGCCGGCAGCCCGAGGAACCGCCCGTGTCGCTGCGCCGCCACCCGAAGTGCACGGCGCCG
>Ga0184609_10000181_pt1 | contig 17188 bp, 16 predicted proteins | sample PLM1_60_coex_FD_133165 | JGI IMG/M metagenome (GOLD analysis project Ga0184609, IMG submission 133165) | Groundwater sediment microbial communities from an aquifer in East River, Colorado, USA - PLM1_60_coex | ecosystem: Environmental > Terrestrial > Soil > Riparian zone | place: USA: East... | reverse complement strand
CCCGCCATCCCATCCCATGCGGGGCGCGCAGCCCAGCCCCGTCACCCGTGGTTGTGTCTGGTATCCCAGACACCGATTCTGCGACGATGTGACATCGTGCTCGCTAGAGCGGGGAAATGTCACATCGTCGCCGAACCTGTCGGGCGCCCCACGGGGTCACAGGTTCGTGGAGGGTGCCGGTGGTGGGGTGCGAGCAGCGACGTGCCGGCGCTGCGCCGCGGGCTGGCGCTGCGGCTGCTGGTCGGCCGCGCCGGGCCGGTGTCCGCGGCGACGGCGGCGCGCGAGCTGGGGCTGCCGCGGTCGACGACGTACCACTGCTCGCCGAGCTGGTCGCCGCCGGCTTCGTCACGCACCTGCCGGAGGAGCGCCGTTACGGCCTTGGCGTCGCGGCGTTCGAGCTGGGCTCGGCGTATCTGCGGCACGACCCGCTGGAGCGGCTGGGGTGGCCGCTGCTCCAGCGGCTCGTGCACCGCATGGACGGCCCGGCAAACGGTACGGCCCACCTCGGGGTGCTGCACGGGCGGGAGACGCTGTACCTGGTGAAGGAGCAGCCACGGCTCGGCGCCACCCTGGTCACCGACGTCGGCGTGCGACTACCGGCACAGCTCACCGCGGTGGGCAGGGCGATGCTCGCGCACCTGCCGGCGCCGCAGGTTCGCGCTCTGTTCCCGTCCACCGCCGCGTTCGTGGACCGCACCGGCCGCGGCCCGCGGTCGCTGCCGGCGCTGCGTCGCCTGCTGTCCGCCCGAGCGGCGGCGCGGTTGGGCGGTCGAGGACGGCCACGTCACTCCGGGGTTCGCCTCGGTCGCCGTGCCAGCCTTCGACCACGGCGGACGGCCCGTTGCGGCGATCGGGTGACCTTCCGGCACGACTGCGCCGCAGACGGCCCGGTCGGCGCGGTCGGCGTGCACCGCGCGGACGCCGCCGACGGCCCTGACGGTGGACGCCGGGCCGCGGTCGGCACCGGCATACCCGTCGGCGCTGGCGTATCCGCTGGCGCCTGCGTCCCCGACGGCGTCCCCGTGGGCGCCGGCGTCCCCGTCGGCGCTGCAGTCCCCGCGGGCGCTGCAGTCCCCGCGGGCGCTGCAGTCCCCGCGGGCGCTGCAGTCCCCGCGGGCATCGGCGTCCTCGACAGTGCGTGCGGCGCCGACTGGCCCGAGCTCGCCGAGTTTGTACGGCGCGCCGCCGCCGAGCTCACGAGCCGCATCGGCGGCCACGCCGCAGACCCGGTTTGATCTACCGAACCGCCCAACTCGCGCGACCGAACCGGCGAACACGCCGGGGCCGGGGACGCGGGTACGGCGTGGTGGCTAGCTGGGGATGCCGGAGTCGCGGAGGAAGTCGGCGGCGACGTCGGCGGCGTTCTCCTTGTCGACCTCGACGCGGGCCACCAGGGCGGTGAGCTTGTCCGTGGTGAGCGCGGCGGAGACCTTGTTGAGGGCGGCCGCGGCGGCCTCGCCGAGGGCGTCGGTGCGGCCGAACGGCACGACGTTCTGCGCGGGGTACATCCGTTTGGTGTCCTTGAGCTGCACGAAGCCGTTGGCCTTGATGGCGGAGGCTGTTGTGAAGAGGTTGGCCACCTGCACCTGGCCGCCCTTGAGCGCCTCGACGGTCACCGGGCCGCCGGCGTCGGTGGTGCGGATCTCCTTGAACGTGCAGCCGTACAGCTGCTTGATCTTGGCCTCCCAGCGCTGCTTCCACTCACCCGCGGCGCCGAACACGTAGTCGCCGCACTTGGGGCCGAGGTCCTCAACGGTCGCGAGGTTGTTCTGCGTCGCGGTCTGCTGGGTGACGACCAGGACGTCGGAGTCCTCGGCCTGGGACTGTTGGAGCACGGTGAGGCCGCTGGGCACCTTGGCCTTGAGCGCGGTGTATACCTCGTCCGGCGTGGTCTGCGTCGCCGACTTGTCGAGGTAGGCGAGCAGGTTGCCGCTGTACTCGGGCACCACGCCGAGCGACTTGTCCTGCAGGCCCTTGACCAGGGCCTCCCTGGTGCCCACCCGTGGCTTGACCGTGACCTTCGCGCCGGCACCGCGCAGCGCGCCGGCGTAGATCTCGGCGAGCAGCACGTTCTCGGTGAAGTCCGCTGAACCGACGACGATCGTGTTGTCGGCGCCGCCCGCCGTCGTGCTGGCCGGGGTGAGCGGGTTGCTGGAGCCGCATGCGGTCAGCCCAACGGCGAGCGCGCCGGTGGCCAGCGCCGAGAGCAGCCTGGTCCAGGTTCGGGTCATGTTCCGTTGTCCTCCTTGTGACCGGATGCCGCCTCGTCAGGCGACCCCGCTAACTGTTCTCGACGCGAGCCGCAGCCCGCGCGGGACTATCTGCCGCTGCACAGCGGCCAACACCAGGTCCAGCAGCACGGCGAGCACCGCGACGACCACCGCCGCGCCGGCCACCCGCGGGTAGTCGGTGACCCGCAGGCCGTCCAGCAGCGGCCGGCCGAGGCCGCCAAGCCCGACGTAGGCCGCTACGGTGCCGGTCGCCACCACCTGGAGCACCGCGCCGCGCAGGCCGCCGAGCAGCAGTGGCATCGCGATGGGCACCTCCACCCGCCACAGCCGTTGCCACGACGTCATGCCGACGCCGGCCGCGGCGTCGACGACGGCGCGGTCGACGGACTGCACGCCGGCGTACGAGCCGGCCAGGATCGGTGGCACGGCGAGGATGCCGAGCCCAAGCAGCACCGGCCCGACCCTCAGGATGCCGAGCTGCAGGGACAGCAGGGTGATCACGCCGAGGGTCGGCAGCGCGCGCATGGCGTTGGCGAGCCCGACCACGACCGTACCGCCGCGGCCGCTATGCCCGACCGCGAGCCCGAGCGGGACGGCGACCACGGCCGCGCCGAGGACCGCGATCACGGTGTACCGCAGGTGCTCCGCGACGCGATGGAGCAGGCCGCCGTGACCTGTCCAGTTCGCGGGGTCGGTCAGCCAGTCGGCCAGCTCGGAGAAGATCACGCCGCACCCACCAGCCTGCGCCGTCCGGCACGCTGGCCCTGCCATGGGGTGAGCAGCGAGCGGCCGGCCACCAGCAGCAGGTCGACGACCAGCGCCAGCGCAAGGGTGAGCGCGATGCCGACCACGATCGGTGGGTTGTATGCGTTCTGGAAGCCCTCGGTGAACAGCTGCCCCAGCCCGCCGACGCCGATCAGCGCGCCGACGCTGACCAGGCTGATGTTGCTCACGGACGCCACCCGCACCCCGGCGGCCAGCACCGGGACCGCGAGCGGCAGCTCAACGGTCAGGAACCGGCGCACCGGCCGGTAGCCGACCGCGGTGGCGGCCGCCAGCACGTGCGCCGGCAGCGCGTCCAGCGCGTCGACGACGGGCCGCACCAGCAGCGCCGCGGTGTACAGCGCGAGCGCAACCACCACGTTGAGCTCGTCCAGAATCCGGGTGCCGATGATCGACGGCAGGATCACGAACAGCGCCAGCGACGGCACGGTGTACAGCACGTTGCTCGCTCCGAGCACCAGCGCGCGGACCCGCCGGTAGCGTTGCGCGGCCCACCCGATCGGCAGCGCGGCGAGCAGCCCGATCAGCAGCGGCACCAGCGCCAGCCTGATGTGCACGAGCAGCAGGTGGACCACCGCGTCCTGGTTGCGCGGGTTGCTCAGGTACTTGACGAGGTCGTGGATCACGAATCGTCCCGGTGCGACCGCAGCAGCGCGAGCACCTCGCCGGCGACGACGCCGCCGACGAGCGCGCCGGCCTGGTCGACGGCCACGCCGTACCCGCTCGGCGAGGACAGCGCCGCGTCGAGCGCGCCGCGCAGCGACCCGCCCTTGGTGTACAGCGACCCGCCGGGCCGCAGCGCGTCCTCGGTCAGCGGTCCGTCCACAGTGGACGATGGCGGCAGCCACCCGCGCGGACGGCCGGCGCCGTCGACGGCCAGCGCCCACTCGTCCAGTGGTGGCGCCGGCTCCCCGAGCGCGACCGTCCTCAGTGGATGGATGGCCAGCCCGTCAGAGCCGACGAAGGACAGCCGCCGGTAGCCGCGGTCGCGGCCGACGAAGGAGGAGACGAAGTCGTCGGCCGGCTCGGCGAGAAGCTGGTCCGGCGGCGCGAACTGGGCCAGCCGGCCGCCCTCGCGCAGCACCGCAACGGTGTCCCCCAGCTTGATCGCCTCGTCGATGTCGTGGGTGACGAAGACGACGGTCTTACCCAGCTCGGACTGCAACCGCAGCAGCTCGTCCTGCAGACCCTCGCGCACCACCGGGTCGACCGCCGAGAACGGCTCGTCCATCAGCAGCACCGGCGGGTCGGCCGCCAGCGCCCGCGCCACCCCCACCCGCTGCTGCTGGCCACCGGAGAGCTGGGCAGGGTAGCGAGCGCCCATGGCGGCCGGAAGCCCGACGACCTCGAGCAGCTCGGCGGCCCGTGCCCGTGCCTTGCGCCGGCCCCAGCCGATCAGCAGCGGCACCGTCGCCACGTTGTCGAGCACGGTGCGGTGCGGGAACAGCCCGGCCTGCTGGATGACGTAGCCGATGCCCCTGCGCAGCACGGCAGGGTCGGTGGTGCGCACGTCGAGGTCGTCGATGAAGATCGTGCCGTCGGTCGGGTCGATCATGCGGTTGATCATGCGCAGCGAGGTCGTCTTGCCGCAGCCGGACGGCCCGACGAGCACCGTGATCCTGCCAGACTCCGCGGTGAGGCTGAGCTTGTCGACGGCGGTGGTGCCATCCGGGAACCGCTTGGTCACGGCCCGAAACTCGATCACGCCGGGAACCTCCCGGTCACTACGCCTCGCGGGACACCGGCCTCCGCCATGTGGGGGACCCTAGCCCGGAACACCGACCGCTGCGAGCCATAACGGCGCCGTCGAAACCGTCTCGATACCCAGCCGGGCACGATCTGGCGGAGTCGCAACCCGGTGGCACGGACGGGTTTGCGAGATTGTCAGGGCATGGGCGTAGCCTGCCCGGCTATGGCAGAACGTGACAGTTACCCAGCCGGAACTCCGAGCTGGATTGATCTTGGAAGTCCTGATATCGACCGGTCAGCCGCCTTCTACGGCGCGCTGTTCGAGTGGGATGTCGAGGAGGCCGGCGGTCCGGAGACCGGCGGCTACCGGATGTGCACCGTCAGGGGCCGGCCGGTTGCCGGCCTCGGCCCCGCACAGGCGGAGGGCACGCCGTGGTGGAGCACCTACGTCACGGTGGACAGCGCCGACGACGCCGCCAAGGCGGTCGAGGACGCCGGCGGTCAGGTGCTGGCCGCACCGTTCGACGTGCTCGACGCCGGCCGGATGGCCGTGTTCTCCGCCCCTGGCGGCGCCGCGTTCTCGGTGTGGGAGCCCAAGCAGCACCACGGCGCCGGCGTCGTCAACGAGCCGGGCTCGCTGACCTGGAACGAGCTCATGGTTCGCGACCTCGACGCCGCGAAGGAGTTCTACGGCAAGGTCTTCGCCTGGGAGGCCCAGGAGATGGACATGGGCGAGGGCGTCACCTACACGCTGTGGAAGCTGGCTGGTAGCGAGCCGGACCAGAGCATCGGCGGCGCCATGGTAATGGCCGGCGAGATGTTCCCGGCCGATCTGCCCGACCACTGGATGGTGTACTTCTCGGTCGCCGACTGCGACGCGTCGGCCGCGAAGGTCCAGGAACTCGGCGGCAAGGTCTCCGTGCCACCGACCGACATCCCGAACGTCGGCCGGTTCGCCGTCTGCAACGGCCCGCACGGCGAGACGTTCTCGATCATGGCCAACCCGGTGCAGACCGAGAGCGAGGACAACGCCAGCTGACCTCCGTAGTTGCGCGTCCCGGGTCCGTGCCGGCCCGAGTCGGCACGGACGCGGGACCGCATGAGCACCGCAGCTAGTCGTACTCGGCGATGCCGCCGCTCGGCGTGAGGGGCAGGTTGCTCGGGTCGGTGGTGGCGTCCGGCTCGGTCACGGGCACCGGACCGTCTTCGGCGAGGCGCTGGTCGGTCAGCACCCAGCGGCCGCCGTCGTGGACGAAGTCGAACGTCCTGGTGGCCCGGTACGAGGTGTACTCGGGCTCGTCGCCGCTGATCCTTTTGCGGTACAGCGAGGTGAGCTCGGCCAGCGTCAGCTCGAGCCGGTCGCCGGCCCTTCTCGCGGCGACGAACCGCACGTCGGTGTCTGCCGCCAGGTAGACCTCGCCACCGGAGTGCAGCCGGTCGCGCCTGGTCGTGAGGCTGCGCAGCGCGGCGGCCTCCGTCATGGCGTACCGGGGTGAGCGGACCACATTTCCGGCGGCCAGTGGTGCCCCGGCCGCCGGCGTCGCCCCCTCCACCAGCGCGACGGCCCTGCTGGCCAGCGCCTGCCTGGCCGCAGTCACCAGCACCTGGTACTCGGCCGGCACGGTCACGCCACCGGCGGGCCATCGCGCCGTACTCCCGTCCGCCGGGGCGGCCCCGGCCGCGACGGCCAACACGGCGATCGCGCCGACGGCAGCCGCCCATGCCCGACGCACCACCGGCGTCCCAGCCGCGGCCACCGCCCGACGCGTCACGGATACAGCCCGACTCGGTCGTGAGTGGTAACGGGCGTTATGGCGTCCTGTGCCACTCACGGACATTCCGGCCTCCGCATGCTCACCAGCCCTCCAGAAGGGTAGGGCCGTGACCGGCCGGCGCGGTCATTACGGACCGCGGAACGCGCAGCCGTCAGGCGCCGGGCACGTGCAGCGGGCCGAAGGCCAGCACGGCGCGGAACTCGGGCGGTGGTACCGGCTTGGAGAACAGGTATCCCTGGTAGGCCTCGACACCGACGCCGCGCAGCACGTGGAACTGCTGCGGCGTCTCCACCCCCTCGGCGACGCAGGTGCCGCCCATGGCGCGCGCCATGTCGACCACGGCGCGGGCCACCGCGAAGTCCAACGGGTTGGTGCCGGCGCCGGCGACGAACTGCCGGTCGAGCTTGACGATCTGCGCCGGCAGTTCCTTGAGCCTGGCCAGCGAGGACAGGCCGGTGCCGAAGTCGTCGACGGCGAAGCGCACGCCGCGCTCGGCGAGCTGCGCCATGGCGTGCCGCGACCGGGCCGGCAGGTCGACCAGCGCGGTCTCGACGAGCTCGAGCACGACGCGGTCGAAGCCGACGCCGCTCTCGGCGACCGCGTTGGCCACGGTGTCCACGAAGTCCGGGTCCCCCGGCATCAGGCCGGCAAGGTTGACGGCTACGGCGATCCGCCGGCCGCCGGTCAGCGGCCAGCTCGCCGCCTCGCGCAGCGCGGTGCGCAGCACCCAGCGGTCGAGGTCGCGCAGCAGGTCGCCCTGCTCGGCGATCGGCAGGAACGCGCCGGGGTTGAGCAGCCCTCGCTCAGGGTGCGGCCAGCGCACCAGTGCCTCGGCGGTGAGCACCGTGCCGTCGGGTGCCACCACCGGCTGGAAGTGCAGGGTCAGCTCGTCGGCTGCGAGCGCGTCGCGCAGCTGGCCCTCCAGGGCGACCTGCCGGTCGGCCGCGGCCATCAGCGCGGCGCTGGCCAGCGCGGCACGTCCCCGACCGGCCCGCTTGGCCTGGTACATGGCCGCGTCGGCGAAGCGCAGCAGGTCCTCTGGCGCGGTCTGCTTGCCGTTGGGCACGGCGGCGCCGATGGTCGCCGAGACCCGCACCGGCTGCCCACGCAGCCCGACCGCGGTGCGCAGCAGCCGCTGCACCTCGGTGACCAGCGGCTCGACGCCGCCGACAAGGTCGGTGTCCGCGCAGATCACCAGGTACTCGTCGCCGCCGAGGCGGGCCGGCATGCAGCCGTCCGGCATGCCGGCCTCCAGCCGCCGCGCGAGCGCCACCAGCAGCTCGTCGCCGGCGTCGTGGCCGAGAGAGTCGTTGACCCGCTTGAAGTTGTCGATGTCACAGAACAGCACGGCCACCCGCGAGTGGGTCGGCCCGTTCAGCAGGTCGCCGAGCACCTGCTTGACCGCTGCCCGGTTGGGCAGGCCGGTCAGCTCGTCGTGGGTGGCCTGGTGGCGCAGCAGCTCCGCGGCCCGCCGCCGCTGCGTGATGTCGGAGAACACGACGAGCCAGAACTGCTGGCCGTCGTCCTGCACGGACACCGAGATGTGCAGCTCGCAGTACACCGCCTCGCCGTCGGCCCGCAGCAGCACCACCTGGGGCACGGTGTAGCTGCTCTGCCCGCTGGCCAGCACCTTGGTCACCGGCGGCAGGTGGCCGGGCCGGTCGTCCGGGTGGGTCAGCGCCTCCGTGGTCATGCCGCGCAGCGACTCGATCGAGTAGCCCAGTAGCGCGCACAGCGCGTCGTTGGCGTCCACCAGCCGCTCGGTGGCGTCGAAAAGGCCGATGCCCACCGGGGTGATCGACACCAGGTCGGCGAAGCGCTGGCTCGAGCGGCGCATCCGAGCCTCGGCGGTGCGGTGCTCGGTGACGTCCTGCGCCGTGCCCACCATCGTGGTCACCCCGTCGGGCGTGGTGACGGGCGCGCCGTGCGCCCGGAACACCCGGTGCACGCCGTCCCGGCGGACCACCCGATGCTCGCACTCCACCGCGCGGTGGTCGGTGGCCAGCTCGCGCCACAGCGCGTCCACCCAACCGCGGTCGTCGGGGTGCACCACGGACAGGTAGGTCTGGAAGGTCACCGGCTCGTCGGCCGGCACGGCGTACAGCTCGTGCAACATCTCCGACCAGAACACCCGGTCGGTGTTCGGGTCCCACTCCCAGGTGCCGATGCTGGCCACCCGCTGGGCGTCCGCGAGCCGGCGGCGCTCCTCGCGCAGCTGCCGCTCCATGGCGCGCGCCTCGGTGACGTCCTGCACGGTGCCGAGCACCCTGGCGATCCCGGCGGTGCCGTTGCGCTCGGCACGGGCCCGGCAGACGTACACCCGCTCAGCGGGTGGCGCGCCGCGGAACTCCACCTCCATGGTGCCGCCGGTGTCGTCGCCGGGGGCGCCGGACAGCCGCTCGAGCAGGCCGGTCAGGTTGCCCCTGTCGTCGGGGTGCACCGCCGCCAGCGGTTCGATGTGCGGGTCGACGGCCAGCTCGCCGAACATCTCCACGAGCGCCTCGCTGAAGTACGGCGTCTCGGTGGCCAGGTCGACCGCCCAGCTACCGACCCGGGAGATCCGCTGCGCCTCCAGCAGCCTCGCTCGCTCCTGCGCCAGCTCGGTCTCGGCGCGCCACTGCTCGGTGATGTCCCTGATCGAGCCGGTGTAGCGGACCAGCCGGCCGGCGGCGTCGCTCTGGGCCTTGGCCAGGCCGTGCAGGCGGCGCTGCTCGCCGGATGGCCACGACACCCGGTAGTCGATGTCGATTGTCGCGCCGGTGGCCTGGTGCTCCTCCCAGTACGCCGCGAGCTTGGGCCGGTCGTCGGGATGGGCCACGTCGAGCACGGCACCCGCGCCCGGCCGCACGCTGCCGCGCTCGAGGCCGAGCAGGTCGTAGTGGCCCTGCGACCACACCGTCTCACCGGTACGCGGGTCGAACTCCCACGAGCCGATGCCGGCGACCCGCTCGACCTCGTCCATCCGCCGGCGCTCCTCGGCGAGCGCATGCACGGCCTGCTGCAGGTCGGAGACGTCCACCAGCAGCACCATCACCAGCTCGGCGCCGTCCGGGGTCGGTGCCAGCGGCACCCGCACCACCCGCACCCTGGTCACCGGCCCGCCGCCGGGCCAGGCCAGCGCCGCGTCGTCGTCGGAGCCGAGCACGAAGCGGTGCACCCGCGCGCCGACCAGGTCGTCGGGGCTCGACAGCCCGGCCATGGCGGCGAGCGCGTCGTTGGCCTGGATCACCACGCCGCCCCGGTCGCACACCAGGCCGGGTGCGGACGGCAGCCGGAACAGCGCTGGCCGGCCGTGCGGCGGCGCGCCATTGCCACGCACGACGACGGCTCGGTCGACCTGGTCGGTCACGCCTCACCTCTTGCCGTCATGACCCCCGACCCGGTGCGACCCGCCGGGACGCACCTCTGCCTCACGCTGTGGCGCGAGACCCCGATGGCCTCGCCGCCCAGGCGCTCATCTCAGCTATTCGACCGCGTACCCGGTCGTAGCAGCAACAATTTCCGCAATCGATATAGCACGTCGAGCCCGGCTAGGCACTACCCGTAACGCCGAATCCCCTACCCGGTGACGACGAAAGGCGGGCAAGTAACCCTAACGGACGTCAGCCGACCGTCACTTCCGGTGAATGTCATAGACAACGAGTAACGGCCGCCGCGCCAAACACCACGTTACGTCAGGTCGTCACTCCTTCGGCTTGCGCCGCGGCCGCGACGGCTTCCGCGACGGCCGGGCCGACCCTCGGATCCAGTGGGCTCGGCACGATCCGGCTTGCCGAAAGGCCGTCGGCCGCGACCGCGGCGATGGCGTCGGCCGCCGCCAGCTTCATGCGCTCGGTGATGCGCCGTGCGCCGGCGTCCAACGCCCCGCGGAACACACCGGGGAACGCCAGCACGTTGTTGATCTGGTTGGGGAAGTCGCTGCGGCCGGTGGCGACCACGGCGGCGTGCCTGGCTGCCACCTCGGGATGGATCTCGGGGTCGGGGTTGGACAGCGCGAACACGATGCCGCCAGGCGCCATGCCGGCCACCGCCTCCTCGGGCACGGTCGCGCCGGAAAGCCCCAGCAGCACGTCGCAGCCGACCACGGCGTCGGACAGCTCGCCGGTCAGCCCGCGCGGGTTGGTGATCGCGGCGAGCTCCACCTTGACCGGGTTAAGGCCGTCCCTTGCCGAGTGCACGACTCCCTTGGAGTCGGTCATCACGACGTCGGCGACGCCGGCCGCAAGGAGGATCCTCGCGCAGGCCACGCCGGCCGCGCCGGCGCCGACGACGACCACCTTGAGCGGCGCGATGGGCCGTTGCAGCACGACGCACGCGCCGCGCAGCGCGGCCAGCACCACGATCGCGGTGCCGTGCTGGTCGTCGTGCATCACCGGGCAGTCCAGCGCCTCGATCAGCCGGCGCTCCAGCTCGAAGCACCGCGGCGCCGAGACGTCCTCGAGGTTCACCGCACCGTACGTCGGCCGCAGCCGCACCATGGTCTCGACGATCTCGCCGATGTCGGTGGTGTCCAGCACGACCGGGATGGAGTCCAGCCCGCCGAACGCCTTGAACAGCGCGGACTTGCCCTCCATCACCGGCAGCGACGCCCGCGGGCCGATGTCGCCGAGGCCGAGCACCGCGGTGCCGTCGCTGACCACCGCAACCAGCCGGTGCGCCCACGTGTAGCGCGCGGCGAGCTTGGGGTCGGCGGCGATGGCCCTGCTCACCTTCGCCACGCCCGGCGTGTACGCGATGGACAGGGCGCGCAGGGTGTCCAGCGGCGCGGTCGGCGCGATGGCCAGCTTGCCACCGTGGTGCGCGGTGAGGATCTCGTCGTCGGTGATCGGTGTGGTCTGCTCCACGGCAGTCCCCTTCGTGCTGGGCCGGGCGGCCCCTGGGCCGGGCGGCCCCTGTACGGCGGGTGCCCGTGCGGCGGGCCCTCGTGCGGTGCGCACCGGCGCCGTGAGCGGGGGTGCCGCCATGGCCCGGTGCCGACGCTCAGGATGCCTCAACTCGGTCGAGGAGCTCTCGAGCACGGACAGATGTGACTGCCAGTCTGTCAGGTTGCGCGGCGGCTGTCTGCGGCGCCCGTCACCGGCTCCCCGGCCGGGCCCCGGCGGTATCCTGGCACGCCGTGAAGGTGCGCGAGCTGTCGGTCCCCGGCGCGTTCGAGTTCGTGCCGGCGGTGTTCCCCGACGACCGTGGGCTGTTCGTCGCGCCGTACTCCTCGGCGGCGTTCGTCGAGGCGGTCGGCCACCCGCTGCACGTGGCGCAGGCCAACACCAGCGTGTCCCGGCGCGGGGTGGTGCGCGGCGTGCACTTCGCCGACGTGCCGCCTGGGCAGGCCAAGTACGTCTACTGCCCGCGCGGCGCGCTGCTCGACGTCATCGTGGACATCCGCGTCGGCTCGCCGACGTTCGGGCGGTGGGACGCGGTACGCCTGGACGACGCCGAGTACCGCGCCGTCTACCTCGCCGAGGGCCTCGGCCACGCGTTCGTCGCGACCGAGGACGCCACCACGATGGCCTACCTGTGCTCGACCGGCTACAACCCGGCCACCGAGCACACCGTCGACCCGCTGGATCCCGCCCTCGGCCTGCCCTGGCCGTCCGACCTGCCGCTGGTCCTCTCCGACCGTGACCGCGCCGCGCCGCGCCTGGCCGACGCGCTGGCGGCCGCCCTGCTCCCGGAGTACGCCGCCTGCCAGGCCCGCTACACCGAGCTGCGGTCCGCGGCGCCCTGAGCCCGCGGCGGCCGGCTAGCGGCGGCGCGGCCGGCGGCGGCGCGGCCGGCGGGGGCGCAGCCGGCGGGGGCGGGGCCACAGGCGGGCCACCGCGACGCCGAGGACGGCGGCGGGGCCGAGGGTGCGCGAGTCGGTCGAGCCGAGGCCGTTGTCGCCGTGCACCAGCCAACCGCCGCCGGCCGCGCGGTGCGCGCGTTTGACGGAGAGCTGGGCCGGGCGGGCGTCCCATCGGACGAGCACGACGTCGCCCGGCCGGACGTCCGCGCCAAGACGGACCAGCACGACGTCGCCGTCGGACAGGGTCGGGGCCATGGACGGGCCGCGCACGACGACCCGCCGCAGGCCCCGTCGTGGCACCGCTGGTGGCACCGCCGACACCGCCGCTCCTTCCCTGCCCCGCTGGGCCGCCGGGAGTAGTGTCGCCCGCGTCGAAGACAATCACTGTCAGGGAGGAACGATGCGACTGCTGTCGCGCATCCTCGGTCCCGCCATCGAGGCCACCGCGCACTGCGACCTGCCGTGCGGGGTATACGACCCGGCGCAGGCCAGGATCGAGGCCGAGTCGGTGAAGGCGATCCAGGAGAAATACCAGGCCAACGACGACCCGGTCTTCCGCCAGCGCGCCATCGAGATCAAGGAGCAGCGCTGCGAGCTGGTCAAGCACCACTTGTGGGTGCTGTGGACCGACTACTTCAAGCCGCCGCACTTCGAGTCGTACTCGAACCTGCACGAGCTGTTCAACAAGGCCACCAAGGCCGCGGGCGCGAGCGGTGCGAAGGGCTCGACGGACCCGAAGACCGGCCAGGAGCTGCTTGACCTGATCAAGGAGATCGACACGATCTTCTGGGAGACCAAGAAGGCCTCGTGAGCTCGGCCCCACCATCGGCCGGCCGCCAGCTCCAGGATGAACAGCGGCCGGCCGTGGTGTGTCTGGCGCGGCACGCCGAGACCGAGTGGTCGGCCAGCGGGCGGCACACCGGCCGCACCGACGTCCCGCTGACGGCCGACGGGGAGCGGCACGCAGCCAGGCTCGGCGCGCTGCTGCGGGCATTGCGCGGGCACGACGCGCCGCCGCCGCCGTCCGTCGTGCTGAGCAGCCCGCGGCGGCGGGCGGTCCGCACGGCCGAGCTGGCCGGCCTGGCGTCACCGGTGGTCCTCGACGAGCTGGCCGAGTGGGACTACGGCGACTGCGAGGGGCTCACCACGCCGCAGATCCGCGAGTCGGTGCCGGACTGGACGGTGTGGACGCATCCGTGCCCCGGCGGTGAGACCGCGCAGGAGGTGGCCGCGCGGGCCGACCGGGTGCTCACCAGGATCGCCACGTTGCTGCAGTCCGGCGACGTCGTGGTGGTCGGGCACGGGCACTTCAGCCGGGTGCTGACGGCCCGCTGGATCGGCCTGCCGGCGACCAGCGGCGTGCATTTCGCGCTCGATGCCGGTTGCCTGACCGTGCTCGGCGACGAGCGCGGCGTGCCGCGGCTCGACCACGTGAACCTGGCGCCGCTGCCGTGAGTGGTGTCGCCAGTGCCCGGCGACCAAGATCACCGGAAGTGCCGGCTTGGATTGCGGCCGCGCGACCTCCGTCGACACTTCCGGTGATCACCGGTCGTCGCCGGCGTCACCCGCCGAGGACGGGGATGCCACCGGCGGGGGCGTACATCGCCTGGTCCAGCGTCTTGCGGTTGTTCGGTCCGGCCACGGCGAACACCGAGGTCGCAGTGCCGGCAAGCACCGTGCAGGACAGGTAGTCGCCGACCATCGCGCCGCCGGCGTCGGCGATCCAGTCGAGTGACATCGGCCCGGCCAGCGTCTGCGGCGTGCTCCAGCTCGCCCCGCCATCGCCGGACGCGGCGAAGCCGACGTTGAGCTGGCAGGTCTTCTTCGAGCAGCCGGCATCGGGGTACCAGTAGTAGAACAGGCCGAGCTTCGCCGTGCCGCCCGAGGTGGCGCGGTCGGCGCCGATGCCGGGGATGAAGTTGTCGACGGTGCTGTCCGTGGCGGCGGTCGGGATCCGCTGCACGGGTGTCCAGGACACGCCATCGTCGGAGGTGGTCAGCACGATGTCGTTGGCCGAGCACCCCGCGCGGAACCGGCAGTCGTGCCACACCAGGTAGATCCGGCCGGCGCCGTCCACCTCGGCCGACGGCAGCCGCGGCGCTCGCATCCCGGTCGGCACGCGGGCCTGCGACGCGGTGATGACCACAGGCGCAGAGAAGCTCAGGCCGCCGTCGTCGGAGAAGAACCCGCTCATCGCGCCGCTGTTGTTGCGGTAGGGCACCACCAGCCGGCCGGAGTTCTGCACGACCGGCTGCACCCCGATGCCGGCCGCGCCGGCCACGGCCACCGGCGCCGACCAGGTCAGCCCGCCGTCGGTGGACCGGGTGAGGAGCACCTGGCCGCCGTTGCCGGCGTCGTCGTAGGACACGTAGCAGGTGCCGTAGTGCGGGCTGCCGGCGGTGTTGTCGCAGGCCATCCAGTTCTTGTCGATGAAGGAGCCCGGCCCGCCCACGGTCACCGGCACGGGACCGGACCAGGAAAGGCCGTCCGCCGAGCGGCTCACCGTGAGGTCGTTGAGCTGCGCGATGTCCAGCGTGTTGATCAACCAGGCGCCGTGCGCGGCGTCATAGGCGACGACCGGGTCGCTGGCCCGGTCGTACGGCCCGCCCTCGGCGACCGTGATGCCCGGCAGGAAGCCGTGCTGCCAGCTGGAGCCGCCATCGGTGCTGGTCGCCCAGCCGATGTTCACCGCACCGCCACCGGCGTACCTGCCGACCTGGAAGGTGGACACGATCGTCGAGCCCCACAGGTAGGTATCGGCCTCCGCCTCCGAGGCGTCCTGCGCCTTCTTGGCGGCGTACGGGTCGGACGAGACCTGGACCAGCGTGGCAGCGGCCGCCGGCGTGCCACCGAGCAGCGCCGCCGCGACGGCGCCCGCCGCGGCGGCGGCGAGGAATCGAAGTCGTGGTCGCACCGCGAACCTCCTGGCGGGGTCGACGAGTTTTCGGGCCCGCCCGAGGCTAGTCAGCCTCGCGGCCCTGGCAATCCGCCGTTCCGGCTAGCTCGTGCTGGCCTCGGCTGGCTCCGGCCATCTCCGGCCGGCTCCGGCTGTCTCCGGCCGACTCCGGCTACTACGGCGGCAGGTCGGCCGTCGAGCGGTAGGCCCAGGCGCGGGCCCGTGGGGTCAGCAGCGCTGCGCCGACGGCGAGGCACACCACGCCGACCGGCACGCCGTACTCCGGCCGCCCGGACGGTCCCGCCGCATACCACGCCACTCCGAGCAGCAGCAGTTGGACGACCAGCGCCGGGGTGCGGGCCCAGCGGCCGCCGCGCAGCAGGGCGACGCCGACAGCCAGTACGGCGCCGCCGAGCACCGCGAAGTAGCCGGCCTCGCCGAGCACCTCAGCCACCCGCTCGGCGCCGCTCAACGCCCTGACCAGCAATGCCACCGCGAAGAGCACGCCAAGCAGACCCTGCAGGCACACCACTGCCGCCGCGGCACGGACCGAAGCCGGCGGCTGAGTCGGCGGGGTTGGCTCGGCCGGCGGGGTCGGCGGGGTCGGCGGCGGGGTCACGGCGGGCAGCCTACGGTTCCGGTGGCCGTCGCCGGGCTCGGGCGCGACGCCAATCGCCGGGTTACCCTCGGTTCGTGCGCGCGCTGCTCATCGTCAACCCACACGCCACCTCAACGACGCCGGCCGGCCGCGACGTGCTGGCCGCGGCGCTGGCCAGCGAGCTCAAGCTCGACGTGGTGGCCACCACGCACCGCGGGCACGCCGCGCAGCTCGCCGGGCAGGCCGCGATGGACGGCTTCGACGTGGTAGTGGTGCACGGCGGCGACGGCACGGTGAACGAGGTGGTGAACGGGCTGCTCATCGAGGAGGACGCGCTGCGGGTGCCGGCGCTCGGCCTGGTGCCGGGTGGCTCGGCGAACGTGTTCGGCGCCGGCGTCGGTGTCCCGCGCGACCCGGTCGAGGCGACCAGGCACCTGCTGCGCGCGCTGCAGGCCGGCACCCGTCACACCATCGGCCTCGGCCGCCTGTACGCGTGGACGCCGGACCACGATGGGCCGCCCGCGCCCAGGTGGTTCACCTTCAACGCCGGCCTCGGGTTGGACGCCGGCGCCGTGCACCGCGTCGAGCGGGCTCGGGAGCGGGGACGGCGGGCCACCACAGCCCGCTACGTGCGCGCCGCGGTGCGGTCGTACTTCCGGCAGGACCGCAGGCACCCGCCGCTGACCGTGGGGTTGCCCGGCGAGGACCCGGTCAGCGGCGTGTACCTGGCGATCGTCGCCAACAGCGACCCGTACACCTTCGCGGGCAACCGCCCGGTGCGGATGAACCCCGGCTGCACCCAGGAGGACGGGCTCGGGCTGTTCGCGCTGCGCAGCCTGGCGCTGCTGCCGGTGCTGCGGCACGTCGCGCAGATCCTGCGACGCACCGGCGAGCCGCACGGAAAGCACCTGGTCAGGCGGCAGGACCTGCCGTGGCTCACGGTGACCAGCGAGGTGCCGATCGGGCTGCAGGTCGACGGCGACTACGTCGGCGAGCACGCCAGGGTGGACTACGAATCGGTGCCGTCCGCGCTGTCCGTCGTGGTATGACGCGCCGGACCGGGCCCGTCGTGACCTACTTGCAACATGTCCTACCGGCCGCCATCACCGCGGTCGGAAACCCGAACTGAATCGATCTGACCTGCGTTGACTACACAAACAGTCGTTCATGAGCCGGTGGGGTGAGTTCGATCACCGGACCGGCTCTAACCTCTTGACATCACGCACGTTCGTGAAAGCATTCACAAGCACTCAGAAGGAAGCACGACCGTCACCGGTGCGTCGATGCCGACGCGCAGATGCGAGGAGCACAACCGATGGACTGGCGCCACCGCGCGGCCTGCCGAGACGAGGACCCGGAGCTGTTCTTCCCCGTGGGGAACAGCGGTCCCGCTCTGCTGCAGATCGCCGAGGCGAAGACCGTCTGCCGTCGTTG
>Ga0184609_10000179_pt1 | contig 17280 bp, 15 predicted proteins | sample PLM1_60_coex_FD_133165 | JGI IMG/M metagenome (GOLD analysis project Ga0184609, IMG submission 133165) | Groundwater sediment microbial communities from an aquifer in East River, Colorado, USA - PLM1_60_coex | ecosystem: Environmental > Terrestrial > Soil > Riparian zone | place: USA: East... | reverse complement strand
GCCGGCATCCCGCACACGGTCATCGCCGACTCGGCGGCAGCGTCGCTGATGGCCGCTGGAGAGGTGGACTGCGTCGTCACCGGCGCCGACCGCATCGCCGCGAACGGGGACACTGCGAACAAGATCGGCACGTACTCGCTCGCAGTGCTCGCCGCACACCACGGCATCCCGCTCTACGTCGTCGCACCGACCTCCACAGTCGACCTGTCGATGCCGAGCGGCGGCGACATCCCCATCGAGGAGCGCGCGCCCGAGGAAGTAACGGCGCGCTTCCCCGCCCGGAATCCAGCGTTTGACGTCACGCCCGCTGTGCTGATCGCCGCCATCGTGACCGAGCACGGCGCGCACCGGGCGCCGTACGCGCAGTCGCTCGTTGCACTCGTATGAAGGCCCTGATCCTGGCTGCCGGGTACGCGACTCGGCTCCGGCCGCTGACCGACTCGATCCCGAAGCAGCTTCTGCCCGTCGGGGGCCGTCCGATCGTCGACTGGATCCTCGACCGCATCGCCGAAACGAGCGCCGGCGAGATCCATCTCGTCACGAACGCGCGCTTCGCGCCGGACTTCGAGCGCTGGGCGAAGGACAAGGACGTCCAGGTCCACAACGACGGGACGACCTCCAACGAGGACCGGCTCGGCGCAATCGGGGACATCCAGTACGTCGGGCTCGACGACGACCTGTTCGTGATCGCCGGCGACAATCTCTTCGACTATTCCCTAGCCGACTACGAGTCTTGGTGGCGCGAGCGGGACGGCAGCGCGGTCGCGGTGTTCGACGTCGGCGACCGAGAGCTCGCGAAGAAGTACGGCATCGTCGAGGTGGACGAGGACGATCGCATCATCGGCTTCGTCGAGAAGCCAACGGATCCGCCCACGACGCTCTGCGCCACGGCTACCTACCTCTACGAGCGTGACCACGCCCGCCTGGTCGAGCTCTACCTCGAGGAAGGGAATCCGCCGGATCAGCCCGGGAACCTCGTCGCCTGGCTGCACAAGCGGGCGCCGGTCCACGCCTACCGCTTCCCGGGCGAGTGGCACGACATCGGCGACCGCGACCAGCTGCTCCAAGCGGACAACCGCCTGCGTCGGCGTCAGGGTCTCCCGGAACGGGCCTCATACTCACCGGACTGACCTACTCGACACCGACCTGACACGAACACGGCACGGGTCTCGCTCTAGCGTGGTCGCGTGCTCGACCTGCTGCTCCCGCAGCGGTGCCTGGTCTGCTCCCTCCCCGGCGAGCACGTCTGCGGCGGCTGCAGGTCGGCGCTGCGACGTATCGGCTCGCCCCTCTGCGAGCGTTGCGGTGCACCGACCGCGTGGCCGGTGCGCCGATGCGCGGAGTGCAGCGGCAGGCGTCTGGCGTTCGCCCACGCGCGTGCTGCGGTCGAGTACGACGAGCCGGTCAGGAAGGTGGTCGCCGCGTGGAAGGAGCGCGGTCTGCGCCGGCTTGCAGGGTGGGCGGCGCAGGTCGTCGTCGACACGGTCGCGCGCCCGGACGTCGCTGCGGTCGCGTACGTCCCGGGCGACGTCGATCGCCGGTTGAAGCGCGGCCACCACGCCGCGGAGCGGCTCGCGAGGGAGCTGGCCGTGGCCTGGGACCTTCCACTCGAGCCTGCCGCGCTCCGCACGCGCGGAGCCCGGCACCAACGCGGTCTCCCCAGGGCTGCGAGGCGCGGAAACGTCGCAGGCGCGTTCTCACCGGGAAGCCGCGTTCCGGTGCCGGTCGCTCTCATCGACGACGTCTACACGACCGGTGCGACCGTCAACGCGGCCGCCTCCGCGCTGCGGAAGGGTGGAGCCAGAAGGGTCGAGGTTGTGACGTTCGCCCGCGCGATTCGCATCAGCTAAGGTCAGATAACGCTCACGAGGAGACCTGATGCGACTGCACGTGAAGGGTAAGAACGTCGAGGTCAGCGACTCGATCCGGCAGTACGCCGAGGACAAGATGAGCAAGCTCAACCGTCAGTTGCACGAATTGACCGAGGTCGAGCTGGAACTCAGCGTCGAAAAGAACCCGTCCATCTCGGCGAACCAGGTGGCCGAAGTCACGGTCTGGACGAAAGGGCCCACGCTCCGTGTCACGGAGGCCTCGTCCGACATGAAGTCGTCGATCGACCAGTTGACGGAGAAGCTGCTGCGGCAGGTTGAGCACTACCGAGGCAAGCGCAGGGGCAGGCAGGTTCGCGGAAACGGAACTCCACCGGGAGGTTCGATGAGCATCCCCGACGAGGAAGATACGGGCCAGCAGATCGTCAAGACCAAGCAGTTCTCGATGAAACCGATGAGCGCTGAAGAGGCAGTGCTGCAGCTCGAGCTGATCGGGCACGACTTCTTCGTCTTCCGCAACGAGTCGGACGAGATCAACGTCATCTACCGCCGCCGCGACGGCGGCTACGGGCTGATCGAGCCGGGGTAGATGGGCTGGTTCAAGCGCAAGCCGCTCCACGAGCGGCTTGCCGAGGAGGGAGGCCTGGTCGAGCGGCCGACGCGTCCCCTCTTCACAGGTGTCATCCCCGAGACCGGGATTCACGGCGTGCCGCGCCAGCGCGAGTTCGACGCGGTCGTGACGGCCGACGCGCCCGACATGGAAGGGTCGACCGCGCGGTTCGTCGGCCTCGACGACGGGTCGCTCGTGATCGAGGAAGGTGAGGGAGATTTCACCGCGCTCGCGGAAGCGATCGAGGGCGAGGTCGCGGCGCCCTACCGCGCCACCGCGGTTCGTCGTGGCGAGACGCAGTGGGCGGTTGCCGGCCACGGCCTGCGTGTGGTCGAGCTGCCCGAGCCCGGAGGCGAGGAAATCGAGCTCGTGGTCAAAGGCGAGGAGCGAACGCTCGTCGTTGACGGCAACCGCTCCTTCGGAACGCTTCCGGAGCTGGAGCAGCTCACCGACGGCGACGCGGCGATCCGGGCATCACGGCTGGACGGCACGCTCTGGGAAGTTCGTGTGGATCCGCTCTAGCGGGCGCAAGCTACCCTAGGTTCAATGGCCCAGCAGCTCGGCTCCCTCGAGAAGGTTCTTCGCGTCGGCGAGGGCCGCCGCATGAAGCGGCTGGCCCAGCAGGCGGCCTACATCACGTCGATCGAGCCCGAGTTCCAGGCGCTTTCGGACGACGAGCTTCTGGGCAAGACGGCGGAGTTCCGGCAGCGGCTGGAGAACGGCGAGACGCTCGAGGAGCTGCTGTTCGAGGCCTTCGCGGCCGTGCGCGAGGCGCGCAGGCGCGACTCCGACCAGCGCATGTTCGACGTCCAGCTGATGGGCGGGATCGTCCTCCACGAGGGCGACGTCGCGGAGATGAAGACCGGCGAAGGAAAGACGTTCGTCGCCAGCCTTGCGCTGTACCTGAACGGGCTGGCCGGCGAAGGCGTCCACCTCGTCACGGTCAACGACTACCTCGCCAAGCGCGACGCGGAGTGGAACCGAGGCGTCTACGAGCGCCTCGGCATGACCGTCGGCTTCATCGAGAACATGATGCCGTTCGCCGAACGCAAGGTCGCCTACGAGGCAGACATCACGTACGGCACGAACTCCGAGTTCGGCTTCGACTACCTGCGTGACAACATGGCGGTCAGCCTCGACGGCGTCGTCCAGCGCAGCCACAGCTACGCGATCGTCGACGAGGTCGACTCGATCCTCGTCGACGAGGCCCGCACGCCGCTGATCATCTCCGGCGAGCCCGAGGCTGCCGCGCAGGTCTACTACGACTTTGCCCGCATCGCGCGCTCGCTGACGGGCGTCGCGCACGACCCGCTGCTCAAGGGCGGCAATCCGGACGCGGACTACGAGTACGACGAGAAGCACAAGACGGTCTCGCCCGGGCACGCATCCATCGAGGCGGTCGAGCGCGCGCTACGGATCGAAAACCTCTACGACCCGCGCAACGCCCAGCTCGTCAACCACCTGAACCAGTCGCTCAAGGCGGAGTCGCTGTACAAGCGCGACGTCGACTACGTCATCCAGGACGGCGAGGTGAAGATCGTCGACGAGTTCACCGGCCGCATCATGGAAGGCCGGCGCTGGTCCGAGGGTCTCCACCAGGCGATCGAGGCGAAGGAGGGCGTGAAGATCCAGGAGGAGAACGTCACGCTCGCCACGATCACGCTGCAGAACTACTTCCGTCTCTACGAGAAGCTCGCCGGCATGACCGGTACGGCGAAGACCGAGGAGAAGGAGTTCGTCGAGATCTACAACCTGCACGTCGTCGAGATCCCGACCAACGTCCCCGTCACCCGCCAGGACAAGAACGACCTCATCTTCAAGTCGAAGGAAGGGAAGTTCGAGGCGGTCATGCGCGACATCAAGGAACGCCACGAGGCCGGGCAGCCGGTGCTCGTCGGCACGATCGCCGTCGAGACGTCGCAGTACTTGAGCGAGCTGATGACGCGGCAGGGCATCCCGCACAACGTCCTGAACGCGAAGGAGCACGCGCGCGAGGCTGAGATCATCAAGGACGCGGGGCAGCTCCGTGCGGTCACGATCGCGACGAACATGGCCGGCCGCGGCGTCGACATCAAGCTGGGAGAGGGTGTCGTCGAGGCGGGCGGTCTGTACGTGCTCGCGACGGAGCGCCACGAGGCGCGCCGCATCGACAACCAGCTGCGCGGCCGTTCAGGCCGTCAGGGCGACCCCGGCGAGTCGCGCTTCTACCTCTCGGGCGAGGACGACCTGGTGCGGTTGTTCGCCGGCGACCGGATCAAGCGGATCATGGAGCGCTTCAAGATCCCAGAGGATCAGCCCATGGAGGCGAAGATCCTCTCGAACCAGATCGAAGGCGCACAGAAGAAGGTCGAGGAGCAGAACTTCGTCGCGCGCAAGAACGTCCTCAAATACGACGACGTGATGAACATTCAGCGCATGAAGATTTACGAGCAGCGCCGCGAGGTGCTCGAAGGCGCGGACATGTCCGACCAGGTGCGCCAGTGGATCGACGAGGTCGCCGCCAGCACGGTCGACCAGTTCACGCAGGAGGAGTACGCGGAGGAGTGGGATCTCGAGGGGCTCGTCAAGCAGATGGCGACCCTCTACGACACGGAAGTCACCGTCGACGAGCTGCGCGAGGACCTCAAGGAAGTGTCGCGCGAGCTGCTGATCGAGGAGTTCCAGGAGGACGCGCGCGACTCGTACGCGGCCAAGGAGGAGGAGCTGACGCCGGACCTGATGCGCGAGCTCGAGCGCTTCGTCATCCTCCAGGTCGTCGACCAGCGCTGGCGCGAGCATCTCGACGCGATGGACTATCTCCGCGAGGGCGTCCACCTGCGGGCGATGGCGCAGAAGGATCCGCTCGTCGAGTACCGCCACGAAGGGCACATCATGTTCGAAGCGCTCAGCCTCGCCATCCGCGAGGAGGTCGTGCTGACGCTCTTCCACGCACAGCTCGCCCCCGAAGAGGCGGACGGGCTCCAGCGCGCGCAAGAGGCGGCCGCAGTGAACGGCGGCGGCCTGCAATACGCCCACGAATCACTCGCCGGCGCGGAAGCGATCGCGGCGGCGGGCGGGGGTGGGGGCGGCAGCGTTCCGACGGGCGGCGCCGGGACCGCCACCCTGTCGATGTCCGGCGGAACCTCGACCTCGACTGCGGGCGCACCGCGGCCGATCGTCAAGTCGGAACGCGAGAACATCGGCCGCAACGAGCCGTGCTGGTGCGGCAGCGGCAAGAAGTTCAAGAAGTGCCACGGCGCCTGACGCGCCAGATCCGCTTCGTCCCTTAGAGCCAAGTCCTAACCGGTAACCGCCCGGAGTCCCTGGGGCCAGCTCCGGTTCCTTCAGCCATGCCGGATCGCACGCTGTGTTCGTGCCGAAACTGTGACTCTTCTTCCACAGCACTCGGTTGCGGCCACGTCCCGGGATTGTCCCGGGCCGCGTCCCGCTGGGACCTGGCCGGACTGTCTTCGGCAGCCATGGCGTTCGTGCCGAGAGTGTGACTTTTCTTCCACAGCCCGCTCGTTAGGACGGGCGCAGAGGCAGGTCCGATCGGTGGGCTACCATCAAACGCGTGACCGAAGAAAGCGCACAGCCGCTCGAGCAGCAGCTCGAGGAGATCAGGGCCCAGCTCGCCTGGGTCCGTGATTACCTTTGACCCGGATGCGCTGACGGCGCGCCGCGCCGAGCTCGAACAAAGAATGGGCGAGCCGGGCTTCTGGGACGACCAGGAGCGCGCGGCCAAGATCTCGACGGAGCACTCGCGCGTCGCGCGCAAGCTCGAGCGTTACGAGCAGCTCACGCGCGACTACGAGGACGCACGGGAGCTCTACTCGATGGACGGCGGCATGGAGGCCGAGATCGCGAGCTCCATTACACCGCTGCAGCAAGAGCTCGACCGCCTGCAGGAGGAGGCCCTCTTCAGCGGCGAGTACGACGCGGGTGACGCCGTCGTCACGTTGCAGTCCGACGTCGGCGGCACCGACGCGCAGGATTTCACCGAGATGCTCCTGCGGATGTACGAACGCTGGGCCGACCACCGCGGGTTCAAGACCGAGATCGTCGAAGCGAGCCCCGGCGAGGAAGCCGGCCTCAAGTCCGCGACCTTCACCGTGGAAGGGGAGAACGCCTACGGAATCCTCAGAGCCGAGCGCGGCAAGCACCGGCTCGTCCGCCTGAGCCCGTTCGACCAGGCCCACCGCCGTCACACCTCGTTCGCGCAGGTCATTCCCGCGCCGCTGCTTTCACAGGACGGCGCCATCGAGATCGACGAGGGCGACCTGCGCATCGACACGTACCGCGCGCAGGGCGCCGGTGGCCAGCACGTGAACAAGACGGACTCCGCCGTCCGGATCACGCACATCCCGACCGGCGTCGTCGTGCAGTGCCAGAACGAGCGCTCGCAGACGGCGAACAAGCAGACCGCCATGCGCATCCTCAAGTCCCGCCTGGCGGAGTTGGCGGAGGAGGAGCGGGAGCAGGAGTTGGCGAAGGAACGGGGCGTGGTCAGCATGGGCTTCGGCGGCAACCCGATCCGCAGCTACGTCCTTCAGCCGTACCAGCTGGTCAAGGACCACCGCACCGAGTACGAGGTCGGGAACGCCCAGGGGGTCCTCGACGGCAACCTCGATCCCTTTATCCATGCCTATTTGCTCGCACGGGCAGCGGGGAAGGTTGTCTAGGTGCCGCTCGCGGTGCCGGCCTCAGGGCGCATGAGCTCGCTCGTGCCCGTCGGAAATGACGGTCAAAACGCCTGCATTACCAAAGAAATGGCGTCCAGGCCTTCAGCTAGACTGCCCGGAATTCGAACTGGTGCGCGCCTCGGAACCCGCGCCCATTCAGGATCCCGGTGCAGCCAGTGAGCCTTCAGACAGAAGAGATCCCCGCGGAGCCGCTGGCCGACGACGCGCCCCCGACCGAGACGCCCGTCGCCGGCGCGGGGGCGATGATCGTGTTCGAGTCCGTGACCAAGATCTACGAGCCCGACGTGACCGCCTTGCGCGATGTCTCGTTCGTGATCGAGAAGGGCGAGTTCGTCTTCGTCGTCGGCGCCTCCGGCTCGGGGAAGTCCACCATCATCCGGCTCCTGCTCAAGGAGCTCGAGCCGACCCGCGGCCGGATCGTCGTCGGCGGCCGCGACCTCACCCGCCTCCGCCGCTCCAAGGTGCCGCTACTGAGGCGCAACGTCGGCTGCGTGTTCCAGGACTTCAAGCTCCTGCCGTCGCGCACCGCCGCCGAAAACGTCGCTTACGCGCTCAAGGTGCAGGGGGAGAACTCGAACTCGGTCCGCCGCAAGGTCCCCGAAGTGATGAACATGGTGGGCCTCTCGCACAAGATGAACTCGCTCCCGGACGAGCTGTCCGGCGGCGAACAGCAGCGCGTCTCGATCGCGCGCGCGTTCGTCAACCATCCGCCGCTGCTGATCTGCGACGAGCCGACCGGAAACCTCGACCCCGACACGTCGGTCGGGATCATGCAGCTGCTCTATCGCATCAATCGCGCGGGGACGACGATCCTGATGGTCACGCACGACCGCGAGATGGTGGACAAGATGCGCCGTCGCGTGATCGCGCTCGAGGACGGGCGCCTCGCACGCGACGAGCGTCGCGGTGGCTACGAGATGGAACAAGCCTAGTCCGGCGCTGATGGAACGGTTGAAGCTCATCATCAGCGAGTCGCTGCGGTCCCTGGGCGCGAACCTGTCCACAACGCTGGCCGCAACCGTGACGGTCCTGATCGGGATGTTCCTGCTCGGCCTCTTCATCGCCTTCGGCAGCTGGGTTGTCTCCTGGAGCGACCACGTCAAGCGCGGGCTCGTGGTCAAGGTCTACTACTGCACGGACGACACCTGTCCAAAGCAGGGCGAGGCGACCACCGCGCAGATGGACGCGGTCGCGCGCGTCGCGACGGCCAACAGCTCGCTCGTCAAGAATGTCGTCTTCGTCTCGAAGAAGGAGGCGTATGACGCCGAACGGAAGAAGCACCCGGAGGAGTACGCGTTGCTCCCTCAGAACCCTCTTCCGAATAGCCTCCGCGTCATTCCCGAGCGTGGCGACGACGTGGCGAAGGTGGCCGCCCTCTTCACCGCGAACCCCGCGGCAGGAGTCCAAAAGGTGGACTACGGCAAGAAGACCACCAGTCAGGTGCTGAGGTTCGCCCACGTCATCGAGGCGATCTTCGTGATTGCGGTCGTGCTGCTGCTCTTAGCGTCGACGCTGCTGATCGCGAACACGATCCGCCTCTCCATCTTCTCGCGGCGGCGTGAGATCGAGGTGATGAAGCTCGTCGGCGCGACGAACTGGTTCGTCCGTGGCCCGTTCATGCTCGAGGGCCTGCTCTGCGGTTTCGCGGGCGCGTTTGGAGCCGTGGTGCTGTTGATTCTCGGCAAGGAGATCGCGCTGCGCCCGCTGCTGCACACCGGTCCGCTCAACGCGGGCGACGACGTGGGTGCGATCGCCTTTGGCCTCAACGCGCTGATTCTCGTCGTGACGGGACTCCTGCTCGGAGCCGCAGGCTCCGCACTCACGATCCGCCGCTTCCTCCAGGTCTAGGGCACCTGAGCAGCGACCCGAGCAGCGACCTTCTCGTCGTCGAGATCGACAAGAAGGGCAAGCTCATCGTGGGTGAGCCGTTCTTCGTGCCGAACGTTCCGACCGTACTCGACCGCAAAGGGCTCGGTGACGTGCGTCCGGGCGACCTTGCCGTCGTGCGCACGGGCCGTGGGCGCGCAAGGCTCGAACGCGTCCTCGGCAAGGCGACCGACATCGAGGCGGTCCTCGAAGGGCTGCTCGTCTACTCCGGCGCGCGGATGGAGTTCGAGCCTTACGACGCCCCCGAGCCCGAGCTCTCGAACCGCGTCGATCTCCGCGATCAGCTCTGCTTCACGATCGACCCCGAGACCGCCAAGGACTTCGACGACGCGATCTTCGTCCAAGAGGACAACGGCGGTTACCGCTCGTGGGTGCACATCGCCGACGTATCCGCGTACCTCCCGACGGGCACGCCGCTCGATCGCGGTGCCGAGCAGCGCGCGTTCTCGACCTACGTGCCGGGACGGGTTGCTCCGATGCTGCCGCCCGAGCTGTCCGAAGACCGCTGCAGCCTGCGGCCGAACGAGGACCGGTTCTGCGTCACGGTCGAGCTGCCTCCGAGCGGCGAGCCGCAGTTCTACCGCTCGATCATCCGCAGCAAGGCGAGGCTGACCTACGGGGAGGCGGAGCGCCGGCAGGCCGACCGCGACATCGTCGCAGCGCTCGAGCGCACCGATCGCCTCACGGCAGCCATGCGTGAGCAGCGCTTCGCGCGCGGTGCGCTCCGCATCGAGAGCCCGGAGATCAACTTCGAGTTCGACGGCAAGGGCGGCGTCAAGCGGGCATGGAAGGAGACGGAGCCGACCGCGCACCGCCTGGTCGAGGAGCTGATGATCGCCGCGAACGAGGCCGTCGCCAGGCTGCTCTCCGGCAGGCGGCGGGAGACGCCCTACCGCGTGCACGAACCGCCCGACCCGCAGGCGATCGAGCTCCTTCTGAAGAAGCTCGCCGACCTCGAGATCCCGACCCCGCCCGCGCCCGAGCGCCTCACGCCCCAAACGGCTGCCAAGGTCGCGGCCGAGGCGAGCGAGCGTGTCACGGACTACGTCGCCCGAGCGGGCCGTGGGCGCGAGGCGTTTCCCTCGCTGATCCTCCGGTCGCTGAAACAGGCGCGCTACCACCCCGAGAACCTCGGCCACTCCGGCCTCGCCAGCACGGCCTACTGCCACTTCACCAGCCCGATCCGCCGCTATCCCGACCTGGCCGTCCACCGGACGCTCCTCCGCGAGCTCGGGCTCGGTGACGAGCCGCCTCCGGCCGACCTCCAGAGCCTGGCCGAGCACACGTCCACGCGCGAGCGCCAGGCGGCCCAGGTCGAGTACCTCGCCGACGAGCTCTGCCTCAGCTGGCTGCTCGAGTCCGTCCTCTACGAGCGGGGCTGGGACGACCCCTGGGAGGGAGAGATCACCGGCGCGATCGCCTCCGGCCTGTTCATCCGGTTCGGAGACGTCTTCGAGGGCTACCTGCCGGTCCGCCGCCTGCACGGCGACTACTTTCAGCTGAACGAGCTCGGAACCGCCCTCGTCGGCCGGAGGGGCGGGACTTTCCGCCTCGGAGACCCGATCAATGTCCTGGTTGAGCGGATCGAGAAGGCCGAGGGCAAGGTCGAGCTTTCACATGCAGCCCGCACCCGGAGGTAGGGAAAACCGTAGGGACTTCGCGCGTCCTGTGGTTGAGACTCAGGACATGAAGAAGCGACTGTTCATCGGGCTGATCTTCCTCGCACTGCTGATCCTGGCGGCGCTGGGCACGATCATCAGCAAGGGAGGCAACTGATGCTTTCCCTGACTTTCGCTGCCCCGCTGGCCTTCCTGCCGATCGTGAGCCTCCTGGTCACGCTCCGCTGGATGGCGGCCGCTTCCCAGCACTAACGGGCGGTCGCCACTAGCAGCACCGCGGCCGCCACAAGCAGGAACACGACACCCATCGCGGTCATGGAGGTCGAGCGCTCGGAAACGAACCAGGCGGCGGAGCGCACGGGCACGTATGGGTTTGGGACCGAGACCAACGCAAAGCAGGCAATCGCCAGCGCGAGCGTCGTGAGGATCAGGATCGAGGCGTAGGTCTGCGCCCCACCGGCCGAGCCCACCACGCGGTCGGCGGCGAGGACGCTCCCGGTTTCGCGCGCTCTGTCGGGTCGTGTGGTCCCGACATTCCTCGCCCGCGCGAAGGGCTTTCCCTTGTTGACCGGCGACCGCGCTGGACTCGGATGAGGCAACTCGGCCTGGCTGCTCGCGGTGAGGCTTCCGGTCGGCGTCTGTTGCGGCTGAGCAGCAGGAGGCACCGGCACGGTCAGCGGCTCGCGGACGACGTGCCACTCTGACGCGTCCCGTGGAGGCGGCGGGGAGGATGACGTCTGCGTCGCGACGGTGGTCGAGACCGTGGTCGTCGTGGTGCTGCCGCTGGTGGATTCGCCGGGCGCTGTGGTCGTGGAGCCTGCCGTCGTTGGCGGCTCGCCCTCAGCATGCGCGGGTTTGGTGACGGCCGGCAGGGTGAACGCCGCTGTCAGACCTGCACAAGCGAGGAGCAGTCCGATGCAGGCGATGTGGAGCTGCCTCATTACTACCGGCCGTTTCGGGCCGTTGGACCGGACTCCTCCGACTGCCGCCTAGACTGACTTCATGGCTCGAGGGCGCGAAAACCTGATCGTGGACAACCGCCGCGCGCGGCACGACTATCACCTCCTCGAGCGCGTCGAGGCCGGCCTCGTCCTGACCGGGACCGAGGTGAAGTCGCTCCGTGACGGCCGCGCATCCCTCCAGCAGGCGTACGCCGACTTCCGCGACGGCGAGGCCTGGCTCGTCGGCGCCCATATCTCCGTCTACGACCAGGGGAACATCGCGAACCACGATCCGGACCGCGACCGCAAGCTCCTCCTGCGCAAGAAGGAACTGGCGTCACTCTCGGGCAAGGTTGCACAGCGCGGACTGACGCTCGTGCCGACGAAGCTCTACTTCAAGGACGGCCGGGCGAAGGTCGAGCTCGCGCTCGCCAGAGGCAAGGAGCAGCGGGACAAGCGGCGGGACATCGCCAAGCGGGAAGCCGACCGCCAGATGGAGCGCGCCCTGAAATCACGCGGTTAGTGCGATCTGAAACGATCCACTGCTTCGCTCTTTCCGTACCCTCAGGAAAGCCGTCAGAACGCACAGGGGGTTTTCATGATTCGCGTTGTCACCATCATCGCGGCGTTGTTGGTAGCCGCCATCGTCTCGGGCGGTGCACCCGCCGCACAGCAGGCTTTCCCCGACGTCATTCAGCTTCCGCGCGGGTTCCAGCCCGAGGGAATCGAAGTGGGGAAGGGCACAGACTTCTACGTCGGCTCGGTCGCGAACGGCGCGATCTACCGGGGCAACCTGCGCACGGGCGCGGGAGCAATCCTCGTGCCGGGGGAGCCCGGCAAGGCAGCCACGGGCATCGAGCTCGACAATCGCAGCCGGCTCTGGGTCGCCGGCGCGGGAACCGGCAAGGCGTACGTCTATGACGCCAAGACCGCAGCGCTTATCCGGACGTACACGTTCGCAACGTCGGACACGTTCATCAACGACGTCGTCGTCACGCGCAGCGCGGCGATCTTCACGGACTCGCGGAAGGCCGTGCTCTACCACGTGCCGATCGGGCCAGGCGGCGCGCTGGGCGCTTCGCACACGGTTCCGGTCACAGGCGACTTCGCGCTTACGACTGGGTTCAACCTCAACGGAATCGACGCGACCCGCAATGGCAAGACCTTGATCGCAGTCCAGTCGAACAAGGGCAAGCTCTTCCGGATCGATCCGGCGTCCGGGGTTTCCCGCGAGATCTCGCTCGGCAGCGAGAGCGTTCCGAACGGGGACGGGATCCTGCTGACCGGGAAGACGCTGTACGTCGTCCAGAACCAGCTGAACCGGGTCGCAGTGATCAAGTTGGCGTCCAACCTCGGGTCGGGCCAAGTCCTCACCCGGCTGACGGACTCCGACTTCGCCGTTCCGACGACGATCGACGATCACGGACGCAGGCTCTATGCCGTGAACGCCCGCTTCGGCATCCTGGATCCGGGCGCTGCGGAGTTCCAGGTCGTCCAACTCTCCAAGCCGAAGAAGAACTGAGTAGCGGCTACAATTTCAGGACATACGGGGGCGACCTGGTTTCGACGTGGTCGATTCTCCGGCAGAGCTGCAAGCCGAGGTCGCCGGTAGGCCTCGTAAATCCACCGGCAAACAAAGCAAGTGCGAAGAACAATCTCGCACTCGCCGCCTAACCTAGTTAGGTAGCGACGTCACTCCGAGTTGGGCCCGTGACTCGGGTAGTGGCGCCAACAACGGGCTCGGCGCGGAGGGAGAGCCAATCGCCCAAAGCGCGACAACCAAAGGATGGCTAGACCGTCGGTAGGGCGTCCGCCTCCGGCCGGCGGTCGAAGCTAAAGCGCGGACTACGCTTGTAGACGTTCTGACCGGTGCGTCCGCGGACGCGGGTTCGATTCCCGCCGCCTCCACTCACCGATCGAAGTCCGCTCGGCTATGCCGAGCATGATGACTTCGATCGGTCTCGTCGTTGATCAGGACCGTAACGGCGGCGATTGCAAGGTCGTGTGCCCGACCAGCACCGTGGCACTTACTTGACCCAGAGCTGGTCGAGCAAGACGCCCCACTGCGGGTGGTACTGGTAGTTGCCGACGCGCTTGGAGACGAAGTCGACGTTGCGCCGGTTGTACGTCGGCACGACAGGTGCGTGTGTGAGGAACTCACGCTCGATGCGTTGCCAGAGCAGGGTCGCTGCCGGAGGATCCTGAGCCTGAAGAGCGGTCGCACGGGCCATCTTCGCGTCGATCGAGTGATTACAGAAGCCAGCGAAGTTGGTGTTCCGCTCCGGCGACGCGGGCACAAACCCTGCGCAGCCGAGCAGCGGCGCTAGGAACCCTGCTGCGGACGGGTAGTCGGCTGCCCAGCCAGAAAAGCCTATTTGAGCCCCGACGCGGGAGTCGCCGACCTTGGAGAAGTAGGGACCCGGGCCCTTTCCGACGGGAACTGCGTTGACCCGCGCTTGGAAGCCGAGCGAAGTCAGGACGGACGCCATGTAGCGTCCCCGCTCTTTGAGCGGACTCGGAACCCAGACAATGACGCGGTCGCCACCCGCACCGGCGTTCCGTACGAGTGTGCGCGCACGGTCGAGATTCCTGACGCCACCCGCAGCGTAGAGGCAGGTGCGTCGGTAGCCGGGGAAGTTGGGCGGCAGGAGCTGACAGGTGGGAACGTACGCGCGTCCATCCCGCCGTGCCGACGCCTCGGCGTCGAAGGCGAGATTCACGGCACGTCGCACCCGCACGTCGTCGAACGGCCGTATGCGGGTATTGAGGAAGAAGAATTCAGTGGCGAAGACTGTGCCCAGGCGAAGCTGCCCCGGGTAACGGACAAAGAGCTGCTCGAGCTCGTCCTTCGACACCGGTGGCCCGCCGCCGAGTGCGATGTCACCCATCCCGCGCCTGACCGCGCGCAGTCGCGCGGCCTCGAAGAACCCGAAGCGCGCTGAGAGCAAGATTGAATCCGGATATCCCTGTGGTTGCGCATCGGCTGACCACTCGCGGAACCTCGGGTTACGAACGAGCCGGTACGTCTTCGTCTTCTTGCTATACCCAGCGACCCGGTACGGCCCGGTGGCCGGCACGGGGCGCGTGCCTCTATCGCGGGCCGGAATGTCCATTGGGACGACGAAGGCGAACGGCAGTGCAAGCTTGACGAGGAAATCGCCGTCGGGCGCTGTGAGATGGATGCTCACCGTCCGCGCGACCGGATCGGTCACTATGCCGCGACTGAGATCGCAAGGCCTTCCCTTCCTGCAACGGTTTGCGCCGACGATTGCGCCGTAGTACGAGGCCACGGGCGATCCGAGCTGGAACAGACGCTGGAACGTGTGCCGGACATCGCCGGGTTGCACGAGCTTCCCGTTGCTGTAACGGATGCCCGGTCGCAGTTGGAACGTGTACGTCTTCCCGCCGTCGGTTGGGGCGGGCAGAGAGACTGCAAGATCGGGCACGAGCTGGCTGCCCAGAACGCCGCCAACCCGCCGGAAGCCCACGAGCCCGTCGTTTGTCATCGCCAGGAGCGACCAGGTTGCAAACTCATAGCCAATGGTGGGGTCGATCGAGTCAAAGGGCCCAGTGATGACCTCGAGTTCTCCCCCGCGATGCTCGGCTCCGCTCGAGCCGACGGCCACGTATATCCCCTGTGGCGCCAAGGCGATCCCTCTCGGCGGGTTCTCCAGCGGAACCGACTCCACGACACCGACTTGCGCAGGCTTGTATCGGGACAGCGTTCCGTCGCCTGCGTTCGACACCCAGACGTCGGTTCGCCCAGCGGCGATGCCGGCCGGCCCACGCCCGACGCGAACCAGGTCTGTAACCGCCAGTGTCTGCGGATCGATCTTCGAAACAGTCCCGTCGGCACGATTTGCTACCCAAACCGCGCCGGCGCCCACTGCTACGGCGGCGGGATCGACGCCGACACCGATCTCCTTGAGGACATGGCCGGAACGGGCATCGAGGGCGACCACCCTCCCGGAGGGCGGTGAGACCACCCAAACGCGCCCGAAGCCGACCGCGACTCCAGAGGCCCCGACGATCGCGGGAAGCGTCGCCGTCGGTTGGCCGCTGACCGGGTCGATCCGAGTCACGGTCCCGTCGGTGGAGTTGGTCACCCAGACCGCTCCCTCTCCCGAGGCCACGCCGCTCGGACCGTTGCCGACGGTAATCGTCTGCGTGACCGCGTTTGTCTGAGGGTCGATGCGTGAGACGGTGCCATTCAGCCCGTTGGCGACCCAGACCGCGTTTGGCGTGACAGCCACGCCGGCAGGCCCGGCGCCGACAGGAACAGTGTCCCGCAGATCGTTCGTCTGCGGATCGATGCGCGAGACGGTGTCCGCGCCGGTGTTTGTAACCCAGATCGCGGCGGTACCGACTGCGACTCCGCCTGGGGCAACGCCAACCGGGATCTCGGCGGAGATCCGGTTGCTGTCCGGATTGATTACGCCGATCGCGTTCGCTTCGACCGAGGCGTCGGCCCTCGATCCACCTCCCTGAGTCAGGAGTACGCCGACGGCGGCACCCACTACGGCCGCGGCGAACGTCGCGCCGATCAGGACCCGGCGCCCAGGACGGCGCCAGTGCTTCGTCATTTCGTCGGCCGCCGCCTCCGCCAGCTCACCCTCGCGACCCTCGAAGGGCGCCGGAGCAGCGACCTTCAGTTCCGGAAACTCCTCATGGAGCCCCGGCGCGACGAGCTGAAAGAGCCGCTCCGGTTCGTCCAGGTCCTTCAGTAGATGCTCACCCAGGTCGCGCAGGGAAACGTCCGGAATCGGGTCGTCGCGGAGTAGTTCACGCGTGGTCTGTGAGACGAGCACTTGGCCCCCGTGGCCGGCCGCGCAGATGCGCGCTGCACGGTGCACGCCGAGGCCGACGTAGCGCTCGCCGCCCACGACCGGCTCACCGGTGTGAATCCCCATGCGGACACGAAGTTCGACGCCCTCGGGCCAGGCGTGCTCGGCAAGCCGGCGCTGGCAGGCGACAGCAGCTGTCACCGTGTCCTTGGCGCGGCGAAAGGCGACGAAGAACGAGTCACCTTGGGTGTCGATCTCGTGCCCACCGTGCTCCGCGAAGACCTCGCGCAGCAGTTGCTGATGGTCGGCGAGTGCCTCGCCGTAGCGATCTCGCAGCTGCTTGAGCAGCTGTGTGGACCCCTCGATGTCGGTAAACAGGAAGGTAACGGTGCCGATCGGCAGCTCGTCGACCGAGGTCACTCTTGCGAGTTTCTCAGCATCTTGCAGAGTGCGCAATCGACGGAGCGGAATCGAGTGACGGGTCGTGGCGCCCAGCGAGAACGCGCTCGTCAACGGCAGAGTCGTGACGGGTCCTTCGAGGACTGACTAATTGAAATCTTGCGCGGGTTCGATTCCCGCCGCCTCCACTCATCGCCGGAAGTCCGCTTCGCGGAGCATGATGACTTCCGGCGATTTCGGCTTCTATCCCGCTCGAGGGACAGCACGCTCGCGCAAGCGAGCGCGTTGTCGCACGGCTGATCCAGCCTGTCCACAGGATCACGCCATCGCGTGTTCTGAGGCAACGTGGCTGTAAGTACTCGAGTCGAGTGCGTCCTACTTTTCGCACCTGGAGTAGACAAGCGGCTCCCGCCCGGGGATCATGGCTGCGTGTTCTCCACGCTTCCGGCCGGCGTCGTGACCTTTCTCTTTACGGACGTCGAAGGGTCGACGAAGCTCCTGCACGAGCTCGGAAACGCGTACGCGGATG
>Ga0184609_10000178_pt1 | contig 17347 bp, 14 predicted proteins | sample PLM1_60_coex_FD_133165 | JGI IMG/M metagenome (GOLD analysis project Ga0184609, IMG submission 133165) | Groundwater sediment microbial communities from an aquifer in East River, Colorado, USA - PLM1_60_coex | ecosystem: Environmental > Terrestrial > Soil > Riparian zone | place: USA: East... | reverse complement strand
GCTCGGTCACCTTGCGCACGTGCTCGACCGCGATTCCCGCACCGGCGAGGGCGTGGGCCGTGCCCGCGGTCGCGACGAGCCTGAAGCCGAGCTTCGAGAGCGACTCGGCGACCTCGGCGGCTGCCGGCTTGTCGGCGTCGCGTACCGAGAGGAACGCCGTGCCCTCGGTCGGCAGGGGCCGGCCGGCCGCGCGTTCGGCCTTCGCGAGCGCGGTCGGCAAGTCGGCAGCGCTCGCCATCACCTCGCCCGTCGAGCGCATCTCGGGGCCGAGCACTGGGTCGGCGCCGGGGAAGCGCGCGAACGGCAGGACCGCCGCTTTGACACTGAATTGCTTCGGGGTCTGACCCCTGGGCAGGGTCAGTTCCGACAGGCGCGCGCCCGCCGCGAGCCGGCAGGCGGCCTCGACGAGGTTGACGCCGATCGCCTTGCTCGCGAACGGGACCGTCCGGGACGCGCGCGGATTCGCCTCGAGCACGAAGACCTCGCCGTCGGCGATCGCGAGCTGCACGTTGACGAGGCCGACGGCGCCCAGCGCGGGCGCAAGCCGGCTGACGATGTCCTCGATCTCGGCAGCGGTGGGCGCGTTGAGCGACGGTGCCGGGAGCACGCAGGACGAGTCGCCCGAGTGGATCCCCGCCTCTTCGACGTGCTCCATGACGGCGGCGACGTACGTGTCGCGGCCGTCGCAGAGGGCGTCGACGTCGATCTCGATCGCGCCTTCGAGGAACCTGTCGACGAGCACGCGCCCGCCGCTCCGGGCCGCGACAGCGACTGCTTCGTCGTCGTAGCAGACCTGCATGTTGCGACCACCGAGCACGTACGACGGCCGGACGAGCACGGGATAGCCGATCGCCTCGGCGACGTAGGCCGCCTGCTCCGACCCCTCGGCCATCGCCCAGGATGGCACCGTGATGTCGAGCTCGTCGCAGAGCGCCCCGAAGCGCTCGCGGTCCTCAGCGAGGTCGACGGCGTCGAAAGGCGTCCCGAGAATGCGCCAACCTTCAGTCTCGATCTCGCGCGCAAGCTTCAGCGGGGTCTGACCCCCGAACTGGATGACGACGCCGTCGGGGAGCTCGCGGGCGCAGATCTCGAGCACCTCCTCGGCGCCGAGCGGCTCGAAGTAGAGGCGGTCGGACGTGTCGTAGTCGGTGGACACGGTCTCGGGGTTGCAGTTCACCATCACGGCCTCGTAGCCGAGCGCACGGAATGCCTGCGCCGCATGGACGCAGCAGTAGTCGAACTCGATGCCCTGCCCGATCCGGTTCGGGCCGGAGCCGAGGATGACGACTCGCGGCTTGTCCCCACTCGGCGCGGCCTCGTCGGCCTCGCCCCAGGTCGAGTAGAAGTAGTTCGAGCTCGCGGCGACTTCGGCCGCGCAGGAGTCGACGCGCCGGTAGGCGGGCCGCACCCCCCACCCCCGCCGCTTGGCGCGCACGATCTCCTCCCTTGTGTTGCATCGCGCCGCGATCTCCGCATCCGAGATTCCTGCGCGCTTGAGCCGGACCCAGTCGTCGGCGACGAGGTCGTCGGCATGGGTGATGCAACACAAAGTCTCTTCGAGGCGCTCGATTTCGGCCCGGAACCAGGGATGGACGCCACTGGGTGGCTCGAGATCGGACCACGGCGTTTCGGCACCCGCGTCGAGCTCTCGCGAGCGGTGGGCCTTCAGGAACGCCTCGCTGAAGGTGCGGCCGATGCCCATCGCCTCGCCGACCGACTTCATCTGCGTGCCGAGGGTCGAGTCCGCGCCCGGGAACTTCTCGAAGGCGAAGCGCGGGAACTTGACGACGACGTAGTCGAGCGTCGGCTCGAAGCTGGCCGGTGTCGTTCCGGTCAGGTCGTTGGGGATCTCGTCGAGCGTATAGCCGACCGAGAGCTTCGCGGCCACCTTCGCGATCGGATAGCCAGTCGCCTTGGACGCGAGCGCCGACGAGCGCGACACTCGCGGGTTCATCTCGATCACGCGCAGCTCACCGGTCGACCGCTCGCGCGCGAACTGGATATTTGCGCCGCCCGTCTCGACGCCGACGGCGCGAATGACCGCGATCGCCGCGTCGCGAAGCTCCTGGTAGGCCTCGTCCGAGAGGGTCATCTGCGGGGCGACGGTCACCGAGTCGCCGGTGTGGATGCCCATCGGGTCGAGGTTCTCGATCGAGCAGACGACGACGGCGTTGTCGGCGCGGTCGCGCATCAGCTCGAGCTCGAACTCGTCCCAGCCGAGCAGCGACTCCTCGACGAGCACCTGCCCGACGGGGCTCTCGCTCAAGGCGCGCTCGAGCAGCCGCTCGAGCTCCTCGTGCGTCCGTGCCGTGCCGCCCCCGTGCCCGCCGAGCGTGAAGGCAGGACGCAGGATCGCGGGCAGAGACAACTCGGCGGGCAGCTCGTCCGGAGCGGTAACGATTGTCGACTCCGGGACGCGCAGGCCCGCGGCGCGCACGGTCTCGCGGAAGCGCTCGCGATCCTCGGCGCGGCGGATGACCTCGATCGGAGCGCCGATCAGCTCGACGCCCAGCTCGGCGAGGACACCCGCCTCGGCCAGCGCGACGGCGAGATTCAGCGCCGTCTGCCCGCCCATGGTCGGCAGCAGCGCATCAGGCCGCTCGCGAGCGAGGACTCCGGCGACGCCTTCGAGGTCGAGCGGCTCGAGGTAGGTGCGGTCGGCGAAACCGGGGTCGGTCATGATCGTCGCCGGGTTCGAGTTGACGACGATCGTCCGGAACCCGTCCTCGCGGAGCACCTTCAGCGCCTGGCAGCCGGCGTAGTCGAACTCGCAGGCCTGGCCGATGACGATCGGTCCCGACCCGATCAGGCAGATCGACTCGAGGTCACGCCGCCTTGGCAAGAACGCTCACCTCCTCGACCCAACCGTCGATCAGGCCCCAGGCGTCGTGTGGCCCCGGCCCCGCTTCCGGATGGAACTGGACAGAGCGGGCGCGCAGCTCGGGATAGTCGAGGCCCTCGACCGTCTCGTCATAGAGAGAGACGTGTGTCGCCTCGCGCGCCTCGCTGGGCGCGACCGCGAAGCCGTGGTTCTGGCAGGTGACGAGCACCCCGCCGGTGGCGCGCTCGACGACCGGGTGGTTCGCGCCCCGGTGCCCGAAGGGGAGCTTGAAGGTCGTGTGCCCGGTGGCGAGCGCAAGCACCTGGTGCCCGAGGCAGATCCCGAGCATCGGCACACGTCCAACCAGGGAACGGACTGTTGCAATCTCTTCCTCGAGAGGCTCGGGATCGCCGGGTCCGTTCGAGAGCAGGAGGCCGTCGTAACCGGCGAGCTCGTCGGCATCCACGTCGTGGGGATAGACGGTGACCGCTGCGCCGGCCCACGCGAGCCGGTTCAGGATCGAGCGCTTGCAGCCGTAGTCGACGACCGCGACCCGGGCACGGCCCGCGTCGGAGAAGACGTACGGCTCGGGCGTCGAGACGCCTCCGGCGAGGCCTCGCCCGGCCATCGCCGGTTGCGCGCGCACGCCCGAGAGCGCTTCGTCCAGCGACGCGTCACCCGCGATCGCGATCGCGCGCATCGCCCCCGCCTCGCGCAGGTGGAGGACGAGCGAGCGAGTGTCGATCCCCGAGAGGGCGACGAGGCCGTGCTCGTGCAGCCAATCCGTCCACGCCGGCCCCCGCGCCTCGCGCATGATGACGGCCCGCGCGTGCGCCCGAGACGACTCCGAGTGCTTGGCCGCGACGCCGTAGTTACCGACCATCGCGGCCGTGAAGCAGACAATCTGCTCCGCGTAGCTCGGGTCCGTGGCGACCTCCTGGTAGCCGGTCATGGCAGTCGTGAAGACCGCCTCCCCGAAGGCGTAGCCGTCCGAGCCGACGGACTCGCCCCGGAAGACGGTGCCGTCCTCGAGCGCGAGGAATCCGCTCACGACTCGTGCACCAGCCTGCCCGCGGCGACTGTCGCCCGCACGCGCCCGCGCAGCTTCTTGCCGATCAGCCACGAGTTCTTCGACCGCGACCGGAAGCCGTCCTCGGCCACCTGCCAGCTCGCCTGCGTGTCGAGGAGGACGAGGTTCGCGGGGGCGCCGACCGCGATCCGCGGCGTCTCGAGGCCGTAGGCGCGCGCCGGGCCGGCCGACATGCGCTCGAGCAGGGTCTCGAGCGAGATCAGTCCCGGCTCGACGAGGTGCGTGTAGAGGGCGGCGAACGCGGTCTCGAGCCCGGTGACGCCGAACGGCGCGGCCTCGAACGGCACCTCTTTCTCGTGTCGCGCGTGCGGCGCGTGGTCGGTGGCGACGCTTGCGATCGTCCCCTCGCGGAGTGCCTCGACGAGTGCCTTGCGGTCGTCGTCGGCGCCCAGCGGCGGATTCATCTTCACGTTGGGGTCGAGTGAGCGGACGGCCTCGTCGGTCAGGACGAGATGGTGCGGCGTCACCTCCGCCGTCGCCGGGATGCCCCCGGCCTGGGCCCGTCGCAGCGCGTCCACGGACTCGCGCGCCGACAGGTGCATCAGGTGCAGTGACCGATTCTCGTAGGCGGCAAGCGCGAGATCCCGCTCGACCATCACGCTCTCGGCAATCGACGGCCAGCCGCTGATCCCGAGCTCGGCCGAGACCTGCCCCTCGTGCATGTGGCCGCCGCGGGAAAGGGTCGGATCCTCGCAGTGGACGGCGAGGGGGCGATCGGTGATCGAGGCGTACTGGAGGGCACGCCACATGAGTGCAGGCGCGACCACGGGACGGCCGTCGTCTGTGAACCCGACAGCCCCCTCGTCCGCGAGCTCGCCCATCTCGGTCAGCTCCGCGCCCTGCTGGCCCTTGGAGATCGCTGCGAGGAATCCAACCGCGACCTCGGCCTGCGAGTGCGCCTGCTCGACGAGCGCGCCGAGCACCGCGGCCGAGTCGACGACCGGATCCGTGTTCGGCATGGCGAGAATCACGCAGTAACCGCCCGCCGCAGCGGCCTGCGTGCCGGAGGCGATCGTCTCCTCGTCCTCACGCCCCGGCGTGCGCAGATGGACGTGCGGATCGACGAAGGCCGGCGCGAGCACGAGGCCGGTGCCGTCGAGCACGCGATGTCCGTTGACGGCCAGGTTCGAGCCAAGCTCGGCGACCACGCCCTGGTCGATTCGCACATCGACCTGGCCGTCGACGCCCTCGAGCGGGTCGAGCACCCGCGCGCCGCGGACGACGATGTTCTCCTTCGCGGCGTCCTTGACGAACAGCATCACGCCACCTCCATCGGGACCTCGGCCACGACCGGCTTGGGACCGGTCGTCAGCAGGTCGTAGAGGACAGCCATGCGGACGACGAGGCCGGCGCGGACCTGCGTCTCGATCAGCGCATCGGCCGCGTCGGCCACGCGCGGGTCGATCTCGACGCCGCGGTTCATCGGCCCCGGGTGCATGACCTTCTGTCCCGGCCGCAGCCGCTCGGGAGTCACGCCCCAGCGCGCCGTGTATTCGCGGAGGCTCGGCACGTAGTTCGCGCCCTCTTGCATTCGCTCTTGCTGCATGCGTAGGACGTAGACGACGTCGGCCGCGGCGATCGCGCCGATGTCCGTCGTCGCCTCGCAGCCCATCGCCTCGATGCCGCGCGGGAGCAGCGGCGGCGGGCCAACGAGCGTCACCCTCGCGCCGAGGAGCGTGAGCGCCTGGATGTTCGAGCGTGCGACGCGCGAGTGCAGGACGTCGCCGACAATCGCCACGTGCAGGCCTTCGATGCGGCCGAACTGCTCCTGGATCGTGTACAGGTCGAGGAGGGCCTGGGTCGGGTGCTGGTGCTTTCCGTCGCCGGCGTTGACGATCCGCGCGTCGGTCACCTGGGCAACGAGCTGCGGCGAGCCGATGTGCGGGTGGCGCAGGACGATCACGTCCGGGTCGTAGGCGCCGAGCGTGATCGCCGTGTCCTTCAGCGACTCGCCCTTGTCGACCGCGGAGCCGGAGGCCTTGATCGACATCGTGTCCGCCGAGAGCCGCTTGGCCGCGAGCTCGAAGCTCGAGGACGTGCGCGTCGACGACTCGTAGAAGACGTTGATCACGAGCCGCCCGCGCAGGGTCGGGAGCTTCTTCATCTCGCGCTCCATCGAGCGCTCGAAGGTGCGCGCGGTGCCGAGCAGCCGCTCGACGTCCTCCCGGCTCAGGTCGGCGATCGAGATCAGGTGCCGCTTCGGCGGCGGCGCGGGCGGGCGCAGATCGTCCCGCATGACGTGCAGATCACCCATTGGATTCCTCCGAAGCTGGGATGAGCAGGACTTGGTCGACCTCGTCGATCTCGACGAGCTGAACCTGGACGCGCTCCTCGCGGGCGGTCGGCAGGTTCTTGCCGATGTAGTCGGGACGGATCGGAAGCTCCCGGTGGCCCCGGTCGGCGAGGCAGGCGAGCTGCACGCGCGCGGGGCGGCCGTAGTCGAAGAGGGCCTCGATTGCGGCGCGGATCGTGCGGCCCGTGTAGAGGACATCGTCGACGAGCACGCAGGTCATGCCCTCGAGCGGAAAGTCGAGCTTCGTCGCCCGCACGACCGGCTGCGAGTGCATCGGCGCCTCTCCGCCACGCACCTGGACGTCATCGCGGTAGAAGGTGATGTCGACCGAGCCGAGCCGCACCTCACGGCCGCTGAGCTCGGCGATCAGCCGCCGTAGGCGCTGCGCAAGCGGCACTCCGCGGGTGTGGATGCCGACCAGGGCGACGTGCTCGAGCTCGGGGTTGCCCTCGATGATCTCGTGCGCGATCCGGGTCAGGCTCCGCTGGATCGCCTCACCGTCCAGCAGGATCTTCTCGGCGGAGACGTCTGCCTGGCTCAACGGCTCGGCAGCGTCGGGCGGACGGGGGCAGGCAGGTGCATCGGACTCCTTTCCGGCCTCTCAGGACCGAGTTAAAGGGGTTCGGGTCGGGCGGGACCGTAGCGGTCCCTGCGGACGGAGGCGCCGCTTGCGGTGCCGGCCTCAGGACGACGGGCTCTGCCTGTCGTCCGTCGGAACTGACCGGTCGACCCGTCGGAACTCAGCCACACCGGCTCTAAGCAATGATTGCCGAGTGGCGCGACGCTTCACCGGCAAGGACGTGCTCCGCGAGACGCGGATCAGCCAGCTTGCGGTTGCGCCGGACGGGTCGGCGGCCGTCTACGCCCGCCGCACGATCGAGGGCGGCGAGTACCGCAGTCGGCTGTGGCGCGTGCCGCTGACACGCGGGCGGGCCGAGCAGATCACGACCGGGGATCTCGACGTGAGACCGAGGTTCTCGCCCGACGGGAGCGCGCTCCTTTTCCTCTCCCGCCGCTCGGGCTCCTCGCAGCCATGGCTGCTCCCGCTGGCCGGCGGCGAGCCGAGCCAACTGGCGGACTTCCCGACGGAGGTCGGGGTGGCCGAGTGGTCTCCGGGCGGAGAGCGAGTGCTCGCGCTCGCCGAGAGCGGTGAGGACCGTTATCGCATCGGCGGCACGGAGCGTCCCACGGCCCGCCGCATCGCCGACCTGAGTTGGCGGCTCGACCTCGTCGGCTACCGGGACCAGTTCACGAGCCTCTGGGTGGTTCAGGCGACGGGCGGCAAGCCGAAGCGGCTGACTGAGCCGCGCTACGAGGTCGCCGGGGCCTTTTGGTCCGCGGACGGGAAGCGGATCGGCTACCTCGCCGACCGACGCCCGGAGGCGGCGCTCCTCGAGCTCCCCCAAGCCTGGGCGATCCCCGCGGGCGGGGGCCGCCCGACAAGGCTCGCGTCACTTCGCGGCGAGATCGCCGCCGCCGCTTGGTCCTCCACGGGCCGGCTCGCGTTCCTCGGCACCGACGAGGAACAGGCGCCGGGCTGGGCGAACATCGGCCTCTGGGTCCAGCGGGGGCGCTCCAGACAGCGGCTCGGCGCCGAGCTCGACCGGACCTTCTGCTTCCTCGTCGCGAGCGACCTCTACGACTTCTCAGCCCGCTTCCCGCCCCCGCTCGTCTGGCTCGACGACGAAAGCCTGCTCGTGCTCGTCACAGACGGGGGGACCTGCGTGCCCTACCGGTTCGGACGCGACGGATCGGCCGAGCGTCTCGTCGAACGCGACGACGCCGTCTGCTCGTGGCTCGCAGCAGGCGGGGGCCGGATTGCGGTCGTCGCGAACGTCGCCGGCGCTGCGAGCGAGGTCTACGCCGTCGAGGACGGCGATTTGCGACAGCTCTCGCGAAACGGCAGCCGGTGGCTCGCCCCCTACCGCCACGAGCCGGAGCGGCACCAAGTACGCCACCGTGACGGCCACGAGCTCGAGGCCTGGGTCTTGCGCCCGCGCGGCCGACGCAGCCGCGGGCTCGTGCTCCAGATCCACGGCGGGCCCCACCTCGCCCACGGGCCGATCCCGTGGCTCGAGATGCTCGCCCTCACCGACGCGGGCTTTACGGTGCTCTACGGGAACCCGCGTGGCTCGGTCGGGTATGGCGAGCAGTTCGCAAAGGCGATCGACGGAGACTGGGGCAACACGGATGCGTCGGATTGCCTGCGCCTCGTCGATTGGGCCGTGCGACAGGGAATCGGCGATCGCCGCCATGTGGGCCTGCTCGGCCTCTCGTACGGCGGCTACATGACGAACTGGCTGCTCGGCCGTCATCCTGGACGGTTCGCAGCCGCGGTCAGCGAGAACCCGGTCGTCGACCTCTTTTCTGTTTACGGCGAATCGGACGTCGGCTTCATCATCGCCGAGTACGCAGCAGGGGTCGACGAGCCCTGGACCGACTTCGGGCGGCTCCTCGACCGCTCGCCCGCTTCACAGCTTCATCGCAACACGGCTCCGCTCCTATTGCTTCAGGCCGAAGGGGACCTGCGCTGTCCCGCGGGCCAGACGGAGCTCGCCTTCACGATGCAACGCCGGCTCGGACAGACGGTGGAGATGGTTCGCTACCCCGACGAGTTCCATCTGCTGCTCAGCGTCGGGCGCCCCGACCGGCGCGTCGACCGCATCGAGCGCATCGTCGACTGGTTCGGGCGCTACTTATGACGGCCCTGGTCGAATCCGATTTGGATCGACCGGTCATTTCAGACGGATGCGCGCTGAGGCGCCGCTCGCGGTGCCGCTTTAGCCCTGGCCGAACGGCGGGCTGCCGATGCAGCCCTTGCCGATCCACTCGGCCTCGCGGTCGCGGTAGACGACGCTCGTCACTGGGTTCATGTCGGCCGGCAGGGCCAGGTCGCCGACCACGGTCCAGGAGGTGTCATGGAGGAACATGCTTCCGACCCACTGGATGCGGGCGGTGACCTTCCACAGGCGGTGGCCGCGGCCGGGGTGAGCGATGCCGCGAAACGCTCCTTGCGTGACCTTCTGGAACTTCCAGCTGACGATCGGGCACTGCGGCCGGTTGTTCTCGATCAGGTTGTACACGGCCGCCCGCGCCTGCCCCGGTAGGTGCACACCTGCACGCCCGTACTCGCTGGCGGCGCGGTAGACGGTCGCCGTGCTCGAAATTCATCGCGCCGACCGGAGGGTGCGCCTGAATCTGCCTGGCTCAGGCGAGATCGCGGGCGCGAGCGAGAAGCGCCTTCTCCGCAGCCGACTCGCGCTCCCGTGCCGTCTGGCTCCAGCTCTCATGCGCGGTCAGAGTCGCGTGAATCCCGTCGAGCATCTCGTCCATAGCGGCCTCCGACGACGACCCCGCCTGCCGGCGGGCGGCGGCGCACGCCGCGGGATCGAGCGCGTCCCGAAGCGTCGCTTCGTCGATCTCGACCGGCCTACCGATCGCGGCCACGGACGCCGCAGCAAGGCGGTCCGGCGTCAGCTGCGAAAACGGCGCGCCGGCGTCGACGAGGTCGCGGACCGCGCGCCCGACGATCTTGTGCGCACTGCGGTAGTCGATGTCTCCGGTCAGCGCGAGGACGTCGGCGACGTCGGCGGCGGTGACGAAGCTCTCGATTGCGATCTGAGCGAAGCGCTCCGTCCGCAGCTCGATGCCGTCCAGCACGGACGCGGTCAACCGGGCGATCGCGACCGCCTCGTCGAGCGCTCGTGGAACGGTGCCGTTGAGCAAGTGGAAGTGATCCGTGCGCGCCGACCCGGTGTGCAGAGCGGCGAGCGCGCTCGCGACGTCGCCGGCGGCCTGACCCGCCTGCGTGCGTATCGCCGCGAGCGCGTAGGGATTCTTCTTCTGCGGCATCAGCGCGCTCGCGCGGCTGTGGGCGTCTGCGAGCTCGACCAGACCGAACTCCTGGCTGGCGTAGATCTCGAAGTCCTGGCCGAGCTGGCTCTGGTGCGTCGCGGCGATCGCGAGGGTCGCAAGGAGCTCGAGGTACACGTCGGCCTGCCACGCGGCGTCCTTGGCGTGCTCGACGATTCCGTCGCAGCCCAGCAGGTCGGCGAGTCGCGCGCGATCGAGCGACCAGCGCGAGCCCGCACTCCCGCCGGCCCCCGCGACGCTCGCCCCGAGAGCCGCGTGCGAGGCGCGCGCCCGGTCACCGTCGCGAAGCGCCGGGTAGGCGTACGCCAGGAGGAGGTGGCCGACCGTCGTCGGCTGTGCCGGCTGGAGGTAGGTGTAGTCGGTCGCGAGCGCGGTGCGCGTTGCGCCTGCGTGCCGGACGAGCGCCGCGGCCTCGTCGACGAGCGCGTCATGCAGCTCCCGCGCGCCCGCACGGGCCGTCAACCGGAGCGCGACGCGAAACGCCTCGCGTCGTGGACGGCCGGCGCTCAGCCAGCCGGCGACCGCCCGTCCGACGCGCCGCTCGAGCTCGGCCTCGCGTGCGTTGAACGCGTCGCCGAGCGACGGGTCCCACGGGAACTCGTCGCCGGGGATCGCGTGCAGCTCGAGCAGCCCCCGCAGGAGCGACTTCGCGTCCTCGCCCGCGAGGTCGCCGCCCTCGATGAGTGCGACGGCGTGCGCGAGATCTGCGAGCGACAACCCACGAGCGAGACGCGGGCCGTGGGCACTCTCGGCCGCATAGGCCGCCGCCACGAGCTCGCCCGCAGCGCCGCCGCGCAGCCGCCCGCCCCGCCCCAGTTCCTCCGTCTCCGTCACGACGGCGACACTAGAGGACTGCCGTGACCGACGCGCTAGCCGGGACATGCGCCAGCAGCGCGGCCCGTCCGCTCCCACAACCCCTCCGAGGCATCCCACGGCTTCGCCCGCATCGGCATCTCGAAAACTTGACGACGGATGCCGACGGATTCGCTACCGCCAAGCGGGTCCCTTCATTCGGTTAGCGCTTCTTAGAGGCCATGCGGGCTTTGCCCGCGTGGCCGTCCTCGCTTGCCCGCGCGTCCTGAGGGCTGCGCCGTAAACGGCGCCTGAGAGCCAACTGCGAGCACCCACTCGAGGGTGTAGTGGTTCTCTTCCGGCAATTCCTCCTCCATCCGCTTCAGGCCGTGTTGGTACTCCTCCTCGTCCAGGAGCTGCAGCGGCGAGATGAATCTTCCGCGCACGCGTGCGAGTGCTTCCTCGCGTCCGATCACGGCCTGCTGACTCAGCGGAAGCATCCGCACAGAGCCAAAGCCCGCTTCCTCGAGCTCATGCTGTAGTGCCGGCGGCTCCGGAAAGCGCGAGCGGTCAAGCGCCTCGAGCGAGGGGTAGAACCGGTTCAGCCAGTAGCGCTCGAAGTGCAGGGGGTCGAACGTGGCGATGGCGAGCCTGCCGCCCGGCGCCAGGACCCGCAGCGCTTCTGCGAACGCTTTGGGGCGGTCGAGCAGGTGGATGACGAGCACCATGACGGCCCGGTCGAACCAGCCGTCCTTGAAAGGGAGTTGCTCGGCCGGAGCGATCTTGACGGTGCTCAGCCTTTTGCGAGCCAGCTCGGCCATCCGAGGCTCGGGCTCGACGCCCCAGACCCGTGCGCCGCGCTCCGCAAGCGCTGCCGCTACCCGTCCTGTGCCACAGCCGATGTCGAGCACCCGGCGGCCGAGGAGGTCACCCTCCTCGACGAGGAGGTCGAACACTTCCCACCAGTTCTCATCGGTAGGCCGGAGCTCGTCGTACGTCGCCGCAACGAGGCTGAAGCTCACAGCGGATCCGGTCGAGCTTCCGTCCGGTCGACCGGTCATTTCCGACGGACACACGGGCTAAGCCCGTGCGTCCTGAAACGGCGCCGCAAGCGTCGCCTCAATCGACGAGCTCGTCGGGCTCCGTGAGCGCCTCGATCGCATCCTTTGCGGCCTCGAGCGAGCTCTCGGGAACGAGGACCTTCTGAGGCGCGTCCTCGGTCTCCCGAGGATGGTGGTCGACCGCGACCTGGAGCTCCGACTCGATGCCCGCCGAGCGCAGGATCGTCTGCAGCTCCTCCGCCTCGGTGACGTCTCCGGCCACCGCCACCTGCACCATTCGAGTCATTCCGCGGTCTCCTCGCCGGTCGGGACGGCCTCGCGCTCGGGCCGCTGCTGGAGAGCTCCGCCCTTGACGAGCACCGGCCCTCCCCGCTCCTGGAAGCGGACGTCGATCGTATCGAAGTCCTTCGGCACGACCGTGTTCGGGAAGATCGTGCGCGCCTCGCGTGCCACCTCACCGCCGAAGTAGCGGTTTGAGAGGTGTGTGAGCGCGAGCAGCTCCACGTCCGCGGCGCGCCCGACCCCGGCCGCCTCGTGCGCGGTCGAGTGCTGCGTCTCCCGCGCACGCTCGCGCTCGTCCTCGCAGAAGGTGGCCTCGTGGACGAGGACGTCCGCCCCGCGCGCAGCCTCGATCACCGACTCGGACGGCCCGCCGTCGCCCGCGATCACGACCTTGCGGCCGGGCCGCGGCGCGCCGAGCACCGCGTCGGGCGTGATCGTCTGCCCGTCTGACAGCGTGACCGACTCGCCGCGCTGGAGTGCGCCACGCTCGGGCCCGGCCGGGATCCCGAGCGCATCGGCAGCCTGCACGTCGAACCGGCCCGGGCGCGGGTCCTCGATCAGCGCATAGCCGACAGCCGAGACGCCGTGCGCGACCGCGAAGGTGATCAGACGGTAATCCTCCCGGAGGAGCTCGTCGCCCGGCCGCAGCTCCTTCAGCTCGACGGTGTAGGTGAGCCGGCCGAAGATCCGCCGCATGGCGTCGAAGAGATCGCGGAGACCGGGTGGTCCGTAGATCGTGATCGGGATCTCACGGCCACGGAGCGCAAAGGTCTTCAGCATCCCCGGTAGGCCGAGGTAATGATCGGCGTGATAGTGCGTGAGAAAGATCTCCCGCAGCTCGATCAGACCGACGTTCGAGCGCAGAAGCTGCCGCTGTGTGCCCTCGGCGCAGTCGAAGAGCATGCGCTCGCCGCCGCGGCGGAGGAGCATCGCCGCCGGAGCGCGTTGCGCCGTCGGCATCGAGCCCGAGGTGCCGAGGAAGACGAGATCGAGGTCCACGGGGCCTAGTTAAGCAACCCGAGGACCAGCCAAGCTACCTAGGGCACGACGAGCTTCTCGCCGGGGGTGATCGTCGTCCCGACGAGACCGTTCCGCTCCTGCAGCCGCCAGACACCGGCCCTGGGATCGCCGCCGTAGCGCGCCGCAGCGATCGACCACAGCGTGTCCCCGGGCTGGACGACGTACGACTGTGGCCGGCCGGCGCCGTCCGAGTCTCGGATCAGCAGGCTCCAACCGAGGAGCGTGACAACAGCAGCGATGAGGAGGACACGAACGAACATGTGTTCGCCATCCTAGGGCGAACAGGTGTTCGTGTCAAGTCTTCGAGGGCAGCCTCGGGTTGCCGACCCGGAACACCCGGCCGACGTAGGTCGCGCGGCGGGTGGGATTGATCTCCGAGGTGATCCGCGCCGCGTAGACGTAGTAGCCGGGGTCGAGCCGCTTCGAGGGGAAGGTGATGACCCGGTCCCAGCCTCCCACGAGCTTCCCGCTCGACTTCAGCGCCGCCCCCGGGACGCGGCTCGTGCGGAGCGCGCGCGTCATCCGCGCCCGCAGCGAGGGCTTGACGGCCCCCGCGCGCGCGATCCGGAAGAGCGCCGCGTTGTAGAAGGCCCCCTCCTCCGAGCCGGCCACAAAACTCCACGCCTTGTTGCGCACCGAGCGCGCCCGCGAGGAGAAGCTGAGGTGGACACCGACCGGCCGGTTTGCGTGGCGCCAGGCAACGCGCCGGCCGGAGCAGCGCGTCTGGCCGGCAGCGATCGAGCCCTTGACGATTGCGTAGGAGGGCCGGAGCGTCCAGTCCGCGCGCATGAGCCCGGACTGCCAGCGATCGAGGTCGGACTCGTCCACGAGGTTGAAGAAGAGCACCGACTTCACCGCCGGGTCACAGGCCATGAGCGGGATCAGGTTTCCGTAGATCGCCGCCTGGGTGCCCTCGTCGGTCGTGACGACGCTCTCGCGCCCGAAGTAGGCACCGCGACTGGCCGGCGGGATCGATACCTGCCAGCCCACCTCGTTCAGTCGTAGCTTCAGCGTCCGGACGGGACCACGAGGCATCCCCGCCTCTTCGAAGGTGGGCTGCGCCGTCCCGTGGAAGGCGTCCCACATCGTCTGTTTGATCCGCGCGAGGTTCGGAATCCCGACGTTCGGCCAGGTGTAACCGGTCTCGAGCTGGTCGATCGACTCGTTCGGATGCGGATGGAGGCTGAGCTCGTCCATGATCGGGCGCTTTCGCCGGCTGGCCCGGTAGGCGCGTCCGATGTCACGGATGCAGCGGACCGGCGAGATCGAGAGGTTTCCGGGGGCGAGCGGGTTGTCCGTGCCACGCGGCCCGAGCCCGATGCCGATGACCGTGATCGCCGGGTCGACCGCCTTCAGGGCGTCGTAGGAGGCCGCCAGGACCGGTTCATACGCGGCGCACGCCACCGCCTTGCGCTTGGTGTACTGGGGCTGCCAGAAGCGGGCCTTGTTCGGCTCGTTGCCGACGATGAAGTCCTTCACCTGCGGATAGGTTTGCGCGACGAGCTGCACGAAGCTGACGAACTCCGCGGCCGCCCGCGGCGAGGCTGTGATCGCCCGTGCCCGCGCCGGATAGATGGCGAGCGTCACGTGGACCCCGTGCGCGGCGGCGAGCTCGATTGCCTGTCTGGTCGTCTCCTCCTCCTGGATCGTCGTCGGGCTGGTCGCATCCCAGACCAGCGTGATCCGGTCCTCGGTGAGGCCGACGTCCTGCATGGCTTCGTAGAAGCGGGTGGCCACTTCGGGCGAGGCCTTCGCATGGTCGTCGGCCGCGCCCACGGCGAGATCGGCGGCGGCCGGGGGTGCGACGGCAAGCGCGGCCAAGGCGAACGCGAGCACCAGCTTCGTAGCTGTGCGAAATCTTTTCTCCACGAGACCCTCGCCCATCAGGATTGCAGGACCTGGAGGACGGCGTCCAGGACCGTCGCTCCCCCGAAGCGCACTGGATCGTCCGCCGGAAGGCCCGTTTCGGCCTCGACGGCGGCCGCGGCGGAGCGCGCCTCGTCCTCGTCGAGCCCCCGTGTGTTGAGCGCGATCGCGGCCACCCGGGCGGGTCGCACAGGCAGCGAGGCCCGTTGATGCAGCTCGACGAGCTCGGTGAGCGGCGGCAGTGGATGGTCGGGGTACCCCTCGACGCTGCTCGCGCCGGCAACATGGCAGAGGACGTACGCGTGTGGGGCCGCGCCGTGCATGAGACCGAGCGTCACGCCCGAGTACGCCGGGTGGACGAGCGAGCCCTGGCCCTCGACGAAGAGAAGCTCACCCCCACGAGCTGCTCCCTCGACGACGAGGCGCTCGGCGGCGCCTGCGAGGAAATCGGCGACGACCGCGTCGACGGCGATTCCCCAGCCCGCGATCGCGATCCCGGTCTGGCCGGTGGGGACGAAGACCGACTTCAGCCTACGCCGCCGCGCCTCGCGATCGAGCTCGATCGCGACCGTCTTCTTGCCGATCGCGCAGTCCGAGCCGACGGTGAGCACGATCTTCGCCGGCACCTCGAGGTTCTCGCCGGTCGGGACGTTGAGATCGGCGGGCGGCTTGCGGAGGTCGCGCAGCTCGACGCCGGCCCGCGCTCCGAGCTCCACGAGCTCGAGATCGTCGGTGATGAACTCGTGGAGGCCGCTCTCGACGTCGAGCCCTGCCGCGATCGAAGCCTTCAAGAGGTTCCGCCAGGCCGGCGGGAAGCGGCCGCCCTGGGTCGCGACGCCGACGAGCGCGGTTGTCGGCTCGTACGGCAACGCCTGCTCGACAGTGGCCACGATCGGGATCCCCTCGTAGGCGGCTCCGGCGCGCTCCGAGTCGACGATGGCGACGGTCGGGTGCGGGCTGTACGCAACGACGCCCCGCATCGTCTTGCCGTAATGCGGGTCTCCCGAGCGTTCCTCAGCGAGGATCAGGTACCGCTTCTCTGACACCTAGTCCGGGGCTCTCGGAGGGAAGCTGGACGCCGTCGACGAGCTCGACTCCCGGCCAGGGGTCGTGCCGCAGGAGGAGGTTGCCGTCCAGGTCGACGTGGTCGCAGAGACTCGCGACCTGCGCGCCGGCGGCGACGGCCAGACCCGACTCGTTCATGCAGCCGAGCATGACGCCGAGGCCGAGCGCGCGGGCGACGTGCGCGATGCGAATCGCTTCGCGGATCCCGCCCGACTTCGCGAGCTTGATGTTGACTCCATGCGCACGCTGGGCGCAGGCGGGAACGTCGGCGGCGACGTGGCAGTCCTCATCGACGTAGATCGGGAGCGGCGAGCGCTCCTTGAGCCTCGGGCCCTCGGGGTCGCCGGCGCGCAGCGGCTGCTCGCAGTACTCCACGCCGAGCTCGGCGAGCTGAGGCAGAGCCTCGAGCGCCTCGTCCAGCGACCACCACTCGTTGACGTCGACCATCAGCGGGAGCTCCGTCACGCCGTGGACGGCGCGCACCCGTTCGAGGTCGAGCCCGTCTCCCCCGCCGAGCTTGAGCTTGAGCCGCTTGAACCTGTCCCCGACAGCCTCGGCCCGGCGCGCCATGTCGTCGGGGTCGCCGAGCCAGATCGTCCAGGAGGTCGGCGGGCCGACGCGGCGCAGGCCGAGCAAGCGCCAGACCGGAATGCCCGCGAGCTTGCCCTGAAGGTCGTGCAGGGCGGCGTCGATCCCGGCCCGGGCCGCGAACTGCTCAGGCGGCAGCTCCGACTCGATCTCCTCGAGCGCCCACGGGTCGTCGCCGAGGGCCTCGGCGTGCTCATCGACGAACGCGAGCGCCGACTCCGCCGTCTGGTCGTAGCGGTCGATCGGCGTCGCCTCTCCGTACCCGGTCTCGCCCTCCTGCTCGATCTCGACGTAGACCACCTCTGTCTTCTCGGTCGTGCCCCGCGAAATGGTGAACGGCTCTGCGAGATCGAGCGTCGTGACCCGGGCGGAGAGCTTCATGGCTCCAAGCCTAGAAGCTCCCCGCCCGGCGAGTCGCGGTCTAGGCGGCAGCCTCCAGGGCAGGAGCCGTGTCCACTTCCGTTGCTTTGGCACGGGGCCTGCGGGGGATGGCGAACGCTGCGAGCGATCCGACACCCACGAGCGCCGCGCCGACCCAGACCGCGGGTTGCATGCCGTCGACGAAGCTCTGCGGCGAGACGTAGCCGCCGTAGTGG
>Ga0184609_10000177_pt1 | contig 17375 bp, 10 predicted proteins | sample PLM1_60_coex_FD_133165 | JGI IMG/M metagenome (GOLD analysis project Ga0184609, IMG submission 133165) | Groundwater sediment microbial communities from an aquifer in East River, Colorado, USA - PLM1_60_coex | ecosystem: Environmental > Terrestrial > Soil > Riparian zone | place: USA: East... | reverse complement strand
GCCACGATTAAGGAAATTCGGTATGGGACAAAATTCTCAACCATATAATAGAGAAGAGAAATCTGAATGATAAGCCCAATGCCACTAATAGCAATGAATGAACCGAACTGTCTGACAGTTAATCCTACGTCAAATCGTTTGTCTTCAAATGTCCAATACTTGTTCAAAAAGAAGTTCGATGTTGACGAAATTGCTACTCCGATAATGGACGCCTCTAGATACCATACGTTTGACAACAATCTTATAGAATTGGCCACATCATTGGCCAAAAGAAATGAAACAATGTAGTTAATCAATAATCCAGAAATTCCAACTGTATAGTATCGACCTACTTTGGAGATGAAAAGTACGGACTTTTTATTTACCTGTTCATTGATTTTGACCTGACCTGACTTTTGTCCATGCCTATATAATTGCCATACTGCTTCAGTGTAGTTCATTATTACATTATAATTCATTTTACTTTTTCCAGACTGCCTATCAGTGAATGTATAGGGTATTTCCTTGATGGGGATTTCTTTATTTTTTACCAATATCTCAAGTAGAATCTTGTATCCTTTAGTAGCAATAGAAATATTTTGTATCAATTCACGAGGCAGAGCAAAAAATCCTGACATTGGGTCTTTTACACGTTTTACATTTAATCCTAGTCGTGCCAAAGTCGAAGCCCCTCTGCTCAAAATTTTCCTTCGCTGTGGCCATCCAACTACTTTTCCACCTTCAATAAACCTAGATCCAATTATGATAGAATTTGGATTCATTTTCAATTCTCGCATCATTTTGGGAATGACTTCGGGTGGGTGTGAAAAGTCAGCATCCATTATTAGCACATTAGTGCCGCAAGATTGCTTAACTCCATCAAGTATCGCAGGAATTAATCCGTTTTTTGCGGTCCTATGAACAATTTTGACCCTGTAATTTTTTGTATTTGATGGATTTTCTTTTTTTGTCTTGCCATTTTGCTCATTTATATAACTCTCTACTAATTTTCCCGTTCCGTCAGGAGAATTATCATCAACTATAATAATCTCAGTAAAGTGAGATGATGGTAAATTTTTTTCAATTTCACTAATCAGTCTTAATATATTCTCAGACTCATTGTACGTTGGGATAACTACTGAGAAGCTAACAACATTTGAATTTGAAAGGGCTGTATTGCTCGGATTTGAATACAAGGTCCAAAAAAATATAGAATTATCCGCTATTAAGAGTTTTTTATCTTTTTTATATATTTATATCAATTCACATAATTTGGTAGGATCTATCATTAATGCTTAGCTTTTGCTTTAAAGATAGCTTCATTTATGACCTTGCTATAGGAGAATCTTTTTACAAATAAAAATTAATTTGATTTGCCTTTATTATTAGATGTGTCTTTGGTACTAGAATCGTCTTGGGTACTAGAATCGTCCTTGGAAATTTTCCCTACATCTACATTAACATCATCAGAGCTTGATGCATCTTTATCGTCAACTACCGTTAGTTTGAATGAAAGTTTTGAATCAGCAGCTGACTCTGGTACGTCAAAAGTTGCAGTTTCCTTATCAGCGTTTTTAAGATCTACTTTAGGACCATCAGTTTGTTCCCACTTGTATGAAACAATTTTCCCGTCGTCGTCGCTGCTCTTTCCTCCATCAAGTTTAGCTTCACTATTGACCTCTACTTTTTGATCGCCCCCGGCATCAGCCTTTGGAGGGACATTTTGTGCGTCTGTTATTTGTTCTTCAGTATTACTTTGTTGATTATTGGTGTCAGTTTGCTTGTTGTTAGTGTCTGTTTGTTGATTATTGGTGTCAGTTTGTACAGGCACTTCATTTCCGACTTGTACAGTAACATCATCAGAGCTTGATGCATCTTTATCGTCAACCACAGTCAGTTTGAATGTAAGTTTTGAATCAGCAGCTGAGTCTGGTACGTCAAAAGTTGCCGTTTGTACATCTGCTTTCTTAATATTTACATGAGGACCATCAGTTTGTTCCCACTTGTATAAAACAATTTTACCATCGTCGTCGCTGCTCTTTCCTCCATCAAGTTTAACTTGAGTACTAACCTTTACATATTGATCGTCTCCAGCATCGGCCTTTGGAGGTTGGTTAGGTTCTTGAACAGAGTTTGCTTGTGCATTCTGTTCTGTGCCGGTCTGATTACTTAATTCCTCAGATTTTGCCGCTCCAGTATCAGTATTCTTTGTTTCAGATAGTTGACTTGCTGTGTTGATTTGTATATCTACATTTGCTGGCTCGCTATGACCGCCTTTATTATCGCTTACTCTATAACTGAATTTGTCATCTCCAGAATAATCCTTTTGTGGTATGTAAGTTACAGTACCCTTTTCTTTATTAAAATTATCCAGGCTTCCATGTAAGGGGTCGGCCGTTATATCAAACTGTAAATTATCTTTATCTTCATCATCAGCGGCAAGTGTAATTTCAATACGGCTATTCTGATCTACAGCTACACTTTGGTCAAATGCTTTTGGTAAACTGTTCTCTTTTGAGAGTTTAGATTCTGATGTTTGATTTGCTATTAGAGTTTCATTTGTAATGCCTGTTTCATTTTTGGTTTGTGGTTTTTTAATAGTTTCTATGTTTTGTTTGGTCCCATTAGCATTTCCGGTATCATTCTTAGTAATAAGGTTAGTTTGACCATTAAGTTCTTTGACGGCAGTTTTATTGCTTTCTTGGATTCCGGTTTCATTATTGGCAGTTTTATTTGCTCCTTGGATTCCGGTTGCATTTGTAGCGGTTTGATTTGCTATAGATGTTTCATTTGTAGATGTTGCATTTGTAGATGTTGCATTTGTAGATGTTGCATTTGTAGATGTTGCATTTGTAGATGTTGCATTTGTAGCGGTTTGATTTGCTATAGACGTTGCATTTGTAGCGGTTTGATTTGCTATAGACGTTGCATTTGTAGCGGTTTGATTTGCTATAGACGTTGCATTTGTTGCATTTAATGATACTATAGGTTTTGAAAAGTCAAGATACAAATCTAGATATTTTGTCTCAAAAAAACCTTGATAGGCGTCTTTAACCTCATCAGGTGTCAATGCCACTCTCCAAACTCTAATCTCATCTACATTACCGATAAAGTAGTCTTCTAGCGCTTTGGAGTCAGCGCCAACTCGTACTGGTTCGTTCCCACCCTTGTCAGGAGATCCCGAAGTTGATTGTGTGGCGACCTGAATTCCGTCCACATAAAGATTGATAACAGATCCGTCAAACGTTACCACTGCATAGTGCCACTTTCCATCACTATATGAAAGTGGTGTAGTTGCATAGATGGCCTTTCCGTTTGAGGTTTCAAATCCTCCCCGTATTTTTTCCGCGTTGGTCATCCATATTCCATAGTTCATATAGCCACCATCTCCATCTTTATTGACGATAAAGGCATCTGATTTGTAATTATTGGATGTCTTGAACCATGCTGCGACACTGAATTTTGAAACAGAGCTTGTACCGTTAACGTCGAGGTAACTTACTTCTGGATTTTTAGAATAGACATGTTGAGGATTTAAGATTAAGATGATTGATAGTACAGCAATAGTCGATATTACGCCGAGAAATGTTAAGCTATGACTGATATTAGTCTTCATAAAATTTTCGTTTAACTTACTGTTTGCCCATTTATTACTTTATCTGTAATCTCTCTCTGGAAAAAAGATAGAGCTTTTTCTTATATACGTATTTTGATAACCAAATTCCATGAAAAACCTGAAATTGGTGGTATTACTATGCATTCGGGTTTATTGGTTTAAGATGAAATGAATTTCAATGCGCATATTAGCTCGATGTTATATAATTTTTGGTTTTTTTATCCGAACTTGTCATATTCCAATATCGGGAAATGGCTATGAATACGATAATAACTTAGACAATCCCATTACAGCACAACTACTTAACCTAGAATTTACAGTTAATAAAATTAGGATTTTATTGAGTATATACTAAATTTTTATATCGCTTGCTATAAACAAAAATAAGAAGAGTTGAATCAGATTAGCCTATTTTTATCATCGATAAGAAGCGACGAAAAGAAATAGAGAAAGAAAAAGACTTGGACATAAAACAAGAATTAAAGAAAGGAAAGATTGTTAGGATATTGGGAGATTCTTAATTATACATTATTATTGCTATTTAATCAGATAGAAATGTAAGTATCCTAATTCAGAGGTCTACCATCATCATTTATATGCTGAGGTTCAATCCTGTATATTTTTCCTTCCCAAATGCTAACAAAATACAGATAACCATCTGGCCCGACTTCTAGGTCAGAAATAGTATCATGAAATCCGGCAAAGAGCACATCATCAAGTTCATCATTACTGTCAGCAACTCCATCGGCTAGTGGACCTTGAAGAAGTAATTCGGTTCTGTTCTGATTTAACTTAAAATGGTAAATATTGAAGGTGTTTTCATCTGCTACGTACATATCATTTTTGTATTGCTCCCCTAATTTGTCGGTAGTTAAAAATTTTATTGCAGTCGGAGCAACAGTGTGATACCATGTGAATTCTGGAGAACTGTATTTGCCTCTACCGTTGAAATCCTCTAAATTGTATGGCTCAGCTGATGTCATGTTCCCTTTCTTCAATTCGTCTGATACAGTCCATAGTCCTTGTACCTTTTTCCATCCGCTATTAAAGCCTGGTTCGACTAGATTGATTTCATCCCCAAAATCAGGTCCATTCTCCGTATCCCATAGATTTCCAGTAACAGGGTCAAAATCTATACCAAAACTGTTTCTTATTCCGTATGCGTAGTACAAATTTAGTGGGTACGTATCACCGAGTACGCTTCCATTTACTGGTTTACCATCAAATGTAAGACGTAGAATACCGCCAGTACCGTCAGCTTCAGCACCTGTCTTGTTATTTACAGATTTGGTTTTATGTTTAGTATCACCAACGACAACATAGATAGTCTGTTTATCGGGACCTATAGTTAACACTCCACCGTTGTGATCAGGACCTGGTGATGCTGGCAAATCTAAAAGCAGTTTCGGATTCACCAATTTACCGTCAATAAATTCATATCTGTAAAGACGATTTCCTAGAGGTTCTTTCTTTGCAGTAAAGTCATCACCATCTCTTCCAGTTGCAGATTCAGTGAAATACAGAAAAACGTATGTGCGGTTATTAATTTCACTTTTGGATATAGCGATTCCTAGCATTCCTCTTTCATCTCTTGTTGCCACTGGAAGATCAAGAAGAGGTTCTTTCAGTAGCCTACCATCTACTATTCTTCTTACCGTTCCTTTTTCTTTTTCTAAAACCAAAATATTATCTTGTTTCAAAAATGCCATGCTTGTGGGTAATTTAAGTCCACGAGCGACGAGTTCTATCTTGAGATTAGGATCACTAACGATCGAGTCTCCGGAATTAATGACATAAATTGAATCAAACCAAGTCGTAGCCTCCTTTTTTGGTTGAGAAGACCATCCTGCATTTAATACTGGTCTTATTTTAGTGATATTTTCTTGGATTGTTTTAACGCATCTGAACTCGTGCCATTCCAAAGGTCCATTAGTAGCAGAAGGACACTGCTTGATTTGAATCCAATGCTTTGAAGTTTCATTAAATCCTTCTAATGCAACATGAGACTGTGTAGCCCATTCGTTGAGTTTCATGTGCGTTACTAATCCGTAAGAGAAATTTGTTTTTACGTCTATTTCTTTACCATAAATTGATGACCATTTATTGTTGGTATTATTTGTCGAGATTTTGAAACTCGTGTCATCTTTCCATCCTGTAGAAAAACTAGATGTACATTTAAAAATATTGCCACATGAAATTAAAGATTCATTTCCAAACGCAGGGAATTCGACGCTGATCATTTTTATATTATTATCAACTCTTATAAACTTGGATTTTGAATTCGTGGTGCTTTTTCCAGCACTTTCCCCAAAGTCGAATTTTGAAGTCTTTAATCCCCAATTTTGATCAGTACTTCGGGTCATTTTGCCTTCATTTTCAAGGTTCTTGCTAATGCCGTTAGAGTATGTTCGTTCTTCGGTACTAGAAGCTTGTGTTACATAAAATATCATGAGAGCGGTGAGCAGTAACGACATAATACATGACAGAATATTGATCTCTATCTTACTCATGACTTTTCGTTTCCATCAATATTTAGCTCATAATATAAATTAATATAATCTCTTAGAGATGGGAGCTCATAAATTAACAGAAAACGCGCTTTTGAGACTAATTGCGAGGAATGGTTAGAGATGGAAGGACAAGAAGTATGTGCTGAATGTGGTGAAATAAGCAATTGATAGGCTTGTTCTAGTAAGGAATTTGGATATACCGCAGAAAAAGTCATGGCTCCAGCAAACGTATTTAATTTACTACCATCTTGATTCACACGATACAGGGATTGGGAATCAAAAGGGAGGTCGTCATAAATTCTTTTGTTCTAGTCTCTATCATGCTATTATCAGCGTTTACTCACCTTTGGAATCCTATTGGATTCCCAGGGTTACATCCTGACGAAGGGCATTACATGCGAAAAGCTATGAATCTCCAAGAAGAATGGGATCTTACTGATTCTACAAAAACTGACAACTTAGCCTCATATCGACCTTATGCACATCCATACTTTGGACAATTGTTCTTAGCAGGAGCATTGGGCGTCATTGATTACCCAGCATTGCTAAACCCATCTTCTAATACTATTGGTGATGCGTTACATTCAGTTGAGATGTCTTATCTATTTCCGAGGGTCTTGATGGGAATACTTGCAGTGGCTGATACGTTTCTCTTATACAAAATATCAGAGCGGCGATATAACAGAAATATTGCCCTAATTGCATCCGCTTTATTTGCAGTAATGCCAATAACGTTGATGCTCAGAAGAATTTATTTAGACTCTATTTTGTTACCTTTTTTACTATCATCAATATTATTCGCCCTTTATGCAAATGATTTTAAAAATAATAATAACAATAGTAACAGACAAATTCCAGCTCTACCTGCAACAAATTGTACTAGGAAAAATATCCTAATATTGCTTTCAGGTCTTTTCTTGGGACTTGGTATCTTTACAAAGATTCCAGCATTTACTATGATTCCAGTTATAGGCCTACTAATCTACACAACTAGCAAGGATAGAAAGTTAAAAAAACTGGCATTATGGTTTATTCCAGTAATTTTGTTACCATCCATTTGGCCAGCTTACGCCGTAATGACTGGCGAGTTTGGACTCTGGATAGATGCGATCGCATGGCAAGTGAATAGAGTCGAAGAGACGCATTTCTATGATGCAATAAATGCCTTTTTTACAATCGATCCTATTTTACTTGTAATAGGAACCGCTGGCCTTGTTCTTGCGGTGATAAAAAGGGATCTATGGCTTCTGCTGTGGGTAGTTCCTTTTTTAATATTTTCGTTTATTGTAGAATGGGTTATAGTCTTCCATCTAATCGTGTTAGTGCCCCCACTTTGCATTGCAGCTGCCACATTGATTCAAACTTTATCGATGAAGGTAACCAAGAAAAAAGTTCAGCGATTATTACCGTATGTAGTTATCTCGGGAATAGGCATTTTTGGATTAATAAGTACTATTAATCTAATATCTTTGAATTTGAATACAGCGCACCTTGAAGCAAACGCCTTGCTTATAAAGGAACTATCAAATGTTAGTGATCTTACTGATCATAATTACAACAATACAATAGTGTTCGGACACAGAATTTATCTGTGGATACCCAAGTTTGTGTATCACAAAGATTTTGACTATTACGATTACGATAGGGTGACTATTTATCATCCAGAGACGCTTCAAAGATTGATAGATAAAAAAGCCCTATCAATACAACTGTATCCTTCAACTAAAGCCTCAAATAAGAATGTGTTCGGGCTGGTGGTAAACGGAAGGATATTGTTGCTAGCGCACGAAGCTCTAAAAATCGACGATAGAAAAATAATCTGGATAGTTGATAAACGACCTGAACAAACACAATTGTTGAAAATGTTTAATAGTTCTAAAAAGATAGATTCGTTTGAGCAAAATTTGAGTAATTATGATCGTGATAGATACCCATTTAATACCTTAAGGTGGTTCAAATTTACCTTAGGTGATAAAGTCGAAGTCAGAATAAAGCATTAATGATTTGGTTATGGTCACATTATATTATATCCCTTTAAACTTAGCCTTAATGCGTCAAGTAAATCATCATAACTTGTTTGTTTTTTATAAAGTGAGTATTCTTTTGCCTGGGCTGTTTTTAATGACGTAATTAGTTTTTCATATTTTTCCGCAACCTCTGGATACCTTCGTTACCATACTCGTATAATTGCAGAAAACTAAATTAATAATGCCAATTATTACTTGCTAGTTTGAGTCACCCGGATAATATGCGATGTTGTTTGCCTTCAGTGTTTTTTTTCTTTTTCTTTATCTTATTAGCGCAAATAACTTACAGAATTAATTACAATAAACTAATGCTATTTCAGCAAGGTGTCGATATAGTTTATACAGATTCTAAAAATAAAATTGAATGAGCAGAACTCCTGGTTCGGTGACGAAGGTGTTGAAAGTATGTATTTAACAAGTAATGCCTTTATTCAGTTTCATTCGCAAGATCTGGAGGAAATTACTCAGGAAGATCGAAAGTTCGCAGAGAATCACGGCATACCTATAAATTCACTGGTCAAAAGTCTTATATTAAAAATTCAAGATTTTAAGAATCGTTTTCTACCTTATCCTGATTATCCAAATTGAGGAAAGTCAAACGATAATATATTTCGTGTTTCCTATCAGAAAACCAACTGACTTATTAAGATCCTGCAAACGAGGAATTAAAATGGGCTAAAATTAAATCACTAATTAGGATTTCTGATACAACGACATTAGTAGGGTTAATCCCTTTGGGTCCACTTTAGAATAAGGCGGAGAGGAACTCAATATTTAGGGAGTGCATTCGAATATATGCAACATTTGGCGGATTCACCTTGAAAATAATACCCACCCGAGTACCAATAACCTTCTCGTCGCTCAGCCGTTCATTTAACTTTACTAATCGTACGATATCACTAGCGATATATGTTAGTTTATATACCTTAAAATTAGGAAATTAAACTATGGCTGACCTGAAAGACTCAGGCTAGGCCCAAAATTATATTGAGCTTGAAGTGGACCTGATTTGAATATTTTAAAGGTATCTCTTTTGACCCCGTCATTTGTATAATAGCGACCTACGAGTGTATAACCGTTGTTCTCAATGCTCAAGTCCAGACCACCGAATCGGTCATCTTGTTGATATTTCACAAACGATGCTTTACCCGACAAGCCGTGAAAGTTAATGCCCCCAGTTCCGACAGTTACAAATATTTCACCGGCAGGATCAGTATAATCATTGGTAATAGTACTAGTTATTATAGGACTTGAAGGTGAAGCAGAATCATACTTTAGTGGAAATGTTCTTTGATAGTTATGCACGTGTCCGTTTAATACAACATCTACACCGTACTGATCAAAATATTTTTGATATGTATTTCTAAGGTTCGTAGTATCCGAAGCGGTATTTGAACACGAACTGGAACCGCAGGTATTAGGTGAAGTATAGAATTGTTTATGAATATATACAATCATCCATTTTATGTTTGGATCCTGAGACGCCTGCTGAAGCTGCCCTAATACAAAACCAAATTGCTCACAGCCTGATGTGAAGCAACGGTTGTCGGAATCCATGACGATGATACGGGCATTGCTATATGTAAAAGCATAAAATGTATCATCTGAAAGACCAAAGGCGCTCTTGTACTGGTTTAAGCCCTCGTTTAAGTCGTCTTCATGATTACCTATGGTTATTTTTGTTATACTCTTAACTGGGTTTATTATATTTAACCAACAGGTAGCAGTGGACACATAAGAATAATCTCCTAATGCCAAAATTCGTTCCGGACTGCTCTTGCCTCTAATATTGTCTAGAGTTTTTTGTGTGTTAGAGTTACATCCCCAGTCTCCAGCGACACCAAAATTAAATGCAAATGCAGAATTAGAGTCATATGCCGTGAGAATATAAAAAATTAACAAAGAGGACATCATGACTAAAAGTGAGAATGTGACTTTTGAGAACATTAGGCAACTTCAATAGACAAACCTATATAAAAGTTGTAGAAGCTTTATGTATTTTCCTTAGAAATATACAAAAGAATTAACATATTTGTTCAAAATTTAAATAATCTGGCAGATAATGAATGATATGGGATTTTTTGATAAACTGAAAAGGGCCATTATGGGCGGAAAGGAAAAAGCTGAAAAGGCTGGAAAGGCAGTAGAGCACGGAGCTGAAAAGGCTGGAAAGGCAGTAGAGCACGGAGCTGAAAAGGCTGGAAGGGATGTAGAGCATGGAGCTGAAAAGGCTGGAAGGGATGTAGAGCATGGAGCTGAAAAGGCTGGAAGGGATGTAGAGCATGGAGCTGAGAAGGCTAAAAAGGATGTAGACGATGAGTCTGATTCCTCGGACGAAACAAAGAAATAATCATGTAAATTCATTATCGGCTTCCAGATCGAAATTATTTAGTACTAATTTCAATAGTTATCTTCTTAAGCTTTAACTTACATGAACCATTTTGTTACTAACAGTTAGTATGCATAATGTGATAGAGGGTACTGCTTAGAATTCTGTCTTCTGTACTAAATCATGTGGCTACACATCAGATTAATTTGGAATAATAGAATTAGATGTTATTTGACTGGTGATAGGATTCAATCTGTATTGTTGCGTGAGTGACGTCAAAGCCCTTTTCAAGAATAGAATTTATCTCTTGTAATATTGTACTAGCCCTATTATTATCCATGATTACAACATGAGCAGATAAGGCGTGGATACCTGAACTTATGGTCCATATGTGCAGGTCAAACACACCTGTCACACCCCGTACTTTAAGTATTGCTTGTTTTATTTCTTCATGACAAAGATGTGACGGTGTACCTTCAATTAAAATGTGAATTGCCTTTTTTAAAAGCAACCAAGTTCTTGGAAGTATTAATGCTACAATACCAATACTAATCAGTGGATCTGCAAGATAGAACCCAGTTATTTGGATGATAATTCCAGCACCTATAACTCCTGCAGAACCAATTGTGTCTGCAAGTACCTCAAGATATGCTCCATGTAAATTTAGATCCTCTTTTACAGGTGCATTAAATTTTTCTTGACCATAATCTTGTGATCTTTTATTTTCTACCCGTACTTTGGCCAGCAGACGAATTCCTATTAAATTAATCCCAAGGCCTATTGAAGCGATAATTATCATTGGAAAACCGTTTACCTCATATGGATGAAGAATTCTTTGAAACGCTTCATATAGAATAAAGACAGCCAATAATATGAGAAATATGCTATTTAGGAGAGACGCCAATATTTCAGCTCGATAAAATCCATATGTTCTTAGTGGCGTAGCTGGTTTTTGTGTAAATGATATAGCCAAGAGCGCCATTACAAGTCCGGCCGCGTCAATAAGCATGTGTCCGGCGTCTGAAATAACGGCAAGACTTGCTATCTTAAAACCGACAACAATTTGTATTACAAAAAAGGCTGAAGTTAATAAAAGTACAGTTTTTAGGGTCTTTTTCCTATTATTACTTGCAGATAAGATGGTCTCCAACTAGATTCAGTCTCTGAGATAAATAAGTTCAAATCTTATATAAATAAGACAAATCAGTAAGTATCTGAGATAACGCCTCGAAAGGTTTTTGAAATTAAAATTCAAAAATGCTAACAATATCATCTATATCACAGACACATTGTTCAATCAAATTTTTGATCCGAAATTCATTTTACCTTTAATTATCATATTAAATTTGAAGATTGTTAAATTACAAAGAAATTAATTGGAAGCATGAAAAAGGCTATAAAATTCGTAAATATGATATATTTATTGATACCATAGCTGCTTCAAAAACAAGGGAAGAGCAACAAGCAAAAATTGAAAAAATTTCTCTGGTTGCGTTTCTAAACAAGGAACAGAAGAAAATTTTTGTTAGTATATGCAGACGCCTAAAGAGAAACGATAAAACTTTTTACCAAAATAAAAACCTTCATGCAACTTTATTTGGTTTTGGTCCGCTCAAAGAAAAAGATTATGAAAGGATTCAGAAAAGAATTCAACAATTCTCTGGAAAAAAACGAGGTAGCAAGATAACTATAACTTTTGATGAGGTCAGACCTGGGACTATGTATTCAGAAAATAAAACACTAATACCTCTACATGGAATAAGTAACGGGACTGTAATTGCTGTAGGAGATGTTGTTGAAAATGAGGAGTTTTGTAATTATTCAAACCAGCTGGGCTGCTTTCTTTTAAAGGACAAAAACATTGAAACTATATTGGGAGCTAATTTTAGGAGAAAGTTTCCCACAGTTTGGTGTACATTAGGATATTATAACAAGCAGAAGGAATTTAAAATTGATAACGATCTGGAATATATCTTCAGACAGAATGACGATTTGAACAGTAACGATTTCAGGTTTCCTATTTCCCAAATATCACTAGTAAAATCCAAATATAAAAACCTGAGATATCCAAAACTAATACAAAAATTTAGGCTTTAAATCACAAAACATTAATAGTTGAGCAAATTCATTCCCAGATCTTCTCTCCAAATGTTATTTTCTTGTTGAGCAAAAAGTTACCAAGTGAAGCAACACAAACAGCCATTACTAGAGATATTCCATATTGAATATGAGAATACTCAACAAACAGAAATACTAATAATAACTGAATGACCGCACCTAATGTGCATAAGGCCAAAAAAGACATGTACTGCCTAAGAGAATGTTTAATAGAAAAATCTCTATCCTCAAAAGTCCACACCTTATTCAACAGAAAGTTTGTAGTTATTGAAACTATTATACCAACCAATGTGGCTTGCAAGTACCAAACATTTGATACTACGTTTGCAAGGAGAAATGAAACTACGTAATTAACAACGAAACCACTGGCCCCTACCGTGAAGAATCTACCGGCCTTTGACAAGAATAGTATGGATTTATGTCTTTTTTGCTCTACAATATCACTGGTGTTTTGCTTCTCCTTTGACTTACCACCATAGCGATAAAGGTGCCACACTGCCTTTGAGTAGTTCAAGATTCGATTAAAATTTATTTTTTTTGTAATAGTTGCACCTTGCTGTTTAATCGGAATTTCTTTAACTTCAACATTTTTATTTTTGTTATTATTGATCTTCACAAGAATCTCTAGGAGTGCCTCCTTTCCTCTCCCTTCAAACCTAATATCTTTGACAATGTGACGTGAAAATGCGAAGCAACGCGACATGGGATCTTCAACGTTTGTAACTTTTAACCCATACTTGGCTATAAGTCTAGCCACCTTGCCTATTACACTATGAATGAAAGGCTTCCTTGGTGAATGTGCACCCTTAACAAACCTTGAAACAACAATTACATAATTGGGATTTGCTATTAGTTCCTTAATAAGCTGAGGTATAATCTCCTTAGAATATGGAAGGTCCGCATCCATGACCAAGATAAATTTTCCGATGGATAATTCTATGCCCCTCATGACTGCCGAGGCAAATTCACCTTCAACGTTTACATGCAGCACTCTTTTGTTAGTATTTTGATCATCATGATTAGCTGATTCTAACGCTTTCTCTATGAAACCAGTACCACTGGCAAAATTATAGTGCACTACAATTATTTCTCTAGGGATCTCCTTTGGTATTGAGGACATTACTAGGTGAGGAGCTTGATACACAGGTGCCAGAGCATTTTGAGTCAATAAAACCACCGAAATCAAATTAGATCCTTCAGTTTCATCACCGTTTGTCAAGGCTCTAGTTTGATGATTTAGCATAAGAATGTAATTAGACATTTTGTCTAGAAGCGCTTTTAAGTTTTCCCATATAGAATATGGTTACTAATGACATTGGCGCTTTTACCTGTTTTAGACTAATAAACTGGTTCTAATCATACCATTTAATAATTTTAATTTAGCGGTGTCAGTAACTTTTACTCTTTAATCTGGATTTTGATCCTCTGACTGGTAACCTGTGGGATGCCGAAAATGGTCTTGATTACGGACATGAAAGTTGGATCTGATAGATACCTTTATATACTTTCTCTAGATGCAGGCGGGGATGATTGCGGCCTACTTATCAACCTGGCAATCTATGTATATCCTATACATAGTCTTTGATTGGCGCAATATTTAGAATAGTTCCAAGAAGGACTTCAATAGGTTTAGAGATTATGAAAATTAAAGAACTATTGAGGAGGCAGTATTTCTCTGACGCTTAAAAATTTAAAGTCAACGTCAGTAGCCGTGTCCCATCTAAATGTGGTAATAGGTCCGCCCCAACTTATGATTTGATCTGGTGCGCCACCGCATGCTGTATCTTCTGTACCCCAACCGCCTCTATCTACGTTCTCATCAACTTTTACAAAGTTACCGTTATTATTGGTGTCAAGCCACAACTCCGTTTTTACAACTACCTTGCTATTTTCCACAAAGTTATAAACAATAAACTTTATTCCAACCCATTTATCTTCTATTGAGCTCGTTGCAGTTTTGAGACTTGTAAAGACATAGCTTACATGCCATTGCTCTTTTGCAAATCGCACTTTTCCAGAAAAGAATACATCACCTTTCATGGAAGAACCTTCACATCCCTCAGGGGGACCGCTGCCAGTATGTCTACCGCCCCTACCATTTGGTGAAAAATTATCATCACTTGGAAAAGTATTTACTTTCACATACTGTGTCATTTCAAAGTTTCGCCAATCATTTGGTGCGAGCATATAGCCCTTCGATGCTATCACGCTATGGTCCAGCGTTGGAATATCATTGGGGTCAAATCCTGTTGATGTGTACACAGCCATGCGTACTTGTGTTGCCTTCATCTTCCATGAACCATCAGGATTTTTTGTGATTGTGTTTTGAGGGTTAAACCTACTATCGCTAAGAGGGTTATTCATATTCATGAACCATTCCTCACCGCCGTTCTTTGTTGGATACAATTTTTTTATTCCAAATTGATCCACGTTGGATACGGGTGACCCAAAGATATCAAGCTCTGTTATGGACGCCCAGTTATTTGCAGTGTTACCATTTACAGTTACCCTAACGTATCTTGCATCAGTAGCAGGAATGACGTATTTTTCAGAGTTTAGTGTAGTGCCGCTACTATCATCACTAAACTTGTTGGTAAATGTAGTTCCATCAGTGGATGTTGATATGACAAAATGATACACACGCGCATCTCCGTTAAACCATGCAATGTCTACACTGCAAATATTTTGTACCGATCCTAAGTCAGCACGAATCCATTGACCAATTCCGTCACTGGCCCATCTTGTAGCAAGATTGTTATCAAGAACTGCTGATGGAGGATTCCCAGATTCACTACCACTGGCAGTTACACCGCTTATAGGAAGATTGGTTGTACAGCCGGATGGCGGAGGTGGAGGCGAAGATGAACCAAAGATATCAAGCTCTGTTATAGATGCCCAGTTATTTGCAGTGTTACCATTGACGGTAATCCTAACATACCTTGCATCTGTTGCTGCAAAGGCATATTTTTCAGAGTTTAGTGTAGTGCCGCTACTATCACCACTAAACTTGTTGGTAAATGTAGTTCCGTCAGTGGATGTGGCTATGACAAAATGATACTGACGTGCATTTCCGTTATACCATGCAATGCCTACACTGCAAATATTTTGTACCGATCCTAAGTCAGCACGAATCCATTGACCAATTCCATTACTGGCCCATCTTGTACTAAGGCTACCATCCAGAACATTTGAAGGTACATTACCAACTTCGTTACCACTGGCAGTTACACCGCTTATAGGAAGATTATTACTACAGGATTGAGCATTCGCTTTGTTGACAAAAGGGTCATTAACTTGGGATGATGAGAAAACTAATATTGTCCAACACAAGAGGTAAAGGAAAAACTTAAAATTTCTTCTATAAAAGTGAGAAATATCTTTCAGAATCATTTTGTATAATGCTTTTTTAGTGAGCTATTTAATAAGAATTGTTGTTTTTTTTTGAAAAATTAACGATATTACTACAATATACTTTTTTGCATTAAATTGGTGGGAATCAAACAAAATATTTTAAATCGTACAACATTAATTTAACCAAATCAAGATGTGGTATTAATTGATGAAATTATGTAAATTAAACGCTCTCATTCTTTTTCTGCGCTCTTTTAGTAGGTCCGCCGTGTTTGAACCGCTTCCATTTCTTTAGTGATTCATTTAATGTCGCCATCATGCATCAAAAATCTTATTTTACTTTTTTTAGAATATTTATTTGTCGTTGCAACGACATATTGAAATAATCGTTTTGATATCTGTGAAGTTCAAGTTTCATTATTCAAATCAACCACCACTCTTTATTTTTGACTCTTTGTCCGTAGATTTGTATGGGTTATTGATAATTTTTACTAATCAATGGTAGCCCTCATCCAATTATTTATTTGTGCCAGCTGCCGTACTGTTTTTTTCTTCCAAATAATTAGATTTGTTTTTTTATAGATTGCTAGCCCGTCTAAGCCAAGACGAAATCTTGGCATGGCTGCACTTCACTATAGTTTCATTTATTCATTTGAGGATCATGTATGAGATAATTCATAGTTGGTTTATCGGGTCAAAATCTAATCCAGTTCGGTAAGTGAAAGTGGGATCCTCTCATTTATGTACAGGTCAACTAGGTCCCGAAAGCGTTAGGCTGGGACCATAATTATATAGGGAAGTGGCAGATGAGGATGAGCCAAAGATATCAAGCTCTGTTATAGAGGCCCAGGTATTTACAGTATTACCGTTTACAGTCACCCTTACGTACCTTGCATCGGTAGCAGGAATGACGTATTTTTCAGAGTTTAGTGTAGTGCCACTACTATCACCACTAAACTTGGTGGTAAATGTAGTTCCATCAGTGGATGTTGCTATAACAAAATGATACTGACGTGCATTTCCGCTATACCATGCAATGTCTACACTGCAGATGTTTTGTACCGATCCTAGATCAGCGGTAATAAATTGACCAATTCCGTCACTGGCCCATCTTGTACTAAGGCTACCATCCAGAACATTTGAAGGTTCATTACCAACTTGATTACCACTGGCAGTTACTCCACTTATAGGAAGATTAGTTCCACATGTTGTAGTGTCTTGGACAGTTATACTAACTGTTGCCGTGTTGCTATCAACAGTTCCATCATTTGCTTTGAATGTAAAGCTGTCGGGACCCACATATCCTGTTGTGGGAGTATACGTTCGGGCTGCACCTCCCGGAGTTGATGGTGACAGAGTACCGTGTGATGGTTGTGTTACTATAGAATAGGTAAGTGGGTCATTATTTGCATCGGTTGCAGTAAGAGTTATAGCTTTGGCAGTAT
>Ga0184609_10000171_pt1 | contig 17629 bp, 18 predicted proteins | sample PLM1_60_coex_FD_133165 | JGI IMG/M metagenome (GOLD analysis project Ga0184609, IMG submission 133165) | Groundwater sediment microbial communities from an aquifer in East River, Colorado, USA - PLM1_60_coex | ecosystem: Environmental > Terrestrial > Soil > Riparian zone | place: USA: East... | reverse complement strand
GTCAGCTCGCTGGGCTCCATCTACACCGTCGCCAACCTCACCCCGAACATCGTCTACGAGCTGATCCTGGGTGGGATCCTCACGTCGGTCTTCGTGCCGGTCTTCGTCGACAGGATGGAGACGAAGGGATGGGACGACGCCCGCGACGTGGCGAACCGGGTGATGACACTCGTCCTCGTCGTCCTGGTCCTCGTCGCGGCGCTGGGGGCGCTGTTCGCCGAACAGATCATCCGTCTGTACCTGGTGTCGTCCGATGCTCCCGACCGCGAGGCCCAGGTGCAGCTCGGGGTCTTCTTCCTCCGTTGGTTCATGCCGCAGATCGTTTTCTACGGAGTCGGCGCCGTCGCGATCGGGCTCCTCCAAGCGCACCGCCGCTTCGCAGCTCCGATGTTCGCCCCGATCCTCAACAACCTGGTGGTGATCGGAACGTTCATCGCGTACGCGATCGTCCGTGGCAACCGGCCCCCGCGGGTGGTCGGCATCACGACCGCCGAACAGACGGTGCTCGCGGTGGGTACGACCCTCGGTGTGATCGTGATGACCGTCGCGCTGTGGCCGTCGCTGCGTTCACTCGGATATCGCCTGCAGATCCGCTTCGACTGGCGACACGAGGCCGTGCGGCACCTCGTCCGGCTCGCGGCGTGGGTGGCTCTCTACGTGGCGGCCAATCAACTCGCGTATGTCGTGATCATCGTGCTCAACAACCGGTTCAAGGCGGGACCCCAGATCTACACCACCGCCTTCACGGTGTTCCAACTGCCCCACGCGATCTTCGCGGTGTCGATCTTCACCGCGCTGCTACCCGGCATGAGCGAGCGGTGGTCGGCCGGTCATCCCGAAGGCGTGCGCACGCTCGTCTCCCGCGGGCTGCGTGACACCGCGGTCGTGACGATCCCCGCGGCCTTCGGCTTGCTCGTGATGGCCGAGCCGATCTCACGGCTCCTGTTCCAGCACGGCGAGGCGGTCGCGCGTGACTCCGTTGCGATCGCGCGAACCCTGCAGGGGTTCGCCGTCGGCCTCCTGTTCTTCTCCACCTTCCAGCTGCTGACCCGAACGTTCTACGCGATGCAAGACACCCGAACGCCGGCCCTCGTGAACGTCGTGACCGCAACGGTGAACGTGGGCGCGGCCTTCGCCTACGTCGTCGGACCGCTCAAGCTGGGGCTTCGTGGGATGGCACTCGCGCATGCCACCTCGTACGCCGTGGGCGCCAGCGTGCTCCTCCTGTTGCTCCGGCGTCGGCTCGGCCCGATCGACGGCGCTCGGATCGCCCGCACGGTGGCGAAAGCCTCGGTCGCTGCGCTGGTGTCCGCCGCCGCGGCTCTCGGCGTGATCGAGGCGTGGGAGGTGCCCGTGGGCGCAGGCGTGCTCGTGCAAGCTGCACAGGTCGGCGCCGCCATCATCGTCGGAGTGCTGGTGTTCCTGGCCTCGGCCCTTATCCTCCGAGTCGGAGAGGTCGATGAACTGAGGAAGGTCGTCGTCAGGAGGTTCCGCGGATGAACGTGCGACGTGACGAAGCAGGACTGGTCGGCAAGATGATCGTGATCTGGCTCCTGATCCTCCTCCTCCTCGCGGTCGCAGCGATCGACGCCGCCTCGATCGCGTTCACGACCTACAAGCTCTCGGACGTGGGCGCCGAGGCGGCGAGCGAGGGCGCGCGCGTGTACAAGAAAGATCACAACGTCCGCGAGACCTGTGAGCAGGTCGCACACGTGGTTTCAAAGGAGGAACCAACCGCGAAGGTGGCCCGCGGAGGGTGCAGCATCGAACGGCCGACCGGCCTCGTGACGGTGAAGATCAGGAAACGCGCCAACACCCTGGTCGCTCAACGCATCCCCTGGACCGAGACGTTCGTCGTGGTGGTCGTCACCGAGACCGCCGGGCCACCCTCCCTGTAACGTTTCGAATCGGTGGATGCCTCCGACTCGGACGAACGGCTCGTCCGGCGTTTCCAGGAGGGCAGCGCTGACGCCTTCGAGGTCCTCGTCCAGCGTCACGGCACCCGCGTGTACAACCTGTGCTTCCGGATCTTGGGGGACCCGGAGGAGGCCGCCGACGCCTCGCAGGACACTTTCCTCGCCGCCCTGCGGAAGCTCAACACGTTCCGAGGTGACTCTGCCTTCACGACCTGGCTCCATCGGGTCGCGGTCAATGCCTGCTACGACTCGCTGAGACGGAAGCGCCGGCGGCCGCTGATCCAGATCGTGAGGGATGAGGACGACGAGCGGCCCGAGCCGTCGCTCCCCTCCCCGGACCACGCCGACCAGGTCGTGTTCTCCGTCGACGTCGGGCGGGCGCTGATGGAGGTCCCGGAGGAGTTCCGCGTGGTCCTCGTGCTGGCCGACGTGCAGGACCTTCCGTACGACGAGATCGCACGCGTGCTGGAGATCCCGGTCGGAACCGTGAAGTCGAGGGTCTTCCGCGGCCGCGCGGCCCTCGGGCGAGCGCTCGGCGTGGCGAGAGGGGAACCCTCACGTGCGTCACAGGCGTCAGAGGAAGAGGCATGAATCATCCCTACGAGCGCCTCGCGGATCTGGTGGACGGCACCCTGGGCGAGGAAGACCTCGCCGGGGTGCATGCGCATCTGGACACCTGTGCCTCCTGTCGCGAGGATGCCGCTCACGCGGCCGCGGCACGAGAGGCCGCTCGGTCGCTCCCGCAAGCCGCCGCGCCGGCGGATCTCCATCGGCGGGTCATCGTCGCAGCCGGCGGCCGCGGCCACGGCTCCCCGACCTGGTACCGGTGGGCGGGCGTGGCCGCGGCCGCCGCGGTGGTCGTCGCGATCGCGATCGCTCTTCCCAACGTCGGGGATGGAGGCAAGACGGGCGCAGCAGAGGACGCCGCGGCATCGGTGGAAGCCCAGGCAGCCGAGGGGGGCGCGCGCGCGAACGACGACGTCACCATCACCGTCGAGGACAAGAACTACGACGAGCAGGGGCTCCAACAGCTCGTCAGCGCCTCTTCCTCGGACGTAGCTTCCTCCGAACAGGCGCCGCTTGCGGGCGCGCTCGCCGATCCCGCTGCGGTCCGATGTGTGGAACGGGCCGTCCCGGATGAGGCAACCGGGCGGCTGATCCGGCTGATCCAGGCCAGGTTCGAGGGTCGCGCCGCATACATCGGTATCTACTTGGAGAGCCCCGGGGCCGGCCAGCAGCCCGATCTCGTGACCGCGTGGGTGGCATCCCGGAACGACTGTTCCTTCCTCTCCTTGGCCTTCGCGAAGATCTAGTCGCTGCCCCAGCGCGGGAAGGAACGGGCTCAGGTCCGGCGTTCAGGTCCTGTGGGAGGATTGGGACGCATGACAACCGAGAGCGCGAATGACGTCCGGAACGTGATCGTGATCGGCTCCGGCCCCGCTGGATTCACAGCCGCGCTCTATGCCGCACGGGCGAACCTCGAACCACTGGTTCTGAAGGGCCTCGAGGCCGGAGGCCAGCTGATGCTCACCACGGACGTCGAGAACTACCCGGGCTTCGCCGACGGGATCTTGGGTCCGGAGCTCATGGATCAGATGGAGAAGCAGGCGGCCCGGTTCGGGGCGGAGATCCTCTCGGTCCACGTGACCCGGGTCGACTTCTCGTCGCGGCCGTTCCGTGTCTGGGCGGGTGACCAGGAGTGGCGCGCGCGCACGATCGTGATCGCGACCGGTGCGACCGCCAGGTGGCTCGACGTGCCCGGCGAGGAGAAGCTCCGGGGTCGGGGGGTCTCCGCGTGCGCAACGTGCGACGGCTTCTTCTTCCGCGACCGCGAGCTGGTGGTCGTCGGCGGCGGCGACTCGGCGATGGAGGAGGCGACGTTCCTCACGAAGTTCGCGTCCAAGGTTACGATCGTCCACCGGCGAGACGAGTTCCGCGCCTCGAAGATCATGCAGGAGCGGGCCTTCGCGAACCCCAAGATCGAGGTGATCTGGAACGCGGAGGTGGTAGAGGTCCTCGGTGAGGACGCGGTGACCGGGGTGCGTCTACACGACACCATCACGGGGGATACCCGGGAGTTCCGCACGGACGGCGTCTTCGTCGCGATCGGCCACACGCCGAACACCGAGCTCTTCCGCGACCGGTTGGAGCTGGACGCCGACGGGTACGTCGTGGTCCGAGAGCCGCGCACCGACACGTCCGTCGAGGGCGTGTTCGCGGCGGGCGATGTCACCGACCGGATCTATCGTCAGGCGGTGACCGCGGCCGGACAGGGATGCAAGGGCGCGATGGATGCGGAGAAGCTGCTCGAGGCAGAGGCGCACGCCCGGGCCCAGGAGGGGAATCTCCGTCAAGAGCCGAGCGTTCAGAGCAGGGCGTAGACCGCCGGAGCATGCCCCCAGCGGACCCGAGAGGAGAAGAGATGTCCAACATCGGAGATGTGAGCGACACGGAGTTCCAGGCGAGTGTGCTGGAGTCGGAGACCCCGGTACTCGTGGATTTCTGGGCCGAGTGGTGCGTGCCGTGCCACATGGTCTCTCCGGTCGTCGAAGAGATCGGTCAGGAGAAGGGCCAGGATCTGAAGGTCGCGAAGTTGAACATCGACGACAATCCGGACGCCACGCGAACGTACGGGGTCATGTCTATCCCCTCGCTCATCCTGTTCAAAGCGGGCGTAGAGGTCGTGAGGGTCACCGGCGCGCGTCCGAAGGACGCCATCTTGCGCGACCTCGACCCGCACCTGTCGTAGGGCCACTCCCGCACGCCAGCGTCAGGGCGGTTGCCGTCTCGACGCACACCCCCGCAGACTCGCACCGATGCGCATCTATCGTGTGGGCGACCGAGGTCCGGAGATCACGGACATCCAATCGAGGCTGACAGCGCTCGGAGCCGTCGTGGGCGAGGCGGAGCGCGACGGGACGTTCGGCCCCTCGACCGAGGCGGCCGTCCGATGGTTCCAACGGGATCGACACCTTCAGGTCGACGGCCTCGTCGGTCCCGACACGTGGGAGCAACTCGTCGAGGCCGGCTGGCAGCTGGGCGATCGCACGCTGTATCACCGGGCGCCCATGTTCCGAGGTGACGACGTCCGCGAGCTCCAGCGGATGTTGAACGCTCTCGGCTTCGACTGCGGGAAGCAAGACGGACTGTACGGGCCGTGGACCGATGCCGCGCTCCGGCTCTTCCAACGCAACGTCGGCGATGAACCAGACGGGATCGTGGGACCGCACACGCTCTCGGTCCTTCGTCGGATGCGGCCGCTCGAAGCGGTTCCGTCTCGTGCGCTCGTCCGTGAACGAGAAGAGCTGAAAGCATCTCGGGGCCCGATCGAGGGACGCGTGATCGCGGTCGACGTCGGTGAGGGCCCGGACGGAGGTGGCGAGGTCCATCGTCGCTCCGCACAAGCGCTCGTCGCGGCGCTCCAAGCGGTTGGTGCCGACCCGCGGCTTCTGGTGATCGCCGACGACGCGGCCGCGCCGTCGGATCGAGCCCGGCTCGCGAACGAAGCCGGCGCGGCCGCGTCGATCACGGTCGAGCTCACGGCTCGAGACCGCGAAGGTGACGGTGGTCCCGTTTGCTCTTACTTCGGCAGCCGTACTACCCACTCGCCCTCAGGATTGGTTCTGGCACAACTTATCTTGGAAGAACTCGAAGCCGAGTTCGGCCTCACCGGGAAGGTCCGGCCACTCACCATCGCACCTCTGCGTGAGACCAGGATGCCCGCCGTCCAGGTGGAGCCGCTGACTGGAGCCGGGGAGCACGAACACGAACTGCTGGACGATCCCGCTCTTCCGTCACGTGTCGCCCGTGCGGTAGCGGCCGGGGTAGGCCGCTTCTTCTCGGACTAGCGCTCTCGTCGGTGGTGTCTCAGTTCGGGGGGATCGATGAATCGCACGTCCTCCTCGTGCAGGACGAGTGAGCCGTCCTCCCGATCCTTGGGCAGATCGATCTCACATGCGCGAAGGCTGGGATCGCTCTGGAGCAGGTGAGCGAGCGTCGTCTGGCGGGACAGTGTCTCCCAGCCGTATCCGCCGCCCCCCCACCACCACATGAGGCCTCGGTTCGGATGCCGCCGGTCTTCTATGACGGCCTCGATACGGTCCGCGCCCTCTTGGATGCGAACAGCGACGACGCGGAACCTCGCCGCCATCTCAGTCGAGCAGCGCCGCGATCTCTCGCAGCGGCCACGGATAGTCGTCCACGCCTGCAGCCATCTCTGGACTACGAGGATAGGGGTTCTTCAGACTCGTGTGTGGCCGGGCGAAGTTGTAGTGCTGGAAGTGCGGCGCGATGGCTGCTGCGTGATTCTCGATCTTCCTACTGAAGCCGTTGGTCAGTCGAGTGAACCGGCGCATCCCCATCCTCATCGTGAGGTCCGTCGAGCGCGGGAGAACAGCGCGAGCATCAGACCTAGCATCGCGCCGAGGAGCGACGCTTGGATAGCTCGCTCTCGCTCCGTCGGATACGATCGCCTCTCCCCCACGCCGCTAGGCTAGCCTCGGCGCGCGTCCGCGGAGGTTCTCGACCATTCACCAAGCGAACTCCTCGTCATCGTCGTGTAGTCAAGGTGCCTGACGATTCGGCACGGAGGCCGCCCGTTCTCGTGCGACGAGAACTGTATGAGACCGTCACTCAGTCGGGGGCCAGACCCGGACCTGAACCGACGATCTCCGACACGATCCGGTCGAGGTCATCAGCCGACCCGAAGTCGATCAACACCTGACCGCGCCGACGTCCCATCCGGATCACGACCCGGGTGGCGAGCTGTTCCGACAAGATCTCTTCGACCTCGGCAAGGTTCGGATCCGCCGACTCCGAGCGCGCGGCCTGTTTCTTCGGAGAGGCCTCGGCCGGCGCCTCGATGAACCGCCGAACGATCTCTTCGGTCTCGCGGACGGAGAGATCCTCCGCAGCCACCCGGAGCGACAAAGAGGTGATCGCCTCCTGGTCGCCGAGCGCCAGGAGTGCCCGCGCATGGCCTGCGGAGATCCTCTCGTCGGTGAGGAGCTGCTGCACCTCGAGCGGAAGGGCAAGGAGACGGATCGTGTTCGCGATGTGGGATCTGGACACACCGACCCTGTCGGCGAGCTCTTCCTGCTTCAGCCCGAGCTCGTCCAGGAGCTGTCGGAATGCCTCACCCAACTCGATGGGGTTGAGGTCCTCGCGGTGGATGTTCTCGATGAGTGCTTCTCTGAGTAGGTCCGCATCATTCGAATCCCTCAGGACGACAGGGACGGTGGCCAACCCAGCCAGCTTGGCGGCACGAAGCCGTCGCTCCCCCGTGACGACTTCGTAGCCCTGACCGGTCCTGCGCACAACGATCGGCTGGAGGATCCCCACCTCACGGATGGACGCCGCCAGCTCTTTCAGCGTGTCGTCGTCGAACCGGCTCCTCGGCTGCTTCGGATTGGGCGCGATCGCGTTCGCAGGGACCTCGAGGAGTCCCGTTCTCGCTTCCCCGGCTTCCGGCGCCCCGGGGATCAGCGCTGAGAGCCCACGTCCGAGACCCCCCCGTTTGGACATCAATCGCCTCCCTTGCGGAACATGCGCCATCGGCGCTTGTGGCCCCTCTCGTCGCCCAACGTCGCCCCGATGTCCGCGATCCCTTCTCGCGGCTCGCTCAGCTCCGGCGAAGGTCGAGGGACTTCTCGCGATCCCTGGATGTCGATCTCGGAGTTCTCGTCGATGACAACCACTCTGCGTTGGGGAAGTTGGCCCGGCGGAGCGGGGCTCGAGGGCGGCTTTACCCTGGGCTCAGGCTTGGCCGGAGGCTCTTCCCACAGCTCCTCATCGGAAAGCTGGGCCGGGGACTCGGTGCCTGGTGCCGGCTTCGCTTCTGTGGGTGGAGCGACCTCGACGGATGGAGCGGCCTGATGCTCGATCCGTTCGAGCTCCGGTTCCGCGTCACGCGCGCCGGAGGGGTGAGCGGACTTCCCTTCGGCGGGGTCATCCTGTTCAGCGGTCTGCTCCTCCTCTTGGACGTCATCGACATCGGGGGCAGACCCTGCGTCTTCGACCGTCGCGACGTCGTCCATGGGGGCCATCACGGACACCGAGATCTCGTCGTAGTGCGGCATCGGTGTGTCGGGCGGCGGCCGGAGCGCAACCTCACGGGCCAGCTGACGGTAGGCTTCTGCGCCCTTGGACTTCGCGTCGTACACGGTGATCGGCTGTCCGAAGCCGGGGGCTTCGGACAGCCGAACCGTTCGAGGGATGATGACGCCGTAGACGAGATCCCCGAAGTATTTCTTCACCTCCTGGACGACCTGCTCGGAAAGCTTGGTGCGGGCGTCGAACATCGTCATCACGATGCCCGAGAGCCTGAGGCCCGCGTTGATGTTCTGCTGAACGAGGGAGACGTTTCGCAGCAGCTGCCCCAATCCCTCGAGGGCGTAGTACTCACACTGGATGGGGACGATGAGCTCCTCGGCCGCGGTGAGCGCGTTGATGGTCAAGAGGCCAAGTGATGGAGGGCAGTCGAGAAGGATGAAGTCATACACACCCTCTCGGACCGGCTCGATCGCCTTCTTCAGCCGGGACTCACGGGAGAACTGAGACACGAGCTCGATCTCGGCGCCCGCCAGGTCGATCGTGGCGGGTACGGCGTGCAGGCGCTCCACGGGAGTGGGGACGATGGCGCGCTCGATATCGGCTTCCGAGACGACGACGTCATACACCGTCACCTCCCGAGCATCGTGGCGGATGCCCATCCCGGTGGATGCGTTCCCCTGCGGGTCGAGGTCCGCCACCAGCACCCGATAGCCGATGTCCGCGAGCGCGGCGCCGAGACTGACGGCCGTGGTGCTCTTCCCGACCCCGCCCTTCTGGTTCGCGATCGCGATGATCCGGGCCCTTCCCGGGACCTCGGGTACGACCGGTTGCTGCTTCCTCGAAGCGCCCTTCGGCTTGGCAGGGGACGGGGCGTGAGGCGTGGAGGTCTCCACGGGTTGGGACGTGCCGGCGGAAGCCTTGCTCACTGTCGGGTCATGATAACGATAGGCCCGCCGCTTTCAAGGGTCGCTTCGCGAGCAGCCCTCGCGGAGGCGCCTGAGGGCGCGTCCTCGAGCGCGAAAGTCCTCCCGGCCCAATAGAGTAGTTCCCCCTGGGGAAGCAGTAGGGCTCGGGCGACCTCCCAGGTGCGTGAGGCATCCCCGAATCCCCTCGCCAAGCACACATCGAATCCCGGGGTGAGACCTTCCACGGGCCCTGGGAACACGCGCACGTTGGGCAGGCGAAGCCTCTCAACTGCCAGTTCAAGGAATGCGGCTCGGACCTGTCGAGATTCGGCGAGGGTGACCTCCAGATCGGGCCGCACCATCGCGATCGGGAGCCCCGGGAGCCCGGCCCCGGAGCCGAGGTCGAGGATCCGTTCTGCGTGGACCGAGATGTGCGGCACCGCCCGGAGGCTGTCGAGGATGTGTCGGGTGCGAAGGTGTCCACTGTCCGAAGCGGCCACGATGCCGCGGGGAATCGCTTGACTCAGGAGCAGCTCTTCGTAGAGGACGAGGCTCGCGCGCTGGGTGGGCGAAAGCTTTTCGGGAGTCCAACCCTCATGTTTCACGTGAAACACGGCCTCTCGAGGACCTGGGCCCCTCCGGGGCGTTACGCGGGGCGCACCACCACGAATCTATCGGGATCAACGCCTTCGGAGATGCTTTCCAGGCCTTCGAACTCGGCCACGACGTCATGGACCAGCTTGCGCTCGTAGGCGTTCATGGGATCCAGCTGCTCCTCCGAACCGGTTCTCTGAACCCGCTCAGCGACCTCTCGGGCTCCTTCGACCAGGCGCTCCTCCTGGCGCTTCCGGTAGTCGCCGACGTCGACCAGCACACGGATCCGGTCATCGAGGCGGCGTCCGACCGCGGTGCGGGCAAGCTCTTGGATGGCGTCCAGCGTCTGTCCGTGGCGGCCGATCAGCAACGCCATGTCGTCTTCGGGCCCATCGACGATATCGATGTAGACGTGACCCCGGTGAGTAGTGGGTTCCGCGATCGCGTCGATCCCCATCCGCTCGAGGAGCTCCTCGACGAAGTCGGCGACGGCGTCCGCCTGCTCTTCGAGGTCGGCATCATCCACGTCCGGTGAACGGTCCTCCTGGTCACGTCCAGGCACGCCCGGCTCCTGTTCCATTCTCTCCCTACCTCCCGGACCGCTTCGGCCGGTTCGGGCCGGACCGCTTCGGCCGTCCCGAGCCACCCTTCGTCCCTCTCGCAGTCCCGGTCTGCCCCTTCCCCGTCCCGGTCTGCCCCTTCCCCGTCCCGGTCTGCCCCTTCCCCGTCCCGTTCTGTCCCTTCCCCGGTGTACGGGGTGGGGGTTTCCGTAGAGGTGCCGGGTCGTCGCCCTGGCGGCGCTTCCGTTCCTGGTCGGCCCGCTCCATCATCTTCCCCATGAAGCCGCTCCTCGGCTTGTCGGGCTTGGAGGAGGCCTTCGCCTTGGCATCCGCGATGCGGCGGTCCATCGCCGCCGGGCCGATGTGCCCGAGCCGGAGCATCACGGCTTGCTGGCCGATCTGGAAGAGGTTGGACACCGTCCAATAGAGCACCAGGCCGGCCGGGAATTGGAAGCCGAAGATGCCGAACATCACCGGCATCACCTTGGTGATGATCTGCGTCTGCGAGTTCTGGGCCGAGGCAGGCGTGGCTTTCTGGGTCTGGCGACTGGAGTAGAACGTCGTGGCGATCATGAACGCCAACATCACGAAGTACGGGATACGATCCGCGCCTGAATCCCCACAGTCGAGTGTGTCGCCGCTCGGCTTCCGCTCGGTGTTGAGCACCGGGACGGTCTTGCCCGCGGTCTGCGCCGAGCACTGAAGATTCATGAAGAGGAAGTGCATCCCGTCTGGGTTGTGCTGTGTCACGTCGATGAACAGCTGCGAGCCCTCGGGCAGGTGGTTGTCGTGGTACTGAACCACCCCCGGAGTATCCGGGTCCTGGGGCAAGGGTGTGGGGGCCCGGATGACCGAGTACATCGCGATGAGGATGGGGAACTGGAGGAGGAGGGGCAAGCAGCCCCCAAGGGGGTTCACCCCGTACTCCTGATAGAGCTTCATCGTCTGCTCTTGGATCTTCTGCTTGTTCCCCTTGTACTTCTTCTGGATCTCCTTGATCTTGGGTTGCAGGGCCTGCATGGCCTGCATCGATTTGATCTGCTTGATGCCGAGGGGGAGCAGCACGATGCGGAAGACGATCGTGAGGATGATGATCGCGAAGCCGAAGTTCCCGGTGAGGTCGTAGAGCCGGGCCAGCAACCACCCGATCGCATCGAGCAGCGCCTGGAAGGGCCCGATCTCAGCCAGCATGACTTTGACCCCGCTTCTTTGCCTGTTGCATCACGCTTTGTATGGCGGTGTCATACGAAGGGTCGACTGAACGGCCGGGCGCGGGCATATGGTCATTCGCTCGAGGGACAGGATCGAGCCCACCTCGCCCGAATGGGTTGCACCGGAGCACACGTCCGACGATCAAGAAGGATCCCTTGAGGGCTCCGTGAGTCCGGATCGCCTCTTCCGCGTAGCGAGAACACGTGGGGGAGAACCGGCACTGCCCGCCCAACCAGCCCGAGAGCGTCAGCCGATAGAGCGAGATCGCGCCGAGAAGGAGCAACCGCGCAGGAGCGCCGGCCGCCCACAGGATGCTTCGGACGGACGTCATGGGCGTATCTCTCCACGCTCGAGCAGCTCGGTCATCTCCTCGATCAGATCCTGGGTTCGGGCGTCCCGGATGGTCTCACGAGCCACCAGGACAACGTCGTGACCTTCTACGCCTCGCGGCGCGACCTCATGGAGCGCAGCACGCAGCACCCGACGGGCTCGGTTCCGTTGTACCGCCCCACCGACCCTCTTGCCGGCGACCAGCGCCGATCTACCTGAACCGGGGGCGACGAACAACACCACTCGCTTCCCGTGCACCGGCCGGCCGTCGCGGAACACCCTCTGGATCGCCAGGGTGCGCACGTATCGCTCAGCCGGAGACGGACAGGCGGCTGCGGCCCTTGCGTCGCCGCGCGGCGAGGATCGCCCGGCCTGCCCGCGTGCGCATCCGCAGACGGAAGCCGTGGGTCTTCGCCCTGCGGCGGGTGTTCGGCTGGTAGGTGCGCTTTCCTTTGGCCATCTCGGAATCCCCTGCGAAAAGGAAGGCCGGCTGCTCGCCGACCGAAGCCGGAAGTATACGGAAACATCCCAGGATGGAGGGGTTGACAAGAGAAAGTGCGTCAAGACGCCACTCGCCGCTCGCGTTGTGGAAAAACCCGGTGCTATAGTCCGGCCCGCGCTTCCCCGGGGTGATGGGGCCCCCGGCGATCTCCGACCCCGCGAACTCACCGGATGTCGGTTATCCACCGGTGTGGAAAGGTTCTGTGGAATCTCAGATGGCCGTCGCATTGCCTGACCAGGAAGCGCGTCAGACCTGGTCGGCCGTTCTGGACCGAGCGCGCACCGACCTCCCGGAGACCACGTTCCTGATGTGGTTCACCGACGTGCGGCCGATCCGACTCCACGAGGAGGTCCTTTCGCTCGCCGTCCCCAGCCAGTTCGTCAGAGAGCGCTTGCAGCACAATCATCTTGGGCTTATCGAAGAGGCCGCGAAGAGGGCGTTCGGTCGCCCGGTGAAGATCGAGATGGAAGTGGATGAGGCGATCCGCCATGAGGAAGGCCCCCTGGTGGATCTCGCCGCCACGCCGCCGGCCGCCTATGCGGCGATCGGCGCGCCGCCCGTCGCAACGCCCACCGCGCGAAGGCCCCTCGGAGCACCCGGCCTCCCGTTCCCCAACTACACCTTCGACGCGTTCGTGCCGGGTCCGTCGAGCCGGTTCGCGCATGCGGCCGCGATGGCCGTCGCCGAGGCACCGCTGTCGACGGCGTACAACCCGCTCTTCATCTACGGTGGCACGGGCCTCGGCAAGACGCACCTGCTCGTCGCGATCGGTCATCACATCTGGCGACTCATGCCGGACACGCGGATCAAGTACGTGACCTCCGAACAGTTCGTGACGGAGTTCATCAAGGCCGTGCGCGAACGGCAGGGCGACGCCTTCCGTCACAAGTATCGCGAGGTCGACATCCTGCTCGTCGACGACATCCAGTTCCTGGCCAAACGTGAAGAGACGCAGACCGAGTTCTTCCACACGTTCAACCATCTGCACGGTGCCGGCCGGCAGATCGTGATCGCGTCGGACCGCCCGCCGCACGAGCTCTCCGGGCTGGAGGAGCGGTTGGTGAGCCGGTTCCGATGGGGGCTGTGCGTCGACGTCCAGCCGCCGGACCTCGAAACCCGGATCGCGATCCTTCAGTTGAAGGCGGAGCGCGAGAACATCCCGGCGGTTCTCCCCGAGGTGATCGAATTCGTCGCGTCCAAATTCGACCAGTCGGTGCGCGAGCTCGAGGGCGCGCTCGTCCGGGTCGTAGCCTGGTCGGAGCTCACTCGGCAGCCCATCGACATCGAGCTCGCCGAGCGTGCCCTCCAGGATCTGATCCCTCAGACCGAGCACGAGATCCCGCCGCCCCTGATCCTCGAAGAGACGGCGACGTACTTCCAGTTGTCGACGGGCGACCTCGTCTCGAAATCCCGATCCCGGCCTCTCACACAGGCCCGACACATCGCGATGTATCTGATGCGTGAGTGCACCGGCCTCTCGCTCGTGAAGATCGGCGAGATCTTCGGTGGCCGTGACCACACCACGGCCCTGCACGGCATCAAGAAGGTGGAGGACGAGATGCGGTCTCGCGACGACACCTTCCGCCACGTTCAGGACCTCACCCGGATCATCCGCAGCCGTGTTCGCGGGTTGGTGTGATGCCTGTGGATATCTTTGCGGACGGAGCGCCCGGAGCGTGTTGCGATCGAGAGGGGCGGGAGAGCGACAGGGATCTTCCACCGTCCGTCCACATGTCGGTCAGCGCCGCTACGCTGCGCAGACATACCACTCATCCACATTCCCACCGCCCCTACTACTGCTTCGTTATTAGAAGAACCTAAGAGCATCAGAAGCCCCAGGGAAATCAGAGTAGGAACATCAGGAGGTTGACGATGAAGTTCCGATGCGACCGCGACGACCTCTCGGAGGCGCTTCAGACCGTCCAACGTGGCGTCTCATCGCGCCCCGGGATCCCCGCACTCACCGGGGTGCTGCTCGAGGCGGCGGAGGACGGCACCCTCACCCTCACCACGACCGACCTGGAAGTCTCGGCCAGGCTCGCGATCAGCGTCCAGGTGCAGGAAGCCGGCACGGCGCTGGTGCCGGCCCGGTTGCTCGCCGACACGGTGAAGTCGCTCTCCGAGGCTCCGGTGGACTTCGAGACCGACAAGTCACAGGCTCATATCCGTTGCGCCGCATACGAGGGGGCGCTCCGTCTCCTCCCGGCCGACGATTTCCCGGGGGTGCAAGACCCGTCGGGTACGGCGATCACGGCGGAGCCGGGTGCGTTCGCCGAAGCGGTTGCGCAGGTGGCGAGGGCGGCCTCCCGCGACGAAGCCCGCCCGGTCCTCACGGGCGTGTTGCTCGAGATCAGCCGGGAGGGTGTGGTCCTGGTCGCCACCGACTCGTACCGGCTCGCGGTTCGGGATCTGGTCGCCACGGCCGACGGAGAAGCGAAGGCGATCGTGCCGGAGCGTGCACTGACCGAGGCCGGACGTGCCGCGGTCGACCAGAAGGCAGAGGTCCAGGCATTCACCAACGGGTCCCAGATCGCGTTCCGCATCGGCTCCCTGACGCTCACATCGCGTCTGATCGAGGGCGAGTTCCCGAACTACCGGCAACTCCTACCGGAGACCTACGAGAGCCGCCTCACGATCTCGCGGCAGCAGTTCTTGGAGGCCGTCCGCCGCGTTGGGTTGCTCGCGCGCGACACGACGCCGGTGCGGGTTGAGTTCAACGCGCTCGGCGTGAAGCTCTCGTCCTCCAGCCCCGATCTGGGACAAGCCGTTGAGACGGTCGAAGCCCGGTACGAGGGCGAGGACATGACCGCCGCGTTCAATCCGCAGTACCTGGTCGACGGCCTGACCGCGGCCACAGGCGAGAGTGTGCGGATCGACGTCCGCGACGGGTTGAAGCCGGGCGTCATCCGCGGCGAGGGGGACGAGCTCACCTACCTGGTGATGCCGGTCCGCCTGCCCGCTGCGGTCGGCTGACGCGCACGGCGAACGCGGGTACGGATGCACCTGGAGTGGCTCGAGCTAAGGGACTTCCGGAACCATCGGCGGACGGCCGTGGATCAGATCCCGGAAGGACTGATCGTGGTCGTCGGGCCGAACGGGGAGGGGAAGACCAATCTGCTCGAGGGGATGTTCTTCCTCTATTCCCTCCGTTCTCCGCGTACCTCGACGAACGCACCGCTCGTCCGTGAGGGCGCCGACGTGGGATACGCCAGGGGCGAGTTCGAGGGGAAGGAAGGGCGAGCCCTGGTCGAGGTGGAGATCCCGCGGAAGGGCGCCAGTCGCGTGAAGCTGAACAAGAGTCCGCTCCGACGGAAGCGGGAGCTCCGCCGGCAGGTTCGGTCGGTGTTGTTCGGGCCGTTCGACCTGCCGGTCGTGATCGGCGACCCTTCGAAGCGTCGCAATCTCATGGACGAGGCGCTCGTCGCGCTCTGGCCTCTGAAAGACGGGATCTCATCCGCCTACGACCGCGCGCTTCGCCAGCGGAACCGCCTCCTCAAGGAATGGGAGGGCGGGCGCGGAGGGCCATCGGGCATGGATGCGTGGGACGAAGAGCTGATCCGCACGGGGGTGCCGGTGATCGAGGCGCGCGGCGAAGCCGTCGCGCGCCTCGCCACCGGCGCCTCCCTCGAGTTCGAGGAGCTCTCCGGCTACGGCCTCCTGGTCGCTTACGCGCCCAACGTGACCGGTCCGGGACCGGCCGAGGAAGCCTTCCGTGAGCAGCTCGCGGCGCGGCGGGCCGACGAGCTCGTCCGCAGGACGTCGCTCGTCGGCCCGCATCGCGACGACCTCACCCTGGCGGTGCGAGACCTCGGCGCACGGGCCTTCGGGTCCCACGGCGAGACGTGGGCGGCGGCACTGTGTCTCCGGCTCGGTCTCGCGGCAGCGGTCGCGGCCGAGACCGGCGAGCCACCACTCCTGCTCGTCGACGATCCCTTCAGTGCCCTCGACCCGAGCCGCCGAGACCGGATCGCGCAACGCCTCGCGGAGAGAGGCGGCCAGGTCGTGATCAGTGTCGCGGACGAGGCCGACGTGCCGTCGGCCACTTCCGCGGTCTGGCAGGTCGAAGCCGGCGCGGTGACGGTGAGGTCCTGACATGCCGCATGCCAAAGGGTTCCGGCGGCGCAGCGGCGATCCGAGCTCGGAGCCGGTCGAGCTCGGCGACGTGATCGACAACTTGATGGCCGATCAGCTCTTCGCGCGAGGCATGCCCGTCGCGCAGCTGGCCGCCGCGTGGTCGTCCGTGGTGGGGGAGAGGCTCGCTTCGGAGACCGCACCGGCCACCCTCGAAGGCGGTGTCCTGACCGTGACGGCGACCTCCGGACCCTGGGGGGCGCAGGCCCGATTCCTCCACGAGGAGATCCGCCGCCGGGCCGACGAAGCGCTGGGCGGCGATCAGGTCACCGCGGTCCGGATCATCGTGCGAAACCGCAGGTAGACGGCCGAATTCGGCGAGTCGAAACGCCGTTCGAGTCACCTCTGATTGGTAGAATCTAGGGGTTCGTGCGACGGCCCCGCGCACGCCCCCAGCTCCGATGCGTGGGGCGGCCTGCGCGGGGCACCGACAGGAGGACGATTGGCCACCGCGAAGGCGAAAACCGAGAGCTACGACGCGCATAACATCCATGTCCTCGAGGGCGTCGAGCACGTCAGGCTCCGCCCGGGGATGTACATCGGCACCACCAGCTCCCGTGGGATGCACCACCTCGTCTACGAGGTCGTCGACAACGCCGTGGACGAGGCGATGGCCGGGCGCGCCACCAAGATCGTCGTCACGATCCACACCGACAACAGCGTGTCGGTCCATGACGATGGTGCCGGGATCCCGGTCAAGCCGATCCCGAAGGCGAAGGATCGCCGTCCCGCGGTCGAGGTCGCGCTCACGACCCTGAACGCCGGAGGGAAGTTCGGCGGCGGCGGCTACAGCATCTCGGGTGGTCTCCACGGCGTCGGCGTCTCCGTGGTGAACGCGCTCTCGGCCAAGATGACCGCGGAGGTCCAGCGCGACGGCTTCTCGTGGACCCAGGCGTACGCGCGCGGGCGCTCCACGTCCAAGCTCCTGAAAGGGAAGGCCACCAAGAAGACCGGCACGTTGATCCGATTCTGGCCCGACGCCGAGATCTTCACCGAGGAGATCGAGTTCAAGCGCTCGGAGCTCACGGACCGACTCCGCGAGCTGGCGTTCCTGAACGCAGGTCTCGAGATCCAACTCGTCGATGAGCGCGAGCAGCCGGTCCACAAGGACGTTTTCAAGTACAACGGCGGGCTCGTCGGCTTCGTGAAGCATCTCGCCACTGGCAAGGACGCGATCACGCGGGTCATCGCGATCGGCGAGAAGGCCGAGGACGCGGAAGTCGAGCTCGCGCTGCAATGGACGACCGGCTATTCGGAGTCCGTGTACTCGTTCGCCAACACGATCAACACGCACGAGGGCGGGATGCACGAGGAAGGTCTCAAGAAGTCGCTCACCAACGTGTTGAACCGCTACGCCCGATCCAAGGGTCTCCTCAAGGAGAAGGAGGACAACCTGATCGGCGAGGACGTGCGCGAAGGCCTCGTCGC
>Ga0184609_10000170_pt1 | contig 17634 bp, 20 predicted proteins | sample PLM1_60_coex_FD_133165 | JGI IMG/M metagenome (GOLD analysis project Ga0184609, IMG submission 133165) | Groundwater sediment microbial communities from an aquifer in East River, Colorado, USA - PLM1_60_coex | ecosystem: Environmental > Terrestrial > Soil > Riparian zone | place: USA: East... | reverse complement strand
GGAGCGGGTCACCTGCCAGTACGGGCTGCCCGACCCGCCCCCGCCCGGCGCCGCGCCACCCGTGCCGCTGGAGATCAGCGTCTCGCGCTACGCCGACGAGGCCAGCGCCGCCGCGCGGCTCGACGACACCATCGAGAGCGAGCGGGCCCGCGGCGCCGCGCCGACCACCGTGCCGGTCGGCGGCGTCACCGGCACCGTGCTGGTCAGCGGCGACCGGCGACTGCTGGTGGCGGCCAGCGGCGCCATCACCGTCGCCATCAGCCTCGCCCCCGGCATTGCCGACGACCGCACCGCCGACGTTCTGTCCGACCTCGGCGGCCGTGTCCTCACCGCCGTCACCTGATCTCCGCCCCACCTCGCACCCCGAGCCTCACGCCGTATCGCCCCCTCCGGCGTGTCCGCACTTTCGTACAGGTGTGTCCGCAGTTGCGTACACATGAGTTCGTACTTTCGACACACGACACCGCGGCCCCGCTGTCCCGAACCGGCCAACACGCCAGACCGAACCGGCGAACACGCCGGGGGAGAGCTAGGCGGGGCGTGGGGTCCAGGCTCGCTGGGTGGCGGCGGCGATGGCACCGCGGCGAAGACCGGCGAGGCTGTGGCGGGCTGGAGTGAGCAGCGCCCAGAGCCACCCGCGATGGAACGCCTCGAGGGCCACCGCGACCTCGGGATGGCGCACGCAATGGACCAGCCCCGGCGTGCCGAGCCGGTGCCGACCTCGATGAGCGGCGCTGCGCATCCGTCCTCCGGCGTCCTCCGAGCGTATCAGTGTGGCGGACGCTACTGGTGTGACGAGAGAACACTCGTGAGGCGCGCCGGAGCGTCGATCAACACCTGCGGCCTGGCAGACTGGCCCGGTGCTGCGGATTGGGCTGACTGGCGGGATCGGCGCCGGCAAGTCGACGGTCGCGGCGCGGCTGGCCGAGCACGGCGCTGTGGTCATCGACGCGGACAAGATCGCACGCGAGGTGGTGGCCGCCGGCACCGACGGGCTGGCCGAGGTGGTGGCCGCGTTCGGCCAGAGCGTGCTCACCCCGGAAGGCGACCTCGATCGCCCGGCCATGGCGAAGATCGTGTTCGACGACGAGCAGGCCAGGACGCGGCTCAACGGCATCGTGCACCCGCGGGTACGGGCGTGCTCGGCCGAACTGGTTGCCGGGGCCGCCCTGGACGCGATCATCGTGCACGACGTGCCGCTGCTGGTGGAGACCGAGCTCGCGCCCGCGTTCCACCTGGTGCTGGTGGTGCACGCGCCGGCGGAGAGCAGGATCCAGCGGCTGGTCGCCCGCGGGATGACCGAGACGGACGCGCTGGCCAGGATCGCCAGCCAGGCCAGCGACGAGCAGCGCCGCGCCGTCGCGGACGTGTGGTTGGACAACGGCGGCTGGCCAGAGCAGGTGCAGGCCACCGCCGACGCCCTGTGGGCGCAGCGGCTGGTGCCGTTCGAGGCCAACGTCCGGCTGCGCCGCACGGTGCACTGGCAACCAAGGCTCGTCGAGGCGGACCCGAGCTGGCCGGAGCAGGCGCTGCGGCTGCGCAACCGCATCGGGCTGGCGGCCGGCGGCGCGCGGGTCGACCACATCGGGTCCACCGCGGTGCCTGGCCTGCCGGCCAAGGACGTGATCGACCTGCAGCTCACCGTGCAGTCGCTGGGCGACGCGGACGCCATGGCCGACGCCCTCGCCGACGCCGGATTCCCGCGCCGCTCCGACGTCAACGCCGACACACCCCACAGCATCGACCCCGACCCGGAGCACTGGCGCAAGCGCTTCCACCAGGCGGCCGACCCCGGCCGGCTGGTCAACCTGCACGTGCGGGTGTCCGGCTCGCCCGGCTGGCGGTTCGCGCTGCTGTTCCGCGACTGGCTGCTCGCCGAGGACGAGGTCCGCGCCGAGTACCTGCGAATCAAGCAAGCGGCGGCCGCCGCGCACCCCGAAGGCCGGCACGCCTACGCCGACGCCAAGGAGCCCTGGTTCGCCGGCACGCTGCCCACCGCCGAGGACTGGGCGCGCCGCACCGGCTGGACGCCGCTCGCCGCTGGGGTGGACAGACCACCGCACCACTAGAACGGGGATCAGCGACGCCGCCAGGTCAGCGCCATGCCATGGGTGCGCAGCCAGGTTTCCAGGTTGTAGCCGTGTGCGGCCAAGCCGTCCACGGTACGGAACGTCGTCTGCATGGCGCGCTGCGCGGTATCCCCGTCGACCAGCCCGGCCAGCAGCGCCGCGGTCAGCTCGTCGGCGTCCAGCACCTCCAGCTTCCGCCCGGTCCACAGCGCGATGTCCAGGTAATGGTCGACCGTGCGCCACACGCCGTCCTCGACGACCGTGTCGGCGACGTCGAGGTAGAGGTCGTTCTCCCGCTCGTTTTCGGGATGGTGCCAGAAGTCGTTGGCGCGCAGCCCGAGCTGCGGCAGCAGCCACGACTCGAGGTAGGCGATCCGCCCATGCCCGACGACGGGACGCGCCATGTACAGCCCGAACGGCTCGACGCGGTACTCGTCCACGCTGCGGACGAATCCCTTCGGGTCGGTGTTCGTCGCAGCGGTGGGATCGAAGATCTCGATCTTCGGTCGGTGGATGTGCATCGCGTCGGACACCCGGCCCACCGTACCCAGTCGCCGGCGTGCCATGGCCGTGCGGCGGGATGCGGCGGTGCAACTGCCACTGCTGATGCACACGGCCGCCCGGATTGTCAGACCGGCGGCCTACTCTCGACGACGTGCCGCACTCCACCGTCACCGCCCGCTCGGAGCACCGCCCGATCGGCGAGATCCCCCGCGCCGACGCCCGGTTCAAGGTCGTCAGCGACTTCCGACCGTCCGGCGACCAGCCGCAGGCCATCGACGAGCTGCAGCGCAGGATCGAGGCCGGCGAGCGCGACGTCGTGCTGCTCGGCGCCACCGGCACCGGCAAGTCCGCGACCACGGCATGGCTGATCGAGCGCGTGCAGCGCCCGACCCTGGTGCTGGCGCCGAACAAGACGCTGGCAGCCCAGCTCGCCAACGAGCTGCGCGAGCTGTTCCCGCTCAACGCCGTCGAGTACTTCGTCAGCTACTACGACTACTACCAGCCAGAGGCGTACATCCCGCAGACCGACACCTACATCGAGAAGGACTCCTCGGTCAACGAGGACGTCGAGCGCTTGCGGCACTCCGCTACGATGAGCCTGCTGACCAGGCGCGACGTCATCGTGGTCGCGTCGGTGTCGTGCATCTACGGCCTCGGCACCCCGCAGGAGTACCTGGACAGGTCGGTGCGCCTTCGGATCGGCGAGCGGATCGACCGCGACCTGCTGCTGCGTGCCCTTGTCGACATCCAGTACACCCGCAACGACCACGCGTTCGCGCGCGGCACGTTCCGGGTGCGCGGCGACACCGTCGAGGTCATCCCGGCCTACGAGGAGCTGGCGGTCCGCATGGAGCTCTTCGGCGACGAGGTCGAGGCGCTGTACTACCTGCACCCGCTGACCGGCCAGGTCGTCCGCCAGGTGGACCACCTGCGGATCTTCCCGGCAACCCACTACGTCGCCGGGCCGGAACGGATGGAGCGGGCCATCCGAGAGATCGAGGCAGAGCTGGTCGAGCGGCTGGCGGAGCTGGAACGGCAGGGCAAGCTGCTGGAGGCGCAGCGGCTGCGGATGCGGACCAACTACGACGTGGAGATGATGCGGCAGGTCGGGTTCTGCTCGGGCATCGAGAACTACTCCCGGCCCATCGACGGTCGCGCGCCCGGCTCGGCGCCGGCCACCCTGCTCGACTACTTCCCTGACGACTTCCTCATGGTGATCGACGAGTCGCACGTCACCGTGCCGCAGATCGGCGGCATGTACGAGGGCGACGCGTCCCGCAAGCGGATGCTCGTCGAGCACGGCTTCCGGCTGCCGTCCGCGCTGGACAACCGGCCGCTGACCTGGGAGGAGTTCCAGGACCGTGTCGGCCAGACGGTGTACCTGTCCGCAACGCCGGGGCCGTACGAGCTGACCCAGGCCGGCGGCGAGTTCGTCGAGCAGGTGATCCGCCCGACCGGGCTGGTGGACCCGGAGGTGATCGTCAAGCCGACCGAGGGCCAGATCGACGACCTGGTGCACGAGATCAGGGCCCGCGCCGAGCGGGACGAGCGGGTGCTGGTCACCACGCTGACCAAGAAGATGTCGGAGGACCTCACCGACTACCTGCTGGAGCTGGGCGTGCGGGTGCGCTACCTGCACTCCGAGGTCGACACCCTGCGCCGCGTCGAGCTGTTGCGGCAGCTGCGCCTCGGCGACTACGACGTGCTCGTCGGCATCAACCTGCTGCGCGAGGGCCTCGACCTGCCCGAGGTGTCGCTGGTGTCCATCCTGGACGCCGACAAGGAGGGGTTCCTGCGGTCGGGCACCAGCCTCATCCAGACCATCGGCCGTGCCGCGCGCAACGTCTCCGGCCAGGTGCACATGTACGCCGACAAGATCACCGACTCGATGCGGCACGCCATCGACGAGACCAACCGCCGGCGCGCCAAGCAGGTCGCCTACAACGAGGCCAACGGCCTCGATCCGCAGCCGCTGCGCAAGAAGATCAACGACATCCTGGACAGGGTGTACGCCGAGGCCGAGGACTCCGCGCAGGGCGTCGCCGTCGGTGGCTCCGGCCGCAACGCGTCCCGGGGAAAGCGCGCAGCCGGCGAGCCGGGCCGGGTGAACAGCGCCGGCGTGCTCGAGGACCGCGACGTGCGCTCCATGCCACGCGCCGAGCTGGCCGACCTTGTGCACCAGCTCACCGACCAGATGCTCAACGCCGCCCGCGAGCTGCAGTTCGAGCTCGCCGCCAGATTGCGCGACGAGATCGCCGACCTGAAGAAGGAGCTCCGCGGCATGGACGCCGCCGGCATCAAGTAGCCGCCGGGTAGAACAATCGGTTCTACACTTCTTGCCATGGAACGGATCGGGATTCGCGAGCTCAACCAGCAGACCAGCCACTACATCGCGAAGGTCAAGGCGGGGGAGACCATCGAAGTGACTGACCACGGGGAGCTCGTGGCGCGGCTCGTGCCGGCCCAGGGCGGCACGGGTAGCCGCCTGCTCGACGAGTTGATCGCCAAGGGCGAGGTGACGCCCGCTACGGACAACTCGCTGTCGTTTCCATGGCTGCGGACAGACCGGCCTGACGGCATCAGCGTCGCTGACGAACTGATCAAGATGCGAGAAGAGGAGCGGTATTGATTTACCTCGACTCGTCGGCGCTGGTGAAGCTGGCGCACCTGGAGAAGGAGTCCGAGCAGCTCGAGGGCTGGCTTCGCCGGCGCCGCTCGGAGCGGCGGGTGGCCTCAGCGTTGGTAGAGGTAGAGCTGCCACGAGCGTTGCGGCGTTGCACGGCCGACATCGCATTCCGGACCGCGATCGTGCTTGCCAATGTCGACCGTGTCGACATCAAGGCCACGATCCGTGCGGCGGCCGCGGCCTTCGGCGACCCGGCGTTGCGCAGCCTGGATGCGATTCATCTCGCCACGGCGCTCGAACTGCGTGACGACGTCACCGCACTGGTCAGCTATGACCGGCGGATGCTCGCGGCCGCCGTCGCCCAAGGGCTGCCGATCGCCAGTCCAGGAGCAGACCAACCATGACGGTGGACGAGCTCGTGGCGTACTGCCTGGCCAAGCCGGGGGCCACCGAGGACTACACATGGGGCGACGAGGAGCTGACCGCGAAGGTCGGCGGCAAGGTGTTCGCGTTCGTCCGGCTGGACGGTGGCAACGTCGGGCTCAAGTGCGGGGCCAACGCCGAGGAGGCCGCCGGGTGGCGGCAGCGCTACCCCGATGCCTCACGACCAGCGCGTACATCGGGCGGTACGGGTGGAACTCGGTGCGGCTGTCCGAGGGTCCCGGCCGACGAGGTGCGCGAGCTGGTGGACGCGTCGTACGAGGACGTGGTGCGTAGGCTGCCGAGGTCGAAGCGGCCCAAGCCCGACCGGGATGACCGGCAATCCACGGCTGGCGGCGGCTCCGAATGACGTGGTGCTGCCGGCCGCGGGTCAAGGGGTTCGATGCGCGAGCGAGCACGCGGCAACCGCCACGTGGGGTCGCAAGCCGCCGGCGCGTCCCCGTCGCTGGAGAATCTGATGGTCCTGGTGGCGCGCGGCGACGAGCCGGCGTTCGAGCAGCTCTTCGACCAACTCGCCGGCCCGATCCTCGGGCTTGTGCAGCGCGTGCTGCGTGACCCGGCCCAGTCCGAGGAGGTGGCTCAGGAGGTGCTGGTCGAGCTGTGGCGCACGGCGACCAGGTACCGGCCGGACCGCGGATCGGTGCGGACCTGGGCGCTGACGTTGGCCCACCGGCGCGCCGTCGACCGGGTGCTCTCGGCGCAGGCGGCGGTGCAGCGCGAGGGCCGGGTGGCCGAGTCGGAGCTTGACCGGCCGTTCGACGAGGTGGCCGACGAGGTCACCGGCCGGCTCGAACGCGAGCAGGTGCCGGCCGCGACGCCAGGGGCGGACTGGGCGCGGCTCTGCGTGGACTGACGCGCTAGGCGCGGCCGGCCGGGTTGAGCCAGTCGCGGAGCTGGGCGTACACGAGGGGGTGGTGCAGCAGGTCGAAGTGGTGCAGCCCGCCGAGCGTCACCGCGTCCTCGGCGCCGTCGCGCGCCGAGGCGGCCAGCACGAGGCCGTCGCCGAACGCCCGGCCGAGCGGATGCGTCGGGGCTCGGGTGATGGTGGCCGCGATCAGCCGCTGACCGGCCGGCGACGTCCGCACGGCGACCCGCTCCGGGCCGTCGAACCGCAGCGCGTCGGGGTCGCGATCGGCCCAGTGCTGCTCCAGCAGCGCGCCGAAGCGCAGGTCCTTGATACCGACGCTGCGCTGCCGGAGCACGGTGGACAGCGGCCGGGTCTCCGGCAGTTGCCGCAGCGCCCACGCCGCGCGGTTGGCCGCCGCCTCGAGGGGCGCGCCGCGATGCGGGCTGCCCAGGCACACCAGGTGCCGCAGCACCCGCGTCCACGCCCGCTCGGCCTCGAGGCCGTGGTGCACCGCGCCGCGGGCCACCAGCCCGCCCATCGAGTGGCCGACCAGCGCCAGGTCGGACACCGGCACCGGCCAGTGCGTGACGAGCTCGGACAGCAGCTCGTCGAGGCGCACGCCGTTGTCCGAGATGTGCCGGCCGGAGTTGTACCGCAGGTAGAGCGGCGTGTAGCCGAGGTCGGCCGCCAGCCGTGCGCCGTAGTCGACCCGGTCCTCGCGGCCGGTGAGCCACCACTCCTCGGTCTCGCACAGCCCGTGCACGAACACCACGATCCGCCCGGTGGCGCGCGGGTAGCCGGCCGCCAGCGCGGGTGCGTCGCACGGCAGGTCGACGCACCGCCCGCCCGGGGTCGCGCCGCGCAGTGACATGGCACCGGCCAGTGCGGGGGCGCTGGCGTGCAGGTGGTCGCCGTACAGGCCGTTCAGCGCGCCGATCACGATGCGGCCGGCCCGCGAGCGGCTCAGCAGCCGGTGGTCCCGGCCGGCGCCGGTGACGGCGAGCCCCACGTCGGCCAGTACACCCACGCCCCGCAGCCCGGCCCGTACCCCGCCGTACACCAGTGCGGAGATCTCGTCGTGCAGCAGCCGCACCGTGCCGCGGCCGCTGCCGCTGTCGCTGCCGGGGAACGACCGCCTGGCGATCGCGGCGTGCAGCTCCTGGATCCGCGCGACCAGTCCGGTCGCCGCGTCGACCGTCACCCTGCCGATGTCGCGCAGCTCGTCGGGACCACCCGGCCCGCCGGGCCGGCGAGCCGAGGTGCGCGCTTCAAGGCCACCCATTCACGCGCCTTTCGTGGGGGACGGCGTGGGTACGGCGTCAGCTGGTGACATCCTTGGTGGCGAAGCGTCGCCAGGCAAGCAGGCCGAACGCCGCCGCGTAGGTGACCGCGGAGAACGCGCCCCATGCCATGTCCGTCCAGTCGACGTCGGTGGCGAGTAGGTCGGCCCACGCGAAGGCGTAGTGCGTCGGCAGGTAGTCGCGAAGGCTGCCCAGTGCGGTGATCGAGTCCAGGATCTGGGACAGGATGGACAGCAGCACCGCCCCACCGACCGCCCCGAGCGGCGCGTCGGTGGACACCGACAGCAGCAGGGCGACCGCGGCGACCCAGGACAGGTGCACGAACAGGTACACCACGGCCAGCGCAATCCGTTGCATCGCGGTGCCGAACGGCATGGACGAGCCGGTCGGGGACAGCGCGTCGCCGGTGCCGTAGAACACCACGCCGACGCCGGTGGCGACGGCCGGCAGCACGATCAGCGAGAGCGCAGTGAGCAGCGCGGACACCATGGCCTTCTGGCGCAGCAGCCGCGAGCGGGGCACCGGCGCGGCAAGCAGGTAGCGCAGGCTCGACCAGGACGCCTCGCTGGCCACCGTGTCGCCGAAGAACAGCGCCACGATCACGACGAGCAGGAACCCCGACGACGCGAACAGTGTGAAGATCGTGAAGTTGGCTCCGCTCGTGGTGGCCAGGTCGACCAGCCCGCCGGAGGTGTTGCCCTGGCCGTCGGAGCCGAGCTCGAACGCGGCCAGCAGGATGAACGGCAGCAGCACCAGGAACCCGATGGCGATCTGGGTACGGCGCCGGCGCAGCTGGCGGACCAGCTCGACCCGCAGCCGCAGCGTCGTCCCCGGCCGGTACCCAGCCGCGGCACCCCGCCCGGCCGCGGCTCCCTGCTCGACAGGGGCACTCATTCGACCACCTCCGCGTCCTCCCCGACGAGCTGCAGGAAGGCGTCCTCCAGGCGCCGCCGCGGCCCGGCCTGCTCGACCGCGACCCCGGCCCTGACCAGCGCAGTCACCGCGGACGAGCGTGGCAGGCCGTCGAGGTCGGCGTGCACGACCGGCCCTTCGACCACGACACCGCCGACGCCGGACGCGGCGCGCAGCACGGCCGCCGCGGCTGCCGGGTCGTCCACCCGGAAGCTGGCCTGGCCGCCACCGGCGATGATGTCGCCCACCTCGCCGGCGGCCACCAGCCGGCCGCGGTGCATGACGACCACGTGCGTGCAGGTCTGCTCCACCTCGGCGAGCAGGTGGCTGGACACCACGACGGTGCGCCCGGTGGCGGCGTACCCGCGCAGCACGTCGCGCATCTCGCGGATCTGCGGCGGGTCGAGGCCGTTGGTCGGCTCGTCCAGCACGAGCAGGTCGGGCATGCCCAGCATGGCCTGCGCGATGGCCAGCCGCTGCTTCATGCCGTGGCTGTAGGTGCCGACCCTGCGGTGCACGGCCGCGCCGAGCCCAGCCACCTCGAGCGCCTCCGCCATCCGGGACGCCTCGACCGGACGGCCGGTTGCCGCCCAGTACAGCCGCAGGTTGTCCATGCCGGACAGGTGCGGCAGGAAACCGGGCCCCTCGATGAACGCCCCGATCCTGGACAGCACGGCGGCGCCGGGCCGCACCCGGTGGCCGAACACCCTGATCTCGCCGCCCCCCGGCCGGATCAGGCCGACCAGCATGCGCAGCGCGGTGGTCTTGCCGGCTCCGTTCGGCCCGAGCAGGCCGAGCACCTGACTTGGCTCCACGCGGAAGGACAGGCCGTCGACGGCCATCAGCCCGCCGGGGTAGGTCTTGGTCAGCCGCTCGATCACCAGCGGTACCCCGGCCAGCTCGGCCCGCACGTCGTCTGCGCGCCGCCTGCGCACGAACGCAGCCGCGGCGACGAGCGCCAGGACGCCGAGCACCGCGGCGATGCCGGCCAGCGGCGCGATCGGCACCGCGGTGCCGGCGGCGCTGCGACCGGGCACCACCGGCACGGACAGCGCCGCCGCGCCGGCCAACCCGACGGTGAAGACCGCGGGCTGCACCGGTACGGCGTAGGCCTGGTCGGTGGTGGACACCACGACCACGAGCCGGTGCCCAGGCTCGACCGGCCGGACGATGCCCGGCAGCGCCACCGTGACCTCGACCAGGGTGCCGTCGGCCGGCAGGTTGGTCATCCGCAGCGGCGCGACCCCGCCGCCAGGCAGGGTGCGCTGCCCGTCCGGCGCGACGTCGTACAGCTTGGCGAACAGCACCGCGTCCGCCGCGGGCATTCCCGGGACGGCGCCAACCCGCAGCCGCACCCGTGGCGCGCCGGTGACCAGCAGGTGCTCGCCGAGTGGCTCGGTGCCGAAGCTCGCGGACTGCCCTGGCACGTCGGCCGCGAACCCGCCGAGCGCGCTCGCGGCGCTGCTCAGCGCGCCAAGGCCGGGCACGGTGCTGACGGCCGCCGGGCTGCCGCCGGGTGGCGCGAACACCGGCTGCGGTCCGCCGGAGACAGCCAGCTCGCGCCACTGCACCGGTGCGCCGTCGCCGCCAAGGCCGGGGTAGCGGGGCGCGTACACCGTTCGCACCGAAGGACCCTCGACGCGCTCGAAGCTGCCGCGCACGGCGTACTCGAAGCCGGTGCCGGGGTCCGCACCGCGCCCGGCGAGGTGGTAGTCGAACCAGTCCGCGATCTTGTTGCGCAGCCGCTGGCCCGGCGCGCCGCCGTCGTGCCCGCCGCTGTACCAGATCACCTTCACGGTGCCGCCGGCGGCGGCGACCTGCCTTGCGGTCGCATCGGCCTGATCCAGCCCGAACAAGGTGTCCTGCTCGCCCTGCACCAGCAGGGTCGGCGCTGTGATGCCGCCGGCCACGGCCGCCGGCGAAGCCCTGCGCAACAGTTCCGCCGTCGCCGGACTGGCCCGGCCGGTGGTGGCGACCTCGACGTAGGCCTGGCACACCTCGATCCGGAAACGGCCGCAGCCGGCCTGCAACACGTTGCCCGGCAGCCCCCCGCCCGAACCATCGGCGGCGCCGCCAGCCGCCCCAGGCGCGGCCGCCGGCCCGCCGCCCGACGCGCCGCCGCCCGAGGCGCCATCGCCCGACGCGCCGCCGCCCGACGCCCCGTCGCCGGACCCGCTGCCGCCGGGGGAGGTCTGGCCGGCCTCCGGTGCCTCACCGCGCGGGCCGGCGTCGGCGCCTGGGGAGAGGCTGGCGCCGAAGAAGATGCCGGCCCATGATCGCTTGAACACGCCGCCGGTGCCGGCGGGAGCCTCACCTGGGCCGAACGAGCCGGCGGCCGGCGTGCCACCGGCCGGCGTGCCACCGGCCGGCGTGCCACCCGCGGCCACGGCCGCGTTCGGCAGCAGCGCCTGCCCGAGGTCGTTCCAGGTGATCAGCGGTACCAGCGCGTCGATCCGGTGATCCATCCCGGCCAGCGACAGCGCCAACGCGCCGCCGTAGGAGGCGCCGGTGACGCCGACCCTCGGGTCGCCGGGGCCGTCCTTGGCCACCTCGGGCAGGGCGGCGAGCCAGTCGACGAGCTGCCGCGCGTCGGCCACCTCGTAGTCCGGCGAGTTCAGCGCGATCTGTCCGGTGCTGAACCCGAAGCCACGCGCCGAGTACGCCAGCACGACGAAACCACGCTCGGCGAGCTCGCGGGCCTGGGTGGCCACCGAGTCCTTCGAGCCGCCGAACCCATGGGCGACCAGCACTGCCGGCGCCGGCACCCGCCGCGGCAGGTACAGGGTGCCGTCGATGCGCACCTGCTCGGTCGCGCCGGCCGGCCCGTCCACCACGTCGATGCCGACGTCGCGGACCTTCAGCGGCACGGGCTGGCGCGCACCCGCGGCCAGCGCCCATACCGCGGACGCCACCAGCACGGCGAGCACGAGCGCGGCCACCCGCCAGCGGCGGCGAAGCATAGAGGGCACGGCGTCGACGGTACGGGGCGCCCGGCCGTGCAGGACGGCCCGTCTCAGGACGTTCTCAGCGGGACCACCGCGTCACACCTCCACCGCGTGCTCGACCTGCGGGTTCTCGGCGAAGAACGGGCCAACCGCCGCCCGCCATTGTTGGAACGCCGCAGAGCCGCGGAAGCCGTCGAGGTGGTCCTCCAGCCGGTCCCACTCGACCAGCAGCACGAACCGCCGCGGGTTCTCCACGCCCCGCACCAGCCGCGCGCCGCGGCAACCCGGGCTGCCCGTGACGAACCTCGCGGCGTCGCGGTACTCCGCTGCGAACGCGTCCTGAGCACCCTCGAGGATGAGGAAGTCGGCAATTTCCAGCACCATGGGCTACCCCTGATTGGTGTTCCCTGTGACAAGCGGGTAAGAATCGGTACGTCGTGGAGGGGAGTATTCCTTCGCGGCGGCGTCGTCATCACGGGCCATGGCAGCCCCGGTGCCGCCGATCAGCTGTCCGAGCTGGTGGAAGAGACCTCCGGTCGTAGGCGCACGCGCACGTCTGTCGAACCGGAGGTCAGCGGGTGAACGTTCCCGGTTGGGTGTGGATCGCCACCATCGGCGGCCTGCTTGTGCTGCTCGCGATCGACCTGGTGATCGTCGACCGCAAGCCGCACGAAGTCACGATCGGCGAGGCGGCCCGGTGGGTGGTCTTCTACGTGGCGTGTGCCGCCGTCTTCGGGGTCGGCCTCTGGGGCTTCGCCGGGGGGGAGTACTCGGCCCAGTTCTTCACCGGGTACATCACCGAGTACTCGCTGTCGATCGACAACCTGTTCGTCTTCGTCATCATCATGTCAACGTTCTCGGTGCCGGCGATCCACCAGCACAGGGTGCTGCTCATCGGCATCGTGCTCGCGCTGATCATGCGCGGCATCTTCATCGCGCTGGGCTCCGCGGTGATCACCCGGTTCACCTGGGTGTTCTACCTGTTCGGCCTGTTCCTGATCTACACGGCGTGGAAGCTGGCCAGCAAGCGGGAGGCCGAGGACGAGGAGTTCAGGGAGAACCTCGCGCTGCGCCTGGTGCGCCGGCTGCTGCCCGTGACCGACGACTACCGGGGCGCAAGGGCGCTGGTCCGCGAGCGCGGCAGGCTGCTGTTCACCCCGATGTTCATCGTGATGGTGGCGATCGGCACCACCGACCTGCTGTTCGCGCTCGACTCCATACCGGCGATCTTCGGGCTGACCAAGGAGCCGTTCCTGGTGTTCACCGCGAACGCGTTCGCGCTGATGGGCCTTCGGCAGCTGTACTTCCTGATCGGAGGGCTGCTGGACCGGCTGGTGTACCTGTCGATCGGGCTGGCCGTGATCCTCGGCTTCATCGGCGTCAAGCTGATCCTCGAGGCCATGCACGACAACCACCTGCCGTTCCTCAACGGCGGCCGTGGACTGCCGGTGCCGACCATCGGCATCGCGACGTCGTTGCTGGTGATCGTGGCTGTGCTGGCCGTGACGACGGCCGCGAGCCTGCTCAAGGTCCGCCGCGACCCGGACGCGGTGCGCCGGTCGGAGTGAGACCTCAGCTACGCACCCGCAGCGTCACCCAGTCGGGCTCGTTGCGCCCCGGCGCCCAGCCGAGCAGCCGAGCAGCCGAGCAGCCGACGGTATATCACTCGACGCACGCCATCATGCGACGCAGGCTAACGGTGTGCAGTGGAAGGTCCGCAAGGCGACCGTGGACGACGTTCACGAGCTGGCTCGGGTGAACGTTGCCGCGTGGCGCCGCGCGTACCGCGGCATCGTGCCCGACGAGTTCCTCGACGGCATGGACAGCGCGCGCCGCGAGCTCGGCTGGTCGCGGTGGCTGGCGCTGCCTGAGCCGGACGCGGTGTTCGTGGCCACCAACGGCGCCAACGACAGGGTGGCCGCCTACGCCGGCGTGTGCGCCGTCCGCGAGCGGCGGGACGCCCATCCGGCGCTGCCCACCGGCGAGCTGGCCGCGATCTACGCCGACCCGGCGGTGTGGGGCCGCGGCGCCGGCCACGCCGTGCACGACGCCGCGGTCGCCGCACTGGCCGGATACGGCTTCCGGCACGGCGTGCTGTGGGTCTTCGAGGACAACCCCATGGCGCGTGCGTTCTACCAGCGGCACGGCTGGAGCTGTGACGGCGTGCGCGACGAGTTCGAGGTTGGCGGCCAGCGCCCGTTCGAGGTGCGGTACTCGCGGCCGCTGTGAACGGGCCAGGTAGCTTCTACCCACATGCGCGGTTACCGGCGGCTGCTCGTTGTGCTCGCGGTCGCCGGCGCGCTGTGGATCGCCGCGCTCGCCATGCTGCTGGGCACCGAGCAGAACGGGCTGATCGACCTGAGTGTGTACCGGACGGGCGGCGAGGCCTGGCTGCGCGGCATGGCGCTCTACGACAAGGCGTTCCCGGCGCCGCTAACCGGCCCGCGGCTGCCGTTCACCTATCCGCCGCTGGCCGCCGTGCTGTTCGCGTCGCTGACCGTGCTGCCGTGGTGGCTCGCCGTTGCGGTGGTCGTCGGCACCGGCATCGCGGGGCTGGCGGTGGCCTGCTGGCTCGCGGCGGCCCGGCTGGCCGAGCGCAACGGTTGGCTCGGCGATGGCCGCGCCAGGGTGGCGCTGCTCGCCGCGGCTGCCGTCGGTGCCGCGCCGCTGCTCGAGCCGGTCCGCGAGAGCGTGTCCTTCGGGCAGATCAACCTGTTGCTGGTCGGCGCCATCGCAGCCGACTGCCTGATGCGGCGCACGCCGTGGCCGCGCGGCGCGCTGATCGGCCTTGCCGCCGCCGTCAAGCTCACCCCTGCGGCGTTCGTGCTGTTCTTCCTCGCCCGCCGGCAGTGGCGGCCGGTGCTGGCGGCGGCGGCATCCTTCGTCGCCGCCGGGCTGCTCGGCCTGCTGCTCGCCCCGGGGGACACCCGCGACTACTGGTTCGGCGCGCTGCTCGACCCGGCCCGCATCGGCGGCCTCGAGTTCACCAGCAACCAGTCGCTGCGCGGGCTGCTGCACCGGCTAGGGCTCGCCGGCGGCGTCGAGGCAGCGACGTGGCTCGGTCTGTCCGCCGTGGTCGGCGTGCTCGCGCTACTCGGCGTCGCCGCCCTGCGACGTTCGGATCAGGGTCGACCGGATCAGGGCCGCCCAGGCGACGATGTCGCCGCGCTGCTGGTCACCGCCTCGGCGGCGCTGCTCGTCTCGCCGGTGTCCTGGTCGCACCACTGGGTGTGGGCCGTGCTCGGTCTGCTGTGGCTGGCCGAGTACGCCGCCAGGACGCGCACCCGCACCGGCGTCGCGCTGCTCGTCGGCGCCCTCGCGGTGTTCACCGCAGCGCCGTTCTGGTGGCTGCCGTACCGCAACGAGCGCGAGCTGCACTGGTCCGTCGGCCAGCAGCTGCTCGGCAACGCGTACGTGTGGGTGGCGCTCGCGGTGGTCATCGCCGGCGCGGTGTCCGCGGTCCGCGCCAGCCGCGCCAGCCGCTCGCCTCGATTAGCGCAGGACACGCCGGGGTATCCGACCGGCACGATCGGCGCGAGAGCTTAGGAGAACCCCATGCTCGCCATTGTTGCCGCCATCCTCTTCGGCCTGGCCCTGCTGCTCGACCTCACCAAGCAATCGCTCGGTGACACGATCACCACCGGCGTGCTGGTCACGGCCGGCCTGCTGTGCGTCGCGTTGCACCTGGCCGGCGTCGGGGTCGGCGTCCGCGCCCGGGGTTGGCGTCGCGCCCGCCGGTAGGTTATCCGTTCGGATCCGGGCCGGGGTCACCGCCCGACACCCGCAGGCAAAGGCGGCCAAGGTAGATCTCCCACCCCTTACGGTGGTGCTCGCGTTGCCCGTGATCGGGCAGGCCGTAGTGCCGAAGCACGACCCTGGTTCCGCCGTCCTGCTCCTCGAACGTGACGACGACGCGCGTCGTCCCTGGCGCGACGCTGTGATCGTGGGTCCAACCCCAAGTGAACACCACCCTATGCGGCGGGTCGACCTCGACGAACTCGCCGGACGCCTCAACGCCGTTGCCCATGCTCACCCGGTACGAGCCGCCGGGTACCGGTTCCAGCCTCGCGCGCTCGCCCATCCACTGGGCGTATCGGGCCGGATCGGTGAAGTACGGGAACACCGTCTCAGGCTTCGCCGCGATGTACACGGCGACCTCGAGGACAGCCGGGTCTGTCATGCACCGTCCTTGTCTCGTTGTTCGGCCTCTGCCAGGTCCTTGATGCGGTTCAGGCTGCTGCGCCAGTGTTCCTCGACGACGGAGCGTAGCGAGCCGAGAGCGCCCTGGTCCGCCCGGTAGAAGCGGCTGGTGCCCGCCCGGCGCTCGACCACGAATCCGGCCGCCTTCAACACCCTCAAGTGCTGGCTGATGGCCGACCAGGTCACGTCGAACTCCGCCGCGATGTCCCCGGCAGCGAGTTCCCTGTCCCAGACCAGCTCCAGGATGCGCAGCCGGCGAGGCGCGGCGATCACCTGCAACGGTTCCACTGGCCCGCCTCGTCTCCGCTCCTGGCCGGTCCGCTCGTGGGGTTGACAGCTATTGTAGACCTACCTTAATTTAGGTCAACCTTAAATAGCCGCCCTTGGAGGAACCGTGAGCCGATCCGTCACCCTTGCCGTCGACGTGCCTGGCGAGATTTCCCGCGTCTACGAGATCCTGTCCACCACCGAAGGCCAGCGCGCCTTCTGGACCGCCGACTGCGACGTCTCAGCAGACCGCGCACGGTTCGGCTTCGTGCAGGCGCCGGTCGATCTGGAGACCGACGTGACCACCGAACCGGGCAAACTGGTCCGGATGCACGTCACCTCGGGCTTCCCGTTCTGGGACGGTTCGACCTGGGAGTGGGAGCTGGGCCCAGCCGCGCGCGCCGAGAGCGGCACCGGCGTGCTCTTCCGCCACTACGGCTTGGGCGAGGGCTACCCCGAGGTCGACCTGGCCCACACCGCCCAGACCTGGGCATTGATCATGGACCGGCTCGCCAAGTACGTCGCCAGCGGCACCCCACAGCCCTTCTTCCCAGCCGGAACCTGACACCTGACGTCGTTGGGCGGAGTTATGGCGCGAGGCGCCAGAGTGCGTCCATGGGTAGCGCCCTGATCTTTTCGCCAAAGGGCAGGGTCTTGGTGACCGGTGTAGAGCACATAGCCGGCGACCGAAGCGGTCACCGAGAGGTTTGCCAGGTTCCGTAACCCGGCCAGGTCTTCGGTAAGAACGGTCGCGCCGGGTTTCACCTCGATTCCGACCACTCTGCCGTCGGGGGTCTCGATCACTGCGTCGACCTCGAATTTTTCCTTCGTGCGATAGTGGTAGAGGCGCCCGCGTTCTCGGAATGCCGGACTGGCTGGCTCGTACTACAGCCGTAGATCGTGATCTTGCTGGTTGCGGCTCGTGCGGGTCGGTGGGTGGTGTCGGGTTGCTTTGCTTTGAGAGCCAGTTGGCAACGCGCATGGCCAGCGAGTTTCCGCGTCGACCTGCGGTTTTGGGTGGTGCCGAGCTGGCTCTCAAAGCAAAGGGCTACGCAAGTTACCCGGCCCGGCCGGCCTGATGTCACACTACGTCACCCAAGCTTGATCAACAGCTATCTAGTGTGCCGATCGGCCGGGTTCCGATCCGTCATGGGCGGTTCCCGCGTCCGTCACCGAACTATCGAAGCACCTGTGGCGAGCCGTCGAGCCTGAAGTCCACAGAGGCGAGCGCACGGCCTCAGCTCACCAGCCGCGGGCGCGCCACTCGCCGAGGTTGGGCCGCTCCGCGCCGAGCGTGGAGTCGTTCCCATGTCCGGGGGAGAACCAGGTGTCGTCCGGCAGTGTGCCGAACACCCGTTCCTCCAGGTCGTCCATGAGACGTGAAGGTGGCCGGCGACCCGGTCTTGCCAGGACCGCCTTGGAACAGCGAGTCGCGCTGCCGGTGAACAAGGAATGATCGAACTCCGGCTTTCCAAAGTGCCGCAATGGGGAGCGAGACGAGCCTGTCGCCGAACGGGATGGC
>Ga0184609_10000168_pt1 | contig 17662 bp, 17 predicted proteins | sample PLM1_60_coex_FD_133165 | JGI IMG/M metagenome (GOLD analysis project Ga0184609, IMG submission 133165) | Groundwater sediment microbial communities from an aquifer in East River, Colorado, USA - PLM1_60_coex | ecosystem: Environmental > Terrestrial > Soil > Riparian zone | place: USA: East... | reverse complement strand
CGGACACACCGCTCACCCCCGCGCGCAGCGCCTCGGTGGGCGCCAGCCGGGCGGCGCGCAGCGCGGGGTAGCTGCCGGCGACCAGCCCGACGAGCACCGAGCCGGCCAGCGCCGCGGCCAGCGAGACCGGCGGCAGCACCAAGCGCGCGCCGGACGCCGCGACGTAGCCGACCGTGGTGAGCGCGCGGCGCACCCCGATCTCGGTACGGCGTTCCAGCACGGAGACGATCATGACGTTGGCCACGCCGACGCCGCCGACCAGCAGCGCCACCGCGCCGAGCCCGAGCCCGAGCCCGAGCCCGAGCAGCGCACCACGGGCGCTCACCCTCGCCACCAGCAGGTCCGATGGCCGGCCGACGGTCACCTCGCCTGGGTTGGCCGGGTTGGCGGTGGCCGCGAGCCTGGCCCACACCGCCGGCACCCTGTCCGGGTCGGCCCGCAGGTACACCCTGGTCGGCCGGCCGTCGAAGCCGAACAGGTCGCCGGCCGCGGCGGTGCCGAGCAGCGCGCCGGTGTCCAGCTCGGGGGCGAGCGGGACGGGCGCGAGCACGCCGAGCACCACCGCGTACTGGCCGCCCCGGCCGGTACTCGACCCGAGGTAGACCTGGGTCTGCGCGGTGAGCCTGGTGACGCCGAGCGACCGCGCCGCCGCGGCGCCGAGCACGACGGCCGGGTAACGCCCGGTCGCGGCGTCCAGGAACCGGCCGGCCGTCATGGTCAGGTTCAGCGTGCCGACCAGCGCGGGGTCGGTGGCCAGCACGGCGATGCCCTTGGTGTCGCTCGCCGGGATCGCCGAGGTGCGGCGCACCGTGGTGCCGGCCAGCGCGCCGACCGATGCCACCGACTCGACGCCGCCGATGCGGCGCAGCATGCCCGGCGCGGTCTCCGGAAGCGGCGCCGGCTGGTTGTTGACGGTGTGCCCGGTCGCCACCGTCAGCAGGTTGCCGTCACGGCCGAGCCGGTCGAGCAGGCCGGCCCTCGTGGACGCCGGCACCGCGACCACCGCGACGACGGCGGCCGTCCCGAGCGCGATGCCAGCGCCGCCCTCAGCGTGCGGTACCGCAGGCCGGACGCGGCCTCCGACAGCACGTCCCGCGCCCTCACGGCTCAGCACCTCGTGCGCGTCTGCGAGCCCGTCGACCTGGCCACCGCCGCGCAGGACGGGCTGGACGCGCTCGACGGGGAGATCGCCTCACGCGGCCTCGCCGTGCACGCCGACCTGCGTCCCGCCCTGGCCGCCGGTGACGCTGCGCTGCTCGAACGCCTCGTCAGCAACCTCGTCGACAACGCCGTCACGCACAACCGCGACGGCGGCTGGGTCTCCGTGCGCACCGAGCCCGACGGGGAGCACGCCGCGCTCATGGTCACCAACACCGGGCCGCCGGTCGACCCGGCCGAGGTGCCACGGCTGTTCGAGCCGTTCCACCGCGCCGACGGCCCGGCCCGCACCAACGGCCGTGGCCTCGGCCTCGGGCTGTCCATCGTCCGCGCCGTCGCCGACGCGCACGGTGCCGACGTGGCCGTGACCCCGCGCCCCGACGGCGGCCTCGTCGTCACCGTCCGCCTCCCCGGCGTGTCCGCCGGTGGCGCGCCCCACCGCCCCCTCCCCGGCGGCGTGCCCGACCGCCCCCTCCCCGGCGTGTCCGCACATCCGTACACATGAATTGGCAGTTCGGACACATTGCAACGTGTCGAAACCGCCAACTCACCTTTCCGAAAGTGCGGACACGCCGAGGAAGGTGGCGAGCAGGGAGCGGATCTCGTCGCGGTGCGTGAGCAGCGGGCACGACGAGCCGAGCACGTGCAGCTCGGCGTCGGGGAACGCGGCCGCGGTCGCGGTGGCGACCGCTTCGGGGTGCAGGGGATCGCCGACGCCGGACACCACGAGCACCCGCGCGGACACGGCGGCCAGCGAGGCCGCCGAGCACACCGGCACCCGGCCGGCCAGGATCCGCAGCGCGTCACCGAGCCGCAGCAGTGCGGCGACCCGCCGCTCGGCGTAGTCGCCGGTGGAGCCGCAGCACGCCGGCAGCCCGGCCTCGACCAGCCGGCGCAGCGCATCCCGGTCGCCGCTGGCCGCCACGGACGACAGCCGCTGCATGCCGCGCACCGCCTCGGCCGGGCGCCGGCCGTCCAGCACGGCGGGCTGCAGCAGCGCCAGCCGGTCGAACCGGTCGGGGTCCTCGCTGGCCAGGCGCACGAGCGCGCCGGCACCCATGGACACCCCGACGGCCTGCCTGGCGCCGACGATCGAAGCCACCGCCCGCAGCTCGGCGGCCAGCACGCCGTAGTCCCAGTACTCGGCCGGCGCGTCCGCGGCGTCGCCGTGCGAGCCGAACGTCACCACCACCCTGGTGCCCGGCAGGCCGGACCCCGGCAGCCGCGCCTCACCGCCGGTGGCGCCCAGCCCGTGCGCGACCAGCGTCACCGGCTGGCCCCAGCCGTGCTCACGCCATCGGGCGATCACCAGCGTGGGCCGCGCTGCGCCTCAGTCACCCGCGGACGCACGTCGACGATGTACACCAGCGCGGCGATGAGGCCGGGCAGCCAGAGGAACGTCTGCGGCCCTGGGAACAGCACGAGCACCAGCGTGGACACGCCGGTGATGCCCAGCCACGCGGGCTTGGTCAGCTTGTCTGCCACGGTGAACGCCTCGGCGCGCTGCAACAGCGCGTGCACGAAAGCGTAGGCACCCACTGGGATTCCGGCGATCCAGATCGCCTTCAGGACGTAGTCGTCGAGATATCTCAGCAGGTCCACGGGCCCAGGGTACGTGGCGCGCACAGCATGCTGCGAGCCCCACGGCATCGTCGAAGTAACGGATGCCGTGGGGCTCTCGGCTGTGCGAACCCTGTGCGAACCTGTGCGAACCGGCCCGCCAGGGACCGGGGATCAGGCCTTGGCGCCGGCCTTGGACGGCGCAGTGTCCTTGCGGGCCGTCGCCTTGGCCGGCTGGGTGCGGTTGGCCGCCTTGCGGGTGACGCTGCGGGTGGTGCTGGCGACCTCGTCGCCGGCCTCCTCGACGGCCTCGGCCACCTCGTCGGCGACCTTCTCGGCGCGGTTGGCGGCCTTCTCGCCGACGGAGCGGGTCCGGCGGCCGACCCGGCCGAGCACCTCGTAGGTCAGCTCGCGGGCGTCCTCGACGAACTTGCCGACCCGGTCCTCTGTGGTGTCGGCGGCTTCCTCCACCCGGTCGATGGCCTTCTTTACCCGCGGCTTCTCGCGCAGCTTCGCCACGGCGGCCTCGCCGCGGGTGGCCAGCCGCTCGTAGAGGTCCTGCAGCGACTGGACGTAGTTCTCCAGCGCGTGCCGCAGCTCGGCCGGCTCCAGCTTGCCGCGCAGCTCGGTGACCTCGTCGGGCAGCTCGCCGACCCTGGTCCGGACCTGGGTGCGGACGTCGACCAGCCGGTCCTGCAGCTCCGAAAGCTTCGCCTGCAGGTCGTTGACCCTGGTCTGGACATCCTTGGCCTGTCCGCTGGCGTCGGCGCGGGCCTTGGCGACGTAGTCGCGCACGGCCTCGCTGGCCAGGTCGCCGGCGCCGAGTACGGCGTACAGCGGCGTGCGGGCCTGCTCGAGGGCCGCGGCGGCCTGCTTGCGAGCCTTCTTCACATCCTTGGCTGTTAGCAGCTTGGGCATATCGTGATCACTCCTCGGTAATGCTGGGTTGTCCGGCGGGCTTGTCGCCCTCGATAGGGGCGGCGGCCGTCCTGGCCTCGTTCTCCCGCCGGAAGGACTCGTACACGTCGAGCAGCACCTGCTTCTGCCGCTCGGACAGCTCGGGATCGGCAAGCACGGCATCGACGACCGCACCGCCATGGCGTTGTTCGAGGATTCCGGCCCGCACGTACAGCGCCTCCGCCGAGATGCGCAGTCCCTTGGCGATCTGCTGCAGGATCTCCGCGCTCGGCTTGCGCAGCCCGCGTTCGATCTGGCTCAGGTACGGGTTGGAAACCCCGGCGAGCTTCGCCAGCTCGCGCAACGAGATCTGCGCCTTCGTCCGCTGGGTGCGGATGTACTCGCCGATGTCGCGGCCGAGCTCGTGGACCGCCTGGTTGACGTCCTCGACCTTGCTCACCGAACACCTCTCGCTCGCCGTGAAACCGACCGTACGCCGGGGTGCTAGCTCCTGCAAGCACCCTGCTTGCGCAGGTAGAGTGGCATGCACCACACCCGCACGACCGATCCCCCTGCCCCGGTGCCCCGCCGTCGCGCCTCCTGCCAGTGCTCGCCGTCGCGCTCCCCGCGTGTCCGCCGTCGCGCCTCCCCCGCGTGTCCGCCGGTTCGGGCGCCCGTGTTGGGCGTTTCGGTCGACCTGCCCTGTGTCCGAACTCCCAATTCATGTGTACGGAACTGCGGACACACCCGGACGGAAGTGCGGACACGCCGGGAGGGGGTGTCGGGCGCCGAGGCGAGTACGGCGCCGTCGGGGTCGGCGTGTCGGCCGGGCCGTCGGACCGCCGTGGGACAGTAGGGACCGGCCGCACGGCGAGAGGGGTTAATGATGACCGACATCCGATTCGACACGCCCCTTTACACGCTCGCCGAGGCGGCCCGTGCGCTCGACGTTCCCGCGTCCACCTTCCAGACCTGGGCCCGCGGGTACGCCCGCAATCGCCCGAACAGCTCTGTATCGAAAGCCGAGCCAATCGTCACGACGCTTGCCACCGGACCCGGCGAGCGCAACGTCCCGTTCATCGGGCTCGCCGAGGGTCTGGTCCTGGCCGCCATTCGTCGGCACGGCGTTCCGATGCAACGTATCCGGCCGGCCCTCGACGTGTTACGCCGAGAGCTCGGTATCGACCACGCACTCGCGTCCCGCAAGCTTTACACAGACGGCGCCGAGGTACTCTTCGACTACGCCAATCATGTTGGCGACACGCCAGAAGGAAACACCGCACGGGAGCTCGTGGTCGTCCGTCACGGCCAACGGGTCTTCGACGAAATCGTCGATTCATATCTGAAACGTGTGACCTACGCGGACGACGGATGGGCCGAACGAATTCAACTGCCTCAGTACCGTCGGGCCGAAGTCATTGCCGATCCGCGGTTCTCCTACGGCGAGCCGACGTTCCGCGTTGGCCGGGCGCGCATCTCCGATGCATTGGAGCGCTTCTGGGCCGGCGAGGACCTGTCCGCTGTCGCCGTCGAGTTCGGGGTGCCTGAGGAGCAACTCGAGGACGTGGTGCGTGTCGCATCCAAACGGGCTGCCTGACCTCTTCCTGGACCGGAGCCTTGGCCGCATTCAGGTACCGCGCCTGCTCCGGGAGGCGGGTCTGCGTCTGGTGACGCTCGCCGAGCACTACGGCATTCCGGCAGACGAAGACATTGCGGACACCACCTGGCTTCGCGACGCTGGGTCCGCGGGCTGGGTGGTATTCATGAAGGACAGTCGAATCCGACGCAATCCGGCCGAGCGAGCCGAACTGATAGCCAATGGCGTTCGAGCATTCTGCCTCATGCGCAAAGATCTGATGGCGTCGGAAATGGCCACACGCTTACACGCTTCCTCGATCGGTTAGCGGCAATCACCGCCGCATGCGCCGAAACCCGGACCGTTCCTGTATGCCGTCCATGTCGCGCGGATCGAACGCCTTCACCTTGACTAGCAGGCGTCGATTAGCAGGCGCAGAGGCAGAACGGATGGCCGGCCGGGTCGGCGTAGACGCGGAACGAGCCCTGCCGGTCGGTGAGCGGGGTGGCACCGGCGCGCACGGCGCGGTCGTGCTCGGCGTCCAGATCGCTCACCTTGACGTCGAGGTGCAGCATCTGCGGGCGCTCTGGGCGGGGCCAGGTCGGCGGCCGGTAGTCGGGGTCGCGCTGGAAGGACACGGTGGGGCCGCCGTCCGGTGACACCACGTCGACCCAGTCGTGCTCGGCGTCATCGGCCACCGACCAGCCGAGCAGTTCGGCGTAGAAGCCGGCGAGCGCCCTCGGGTCGGGACAGTCGAGCACGATGGCGCCGAGCTTGAGCGCGGTCCTGGTTGGCGTGTCCGTGACTGGCATGGTCGAGACTCCCCTAGTCGTCACCTGCTTGGACGGTTCGGCAGTTAGCAACCGGTAAACTGAGTATGGCGGTTGCGGTCGCCAAACGCAACCGGTGATCCGCGTACAGTGGTTGCTGTGCAGGACGAGGTGAGCCAGGACGTCGACCTGGTGCTGGCCTTCCTCAACACCAAGGACGTCGAGACCGGCAGCGATGTCCTCGACCAGCCGCGGGCCTGGTGCGACTGGGTCGCCGAGCGCGGGCTGGGCCGGCCGGGCGCGCCGCTCCCGGTCCGTCGCGGCCGCGACGCCCTGCGGGAGGCGGTGACCGACGGCTCCGGTGAGCTGCCTGCGGCCGCGGTGCGGGTCCGGCTGGACGCCGGCACGCCGGCGCTGGTCGCCGACGACGCGCTGGGCCGCGTGCTCGCCGCGGCCGTGCGGCTGGCCATCGCGGGCGAGTGGGACCGGGTGAAGATCTGCCCGGCGTCCAACTGCCGCTGGGCGTTCTACGACCGCTCGCGCAACCGCTCGCGTAGCTGGTGCTCGATGCAGGTGTGCGGCAACCGCGAGAAGGCCCGCCAGTTCCGTCGGCGGCTGCGCTCCATAACCTGACGAGGGCCGGTGCGACGGTCGGCTCTCGCGATTGGCGCACTGCTCCGGCTTGACCGGTATTCCGCGAGGGGTCATTAATGAGGCACGTGGACACGTTCCCCACCGACCGGACAATTAGCCGCCGCCCGGTCACCCGTTTTGTTCCCGGCAGACTGGCCCGTCGCGGTTGGCTCACAGCGGCAGGACTGTGGCATGGCCGACATGGTGTGGATGGACAGGCCGGCGAGCGAGCCGACTACGATGACGTTGATCCAGATGGCCTGCGGGCTCCCGACCTGCCGTCACGAACGTATCGTGAACCGCCCTTCCCTAGCTGGCATGCGGAACGTCCTCGACCCGTGCGGCCGAGTCAAGGCGCCACCACGGGTGTGGGGTGTGGAACGCCTCTTATTGATCGGCCGTTCAGCGGCGGTTATCGTATGCGCTGGTGAGACGTACTGCTCATGTCGGACAGCCGTGGTCTGTGGTCCTGCGCCAAGAGACTCTCCGCGCCAGACGAAGCGGCAAAGGTACAGGCTAACCGACCTCAACTATAGATCAAGAACCTATCCTAATAAGTAGTACCTGGTACGGCCCGATGTAACGCAGAAACGCCAAGCCGCGACTGGATGCGCATGAGCTACTCTGGCCGCTGGCTCCACTCACTCTACTCGGCCGATCCAGCGAACCTCGGTAGGACGTCACGACCGGCAACCGATTTGTCCGCTCACCCGAGAAACGCTCGGTCCATCTCTCCTTCGAACTCATCGGAAAGGCACTAGGCATGCTCGAGGTCCCGACGATCGTGCCCGCCCTCATAGCATTTGGCGGTCTGGTCATCGCCATCGCAACCTACGTCCTAAACAGAGCCAGCCGTAACGAACAGTCCTGGCGGACGAGCGAAGACACCGTGAGACGCGTTCGACAGAAGCTGAAGGGGGATCGCTCGGAGCTGCAGGTCATTGCGCAAAGGGACCAGGCCAAGCACCTTTACGATGACAAGGTGCCCCTCCTGGTCAAGCCCGGCTGGATCCCTCAGCGCCCACTACCTCTCTCAAGACTCGCATTACATTGGCAGGTTCCTGATGACGCGGACAGAGCAATCGAGATGGCTCGATCCCGAACGACCCGCTACTGGCCAAGAGGCAGGGAACTCCAGGACAGATATCACGAAGTCATAAGGCGCCTCGAATCACCCGACGAAGAACTCTTCTTCGACGGAAGCTCGTATCGATTATTGGACGTAGCGCCACGACAGTACCGCAGCGATGACGACAAGCCCGTATTGATCTTTACACAAGGGTGGTACTTCGACAATCTTGACACTTCAGACGTGTTGAGCTACGAAACGGCGTTTCTGGTCCTCCGTAAGGCGGATCGGATTTCTCCGCTGCGGCGAAGGAACCCCTTACGCGGGCGATATCGCCTATGGCTCGGCGATCCGTTCGATTTCAAACGGAGATGTGCGATTCCCGGAGTAAACACCCTGACAATTCGCCGGGGCGAACCGGCCCCAACGTTCATTCTACATCGCCGCAGTGCCAGCCTGGCCCAACATCAAGGAGTTACTCACGTTACGCCTGCCGGCGAGTTTCAGCCAGAAAATCTATCGGGGCTCGCAAGCGATGGAGACCTGAATCTCTGGCGGAATATTTGCCGTGAGTACGGCGAGGAACTCCTGGACATCAAACAGGCGAGAGGCCAGCCACTCGGACTCCGCAGAGATAACGTTATGGTTGATACGATAGCGGGCCTCAACAGGGCCGAACAATCAGGCAGCGTAGAAGTTTACTACCTCGGGATTGGCCTCGATCCTCTGAGCTGGAAGCCCGAGATACTTACAGTCGCCATATTCGAGCCAGCTGCTTTCGACGAAATATTCGCAGATATTGTAGATAAGAACGAAGAAGGCGAACTCGTGTTCGGTGATAGCGAAACAAGGACCGGAATAAGATTCACGGAGTACAATATCGACCACTGGGCCAGAATCGGGAGAATGCTAACCGCAGGCCAGGCATGCTTACGCCTTGCCTGGTATCATCGGGACTTCCTGCGCCTAACTGGTGACTAACCAAACCCCTTGATCAAAGGCTGCACACATCGTGGGTTCTATCAATATCCAGGCGAAAGGCCATACTTCCTCAGCGCCTGGAACAGGGCAGGCTCGACCTTTGCACGTATCGCCTCGTTGGCATATCCCACCCAACTGACGTCCTGTTGAATGTTTAGTGGCGCGTCCAGGGCCCTTCCTGAGATGTCCGTTACTATAACGCCAGACTCCTCCGCGATCAAAACCGAGCAAATATCGTACGGATGGCAGCACAACACCTCCGGCTGCTTACGAGCGACGAGAATCGGGTTCAGGAGAGGGCGGAGATCGGCTGTCCAGCGGTCATGACCATACACTAGCTCAGCCAGCTGGCCCCCAGTACTAATGTACTGGTCCTCAAACGATGCAGCCTTTCCACTTCTGCCCGCAGGGCCCGCGATTCGGCAGATTTCGTCGTCGATGGCAGCAAGGAGCTCACGACCTCCAGGAAAAGCGCGCATTACCTGGCCGAAACCGTGTTCAAGAGTCTGCGCAGCGCTTGGGCCTCGGCGCAATGAGCTGACCTCGCCAGACACCATGTCAGTTCGGTGGCCTCCCGCGCCTTGCCCTCTCAATGCCCACAATGTGTCGGCGAGGTTCTGCTTAGCGGTTGGTATCTCCGTTTGGACCGCCGTATGAATGTTCCGTAGGCGCAATTGCGAGTTGCTTCCGTCAGGCGTTGCCACACCGGTCAAGATCCATGCACTCCGCTTTCCATACATTAACCCTCGCGTTCCGTCAATCGGGTCAACAATAAGCCACAGCGTCCCGTCAGTTAGTGGCGCACTTCTGGGAACCGAAGCCACGCCGTCTCCGTGCCCGGTATCGGACAGGCCCTCGGCTACCACAACGACGGGCAGCCACGACGCTAAGTGGTCGGCAACAAGTTCGAGTAGACGCCCTTCGGCGACCCTGTCGATCGCGTAGACGGTATCTCCCGGACTGCTATCGTCTGCAACTGCAGAGGGTTCGACAGTCGACTCGACCATTTCATCCAAAACGCCCCTTCGGAGCGCGTCATGGAGAGCAAGTAACGCCTTGAGGAGTGAATCTTGGGGCACTTGTACGTCTACTGTCATGCTGACTCTCTCTGCATCGCCGGCTGAGTTCAGTCGCTCCTCGGCCGCCGACTGTAATACCGTTGAGCGTACGACGGAGGCGCGATGAGACACGACCGGGCGTGGTCCTCGAACGCCGGCCACGATACCGCGAGGCGGCTGGCCGCCGTGCTCAGTCACGGCTGGCCGAACGGCCGCCTCGACCCCGTTCAGCGGGTCGAGCTTGGTTCGTGGACCCTGCGGTGCGCGAGCGCGTTGAACGAGCGATGGCGCCAGCCGCCATTTTCGCCGGGGAGTGCCCGGCTCATAGTTGCTGGCCCTGCTCCGGAGATGGAGCCGTTCACGGGCGAGACGGCCGCAGTCGCGCGTGGGGCGGCGGCCTACAGCAGCAGGACGGCGACGGTGTGGATGGCAAGGCCGGCCAGTGAGCCGACGACGGTGCCGTTGATGCGGATGAATTGCAGGTCACGGCCGACCTGCAGCTCGACCTTGCGGGAGGTCTCCTCGCCGTCCCAGCGCTCCACGGTGTCGGTGATGAGCGTGGTGATCTCCTCGGCGTAGTGCGTGGCGACGTAGGCGGCGGCGCCCTCCAGCCAGCCGTCCACCTTGGCCCGCAGCTCGGGGTCCTCGGTCAGGCGCCGCCCGAGGGAGACCAGCCCGTCGGCCACCCTGCGGCGCAGCTCGCTGGACGGGTCCTCGGCGGCGTCCAGGATCATCTTCTTGGCGGCCGTCCAGGCCGTGCCGACCAGGTTGCGCACCGCGGGGTGCTCCAGGAGCTGGTTCTTGATCTGCTCGGCGCGCTCGATGGTGGCCGGGTCGTAGCGCAGGTCGTGCGCGAACTCGGCGAGGAACGTGTCGACGGCCTTGCGCATGGGGTGCTGCGGGTCGGTCTTGACCGCCCACGCGAAGGACAGCACCTCGCCGTAGACCTTGTCGGCGACCAGCTCGTCGACGAACTTCGGCGACCACGTCGGGGCCCGCTCGCCGACCACCCGCAGCACGATCGCGTGGTTGTCCCTGACCCACTCGTACGCCCGGTCGCACATCAGGTCCACGAGCCGGTTGTGCGCGCCGTCGGCGAGCACCTGCCCGAGCAGCGTGCCGAGCGGCGGCGCCCACTGCTTGTTCAGCAGCGGTCGGACCAGGGCCTGTTCCAGCAGCTCCTGCACGTCCTCGTCGCGGAGCACGGTGACCGCGCCGCGGGCCGCGGTGGCCAGCTCCTTGGTCACCCGTTCGGCATGCCGCCGGTCGGCGATCCACCCGCCGGCCCGCTCGGTGAAGCCGACCCGCCGAACCTTGTCGCGCACCACCTCCTCCGACAGGAAGTTGGCGCTGACGAACTGGCTCAGGCTGCTGCCGAGCACGTTCTTGCGGGTCGGGATGATCGCGGTGTGCGGGATCTTGATGCCGAGCGGGTAGCGGAACAGCGCGGTGACCGCGAACCAGTCGGCCAGCGCTCCGACCATGCCGGCCTCGGCGGCCGCCCTCACGAAGCCGACCCAGGACGGCGCGCCGCCCGCCTCCTGCCAGCGAGCCACCGCGTAGATCACGGTCGCGGCCAGCAGGAACCCGGCCGCCACCGCCTTCATCCTGCGCAGGTCGCGCTGCTTTGCCCGCTCGTTCATGGTCAGCTGCACACCACCGATTGTGACGCGGGTTTCGACCGCGCGCCCCACCCCGCGTGTCCGCCGGTTCGTGCGCGCGTGTTGGGCGGTTGGTGCGCGCGTGTCCGCCGGTTCGTGTGCGCGTGTTGGGCGGTTGGTGCGGCGTGTTGCGTACACCTGCGAGGATCGGGCCCGTGCGCACGCCTGCCCTCGCCAGCCGGCTCCGGCCGTTCACCTCGACGATCTTCGCGGAGATGACCGCGCTGGCGGTACGGACCGGCTCGGTGAACCTCGGCCAGGGCTTCCCGGACACCGACGGCCCGCCGGCCATGCTGGAGGCGGCGCAGAAAGCCATCGCAAGTGGCGTGAACCAGTACCCGCCTGGGCCGGGCACGCCGGAGCTGCGGCGCGCCATCGCCGACCAGCGGCGCACGGCGTACCGGCTCGAGCACGACCCGGCGACGGAGGTGCTGGTCACGGTCGGCGCCACCGAGGCGATCGCGGCCTCGCTGCTGGCGCTCGTCGAGCCGGGCGACGAGGTGCTGCTGGTCGAGCCGTACTACGACAGCTACGCGGCATCGGTGGCGCTGGCCGGCGCGACCCGGCGCAGCGTGCCGCTGCGGCCCAACCCGCAGACCGGGCACTTCGAGCTGGACGTCGACGGGCTGCGCGCCGCGGTCACGCCGCGCACAAGGGCGCTGCTGCTCAACACGCCGCACAACCCGACCGGCACGGTGTTCACCGACGCCGAGCTGGCCGCGGTGGCCTCGCTGGCCGCGGAGCACGACCTGCTGGTGATCACCGACGAGGTTTACGAGCTTCTGCTCTTCGACGGGCTGGCGCACCGGCCGCTGGCGACCTTCCCCGGCATGGCCGAGCGAACGCTGTCCATCTCCAGCGCCGGCAAGTCGTTCAGCGTCACCGGGTGGAAGATCGGCTGGGTGTGCGGGCCGGCCGAGCTGGTGGCCGCGGTGCGGGCCGTCAAGCAGTTCCTCACCTTCGTCGGCGGTGCGCCGTTCCAGCCGGCGGTCGCGTACGCGCTGAACCACGAGCTGGACTGGGTCGCGGCGCTGCGTGACTCGCTGCAGAACAAGCGCGACCGGCTGACCGACGGCCTTGTCGACGCCGGCTTCGAGGTGTACCGCAGCGAGGGCACGTACTTCGTCTGCGCCGACGTCCGCGGGCTCGGCTTCGACGACGGCATCGAGTTCTGCCGCGCGCTGCCGGAGCGGGCCGGCGTGGTCGTCGTCCCGGTCCAGGTGTTCGTCGACGACCCGCAGCCGTGGCGTCACCTCGTCCGCTTCGCCTTCTGCAAGCGGGACGAGGTGCTGGACGAGGCGATCGCCCGGCTGCGACGGCTCTAGCAGGGCACGTGCGGAGTTCGCACCAACCGCCCAACACGGGCGCCTCAACCGGCGAACACGCCCAAGGGAACCTCGCCGCCCCGGCCGGGTCCACCGGACTAGGAGGCGCCGAAACAGACGAAGCCGAGCTGGCCCTGGTCGGCCTGGGCGGCGGCCAACGCCGCCGACGGTGCGAGGCCGGTACGGAGTCCGCGGTGCAGGGCGGTCATGACGGCGGCGGTGCGTTCGTCGGGTACGGGCACGACGCTGGCGATCAGGGTGGCGGTGCCGCGGGTGAGCAGGGCGGCGGCAAGGCCCATGAGCTCGTCGCCGGGGTGCACGCCGGAAAGGCCGCCCTCGCAGGCGGAGAGCACGAGCAGCCGCGGCCCGCGGCGCAGCCGGTCGAGGTCGTGCACGTAGAGCGGCCCGTCTGCCAGCTCCAGCGTGGAGAACAGCGGCTGGTCGCTGCGGAAGCGGCCGTGCGCGGCGATGTGCGCCACCGCGGCCCCATTGGGATCGGCCCCATTGGGATCGGCCCCATTGGGATCGGCCCCATTGGGATCGACGCAGTCGAGGGCGGCGAGCACGGCGTCCACGGTGGACTGCGCCTCGACGAGCAGCCGCACGCCGCCGGACGCGGCCCGCAGCCCGACGACCTCGCTCACGGCGTGTTCCAACCGCGGTCCCGCTACCCACACCGAGCCGGCCCCGCGGTGCGCGGCGAGCACCCGCACGGCGCGCAGCCAGGACAGCACCGACGGGGCCACGGTGACCGGCCGGCCGGCGCACGAGGGCAGCGCGGCCCACGGCAGGGCGTGCAGCGGCCCGGTCGGCACGACCACCATGGGCCGGTCGCCGACCGCGGGCAGCACCGGGCCGAGCAGCGCCTTGTCCAAGGTGGACGCCGAGGCGTCCACCGCGGCCTGCACCGCCCGCTGGACCCGCGCCGAGACCCCGCGGGCCAGCCGGTGCAGCCCGAAGCGCAGCGCGTCGAGCTCGGCGTACAGCGGCTCGGCCGGCCCGAGGTCGTGCAGCGCGACCCGCTCGTCGACGACGGACACCGCCACGAGCTGCCCACCGTGCACGACGAGGCTGAGCAGCGCGGTGGCGCCAAGCGCGGCGTGCAGCGAGCCGAGGTCGAGCGGATCCCGCCTTGACGCCGAGCCGGAGCCGCCGGCACCGCCGGAACCGCCGCCGCGCGAGCCGGCACCGCCGGAACCGCCGCCGCGCGAGCCGGCACCACCGCCGGCACCACCGCGCGAGCTGGCCAGTGCACGCCGCCGTACCGACTGCTCCAGCCGTGCCACCCGCCGCTCGGCGGCCGGGTCGGGGCGGCCGGCCTCGACCGCCTCCCGCGCCGCCGCCACCGCCGACCTCAGGGTGACCAGCTCGGCGGCCAGCACCGCATCGGCGGGCGGGCGCACCGCGGGGCGGGCCAGCGCGCCGGCCCGGTACCGCTCGGTCCAGCGCAGCACGGCGCGGGCGTCACGGTCCCGCAGTGCCACTCCGACGGCGAGCTCGGCGAGGTCGCGGGCCAGCAGCGTGGCGTGCGCCTGCAGCTCGGCGGAGCCGAGCAGCGACGCGTACTCGTCGACCACCCGCAGCCCGGCCCGGCACGCGGAGAGCACGCCGCGGCGGTCGCCGCCGGCCTGGCGCAGCAGCGCCTCCGCGTACCAGGCGGCGGCCCGCACGTCGGCGGTGCCACGCGAGCGCAGCGCGGCGGCGCCGGCCAGCAACGAGCGGGCCCTGCCGACGGCGCTGCGGCCAAGCGCCACCCGCGCCGCCGTGATCAGCGAGGTGGACGACTCGACGCGCCAGCCGTGCCGCGAGCAGTCCACCGCGGCCAGCTCCGCGGTCCGCTGCAGCCCGGCCGTCCGCTCCCCGGACAGCCATCGCACGTGCACCTGCAGGGCGGCCGCCAGCGGCACCCACCACGAGCGGCCCTGGCCCCGGAAGAGCCGGGCCGCCTCATCGGCCCCGTCCCGAGCCCTGACCAGGTCTCGCTGGCGCATGGCGCAGTACGCGGCGACCAGGGTGGCCTCCGCCAGCTTGGTGCCGCGGCCGGCCTCGGTGAGCGCGCGGACCGCGGCCTCCAGCACCGGGCGGGCGTCGTCGATCAGGCCGCCGGCGAGCATCGCCTCCGCGCGGTCGACCAGCCCCTCCGGCCTGGTCCGCAGGTCCAGCCCGGACGCTACGGCCTGGTCGAACAGCTCGAGCGCGCGCGGCACGTCGCCGGCGCGCACGGCGACGAAGCCACGGTTGTTGGTGGCACCGCCGGCCCTGTCCCGCTGGCCGAGTGAGATCCACAGCTCGGTGGCCTTGACGAAGTCCGCGTCGGCGGCGCGCAGCGCGTCCGTGTAGGTGTAGGCGATCCCCCTGCCCATCAGGGCGTTGGCGATCCAGCGGGTGTCGCCGTGCCTGCGCAGCCCCGGCAGCGCCGCGGTCAGCTCGGTGATCGCGGCGGTCAGCCGCCCGCTGGCGCACAGGTTCAGGCCGCGCATGCAGCGCGCCCGCGCCGCGGGTCGTCCGCGCAGCAGAGGCAGCGCGGCGTCGAGGTGCGCCATGCTGGCGGCGGCCCGCCCGCGGTCGAGCTCGAGCCAGGCCAGCGTCACCCGGATCTCGGCGGCCCGCCGGTCCAGCCCGGCCCGCACCGCCGCGGCCAGCGCGAGCCGCGCCTGCCGCATGGCCGAACCCAGCTCGGCGCGCTCAGTGTGCGCCAGCGCGGCGGCGTGCCTGGCCACCGCGCGAAGCTCGCTGTCCCGCCCGGCGGTCGCGACCAGCGCGGCCGCTGCCGCCAGCACCTCGTCCGGGTCGAGGGCGTGCTGCTCGCACAATGCCTCGGCGTACTCCAACCGTGCCGCCCGTCTGACATCAGATGATGACGCTCCGTGGCGATGCTCGGCCGGCACGGCGTCAGACAGTAATCCAATCGGTGGCAGTTGCGCGCTCCCCCGTGGCGAGCAACACCAGGCTCAATGGCCCGGACGGCACTCCTGCCACGCGAAACCTGCCGAGGTCGTCGACAGGCACCCGTAGCGTTCCACCCGGATGGCGTACCTCCAGCTCGTCCGGGCCTGTTGGAACGACCAACCCGATCAGACGAAGCGTCCCGGACGGCTCGACGCCGACCTCCACCTCGACGCAACACGCGTCAGGTCCGTCGCCAGAGCCGAACGTGACCAGCCGCGGGCCGCCGGACGGGCCGCTGGCGGCACGAACGCCGGCCGGCACGGGCTGCAGCGCGGTGTCGGCAAGCACATCGAGCAGCCCGGCGTCGAGATCACGCCACGCCGCGACGATCGACGGCACCGCGGCGGCGGCCGCAGCAACGTGGTCAGGCACCGGGTCCATCACGTCGAACAGGGCCGCCAGGTCGTCGAGCAGCGGGTCGCGCTCGATCATGGGGTCCTCGTGGCTCATCCCAATGACCCCCTCGGTCGGTCAGGGCCACCGAAGTCGCCTCCGGTGAAGTCCGACGGGTTGAGCCGCCGGCGCAGGGTTTCAAGGCAGCGGCCACGGGTCGGCCCGATGCTGCCCACCGGGATGCCGAGCACCGACCCGACCTCGTTGTACGACAGTTCGGGCGCGGCGGACAGGATGCGCAGCAACTGCTGGCAGCGTTGCGACAGATCGGCGAACGCCTTCCACAGCCTGGTGTTCCTGTCGCCGACGAGCACTATCGTCTCCGGGCCGGCAGACGGGTCGGCGTCCGGCTCGCCCGGCAGCGGATCCGGCGTCTCGCGGCGCCGGCCGGCGATCACCCGCAATGACTCGCGGCGCGCCGTGGTGGCCAGCCAGCCCGGCAGTCGGGAGGGGTCGCGCAGGGAGTGCAGGTGCTCGGCGAGCCGCAGCCACGTCGTCTGGCAGACGTCCGCGGCGTCGGCATGGTCCAGCCGGTGCGAGCGGGCGACCGACCACACCAGCCGCGCGAAGCGGCCGACCAGATCGCGCCACGCCTGCTCCTGCCCGGCACGTGCCCCTGCCACCAGATCGGCCAGCGGTGGGTGATCCACCCAGCCCTCCCCACTGGTGTCGACGAGAGAACCCGCCGACGGTACCGGGGAGGCGGCGAGGTCAGGCGGCGCGGGGTCCGCACCGGCAGCGAGCCAGTTCTCGCGTACGGGGACGATCACGTGGCGCTCTGCACCGGGAAGGCGGCGGTGGCCCGCAGGGCGGCGCCGTCGATGTCGTCGCCGAGGTGCCGCAGCCTGGCCACCTCCGCGGCGACCCGTGGCGCCGCGAAGGACGTGCCGCTCCACTTGGCGAAGCCGTACTCGCGGTTCTCCGTGTTGGGCGGCGTGCGGCCGCTGCCGGGAAGCAGCCGGACGAACGCGGACAGCACGTCGACGCCGGGCGCGGCCGCGTCGACCCACGGGCCGCGGTTGGAGAACTCCGCGAGCTGGCCGTCCTCGCCCGTTGCCGCGACCGCGATCACCTTGGGCAGCGCCGCCGGCCAGAACTTGCGGCTGGTGCCGAAGTTGCCTGCCGAGGCCACCACGACGGCGTCGCGGTACTTCGCGATCTCGCGCCGGACCATCGGCGGGCACTCGTTGTTGGCCGTGTGGCAGCCGGAGGCCAGCACAACGACGTCGATGTGGGAGTTGCTCCTTGCCGCGGCGTGGCGCGCGCTGCGCAGCCCGTCGACCACGGTCACGTCGTCGGTGAGCCCGAGCGAGGACAGCACGCTGCGGTGCCGCAGCACCACGCCGGGGGCGTTGCGCAGCACGATGCCGGCGATGAACGTGCCGTGCCCGGCCTGGCGGTCCTGCCCGTCGTCGTGATCGCCGTCGAGCACCTCTGGCGAGAGGCCCCAGTCGGAGAACCACGGCCGGCCGGCGAACCACGGGTGCGGGTCGAGGCCGGTGTCCAGCACGGCCACCGTGATCGGCGGGTCCCAGAGCTCGGACGGCGGCGTCGGCACCGCGGGCACCGGATAGGGGCCGGCGCCCGGCGTCCCGTACATGATCGGCGTCCCGTACATGATCGGGCTGCCGG
>Ga0184609_10000167_pt1 | contig 17682 bp, 16 predicted proteins | sample PLM1_60_coex_FD_133165 | JGI IMG/M metagenome (GOLD analysis project Ga0184609, IMG submission 133165) | Groundwater sediment microbial communities from an aquifer in East River, Colorado, USA - PLM1_60_coex | ecosystem: Environmental > Terrestrial > Soil > Riparian zone | place: USA: East... | reverse complement strand
TCCGACCGGGCCGCGCTGTGGCGCGCCGAGCTGGCCGGCCGCCGCGCGCTGATCGTGGTGGACAACGCTGCGGACGCCGAGCACGTGCTGCCGCTGGTGCCGCACGGCGCCGGGTGCCTGCTGATCGTCACCAGCCGGCGCCGGCTGGACGGGCTGCGCGCCGCGCACACCGTCGAGCTGGACGTGCTGCCTGAGCAGGCCGCGCTGGCCCTGTTCGCCCATGCGGTCGGCGACGCCGGGCCGGCGTCCGAGCAGCCGACGGTGCCGGTGGCCGAGCACGCCGCGCTCGCGGGGCACGCCGCGGCCGCCGAGCACGCCGCGGCGGTCGCCGAGCACGCCGCGGCGGCCGAGGTGGTGCGGCTGTGCGGGTTCCTGCCGGTGGCGATCCGGATCGCCGCGGCGCGGCTGCGGCAGCCACCATCGTTGAGCGTCGCGCAGCTCGCCGACCGGCTGCGCGACCAGCACGGCAGGCTCGCAGAGCTGACCAGCCCCGACCGGAGCGTGACGGCCACCTTCGTGCTCTCGCACCGGCAGCTCGCGCCGCTGCCGCGGCGGCTGTTCCTGCTGCTCGGCTTGGTGCCCGGCCCGGACGTGGACGAGCACGCCGCGGCGGCGCTGGCCGGCCCGGTGCCGGTTGCCGAGCTGCGCGCGGCCCTTGACGACCTGCTGGACGCGCACCTGCTCATGCAGCGCCGCCCCGGCCGCTTCACCTTCCACGACCTGCTGCGCCAGCACGCCGCACGCACCGCGCTGCAGGAGCAGACCGAGGCGCAGCGGCGGGCCGGCGTCACCGGGCTGCTCGACTACTACCTGCACACCGCGGCCGCCGCGGCCGACCAGATCATGCGCAACCGCAGGGCCGGCGCCGTCGACGTGCACACCGTTGCGGCGCACGCGCCGGTGTTCACCGGCCGCACTCAGGCCGTGGACTGGCTGCTCGCCGAGCGGGTCAACCTGATGGCCGCGATCAACCATGCCGCCCACCACGGCTGGCCGACGCACGCCTGGCAGCTCGCCCACGCCATGTGGTGGTTCTTCCACCTGCGCGGCTACACGGCCGACCTGGTGGCCACCCAGTCGGTCGCGCTGGAGGCGGTGCACGCCGCCTCCGACCGGCGCGGTGAGGCGACCGTGCTGACCGACCTCGGCGGCGCCTTCGCCCAGTCCGGGCTGCCCGGTGAGGCCGTGCCGCTGCTGGAGCGCGCGCTGGTGCTGCACCGCACCGGCGGTGACCGGCTCAGCGAGGCCGCCTCCCTGCTCAACCTGTCCGGCGCCTACTTCCGACTCGGCCAGGACACGGCCGCGATCGACCGGGGCTACCAGGCCCGCGAGGCCTACCGCGAGCTCGACGACTGCTGGGGCCAGGTGACCGCGCTGAACAACGTCGGCATCGCGTACAACCAGGCCGGCGAGCCCGGCTCGGCGCTGGCAAGGCTCGGGGAGGCGCTGGAGATCCGCGAGCAGCTCGGGCCGGCGCCCGGCCTTGCGCGGGTGCTGAGCAACTACGGTTGGAGCTGTCACCTGCTCGGTCGCTACCAGGAAGCGCTGGGGTACCTCCGCGAGGCCCTTGCGCAGAACCGGCAGAGCGGCTCGCGCTGGGACGAGGGCTCGATCCTGTCGGACATGGGCGTGACGCACGCCAGGCTCGGCGACTTCGGCTCGGCCTTCGAATGCCACCGCGAGGCGCTCGCCATGATCAAGCCGATGGCCCAGCGCGGCATCGAGGGCGAGCTGCGCAACCGCGCAGGCGACAGCCACCTGCTCGCCGGGCAGTTCGACGCCGCGCTCGACCACTACGGCCGCGCCTCCGTGCTGGCCTGGCAGGCCGGCGAGCGGTACCAACGAGCCCACGCGCTCGACGGCATGGCCCACAGCCACCTCGCGCTCGGCCGCCCAGACCAGGCCCACGGCCACTGGCGGGAGGCCCTTGCCGTCTTCACCGAGCTCGACCACCGCGACGCCGACCAGGTGCGCGCCGCCCTGGCGTCTTTAGGCGACCCCGCCTTGGGCGACGATGTGACGTTGTGACGCTTCTTTGTCAACGGTCGATTTTGATACATTCGGCCGCGCGTTGATAAATGGGTCGCCCTCGGCTGGTGCGGCAACACCAGGCCGATGGTCGATGCCGTCGCCTTGTGGGCCATCCACGGCATCCTCGGCTTCACCCGAGGCCTGCCCGTCAATGCCTGGCGGCGTCACCTGGACTTCGTGCTGGCCGGATTCACCGACCAGCCAAGCAGCACCCAACAGCCACCCCTGACCGGCCGGTGGATGAGACAGATCATCCGGTCGAGCCCACCCGCTCAACGCGGCGATACTGGACACATGTAGGGCACCGGCAGTCCGGCTGATCACGCGGTCAGCCTGACTAGGTCAGCCGTTGCCTGCGGCCGCGGCGGGCCAGCCGAGCGCGTCAAAGACCGCGAGCGGATCGAGGTAATCGCGCCAGTGAGCGACCTTGCGGTCGACGATCGATAGCACCGAGATGTAGCGGTTGCTGTAGGCAGCTCCGGTCGCGACGACCCGGCCCTGCGAGGCGTACTCGAGAACGACAACTCCGGTGACCTGGTCGTGATGAACGGCCAGGTCGTAGCAACGATCGAGAACGATCGTGGCGCCATAGGGGCGATACAGCTCGGCCACGGCGTGGCGGCCTTCGACCCGTCGGGGGTAGCCCGGCACGGTAATGACGTAGTCGACGATGACGTCCTCGGCCAGCAGGTCGAAGAAGTGCTCGCCGTCCACCAGTCCGGCTACACCTCGTTCGATGATCCGGAAGAACGGGTCAAGGGCCTGGAAGTCGTCGAGGTTGCTGACCGCTGTCATCGGGGCTCGTCCACGGCCCAGCTCGTGGCCGTGCGGCGAGCGAAGTCGGCGAAACTGGTCGGCGCCACGCCGGTGGCCTTCCCCACGTCATCGTTGGGCCGTGAGCCGTGGCCAGTGCCGATGGTTTCGGTCAGCATCTGGACAGCCGCCCCGTATTCGGCTGGTATCCCGCTGGCGACCGCGCTGGCGACCCAGGCGTCGCGGTCAAGGTCGCACCGTCGCCGGTCGGGACCGCGATGGCGCCCTCGACCGGCTTGAGGAACGTCTCGGTGAAGTTCTGCATGAACCACGCCGGTCGCAGGATGGAGTGAGTAAGACCTGGCGGCCGAGCAGGTCGAGTTCGACACTGCGCATGGCCATCTCCGGCGGCGCCGCGTCGATGCCGTAGGCGCTGAGGTAGGTGATGTGACGGACGCCAGCGGCCTCGGCCTGGTCGAGGAACACCGTCACCTGACCGGCGAAATCGGTGCGCATGACAGGTCCGAGCAGGTAGACCCGGTCGACGCCCTCGAGCGCGGGCGCGTAGGTGCCGGGCTCGTCCCAATCGAGGCGGACGTCGGCGCCAGAGCGGGCCGCCGTGCGTACAGCCAGGCCGCGTGTTGTGAGGTTGTTCGCGACGCCGCCGGTCTTGCCGGTAGCGCCGAGCACCAGGATCAGCGGAGTTGAGTTAGCCACAGCTCCATCCTTCACCTCTCAGATGAGCGAATCAATGCGCTACACGCTCCACCTATCACGAGATACGCTCACGACGTGGACATATTGCAAGACCATCTGGCCAGGGCTCGCGCGTCGGGCGGTGTCTTCGCCCGGTCCGTGGCTCGGCCACCGTGGGGACTGCGGCTGCCCGGCACGATTCAGCTGGCGCTGCACACCGTCATGCAAGGCCGGGCGTGGCTGTGGCTGGAGGATTCGCGCGACGCGGTGGAGCTTGCGCCCGGCGACTTGGCCCTCGTGGTGGGCGGACCGGACCATCACATCGCGCACGAACGCGGCGCGGCCTGCCTATCACCCGAACGCTTCCGCGAGCAGCACGCCGACGACGAACACGCCGCCCACGAGCACGCCGACTACCGCGCAGCGACAGTATTGCTGTGCGGCGCCTACCGATTCTCCGGTGATGTAGGACGCGGCCTGATCCAAACGCTGCCACCGATCCTGCTACTCTCGGCCGCCGCCCACGATCCACTACACGACGTCATCGCGCTGCTCTCACGAGAGCTGAGCGGCCCAGCCCCCGGTCAACAGACCGTCCTGGACCGCCTACTCGATGTCTTGCTGGTGTTGGCGATGCGGGCCTGTTTTGAGCAGAGCCCGACCGCCCCTCGCTGGTATCAAGCCTCCACCGATCCCCGGCTTAGCGCAGCCCTGCACGCGATTCACTCCGACGCGGGCCATCCGTGGACCGTGCCCGAACTCGCCAATCTGAGTGGGCTGTCCCGCCCGGCCTTCGCGCGGAACTTCGAGCGGGCACTCGGCCAGGCGCCGATGCAGTATCTGACGGACTGGCGGATGACCCTGGCCCGCGACTACCTCCGGACGGGCCAGCTGACCCTCGACCAGATCGCTAACCGAACGGGCTACGCATCGCCGAATGCCTTCGCGGCGGCGTTCCGCCGCCACCACGGACAGCCCCCTGGCCGCTGGCGCCAAGGCGAGCCAGCCAGACCCGTTGAGCCCATCCACGGTGAGTGAGACTCCGCGAGCCACCCTGGTAGCCGTCTCATCCACTCAGGTAACAGCGAGAACAGCAACTCGGCGGTGCGTGCGTGGTTGGACCCAAGAGCACCCTCAACAGCGCAGGCACATACTCCCTCCATGCCAGACGCTATGTGGATGTCCCCCGTTGTCTCCACCTCGTCGGACCCGGAGTGCTCGCCCCCGAACTCGACCCGAAAGCTGTGCACCTGCTCGACGGGGAGATCAGTGATGCCCGTAAGGCCCGAAGCGGAACGCCAGGACGACGCGAGCCGGTACAAGCTCCCGATGTTCGCTGAGGTAGTCCAGGATCGTGCGAAGCGTACGCAGCGCGACGCTGATGGGGTCGGCTCCGCGATGACGGTCGCGGTCTGCGTGGTCGCGTCAGTCGGTGCGACCGCCAGCGATACACCGGTCACGCGGCGCCTCCGGGGTCGGACGGGCTCATCACCAACCGTGCACGTCATACGCCAACGGTCCGAAACGTCACGCTGTGCTGGACGGTGGTAGCGGAGGTTATGCCGCGGCTAGCCCGGCCGACGGTGACGTGGTCGAGTTCTGCTTTCAACGGCTAGCTGAATCAGCCGGGTGTCGTCCAGACGGCCGAGATGGGTAGGCAGGTGAGGCCGTCGCCGAAGCTCAGGGATTCGGTGCCGCAGTATAGGACGATGCCAGCGAGGAATCGTGAGCCGAGTCGCCGTTGGAGGAGTTTCAGTCCGCGAAAGTCGTCCGCCCGGACGGTCTCAGCAGCCTTCACCTCGATGCCGACGATGTGGCCGGAGTTGTTCTCCAGCACGGCATCCACTTCGTACTGGTCACGATCGCGATAGTGGTAGAGCCGTGCCGAGGTGCGTGACCAGGTGAGTTGGCGGGCGATCTCGCCGATGACGAAGTTCTCGATCAGTCCGCCGACCGGTCCATCCGCGGTGACTCCGGCGGTCAGCGACGACGCGAGTCCGCAGTCGACGAAGACCACCTTCGATGTAGCGATGGCGCGACCGGTGGCGTTGGCCGACCAGGCCGGTATCCGGCGAACCAGGTAGACGGTTTCCAGGATCTCGACGTAGTTGCGCACCGTGGGTGCGGTGATGCTCAGCTCGCTGGCCAGCCGGTTGATGTTGAGCAAGCCCGAGTTCTGAGCGGCTAGTAAGGCCAGCAGTCTGCGCATGTCGCCGGCTCGTTCGATGTCGGCGACCTGCTTGACGTCCCTGGCGATAATGTCGGAGAGGTAGTTGTCGAAGAAGCTCTGTCGTCGTCGCGGCGTCGGCCGCCTGATGGCTTCGGGATAGCCGCCCCGCGCGGCCCGGCCCAGGTAGTCCTTGCGTCGCAGGTCTTGGGGATCGGCTCGCAGTTCCGCGCCGGTGGCGAACAGTGCATCGACGAGACCATCCGGCGCGCGGTCGATCTCGCCCTGGGACAGCGGCCACAGGTCGATCGTTTGCGATCGGCCGGGGAGGGCGTCCGGCAGGCTGCGCAGGCCCAGTAGGCGGGCGGAGCCGGTGAGGAGGAAGCGGCCGGGTCGTGGGTCGCGGTCGACGGAGTTCTTGATCGTCAGCCAGAGGTCCGGCACCCGCTGCACCTCGTCGATCAGCATCAGGCCGTCATGCTGGACGAAGCGCACCGGGTCCTCGATCGCGGCCGCGCGGGTGACCGGATCGTCCAGGAATCGGGCCACCCCGCCAGGGGCGCTCCGGAGCGCGATCTCGGCGAGAGTGCTCTTGCCTACCTGCCGAGCACCGTTGACGACCACGACACGGGTGTCTTCGAGGGCTTCCCTGATCAGCTCTTCCGCTCGGCGTGGAAGATAGTCGATCGACTTGCGCACAGAGCGCAGCCTAGCACCAGACTTTCGATCTGCCGATCACTCGGCTTCCGATCCGCCGAAGGTGAAGTCTTCGATCTGCCGACGACGACGCTTCGAAGGTCCGCTGTTGAACGACGACGAACGGCCATATCGTCGAGTTCCGATTCAACGTCTGACCTGTGGTAACCCGTCGGGAGCGGTGGTGAATCAGCAGCCAGTGAGCTCGTCCAGCCTCGCGTCGGTGGGGTACGACGCCGACACGTGCGTCCTGGAGATCGCCTTCGTTGACGGCGGCGGGTACGCATCGCGTAGCGTCGGCGACGCAGCTGGCCCGGCCGGCGGGTTCATGATCACCGGAACTGTCGGCCAGGGTTTCCACGAGCGCAATCGCCTCCGACACTATTGGCGATCAAGAAATCGCCTCTTGGACGGCGGCGCCGCACGCGGCAGAGTGAACTGCCGGTGCCAAGCCCCAGACGCAGTCAGGAGCAACCGCCATGAGTAACGCTCGCCGGGTCCTCGTCTGCCTCGCCGCCGCCACCGTTGCGTTGACCATGGCGCAGCCCGCGCTGGCCAACCACACGCCGGAGCCGTCCGCGGTCTCGGTGCCGGGCTCGCACAACAGCGAGATGGGCTGCTCCGGCGACTGGCAGCCGGACTGCGCGCAGGCGCAGCTGGCCCGCGACCCGATGGACGGCGTGTGGAAGGGCGCCTTCACGGTGCCCGCCGGCTCGTACGAGTACAAGGCGGCGCTGAACAACTCCTGGGACGAGAACTACGGCGCGCACGCCGTGCCTGGCGGCGCGAACATCCCGTATACCACGGCCGGCGGCCAGGTCAGCTTCTACTACGACCACGCGACGCACTGGGTGACCAGTGACGCCGAGGGCCCTATCGTCACGGCGCCTGGCAGCTTCCAGAGCGAGCTGGGCTGTCCGGGCGACTGGATGCCGGAGTGCATGCGGTCGTGGCTGCAGGACCCCGACGGGGACGGCGTGTACACGTTCTCGACCACCGCCATCCCGGCTGGCGGGTACGAGACGAAGGTGACCCACGGGCTGTCGTGGGCGGAGAACTACGGCGCGGGTGGCGTGCCTGGCGGGGCGAACATCCCGTTCTTCGTCGCGGCGAGCGGGGACGCCACGACGTTCTCCTACGTGCTCGCGACGCACGTGCTGACCGTCACCGCCGGCGTGGCGCCGCCCAACCTGCGCGAGCAGCGGGCCCAGTGGCTCGAAAGCGGGCTGCTGGCGTGGGACCTGCCCGCCGACGTGAACGGCTGGACGTTCCGGCTGTACCACGCGCCGGAGGGCGGCATGGTGGCCAGCGCCGACGGGGTGAGCGGCGGCGAGTCGGTGCCGCTGGCGCTCGACCCGAGCGGGCTGCCGGCGCAGGTCAGGCAGCGCTACCCGCACCTGGGGTCGTACGAGGCGCTGCGGGTGCCGGCGACCGACGTGCAGGCCGTCCTCACCGGCCAGGTGGCGGTGGCCGCCTTCGACGCCGCCGGGCACCTCGCCGACGCCACCGGCGTGCAGACCCACGGGGTGCTCGACGACGTCTACGCGGCCACCGCGCAGGCCGCCGACCTCGGGCCGACGTGGCACGGCGCGCGGCCGTCGCTCGCGCTGTGGGCGCCGACGGCGAAGAACGTCACCCTGCTCCTGGATCCCGCGGGCGCCGAGCCGCAGCGGCGCGTCGCCATGAGCCGCGGTGCCGACGGGGTATGGCGGGTGACCGGCGACCAGTCGTGGCGCGAGGCGCGCTACGCCTACGAGGTGACGGTGTACGTGCCGGCGCAGGACGCCGTGCTGACGAACGTGGTGACCGACCCGTACTCGCTCGGGCTTACCACGAACGCGCAGCGCTCGATCGTCGTTGACCTCGACGATGGCGCCCTCGAGCCGCGCGGATGGGACGGGCTGGCCAAGCCGGCGCTCGCGCAGCCGGAGGACTCCACCATCTACGAGCTGCACGTGCGCGACTTCTCGATCACCGACGGCACCGTGCCGGCCGCGCACCGCGGCACGTACCTCGCGTTCACCGACGGGAACAGCGACGGCATGCGCCACCTGCGGTCGCTGTCCGCCGCCGGGCTGAACTCCCTGCACCTGCTGCCGACCAACGACATCGCCAGCATCGAGGAGCGCCGCTCGGCCCAGCAGCAACCACCGTGCGACCTGGCCTCGTTCGGCCCGGCGTCCCCGCAGCAGCAGGAGTGCATCGAGCCGGTGCGGGACACCGACGGCTTCAACTGGGGCTACGACCCGCTGCACTACACGACGCCGGACGGCTCTTACTCGACGGACCCGGACGGGACGGCCCGCACCCGCGAGTTCCGCGAGATGGTGGCCGGGATCAACGGCGCCGGCCTGCGCGTGATCATGGACGTGGTCTACAACCACACCCCGGCATCCGGCCAGAGCGACAACTCGATCCTCGACCGGATCGTGCCCGGCTACTACCAGCGGCTGTCGGCCACCGGAAACGTCGAGACGTCCACGTGCTGCGCGAACACCGCCTCAGAGCACCGCATGATGGAAAAGCTCATGGTCGACTCCGTGGTCACCTGGGTGCGCGAGTACAAGGTCGACGGGTTCCGCTTCGACCTCATGGGCCACCACTCCAAGGCCAACCTGCTCGCCATCCGGGCCGCACTGGACTCGTTGACGCTCAAGAAAGACGGCGTCGACGGCCGCAGCATCTACCTCTACGGCGAGGGCTGGAACTTCGGCGAGGTGGCCGACAACGCACGCTTCGTGCAGGCGTCCCAGCTCAACATGGCCGGCACCGGCATAGGCACGTTCTCCGACCGGCTGCGCGACGCCGCCCGCGGCGGCGGTCCGTTCGACTCGAACCCGCGCATCCAGGGCTTCGCGAGCGGCCTGTTCACCGACCCCAACGGTGCTGAGGTCAACGGATTTGGGATCAACGGAACGCCGGACGAGCAGCGGGCACGGCTGCTGCTCTACCACGACCAGATCAAGGTCGGCCTCGCCGGCAACCTGCGCGACTACACGTTCGTCGACCGGTTCGGCGCGACCGTCCGCGGCTCCGACGTCGACTACAACGGCCAGCCGGCCAGCTACGCCGCCGACCCGAGCGAGACCATCACCTACGTCGACGCGCACGACAACGAGACCCTGTTCGACGTGCTGCAGTACAAGCTGCCGCAGCCCACCTCGATGGCCGACCGGGTGCGGATGAACACCGTGGCGCTGGCCACCACCGCGCTGGCCCAGGGCCCGTCGTTCTGGCACGCCGGCAACGACCTGCTGCGCTCCAAGTCGCTGGACCGCAACAGCTTCAACTCCGGCGACTGGTTCAACCGCATCGACTGGTCCTACGACACCTCGACGTGGGGCTCCGGGCTGCCACCGGCCGGCGACAACCAGGCCAAGTGGCCCTACATGCAGCCGCTGCTCGCCGACCCGGCCTTGCTGCCGCACTCAGCGGACATCAGTGCCGCCCACGATCGCGCGCTGGACCTGCTGCGCATCCGCTTCTCCTCACCGCTGTTCCGCCTCGGTTCCTTCGACCTCGTGCAGCAGCGCGTCTCGTTCCCTACCGCCGGCCCCGGACAGGCGCCCGGCGTCATCGTCATGGCGTTGGACGACCGCGCCGGCCCCGACCTCGACCCCCACTACGAGGGCATCGTGATCGTCTTCAACGCCTCCGACGAGTCCACCACCCAGACGGTGCCATCCCTGGCCGGCGCCAGCTACCGGCTGCACCCCGTCCAGACCACCGGCGGCGACCCCGTCGTGCGCACGTCCTCCTACAACGCCCTGACCGGAGCCTTCAGCGTTCCACCGCGGACGGTGGCGATCTTCGTGACTCGATGAACAGCGGAATTACCTGACGACCATCCTGGGGGACTGAGCTAAGCCGACGGATGCACCGGCCGCCACGGTGGTGACGGCGATTTCCCAAATTGAGGGAACGCCCGACTACTGAGTGGCATCGAATGTCCGATGGGGTGAAGTCGCACGCCACCACCGGTGGTCGGCTCGCGTACACCGTCTACTCCGGCGTACGGTTCGCCGTCACGGTTGCGGGAGCACGATGAACTGGGAGGCCGTGTTGCGGAGCCGGTCTGGCGCTTTTACGAGGCGCCCGGCGGGGGGAGTCAAGTCGAGAAGGACATCCAGGCGGCGTTCGGGTCCGACGTCAAAGGCCGGGCGCGGCTCGCGGCACTGATGATGAGGATCGCACGCGGGCAGACGCTGCGGCGCGACGTCACGGATCTCAAGCGCGGCCTCTATGAGGGACGGTTGACACACGAAGGCCGTGAGTTCCGGTTGTTCTTCACCAAGCGTGACGGCGGCCTGCTTCTTCTGGCCTTGCACTTCACCAGGAAGAAGTCCCAGACGATCCCGAAGGAGATCAAGCTAGCCAGGAAGCGTCTCGCGGATGCCCCTGACGGTGTGTAAAGTGCGCTATACACTGGCGATATCGGTCTACGCCGATGCGACTGTCACGGAGCGTGCAGGAGGAGCGATGTCGGACGAGCTGTTCGAGCTGCTGGGACTTGATCTCGACGACTCGGAGGTGGCCGACGCCCTGGAGGACGACGCCAATCTGGCCAACCTCATGCGTAGCCTGCACCGTCTGCGCGAAGCTCGTCGGCTGACCCAGGCGGACATCGCTGAACGTATGGGCACCACGCAGTCCGCGGTCTCGGATCTCGAGCGCACGGCGGTGGACCCCCGGATCAGCACGTTGCAACGCTATGCCAGGGCGGTGGGGGCGTCCCTGAGGTGCGTCGCCGTTCCGGCCGGCGTTGATTGGGGCCGTGCGGCACGCTTTACAGCTAAGACACGGGCGAGGTCGGGCGGCTCGTCCGAAGTGCATCGGCGTCTTAATCTGCGCATGGTCGTGGAAACGGCGGACGGGGGCATCGGTGCCTGAACATCCACAACCGGACCTCGCCCAGATGATGACCGAAATGGAGCTCGACGAGATCAGGTGTTACGGCATTTCGGCACGTTCCAGAGACGGTTTCGTATTGCCGGACGTGCCACCTGGCGAGGAGGAACCACCGGTTCAGATGAGCGTCCGAGTTCGCATCGACCGAAGCGCCCTCGGGGTCCGGGTCCGAACCGATCTCCTGGCCGCCGATGCCGAAGTGCAGGTAGACTTCGGTGCGCGCTACTCCGCACCGAAGATCTTGGAGTACCCGCCAGCACTGATTGCCGACTTCGTCGCAGAAGTGGCCGTTGACATGATCTTTCCATTTATCCGTGAGGCAGTTGCCGACGTCACTCGGCGGGTCGGAGCCGAACCGCAACTACTTGGCCTGCAACAGCAACCCAACGGCGAATGGGTAGGCGCCATGGCCGAGGAGGTTGCCAAGTTACAGAAGGTGGCCGCACGGGAGGCCGAGCCACAGCCACTGACGACCTAGCGTTGACGGTCAGCCGTCCAGCGATCTGGTGAGGACGAGCTCGTCGCGCAAGGGGATGCCGTATGCGCCGGTGGGTGGGATCTCGGGCTTGAGGGTGGCACGGCTGGCGTCCACGGCGCCGGGGTGCAGGGCGGCGAGGCGGACAGTGTCGGCGGCCTCGCGGTGGCGGATCAGCACGCAGGTAGTCTGCTGGCCGGATCGGACGAGGACGGACAGAGGCAGCCAGGTGGGCACACGGATGCGGGCGGCCCGCGGTGTGCTGGTTCTGTGGCTGGTGGCCGCCGCGGCGGTCGGCTGCGGGACCCAGGAGCTGGGGTTGCCGCGGGCCGCGCCGGCGGCCGGCGAGGCTGTGGCCGGGCGCAAGGCGGACAGCACGACCGCGGCGCCGGCAACGACGAGCACCACGACGGCGGCACCGGTGCCGTCCGCGGCGACGACTGCGGCCGCAGCGCAGTGCCCGCTGCCGGACTCCGGCTTCGACTGCGACTTCCAGCGCCGGTTCGCCGCGGCGCAGGCCTACCTGCGGCAGCGTCCTGGCACGGTGGGCATCGTGGTGCGCGACCGGCGGACCGGTGCGGTGTGGCGCAACGAGTACGCCACCAGGCTGGTGTGGACGGCGTCGACGGTGAAGCTGGCGATGACCGTCGACCTGCTGCTGCGCGACCGGGCCGGCACGATCGCGCTCACCGCGGGCGACCGCGCGTTGATCCAGGCCATGCTGCACAGCTCGGACGACAATGCGGCGGACACGCTGTGGAGCCGCTTCGGCCGCGACGACTACGCCACCCGCTTCCCGCGGTACGGGCTGACGTCCATCACGTTCGTCCAGGGCTTCCAGCGCTACTGGGGGTTCATGAAGTGCACCCCGGACGACCTGGACCGTCTGATCAACTACGTGCTCGGCGAGCTGCCGGCCGAGCTGGGTGACTACGTGGTCGGCCAGCTGAGGACCGTCGCGAGCAACCAGCAGTGGGGCGTGTGGGGGGCCGGCGCGGCGGCCAGCCCGGGCAACAAGAACGGCTGGTCGCTGGAGAACACCGGTTGGGTGATGAACTCCGTCGGGTTCGTCGGGCCAGGCGAGCGGTACACCCTTGCCGTGATGAACGACCTGCACGGCAAGGGCGGCTACGACCAGGGCAGGGCCACCGACACCGAGGTGGCAAGGCTGATCTTCGCCGGCCGGTTCTGATGCTGCGCAGGCTGCTACAGCCCGGGGGTTCGGGGGTGTCCCCCGGCCGGCACAACGATCGGTTGGCGGCGGCGGTGCTGGCGGCGTCGCTGGTGGCGCACTTCGCGCTTCAACTCGTACCCAAGACCACCACGATGATCGACCTGCGGGTGTACCGGCACGCGCCGCCCGGCCTGTTCAACGGCACGCTGTACGACTTCCGGCTCGGCGAGTTCTCCGAGCAGTTCCCGCTGCCGTTCACCTACCCGCCGTTCGCCGCGCTGGTGTTCCTGCCGCTGTCCTGGCTGCCGTGGTGGCTGGTGCGCCTCGGCTGGCAGCTGCTGTCGATCGGCTGCCTGTACTGGATCGCGCGGTGCTCGGTCCGCCTGGTGCTGCCGGCTGGCACGGCGGCTGGCACGGCGGCCGGCACGGTGGCGGTGGCGCGCCGCTACGCCATGCTGTGGACCGCCGCCGCCATGTGGTTCGAGCCGGTGCGGACCACGTTCAACTATGGCCAGATCAACATGGTGCTGGTCGCCGTGCTGCTGTCCGCGCTGCTCGCCACGCGCGACGTGACGGCCGGGCTCGGCGTCGGCCTCGCCGCCGGCGTGAAGCTGGTGCCGGCGATCTCGGGGCTGTACTTCCTGGCGCGGCGCAGGTACGCGGCGGCGGCATGGTCGGCAGCGTGGTTCGCCGCCACCGTCGGGCTGATGTTCGCCATCGCCCCCAAGGCGTCCGGGCAGTACTGGCTGCACCTGCTCGGCGACGCGAGCCGGATCGGGCCGGTCGGGTCGGCCATCAACCAGTCACTGCGCGGTGCGCTGGCCCGCTCGGCCGGCTTCGACGTGGCGTTGGGGCCGCAGTGGGTGGTGGCGGTCGCCGTGGCCACCGTCCTCGGCGGGTTAGCGCTGCGCGCCGCCGTGCGCGCCGGCGAGACGATGGCCGCGATCGTGGTTGTGCAGTTCTACGGGCTGCTCGTCTCACCGGTCTCGTGGAGCCACCACTGGGTGTGGGTGCTGCCGGCGCTGGTCTGGCTCGTGCACGGCGCGGTCGCGCACCGCGCGCTGGTGCGGGCGGCCGCTTTTCTGTGGGTGCTGCTCGTCGGCAGCTACCTCGTGCCGCTGCTGGTGAACGCGCAGCCCACGATCTGGACCATTCCGCGGCCGTGGTACCTGTCCGCGCCGGGCTGGGCGTACCCGGTCGCCGCGATGCTGACCCTCGTCGCCATCGCGGTGACCCTGCACCGGCGCGCGCCACTGGCACCGCCGGCGGCCCCGGCGGCCGAGGTCCGGCTCAGCTCGCCAGCACCTGGTTGATCTCACGGGCCAGCTCGACGTCCTTGCCGGTGATGCCGCCCTCGGAGTGCGTCGAGCAGCGGAAGGTCACCGTCCGCCAGCGGATGTCGATGTCCGGGTGGTGGTCGCGTGCCTCGGCGATCTCGGCGACCCGCCGTACCGCCTCGATCGCCGCCGGGAAGCTCTTCAGCTCGGCGGCGCGCACGATCGAGTCGCCATCGCGCGACCATCCGTCCAGCTCGCCGAGCGCGTCGGATACCTGCTCGTCGGTCAGCAGCTTGCTCATGCCGCAATTCTGCTCACGGCACGCCGGCCGTTGTCCACGACTGCGGGGCGCGGCTGCCTGATTAGGCGTCGCGGGTCACCATGCGGGCCACCGTGAGGGACAGGCCGATGAGGAGGTAGCAGGCGGCGCGGTAGGAGCTGGACAGCAGCCCGTCCCACGGCACCGGATCGCGCAGCACGTCGGTGATCGCGATCCAGCCGGTCGGCAGCAGCACAGGGTGCAGCCAGTCCAGCGCGGGGATCACGCTCAGCACGCCGATCATGATGAGGCCGCCGACGGTCACCGCGAGCACCACCAGCGGATGCTCGGTGACCGAGGACACGGCCAGCGCGACGGCGCCGATCGCGGAGAGCTGCACGACCGTCCAGACCGCGGCCAGAGCCACCCGCCACAGCGCCGGCAGCACCGGCAGCGACGTGCCGGACAGCGTCAGCACGCCGTGCCCGCCGTTGCCGACGATCAGCAGGCCGGTGCTCACCCCGACGGCGACGATCAGCGTCACCGCGGCGACGGCCACCGCGAGCACGCCCAACGACTTCACCGCGACCAGCCGCACCCGGCCGAGCGGCGCCAGCAGCAGCCCGCGCAGCGTGCCGTGCGCGGACTCGCCAGCGAGCGCGTCCGCGGCCGACATCGAGACCACCAGCGGGAGCAGCAGGAACAGCGCGCTGGACAGCGCGGCGATCGGCAGCACCAGGCCGTTGCCGGCTACCTGCGCGATGAGCGACTGGCCGTCCTCGCCGCGCGGCCCGCCGGACAGCACCACGCCGACGCCGATGGCCACCGGCAGCCCGGACAGCAGGGCCAGCGCGATGATCGTCCGCGGCCGGCGGAACACCCAGCGCAGCTCGCTGCGGACCAGCCGGGGCAGTGGCGCGTTCATGCCGCGCCCTCCTCGGTGAGCGCGGCGAAGAGCTCCTCGAGGCCGGTGCGCCGCCGGCGGGCCTCGAACACCGAGACGCCGGCCCGCACCAGCGTCGCGATCACCGCCGGCGCGGTCGTCACCAGCAGCTCGGCCTCGACGCCACCGCGGCACGGCCGCGCCGGCACGCCGGCCGCGCGCAGCGTGGCCAGCGCGAGGTCGGCGTCCGAGGTGATCACTTCGAGCACCGGCTGGTCGCCCTCGAGCATGCTGGCGAGGGCGCCCTGCGCGACCACGGCGCCGGCCTGCAGCACGGCGACGTGCGTGCAGGTGGCCTCCACCTCGGAGAGCAGGTGCGAGGACACCAGCACGGTGCTGCCGGCGTCGCGCAGCTCTGCGATGATCCGGCGCACATCACGGGTGCCGGCCGGGTCGAGGCCGTTGGTCGGCTCGTCCAGCACCACAAGGTCGCGCGGCACGAGCAGCGCGGCGGCCAGGCCGAGCCGCTGCTTCATGCCGAGCGAGTAACCGCGGTAGGCGCGCCGCGCCGCGTCGGTCAGCCCGACCCGCGCCAGCGCGTCGTCGACGATGGACGACATCCGCGAGGTCGGCACCAGCGGCTCGAACGCGGCGCAGCGCAGCAGGTTCTCCCGCCCCGACAGGAACGGGTGGAAGCCGGGGCCCTCGACCAGCGCGCCGACCCGTGGCAGCACGTCCCCGGCGTCCTGCGGTATCCGGGAGCCGAGCAGCTCGACCTCGCCGGCGGTCGGGCGGCACAGCCCGAGCAACATCCTGATCATCGTGGTCTTGCCTGAGCCGTTCGGGCCGAGCACGCCGAGGACAGCGCCGGCCGGCACGTCGAGGTCGATGCCGTCCACCGCCACGGTGCGCCGCCGGCGGCCGAACACCTTGCGTAGCCCGCGGGCCCTCACCGCGGTGCCGGCGGCGAGGGCGGTGCCTGCGGTGCCGGCCGTAACGGCCGTGCCTGCGGTACCCACGGTGCCGGCCGTGCCTGCGGTGCCGGCCGTAACGGCCGGGGTGGCCGGCACCGCGGCGCCAGCCACCCCCGGTTCACTTGCCGTCGAGGTCACCGGGACAGTGCCTCGACCAGCACCTGCTGCGGCACCGCGCCGGCGGCCACCCTGCCGTCGTCGGTGATGATCACGGAGAGCACCGCGGTGCTGATCAGCCGCCCGGAGCCCCACGCGCCGCTGACCGGGGTGCCGAACCGCTCGAGCAGCGCCTTCGGGTCCATGCCAGGCTGGTTGGCGCCGCCGGAACCGTTCGGGCCGTCGGTACCGCGCTGGCTGTTGCCGGACAACACGCCGTCCGGCAGCTTGGCCACGATCACCGTGTCCCAGCCGTCGCCGACGGTCGTCGGCTCGACGCCACCGAGCGGGCCGGTGCGGTCCGGCTTGTCGCCGGTGACGTCGGGCTCGGTCACCGTGGCGCCGGCCGGTGGGCTGAACCGGAACAGCGACGGGTCCTGGGCCCCGACCGAGAGCTGGTCGAAGCCGATCGCGAACACCGGGTCGTTCGTGCCGTTGGCCAGCACCTCCAGCCGCAGCGGGATGCGGGTCTGCGAGTCGACAGCCACCCGCACCTCGCGCAGCAGGGTCCGCTCGGTCGGGGCCGGAGCGAGCACCAGCTGGTACGCCGGCCGGTCGGCCACCGTCGCGGTGCCGTCCACCGAGACCGTGCTCGTCGGCCGGATCACGGCGAGCAGCTCATTGGCCACCGTCGCCGGGTCGAACGCCTCGCCGTCAGCGTCGGGCTCCTTGCCGGTCGGGTGCAGGATCCTGGTGACGGTGCGGCCAGCGGAGTCCCACCGCCACAGCGTCGTGCCGTCGTCGACGATGGTCTGCTCGCCCATGTCGGTCGGCAGCGAGACCCGGCTGCGGCCGTCGCCGTCGAACCACACCCTGACCTGCGAGCTGCCGTTGAGCACCTGGTGCGGCAGCCCAGGCACGGCCGGCAGCCCGAGCGCGTTGTCGACGTGGATCGTGCCGGCCAGCGCCGGTGGCCGCGCGGACAGCGCCGACGCCACCAGCTCCTCGGCCGACACGGCTGGCAGCGACGGTTGCTCGCCGGCTCCGGCCGGCAGGGCGAGGGCGGCCAGTCCGGCAGCGCCCAGCGTCGCCGCGGTGAGCGCGGAGACCAGGACCACCTTGTTTCGCTTCATGCCTGTCACCATGCGGCACCTGCACTGAGAACGCGCTGAGAGCATCGATTACCAAGCTGAGAGTTATGACCGACACTAATCCACCGTGACGGCCGTGCGAAAAGCCAGAGTTCTCGTCGTCGACGACGAGTCCGGCATCCGGCGCGCCCTGCAACGCGGG
>Ga0184609_10000166_pt1 | contig 17851 bp, 16 predicted proteins | sample PLM1_60_coex_FD_133165 | JGI IMG/M metagenome (GOLD analysis project Ga0184609, IMG submission 133165) | Groundwater sediment microbial communities from an aquifer in East River, Colorado, USA - PLM1_60_coex | ecosystem: Environmental > Terrestrial > Soil > Riparian zone | place: USA: East... | reverse complement strand
GCGTCGTCCTTGCTGCGGGCCGTTCCCGGCATCTTGATCTGGGACAGCGTCAGAACGTCACTCATGCGCAGCGAGCTCCTTTGCCGGTCGAAAACAGCTCAGACAACTTGGCAGGTTGGGGGAAGGGAACACCGCGCCCTTCCCCCACCCCATTCCCGTGGCTCAGCTCGGCGCGGCGCCCTGGGGAGCGTTGGTGGTCTTCACCTCTTCCACGATGGCGTCGTACTTGGGGCTGTTCATGAAGTTCTGGACCGAGACATGCTGAGCGCTCGGTGTCTTGTCAATCGCCCGGAGCGTCAGGTCCTGGTGGGTCACGACCAGGTCGTAGGTGTCGTCCAGGTTGGCGATGGCCACGTTGACCACCGAGACGTCGGTGAAACCGGCCTTCTTCAGCTTGTTGCGGAGCACGGAGGCGCCCATGGCGCTCGATCCCATGCCGGCGTCGCAGGCGAAGACGATCTTGCGGATCGGCTCGGTCCGGGAGTGGGCCTCGTCCTCCTCGACCCTGGTCAGCATGCTGGAGATCGAGCTCTCCTTGCCCTTCAGGCTCTCCATCTGCGCGGTCGCGGCGGCCAGGTCGCCCTCCTCATCTCTCCTGCGGCTGGCCCGCAGGATCACCGAGCCGAGGAGGAACGACGTCGTGGCGGCGAGGAGGACCGAGAGGGTGACGCCGACGAGACTGTTGCCAGGTGTCTGCGCGTACACGGCGATGATGGAGCCGGGAGCCGCCGGCGCCCGAAGGCCGGCGCCGAAGATCACCAGGGTGAGGATGCCCACCGCGCCGGCGGGGATCATCGCCAGAATGGTGATGGGCTTCAGCAGCACGAACGGGAAGTAGATCTCGTGGATGCCGCCGAAGAAGTGGATGAGGATAGCGCCGGGCGCCGTGTTCCTGGCGACGCCGGTGCCGAAGACGGAGTAGGCCAGCAGCAGCCCGAGACCCGGCCCTGGGTTGGCCTCCAGCAGGAACAGGATCGACTTGCCGTTCTCGGCGGCCTGCTGGATGCCGAGCGGGGTCAGGACGCCGTGGTTGATGGCGTTGTTCAGGAACAGCACCTTGGCGGGCTCGATGATGAGGCTGGCCAGCGGCAGCAGGCTGTTGTCGACCAGCCAGTCCACGCCGTTGCCCAATGCCGTGGCGATGCCCTCGATGGGCGGCCCGAACAGGAAATACCCGATGACGGCCAGCGCCCCCGCCAGGATGCCGGCCGAGAAGTTGTTGACCAGCATCTCGAAACCGGGCTTGATCTTGCCCTCCCACAGCTTGTCGACATGCTTCATGACCCAGGCACCAAGCGGCCCCATGATCATCGCGCCGAGGAACGTCGGGATTGGGACACTGATGATCACGCCCATGGTGGCCACCGCCCCGACCACGGCGCCCCGGACCCCGTAGACCATCCGGCCGCCCTGGATGGCGATCAGCAACGGCAACATGAACCGGATCATCGGACCGACAAGGCCCAGGTTGGGAGCTCCGTCGGCGTCGGTACCGAAGCCGCCGATCCCTTCGACCGGGAACGGCCCATCCTCGATGAACAACGCGGTGATGAAGCCCCAAGCGATGAACGCGGCGATGTTCGGCATGATCATGCCAGACAGGAAGGTGCCGAACTTCTGCACGGCGACCCGTGCGCCACCCGTCCTACTGGCTCCTACCTCGGCATTCGCGGTCATTCTGTGCCTCCGGGGTCGAGGGCCGAGCGGGGCGCACGCCTGCCGACGTGCTCCACACCGCGCTCGGTCGTGACAAGTCGCATGCCGCGCTTATCGTACGGTGTGCATGCACTTTCGGTCCAGAGCCGGTCAGACGCGCTCTGCGAGGCCGAGGGCGGTCTGGTTCGGCGAGAAACGGCGTGGCATGCTCGCCAACAGTTGCCCGCCGCCGAGTCGGTCCATCCGAGGAGCTGCCTCGGCCACCGAGGTCGACAAGGTGCTGGAGCTGCTCCAGCCGATCGCGGAGGAGCCGGACGAATGAGAGTGGTGCGCTTCTACGCGCCGCAGGACGTGCGGGTCGAGGACGCCCCCGAACCCATGGCCGGACCCGGCGACCTGCTGATCCGGGTCCGCAACTGCTCGATCTGCGGGACCGACGCCAAGATCTGGCGCTCCGGGCACCCCAACCTGAGCCCGCCCCGGGTCCTCGGCCACGAGGTCGCCGGCGAGGTGGTGGCGCTCGGCGAGGGCGTCAGCGGCTGGTCGGAGGGCGACCGGGTACAGGTGATCGCGGCCATCCCCGACGGGAGCTGCTACGAGTGCCGGCGCGGCTGGATGACGGTCTGCTTCAACCTGGAGCTGATCGGCTACCAGTACGACGGCGGCTTCGCCGAGCTCATGCGTGTGCCGGCCAAGGTGCTGGCCGTCGACGGCGTCAACCGGGTCCCCGAGGGCCTGTCGTTCGCCGAGGCGTCGGTGGCCGAGCCGCTGGCCTGCGTCATCAACGGCCAGGAGCACGCCAACGTCGGGGAAGGGGACACGGTCGCGGTGGTCGGCGCCGGGCCGATCGGCTGCATGCACGTCCGGCTGGCCAGGGCCCGCGGCGCCGCCCGGGTGTTCCTCATCGAGCTGAGCCAGCAGCGGCTGGAGATGGCCGCCGCCCTGGTCGCGCCCGACGAGGCCATCCGGGCCGACGCGACCGACACCGTTGACACGGTCCGCAGGCTGACCGACGGGCGCGGAGCCGACGTCATCATCGTCGCCGCCGCCTCCGGCAAGGCCCAGGAGGACGGCCTGCAGATGGCCGCCCGCGGTGGCCGGGTCAGCTTCTTCGGCGGCCTGCCCAAGGACAAGCCGACCATCACCTGCGACTCCAACATCGTCCACTACCGCGAGGTGAGCATCGTCGGCGCCAACAGCTCCAGCCCCGACCACAACAAGCAGGCGCTGGAGCTGATCGCCTCGAAGGCCGTGCCCGTGGCCGACCTGATCACCCACCGCCTGCCGCTGGAGCAGGCGATCGAGGGCATCCACAGGGTCACCCGCGGCGAGGCCATCAAGGTCACCATCGAGGCCTGACCGACCGGCGATTCCGCCGGTCGCAATCTGCCGGCCGTCGCCGGAGGCCGACGCCGCGCAGCTCAGGCCAGCGGCGTCACGTAGGCGGCGGCCAGGCCGCCGTCGACCAGGAACGTCGTGGCGGTGATGTAGCTGGCGTCGTCGGAGGCGAGGAAGCAGGCGGCGGCGGCGATCTCGGCCGCCTCGGCGAAGCGGCCCATGGGCAGGTGCACCAGGCGGCGGGCGGCCTTCTCCGGGTCCTTGGCGAACAGCTCCTGGAGCAGCGGGGTGTTGACCGGGCCCGGGCAGAGGGCGTTGACCCGCACGTTGCGGCGGGCGAACTCGACGCCCAGCTCGCGGGAGAGGGCGAGCACGCCGCCCTTGGACGCGGTGTAGGAGATCTGCGAGGTCGCAGCGCCCATCACGGCCACGAACGACGCCGTGTTGACCACCGAGCCACCGCCCCTGGCCAGCAGGTGGGGGATGCCGTGCTTGCAGCAGAGGAACACCGCCTTGAGGTTCACGTCCTGGACCCGCTGCCAGGCCTCCAGGCCGGTGTCCAGCACCGAGACGTCGTCGGGCGGGGAGATGCCGGCGTTGTTGAACAGCACGTCGACGCCGCCATACCGGTCGGCGACGCGCGCGTACATGGCGGCGACCTCGTCCTCGTCGGTCACGTCCGCGTGCAGGTACAGCCCGTCGACCTCGGCCGCGACCTGCTCGCCGGCCTGGTCCGACAGGTCGACCACGCAGACCCGTGCCCCCTCGGCCGCGAACCGCCGGGCGCTCTCCCGCCCGATCCCACTCGCCGCCCCGGTGATGACCGCGACCTTGCCCTCAAGACGCCGATTCACTGGGCCACCCCCGAGGTTCCCCAAACCCCTCCGGCGCTCATGGCCCGGTCGCGATGAACACGTTCTTCAGCTCCGTGTAATGGTCGAGGGCGTGGGGACCCAGCTCGCGGCCGACGCCCGACTGCTTGTAGCCGAAGGGGGTGGCCACCCTCGTCCTCGTCGGCGAAGCCCAGCACCACCGCGACCGGCCCGAAGATCTCCTCGGTGGCCGCCCGGTCGCCCGGGTCGACGCCGGTGAGCACGGTCGGCGGGTACCAGTAGCCGGGGCCGTCGGGGGCCGACCCACGGATCGCCACCGGCGTGCCCTCGGGCACGAAGCGCGCAACCGTCTCCCGCTGCCCGGCCGAGATCAGCGGCCCCATCTGGGTCCGCTCGTCGGCCGGGCAGCCGACCCGCAGCCCGGTCACCTCCGGCTCCAGCAGGGAGAGGAACTCCTCCATGGCCGAGCGCTCGACCAGGATGCGCGAGCGGGCGCAGCAGTCCTGGCCGGCGTTGCCGAACACCGCAAGGGGAGCGGCGGCCGCGGCCGCGGCCCGTTCGACCGCGGCGTCGGCGTCGGCGGCGGCGGCGGTGGCGCCGGCCAGCCGCTCGATCACCGCCTCGGTGGCCGGGTCGCGGACCTCGAACAACGGTCCAGCCGGTGGGCGGTCCGGTTCCTCACCGGCGGACGGGGCCCGGGGCTCGCCGGCGGGTCGGGTCACAGGCGTTCGAAGCCCCGGTACCGCTCCCAGTCGGTCACGGCTGCCTCGAAGGCGTCCAGCTCGACCCGGGCCATGTTGGTGTAGTGGTCGACCACGTCGGCCCCGAAGGCCTGGCGGGCCACCTCGCTGTCGGCGAACAGGTCGCGGGCCTCCCGCAGGGTCTTGGGCACGGTCGGCTTGTCGGACTGGTAGGCGTTGCCGGTGAGCTCGTCCTCCAGGGGCAGGCCCTTGTCGACCCCGTGCAGGCCGGCGGCGATGATCGCGGCCAGGGCCAGGTAGGGGTTGACGTCGCCGCCGGGCACGCTGTTCTCCAGCCGCAGCGAATGGCCGTGCCCGACCACCCGCAGAGCGCAGGTCCGGTTGTCGTGGCCCCAGGCGACCGCGGTCGGGGCGAAGCTGCCTTCCGCGTACCGCTTGTAGGAGTTGACGTTGGGGGCCAGGAACAGGGTCAGCTCGCGCAGGCAGGCCAGCTGCCCGGCCAGGAACTGCTCCATCAGCTCCGAGTAGCCGTGATGACGCGCAGCCTGACTCACCGGGGCACCACTCCGGGGTTCCCCGGACCCCTCCGCCGCCATGATCGCCTCGCCGCCGTCGGCGTTGCGCAGGCTGAAGTGGATGTGGCAGGAGTTGCCCTCGCGCTCGTTGTACTTGGACATGAACGTCAGGCTGCAGCCGTCCTGGGCGGCGATCTCCTTGGCCCCGTTCTTGTAGATGGCGTGGCCGTCGGCGGTGGTGAGGGCGTCGGCGTAGCGGAAGGCGATCTCGTGCTGGCCGTAGTTGCACTCGCCCTTGGCCGACTCGACCCGCAGCCCGGCCCCGGCCATCGAGTTGCGGATGCGCCGCAGCAGCGGCTCGATCCGGGCCGTGCCCAGCAGCGAGTAGTCGACATTGTAGTCGTTGGCCGGCTGCAGATCGCGGTAGCTCTTGGCCCAGGCCTCCTCGTAGCTGTCGCGGAAGACGATGAACTCCAGCTCGGTGCCGGCAAGGGCCAGCCAGCCCCGCTCGGCCAGCCGCTCGAGCTGGCGCCTGAGCACCCCCCTGGGGGAGGCGAGCACCGGGCTGCCGTCCTCCCATTCCAGGTCGCACATGACCAGGGCGGTGCCCTCCTGCCACGGCACCCGGCGTAGGGTGCCCAGGTCCGGCTTGAAGACGAAGTCCCCGTAGCCCCGGTCCCAGGAGCTCATCGCATACCCGGACACCGTGTTCATGTCCACATCCACGGCCAGCAGGTAGTTGCAGCCCTCGGCGTTGTGCTCGAGCACGTCGTCCAGGAAGTGGCTGGCGGCCAGCCGCTTGCCCTGCAGGCGGCCCTGCATGTCGGCCATGGCGATCAGGACGGTGTCGATGCGGCCGGAGTCGACCTCGGCCCGCAGCTCCTCGACGGTCAGCATCCCGGGCCGCCCGGGCCGGTCCGAGTCGGCGCCGCTCATGCGCGATCCGCCGCAGGCGCGTCGGCCATTGCCGGTTCCTGCACCCTCTGCGCCATCGCGCACCCCTTCCATGCGCGTCGCCCGCGCGCTCGCCACCGATCGAGCCCGGTCAATCTCGCGGCGGCCGGTCCGCCCCCGGCCGAGGGGCCGCTCGCACGGATCTTGTTGTCAGGCAACCCGAGCTGTCAACGGTGTCGACCAGCGCCTGTGCGGCTTGCTCCCGTTTGCGGCATGCCCGAGCCAGCCGATCGCATCCGGCCACGACGTCGTCCCGGCCGGCGAACGGCGGTGGCGCCGCGGCGAGGCCCTACCCGCCGTCCGGTGGCGGCTTGCCGCGCCGTCTCAGCTTGGAGCCGAGCCAGGCGATGGGGTCGTAGCGGGTGTCGGCCACCCGCTCCTTGAGGGGGATGATGGCGTTGTCGGTGATGTTGATGTGCTCCGGGCAGACCTCGGTGCAGCACTTGGTGATGTTGCACAGGCCGAGGCCCATCTGGCCGCGGACCAGCTCGCGCCGGTCGCCGGTGTCCAGCGGGTGCATCTCCAGCTCGGCGTAGCGGATGAACATGCGCGGGCCGGCGAAGTTGCGCTTGTTCTCCTCGTGGTCACGGATGACGTGGCAGACGTCCTGGCACAGGAAGCACTCGATGCACTTGTGGAACTCCTGCACCCGGTCGATGTCCTGCTGCTGCATCCGGTAGGTGCCGTCGGCCTCGCGGGGTCGCGGGGCGAACGCCGGCACCCGCTTGGCCATCTCGAAGTTGAACGACACGTCGGTGACCAGGTCGCGGACGACCGGAAAGGTCCGCAGGGGGGTGACCGTGATCGGCTCGCCCCGCTCGAACACGTTCAGGCGGGTCATGCAGAGCAGGCGCGGGCGGCCGTTGACCTCGGCGCTGCAGGAGCCGCACTTGCCGGCCTTGCAGTTCCAGCGGACGGCCAGATCGCCGGCCTGGGTCGCCTGGACCCGGTGGATGGCATCCAGCACGACCTCGCCGTCCTCGCAGGCCACGGTGTAGTCGCGCAGCTCACCGCCGCCGCTGTCGCCGCGCCACAGGCGCAGGGTGACGTCGTAGCTGGTCATGATCGGGGCTTCCCCTCGAAGAGCTGCTTCAGGTCGTCGGGCAGGTCGTCCAGCGGCTCCCTGGCCACGGCCGGCTCGCCGTCGCGGAGCCGGACCACCACCTTGACCTTGCCCAGCTCCGGGTCGGGCTTGGGGTAGTCGTCGCGGGTGTGGCCGCCGCGGCTCTCACGGCGTTCCAGCGCGGCCAGGGCGACACACTCGGACACGGTGAGCAGTGAGCGCAGGTCGATGGCCAGGTGCCAGCCCGGGTTGTACTGCCGGTGCCCCTCGACCCCGACCCTGCCCGCTCGTTCCCTGAGCGCCGCGATCCGCTCGAGGGCGCTCTTCAGCTCGTCCTCGGTGCGGATGATCCCGACCAGCTCCTGCATGCAGTCCTGCAGCTCCTGCTGGACGGTGTAAGGGTTCTCGCCCACATCGCGCTCGAACGGGGCCAGGGCCTCCCGCTCGGTCGCCTCCACCAGGCCCGGGTCGACCGCCGGCGGCGTCGGCACCCTGGCCGCGTGCTCGGCGGCGTAGCGGCCGGCTCGCAGGCCGAACACCAGCAGGTCGGACAGGGAGTTGCCGCCGAGCCGGTTGGCGCCGTGCATGCCCCCGGCGGCCTCGCCGGCCGCGAACAGCCCGGGCACGGTGGCGGCCTGGGTGTCCGGGTCGACCCGGATCCCACCCATCACGTAGTGGCAGGTCGGACCGACCTCCATCGGCTCCCTGGTGATGTCGACGTCGGCCAGCTCCTTGAACTGGTGATACATGGAGGGCAGCCGGCGCCGGACGTAGTCGGCCGGCCTGCGGGAGGCGATGTCGAGGAAGACCCCGCCGTGCGGGCTGCCCCGGCCCTCCTTGACCTCGGTGTTGATGGCCCGCGCGACCTCGTCGCGGGGGAGCAGGTCGGGGGTGCGCCGGTTGCTCTGGCGGTCGTCGTACCAGCGGTCGGCCTCCTCCTCGGTCTCGGCCGTCTCCGCCCGGAACATCTCGGGGATGTAGTCGAACATGAACCGCCTGCCCTCGGCGTTGCGCAGCGCCCCGCCGTCGCCGCGCACCCCTTCGGTGACCAGGATGCCGCGGACCGATGGCGGCCAGACCATGCCGGTGGGGTGGAACTGGACGAACTCCATGTCGACCAGGTCGGCCCCGGCCCACAGGGCCAGCGCGTGGCCGTCGCCGGTGTACTCCCAGGAGTTGGAGGTGACCTTCCAGGCCTTGCCGATCCCGCCGGTGGCCAGCACCACCGCCTTGGCCCGGAACACGATCAGCCGGCCGGACTCGCGCCAGTAGGCGACCGCCCCGGCGATCTGGCCGCCGTCGGTCAGCAGGCGCATCACCGTGCACTCCATGAACACGTCGATGCCCTTGCTGACCGCCCGGTGCTGCAGGGTCCGGATCATCTCCAGGCCGGTGCGGTCGCCGACGTGGGCCAGGCGGGCGAACCGGTGGCCGCCGAAGTCACGCTGGAGGATGCGCCCGTCGTCGGTGCGGTCGAACAGCGCCCCCCATTCCTCCAGCTCGTACACCCGGTCGGGGGCTTCCTGGGCGTGGAGCTGGGCCATGCGCCAGCTGTTGAGCATCTTGCCGCCGCGCATGGTGTCGCGGAAATGCACGCGCCAGTTGTCGTCGGCATAGACGTTGGCCATGGCGGCGGCGATGCCGCCCTCGGCCATCACCGTGTGCGCCTTGCCGAGCAGCGACTTGCAGACCAGGGCGGTGCGGGCTCCCTGATCGTGGGCCTCGATGGCGGCCCGCAGGCCGGCCCCGCCGGCCCCGATGACGACGACGTCGAACTCGTGGGTCTCGTGCTCGGCCATGATCTAGAACAACCACCTCGGGTCGCTGATGGTGCCGTTGGCGACCAGCCGCACGTACACGTCGGCCAGGGCCACGGTGACCAGGCTGATCCAGGCCAGCGGCATGTGGCGGGCGTTGAGGGCCGACACCTTGCGCCACATCCAGAACCGGACCGGGGCTTTGGAGAAGCTGTTGAGGCGGCCGCCGCACAGGTGCCGGCAGGAGTGGCAGCTCACCGTGTACAACGCCAGGAACACGGCGTTGACCAGCAGGATCAGTGTGCCGAGGCCGATCCCGAGGCCGTCGGGGAAGCTGAAGGCCCGCAGCGCATCCCAGGTCAGGAGCAGCGGGAAGGGCAGAGCGAGGTAGAAGAAGTAGCGGTGGATGTTCTGGAGGATCAGGGGGAAGCGGGTCTCGCCGGTGTAGCGGGGCCGGGCGTCGGGGACCGCGCAGGCCGGCGGCGCCCACCAGAACGACCGGTAGTAGGCCTTGCGGTAGTAGTAGCAGGTCAGCCGGAACCCCAACGGAAAGGGCAGGACCAGCAGGGCGGGGGACAGCGGCCACCAGCTGCCGACGATCGCCCAGGTCGGCTCCTCGCAGCTGGCGGCAAGGCAGGGCGAGTAGAACGGCGACAGGTAGGGGTCGGCGAAGTAGTCCCGGTTGACGAAGGCGACCCAGGTGCCATAGACGACGAACCCGGCGAGCACCGCCACCGTGACCAGCGGCTGCAGCCACCAGGTGTCGTTGCGCAAGGTGCGGGCGCCGATCCTGGCCCGGTCCTCGTTGACCGTCCTGCTCGCCATGCGGTTCCTTCCTGGTCGCGGTTCAGCGCTCGGCAGTGGTCGCCCCGGTGACCTGGGTCACCGGGAGCTTGAAGCCACGGCGGATCTTGGTCGGCAGGTCGGCGGCCAGCCAGCGGGAGCGCCGGCCGGGCAGGGTGGAGAGGATGACCTCGTCGAACTCCCAGCGGTGCAGGACCACCCCGACCGCGTCGACCGGGTCGGCGACCCCGATCTCGCCGCTGACGCTGGCCCCGAGCTCGCGCATGCGGTCCAGCTGGTGGCGCATGCGCTGGCGGGCCAGTCGTCGGCCCAGGTCCTCGCCCGAGTCCTTGGGGTCGGCGTCGTCCAGCTCGTCCTCCAGCAGCTGGCGGGCGGCCGAGCGGTCCAGTCCCTCGGGGCCGGCGCCGGCCGCCTGCCCGCCAGCCTCGCCCGTGCCGCCGGCGGAGCCCGGGTCGAGCTGCCCGGCCGGAGTGGCGGGGACCAGCAGGTGGAAGTGGCTGTCGCCGCCCGCCATCCGCTTGCGGATCGCGGTCAGCAGCTCCTCCCCGCCAAGCGTCTGGTTGGCAACCACCAAATACCGTCGCACCGCACACCACCTTCCCGAGAAGGACACGCACCCCGCAGCATATGACGGCCAGGCGCCCGCTGGGAGCCTGGCCGCGGAGCTGGACCGCCTCTCGCCACCGCGGTTCTATCGAGCCTCCTGGTGGGCGTGGGATCATCGCCCGAGAGAGGAAGGGGGCGGTGGTGGGAGACAAGGGTCGGCGGCACGAGGTCGCGTTCGTGCTCGGCGGCGGCGGCGTGCTCGGCGCCCACGAGGTCGGCATGCTCCGCGCCCTCGCCGAGGCCGGGATCCGGCCCGACCTGGTGCTCGGCACCTCGGTGGGCGCGCTCAACGGCGTGTTCGTGGCCGCCAACCCCGACCCGGCGGCCGCGGTGCCCCTGCTGGCGGCGGTGTGGCGCGACGGCGTCGCCGCCGAGGCGTTCGGCGGCTCGCTGTTCGGGCGGGTCAGGACCCTGGCCCGCTCCGGCACCCACCTGCACTCCAACGAGCCGCTGCGCCGGCTGCTGGAGGACCTGCCGGTCCAGCGGATCGAGGACCTGGCCCTGCCGTTCCAGTGTGTCGCCGCCAGCATCGAGCGGGCCGCCGCCCACTGGTTCACCAGCGGGCCGATCGTCCCAGCGGTGCTGGCCTCGGCGGCCGTTCCCGGCCTGCTGCCACCGGTCCGGGTGGGCGACGAGCATTTCCTGGACGGCGGCCTTGTCCACAGCATCCCGATCGGCCGCGCCCTCGAGCTCGGCGCCCGGACCCTCTACGTGCTCCACGTCGGCCGCATCGAGCGGCCGCTGGAGGTGCCGACCCGCCCCTGGGAGGTGGGGCTGGTGGCGTTCGAGATCGCCAGGCGGCACCGCTTCGCCGAGGACATGTCCGCGGTCCCGCCGGGGGTGACCGTCCACGTCCTGCCCTCCGGCGCCGACGCCCCGGCCGGCGTCGACCTGTCCCAGCTCCGCTACCGCGACACCTCCCGCATCGACGAGTACATCCAGCGTGCCTACGAGGCCTCCGCCGCCTACCTGGCCAGCGTCTCCGAGCGGGCGGGGTAGGGCGTGCTGCCGCCGCGGATCGTCCGCCGGCTCGTCCTGGCGCCGCTGCTGCTGGTGATCACCGTCGCCCTGGTGCTGGGGCTGCCGTTCCTGCTGATCCTGGCCGCGGCGGCCTCGCCGCTGCTGCCCGGCCGCTGGCGGGCGCTGCGGCTGCTCTGGTTCGCGCTGGTCTGGCTGGCCATGGAGTCGGTGGCCCTGTTCGCCTGCCTCGCCCTCTGGGTGGCCAGCGGCTTTGGCGGTCGGCTGCGATCCGAGCCCTACCAGGAGCGCCATTACGCGCTGATGCGCTGGTGGCTCGCGACCGTGTTCGACGTGGCGACCCACGCCTTCCGCCTGCGCATCGAGATCCAGGAGCCGGCGCTGACCCCCGAGGAGGCCAGGGCCCGCCTGACCCGCCCGGTGATCGTGCTCAGCCGCCACGCCGGACCAGGCGACTCGTTCCTGCTCGTCCACCACCTGCTCAGCCGCTACCAGCGAAAGCCGCGCATCGTGATGAAGGCGGCATTGCAGTTCGACCCGGGCCTCGACGTCGTCATCAATCGCCTGCCGAACGCCTTCGTGTCGCCCCGGCGGGGCCCAGACAACCGCGTCATCAGGGAGATCGAGCGGCTGGCGGCGGGGCTTGGTCCGACCGGGGCGCTGGTGATCTTCCCGGAGGGCGGCAACTTCACCCCGCGGCGCCGGCTCCGCGCCATCCGGTTGCTGGAGGAGCGCCAGCTGGCCGAGGAGGCCGCCAAGGCCCGGGCCATGGAGCACCTGCTCCCACCCCGACCCGGCGGTGCCCTGGCCGCGATCGAGGCCGCCCCGAGCGCCGACGTGATCTTCGTCGCCCACACCGGCCTTGAGCACGTCATCACCGTCGGCGACGTCTGGCGCGCCCTGCCCATGGAGCAGGTCCTCAAGGCCCGCTGGTGGCGCGTGCCGGCCGCCGAGATCCCCGACGACCGCGAGGCCCGGGTCGACTGGCTGTACGAATGGTGGGCCCGGATCGACCTGTGGGTCCGCGACAACCGCCCCATCACCCTCCCACGCCAGGACCGCCAGGTCGGCGACGCCGTCCAGCCAACGACGGCCCGGCCGGCGCCCCCTCCCTGATAGCCTCGGCGGCGGCGGAGGACATCACGGGGAGGACGATGGTGGCACCACCGACCCTGCGGCTCGCCCAGGACCCTGACGCCGACGCGCTGCTGGCCAGCAACCCGCTGGCCCTGCTGGTCGGCATGCTGCTGGACCAGCAGTTCCCGTTGGAGTGGGCGTTCAGGGCGCCCTACCGGTTGGCCGGCCGGATGGAGCGGACCTCGCTGGACGCCGGCGAGATCGCCGCCTACGACCCGGAGGCGTTCGTGAAGCTGATGGCCGGGCCGCCGGCCCTGCACCGGTACCCGGCGTCGATGGCCGGGCGGGTCCAGGCGCTCTGCCGACACGTCGCCGAACGGTACGGCGGGGACGCCGCCGCCCTGTGGCACACCGCGGAAAGCGGGCAGGAGCTGCTCCGGCGCCTGCGCGCCCTCCCCGGGTTCGGGGAGCAGAAGGCGCGCATCTTCGTCGCCCTGCTCGGCAAGCAGCTCGGGGTCCGGCCCGCCGGCTGGCGCGAGGCGGCCGGCCCCTACGGCGAGGACGGGGCCCGCCGGTCGGCCGCCGACGTGACCGACGCCGACAGCCTCGCCGAGGTGCGCGCCTTCAAGCAGGCGGCCAAGCGGGCCGCCAAAGGCGTCTGACCATGGACGAGCTGGCGGCCACGGTGCTCGCGGTGGTCAAGCAGATCCCGTCGGGTCGGGTGCTGACCTACGGTGACGTGGCCGCCCTCACCCCCGCGGCGACGGCTCGCGACGTCGGCCAGGTCCTGCTCCGGCACGGCGAACGCGAGGAGATCCCCTGGTGGCGGGTGCTCCGGGCCGACGGGACGCCGCCGCCACACCTGCTCGACCGCCAGCTCACCCTGCTCCGGGCCGAGGGCACGCCGCTCGCCCCCTCCGGCGCCGCCGTCGATCTCCACCAGGCCCGCTGGGCCGCCTCGGGTCACGGCCAGGACGCCCAGCCCTCCCTGTTCGACTGACGACGGTCCAGCCGGCAGGAGATGCGGTCCTGGAGCGGGCCGCCGGAGAGGGTCAGTTGAGCTGGTTGCGGTGGAGCCGTCCCGCCTGCATGACCAGGCGGAGGCGGCGGCCGGGATCGGTGAGCACCTCGAGCCGGTCCAACGGGTTGCCGTCGACCACCAGCAGGTCGGCGAGCGCCCCAGGAGCCACCACCCCGACCCGCCCCTCCAGCCCGAGCAGCCGGGCCGCCACCGTGGTCGCCGACCGGAGCACGTCGCCGGCCGGCTGCACCTGCGCCCGCAGCGTGAGCTCGCTCAGCTGGCGCCGGTGCATCCCCCCCAGCAGATCGGTCCCGTACACGATCGGCAGCCCGGCCTGGTGGGCCAGCTCGAGCGCCCGCAGCCCGGCATCCAGCACGTCGAACACCTTGCGATGCTGGCCGGCGGGCAGTCCGTGCTCCAGCCCCTCCTCGGCCAGCGCCGCATAGGTGGCCAGCGTCGGCACGTAGTATGCCCCCGTCCGCTGGAACAGCTCGATCGACGACGCGTCCATCAGGTTGCCGTGCTCGATGCAGCCGACCCCAGCCTCCAGCCCGCGGTTGACCGCCTCCGCGGTGTAGGCGTGCCCGGTGACGTACCGGTTGGCCGCCCGCGCCTCCTCCACGACCGCCCGCAGCTCCTCCATCGAGTACTGGGTCGAGTCGATCCGGTCGGTCGGCGAGGCCACCCCGCCGGACAGCATCACCTTGACGTGGTGCGCCCCTCGCCGCAGCTGCTCCCTGGCCGCCTTGCGCACCTCGGCAACGCCGTCGGCGATCGTGGTGAGGGTCGGGCAGCACGGATGCTGGTCGAGCACCACCCGTCCAGGCCTGCGAGCATCCCCATGCCCCCCCGTCTGTGACAGTGCCTTGCCCCCGAAGCGCACCCGGGGCCCGGCCAGCAGCCCCTCGGCAACGGCCGCCGCGATCCCGAAGTCCGCTCCGGCCACGTCCCGTACCGTGGTGAACCCCCGGTCGAGCATCCCCCGCAGGATCCCCGCCGCCCTGGCGGTGACATAGGAAGGCGACCATCCCTCCAGCGCCTCCAGGTCGGCCGTCGCCGCCGTCACGTGCACGTGGGCGTCGATCAGCCCCGGCATCACGGTCATCCCGCGCACGTCCAGGACGGCGGCGTCCCCGGCGCTGACCGCCGCGGTCGGCCCCGTCTCCGCGACCCGGTCACCCTCGACGACCACGGTCTGGCCCTCGACCAGCTCGCCGGCCTCGGGGTCGAGGACGGCGGCGTTGATCAGCACGGTCCGCCCGGCGTCCAGCGTTCACCTCTCCAATGTCGGAGCCGGCAGGCTGCGCCGAAGGCTATGCCTCCGACCGCCGGATCACCAGCCACCGCCAGCGCCGGCTCCTGCGGGCCCTCGGGCACACCGCGCCGACCGTCGCGGCGACGACGGCCTGGGAGCGCCTTGTGCGACGTAGTAATGTTCCATTTGTCCGCGTCCCCCCCGGGTGGGGAGAGGAGAGAACGATGTTCCGTGCGCGCCACCTGCTCGCTGCCGTGCTCGCCGCCGTGCTCGCCGCACTGGCGTTCGCTCCCACCGCATCCGCCCGCGGCGGCCGTGACCGCGGTCCTCATGCGCTGGAGTCGCTGCGTGCGCCGCTCACGCAGGAGACCTTCTACTTCGTCATGCCGGATCGCTTCGCCGATGGCGACAGCTCGAACGACCGTGGTGGGCTGAGCGGGCCGCGCGAGGTCACCGGCTTCGACCCCACCCGCAAGGGCTGGTACCACGGCGGCGACCTGAATGGGATGACCTCCAAGCTCGACTACATCAAGGGGCTGGGCACCACCGCGATCTGGCTCACGCCGAGCTTCAAGAACAAGCCCGTCCAGGGCCTGGGGACGCCGTTCCCGTCCGCCGCATACCACGGCTACTGGATCACCGACTTCACCCAGATCGACCCGCACCTGGGGACCAACCAGGATCTGCGCGACCTGATCGCCGGCGCGCACTCGCGCGGGATGAAGGTGTTCTTCGACGTCATCACCAACCACACGGCGGACGTCATCGACTACGCCGAGAAGCGCTACGACTACGTGTCGAAGACGGCATCCCCGTACCGCGACGCGGCCGGCAACGTCTTCGACGACCGCGCGTTCGCCGGCAAGGACACCTTCCCTGCGCTGGACCCGAACGTGTCCTTCCCCTACCACCCGGTGCTGGCGGCCGGCGACCAGCACACCAAGGTGCCCGACTGGCTCAACGACGTCACGCTCTACCACAACCGTGGGAACTCGACCTTCTCGGGCGAGAGCTCGAACTACGGCGACTTCTTCGGCCTCGACGACCTCTTCACCGAGAACGTGAAGGTCGTCCGCGGCATGGAGCAGATCTACGACACCTGGATCCGCGACTTCGGGGTCGACGGCTTCCGGATCGACACCATGAAGCACGTCAACCTCGAGTTCTGGCAGCAATTCCTGCCGCACATCCTCGAGACGGCGCGCTCGGTCGGCAAGCGGCAGTTCTTCGCGTTCGGCGAGGTGTTCGACACGGCCTCCAACCCGTTCCTGTCGCGCTTCACCACCGCCGGGCGCGGTCAGGCGGTGCTCGACTTCCCGTTCCAGCAGCAGGCGCGTGAGTTCGCCGCCTCGCACCCGACCGACCAGCTGCGCGAGCTGTTCGCGCAGGGCGACTGGTTCACCGACTCGGACTCCAACGCCTACCAGCTGCCCACGTTCCTGGGCAACCACGACATGGGCCACATCGGGATGTTCCTGCGCGACGACAACAGCGGCGCGCCAGAGTCCGAGCTGCTGCAGCGCGACGTGCTCGCGCACGCGCTGATGTACCTCTCCCGCGGCAACCCGGTCGTGTACTTCGGCGACGAGCAGGGCTTCACCGGCGCCGGCAACGACCAGGCCGCCCGCCAGGACATGTTCCCCAGCCTGGACTCCGAGTACAACAACATCGACGACGACGGGATCGACCCCCTCAACGGGCAGAACCTCAACGACGGCGGCAAGAACGACAACATCGGCTCCGACGTCACGCCGGCGGCCGACAACTTCGACCCCTCCCACCCGCTGTATCGCACGATCGCGGCGCTGGCGCAGCTGCGGCACGCCAACCAGGCGCTCGCGGACGGCGCGCAGCAGACGAGCGCCTCCTCGCCGGGCCCGGGCATCTTCGCCTTCTCGCGCACCGACGCCGGCGACCAGGTCGAGTACCTGGTGGCGCTCAACAACGCCACCACCTCCCAGACCGCAACCATCCCCACGTACTCGCCGCGGATGCCGTTCCTGCGGATCTGGGGCGACGGCCCGCGCCAGCTGAAGACCTCGAGCGACAAGACCGTCGAGGTTACGGTTCCCGCCCTCTCGGCGGTCGTCTACCGCGCCGCGCACCGGCGCGGGCGGTCCAGGGCCGCGCCGGCCATCGCCCTCAACGTCGACCCGCAGGTGAGCGGGCGTCCGCAGGTGGCCGCCGAGGTCAGCGGCGACTCGTTGTACCAGGTCTCGTTCTTCGCGCGCCCCGCCGGTGGCCGGTGGACGCCGCTCGGCACCGACGACAACGCGCCCTACCGGGTGTACCCCGACGTCTCCGGCTATGCGGTCGGCACGAGCCTCGAGCTGGCGGCGGTGGTGCGCGACAACGCCGGGCACCTGTCGACGGCGCGCGCGGCGACGACGGTCGTCGCCCCGGCTGGCGGTGGCGGCCTGGCCACGCTCCACTACCACCGTGACGATGGCAACTACGCCGGGTGGGGCCTGCACCTGTGGGGCGACGCGATCGCCGAGGGCGTGGGCACGACCTGGGACAACCCACGGCCACCGACGCGCTTCGACGACTTCGGGGCCGTGTTCGAGATCCCGCTCGCCGACCCGGCGGCCTCGCTGAACTACATCATCCACCAGCCGAGCGGCGACTCGGTGCCTGCCACCCGCGAGCCGGGCGGCGACCGCTCGTTCGTCCCCGCGGTCAGCCCGGAGGTGTGGGTGGTCAGCGGCGACCCGACAATCCACACCTCGAAGCCGTAGGCCACAGGTTCGATGGGACGCCGGGTGGTGAGTGAGCAGCGCTAGAGGTGCACCACCGGGCAGGTGAGGGTCCTGGTGATGCCGTCGACCGCCTGCACGCGCGCGACCACCAGCTTGCCCAGCTCGTCGATGTTGCGGGCCTCGGCGTGGACGATCACGTCGTAGGGGCCGGTGACGTCCTCGGCCTGCTGCACGCCCTCGATCTCGATGATCTCCTTGGCGACCTTGGCCGCCTTGCCGACCTCGGTCTGGATGAGGATGTATGCCGTTACCACCGGTACCGACCTCCTTGCGCCATGCCACTCCGCGGCGCCTCGTGGCGACTGGTCGGCGGTGTCGCCGGTCGCTGACCTCGCCGGGTGAGGGACGCGCCTTCGCGTGCCGGTTCCCTGGCAAGTTCTGCGGCCCTGCCGATCTGCCCCCGGATGGCCCGTGGTCGGGCGGTTGCCTCCTGCGCTGGAGTGTACGCGGAAGGCGACGCTGGCCCTACACCCGCCACCCGCGCACCCTCCCCGCCCGGGCGGCGCATCACCGCTGGTCATCCCATCGGCGGCG
>Ga0184609_10000165_pt1 | contig 17907 bp, 20 predicted proteins | sample PLM1_60_coex_FD_133165 | JGI IMG/M metagenome (GOLD analysis project Ga0184609, IMG submission 133165) | Groundwater sediment microbial communities from an aquifer in East River, Colorado, USA - PLM1_60_coex | ecosystem: Environmental > Terrestrial > Soil > Riparian zone | place: USA: East... | reverse complement strand
TGGTTCGGCGTGGAAGGAGCGGTCCGCGATGAGGCGTGCTCGGTTCCTTGGGGTGCTCGTGCTGGCCCTGGCCATGGTCACGGCGCCGACCTCGGCAGTGGCCACCACGGCCACCATGGCCACCATGGCCACCGTGGCCGCCGCGCAGGCGGCGCCGCCGAGCGGCCCGCTGGACCTCACCGGCGAGCTGGCGGGCGTGGCGTACGAGATCAGGGTGCCGGCGCAGTGGAACGGCACGCTGGTGATGTACGCGCACGGCTACCGTGACGCCGCCGACCACCCCGGCGAGCCGGACGACCGCACCGCGGACGCGTTCGGCGGCGAGGCCTCCGAGCAGGCCATGCTGGCCGCCGGGTACGCGATCGCCGGCTCGGCGTACGCGAGCAACGGCTGGGCGGTGGCCGACGGCATCAACGACACCAGGGCCCTGGCCGACCACTTCACCGCCGTCGTCGGCAGGCCGCACACCACGCTGCTGGCCGGCTTCTCGATGGGCTCGGTCATCGCGTTCGAGAGCGCCGAGCACTTCGGCGGGATCTACGACGGGGCCATGCCCTCGTGCGCGGTCGGCGCCGGCGCGCCGCGGGCCTTCGACGGCACGCTGGCCATCGCCAGCGCCTACGCCGCGGTGTTCGGCTGGCCGGCTGCCTGGGGCACCCCGTCGGACGTGCGCGACGACCTCGACTTCGAGTCCGAGGTGCTGCCCGTGCTGCTCGGCCAGCTCAACGCCGCCGGCGGGCTCGCCAAGTTCGAGTTCATCAGGCTGGTGACCGTGGTGCCGCGCGGGCCGGAGTGGCCGTTCAGCATCTGGTATTTCACGACTGAGGGCCGCGCCGAGCTGGAGCGCCGCGCCGGCGGCCCGGTGGTGCAGAACATCGACCATCAGTACGCGGTCGGCGCGGCCGATCGCGCCTACCTCGCCGGCCTCGGGGTCACCGGCGCCCAGGTGGACGGCTACCTCGCGGCCATGCAGGCGAGCCGGGTCGCCGCGGTGCCGGCCTCCAGGCACTACCTTGAGCAGTACGCGGACTACTCCGGCAAGATCAAGCACCCGGTCCTGACGCTGGACACCACGGTCGACGCCCTGGTACCGGCCGCGCACATCAGCGCCTACGACGCCACGGTCGCGGCAGCCGGCAGGTCCGACCTGGTGGCCAACGCGTGGACCAGCGGCGTCGGGCACTGCGCCTTCACCCCGCAGCAGCTCGTCACCGGGGTACAGGCGCTGGAGCAGTGGGTGCAGACCGGGCAGCGGCCAGGGCCGTTCCCGGCGAGCCAGGGCTTCGTCGACTTCACGCCGCCGCCCTGGCCGCAGCCGTAGCTTCCCGAGAGCCCTCCCGAGAGCGATGGAACACCTCGACGCCGCGGCCGAGCACACGCCGCCGGCCGCCGGCCGGAGCAACCACTGGGTCGAGCACCTGCGGGTGCCCGCGCTGAGCGTCGGCACGTACAGCGTGCCCGCCGGCGGCGCTGACACCCAGCAGCCGCACACCGAGGACGAGGTTTACGTCGTGATGTCCGGGCAAGCCACGTTCGAGGCGGCCGGCCGGCGCAGCCCGGCCGCCCCCGGCACCACGCTGTACGTGCCGGCCGGCGAGGAGCACCGGTTCGTCGACGTCACCGAGGATCTCACCGTGCTGGTCGTGTTCGCGCCGCCGGAGTACTCGCGGCGGTAACGATCGCAACAAATCGGGTGCGCGCCAAGACGTTTGCTTGTACCGTGCAAGTAGTTGCACGACGCAAGCAAGAAGGTGACGCACGGTGGGACACCACCTCGAGCTGGCGGACCGGCTGGCAAGGCAGCTGTTTCGCCTGATCAAGACCCTGGAGCGGACCAAGGCGCAGGCCGCGGCCGCGCGCGGGGAGAAGCTGGAGCGAGCGTGCTTCGGGCTGCTCATCGAGCTGGCCGACCGGGGACCGAGACGGATGACGGCGCTGGCCGACGCCGTGCTCACCGACCCCTCGACCGTGAGCCGGCAGGTCGCGCAGCTCGTCGACCTCGGCTACGTCGAACGCCAGCCCGACCCGGATGACGGCAGGGCCAGCCGGCTGGCCGCCACCGAGCTGGGGCTGGCCCACCTGGCGCAGGGCCGGGACCGGCGCAACCGGATGATCGACGCCGTGCTGGCGGACTGGACGACGGAGGACCGCGAGCACCTCGTCCGCCTGATAGAGCGTTTCAACGACGACTTCGAGACCCACCGGCCGCTGATGCTCGCCGTCGAGCCAGCGCGGACACGACAGGAGACCGCATGACGACCGCGGACACCGCGACCCCGAACCACGACCAGCCGGCGCCGTCCGGCGAGCTGACCCACCGCGAGGTGCTGGTGATCATGGGCGGCCTGATGATGGCCCTGATGCTCGCCGCCCTCGACCAGACCATCGTCGCGTCGGCCATGCGGGTCGTCGCCGACGACCTCAACGGCCTGAGCATGCAGGCCTGGGCCACCACCGCCTACCTGATCACGGCCACCGTGACCACACCGCTGTACGGCAAGCTGTCCGACCTCTACGGCCGCAAGCCGCTGCTGATGATCGCGATGGCGGTGTTCCTCGCCGGCTCGGCGCTGTCCGGCTTTTCGCAGTCGATGTACGAGCTGGCCGGGTTCCGCGCCATCCAGGGCCTCGGGGCCGGCGGGCTGTTCTCGCTGGTCCTGGCCACCATCGGGGACATCGTCTCGCCGCGCGAGCGGGCCCGCTACCAGGGCTACTTCCTGGCCGTGTTCGGCACCTCGAGCGTGCTCGGCCCGGTGGTCGGCGGGTTCTTCGCCGGCAGCCACGAGATCCTCGGCATCACCGGGTGGCGCTGGGTGTTCCTGATCAACGTGCCGCTCGGGCTGGCCGCGATGGTCGTGGTGAGCAGGGTGCTGCAGCTGCCGCTGCACCGCCGCGAGCACCGCATCGACTGGCAGGGCGCGGTGGCGCTGAGCATCGGCCTGGTGCCGCTGCTGATCGTCGCCGAGCAGGGCAGGGGCTGGGGCTGGACCTCCGGCCGCACCCTCGGGCTGATCGCCCTCGGGGCGCTCGGGTTGATCGCGTTCGTGCTGGCCGAGCGGCGCATCGGGAACGACGCGCTGATCCCGCTCAAGCACTTCCGCAACCCCACGTTCAGCGTGGCCAACAGCGCCGGCCTGGTAATCGGCATGGCGATGTTCGGCGGGTTCGCCTGCCTGCCGCTGTACCTGCAGATCGTCAAGGGTGCCTCGCCGACCAAGGCCGGCCTGATGCTGCTGCCGCTGACGCTCGGCGTGATGGTCGGCTCGGCGGCGTCCGGCCAGGTCATCTCGCGTACCGGCCGGTACAAGGCGTTCCCGATCGTCGGCTCCGCGCTGCTGGTCATCGGCCTCGTGCTGTTCAGCCGCGTCGGATGGGACACCCCGCTGTGGCAGATCGGGATCTACATGCTGATCTTCGGCCTCGGGCTCGGCGGCAACATGCAGACCTTGACGCTGGCCGCGCAGGCCTCGCTGCCGCCGTCGGAGATGGGCGTCGCGACGTCATCGGCCACGTTCTTCCGCCAGATGGGCGGCACGCTGGGCACCGCGGTCTTCCTGTCGATCCTGTTCTCCACGGTCGGCGACAAGATCAGCGGGGCGTTCCGCGCGATCGTACCGACGCCGGAGTTCCAGTCCGCGCTGAACGACCCCGCGGTGCTCGCCAACCCGGCGAACGAGCCGGTGCTGCGTGCCCTTCAGGGCGGTGGCTTGAACGGCGTCTCGATCGACGACTCGTCCTTCATCAACCACCTCGACCCTCGGCTGGCCAAGCCCTTCATGGCCGGCTTCTCCGAGTCCATGGACCTCGTGTTCATGGTTGCCTCCGGGGTGGCCGTCATCGCCCTGGTGCTGGTCATCTTCCTCAAGGAGATCCCGCTGTCCACGCAGTCCGGCATCGTGGCCCGCGAGGAGCAGGCCGCCGCAGCAGCCGCCGCCGGCGAGTAACGGCGTCGCCAAGGGGCGTCGTTCGGCCGTCGTCCCGGGGCGTCGTCCCGGGACGTCGTCCGGGGCGCGCTCAGCCGGCTGCGTGGTGACGGGCGCGCTCGCGCTCGCGGGAGGCGACGATCTCGCGCTCGGCGTCGGCGCGGCCGACCCAGGTGGCGCCCTCGACGCTCTTGCCCGGTTCGAGGTCCTTGTACACCTCGAAGAAGTGCTGGATCTCCAGGCGGTCGAACTCCGGCATGTGGTGGATGTCGCGCAGGTGCTCCTGCCGCGGGTCGGCGGCCGGCACGCACATCACCTTGTCGTCGCCTCCTTTCTCGTCTCGCATGCGGTACATGCCGATGGCGCGGCAGCGGATGAGGCAGCCGGGGAACGTCGGCTCCAGCAGCAGCACGAGGGCGTCCAGCGGGTCGCCGTCCTCGCCGAGGGTGTCCTCGACGAAGCCGTAGTCGGCCGGGTACTGGGTCGACGTGAACAGCGTGCGGTCCAGCCGGATGCGACCAGTCTCGTGGTCCATCTCGTACTTGTTGCGGTGCCCCTTGGGGATCTCGATCGTGACGTCGAACTCCACGCGGTTAGTCTGGACCATTCCCGCGCAGGACACGAAACCGCCATCCGGATCGCCGCGGGATCGGCACGGGAACGGCACCGTGATCGGCACGGGAACGGCGCCGGGATCGGCACCGTGATGGGACGGGATCGGCGGGGGAGGAGGCGTGGTGGCGGTGCTGGGACGCCTGCTGGGCCCGCGGATCGGGCGGCGCCTGCGGCTGCCGTCCAGCCGGGCTGGCAAGACCGCGGCGGTGGCGCTGGTGCTGACCGTGGCGGCCGCGGCCGGCGTGGGCACCGCGATCGGCGGGCCCGCCGTGCTGGCCAGCCTGAATGCGGCGGCGAACCCGGTACGGACCGCGCCGCCGCCGACATACGTGCTGCCACAGCCGGCCCTGCGCGCGGTCGGCCTCGACTCGCCGGCGCCCAGCGCCGCCGGGCTGGCCGCCGTGCTTGACCGGCTGGCCGGCTCGCCCGCGCTCGGGCAGTTCGCCGGGGTGGTGCTCGACCCGGCGGGCGCGGCGGCTGGTCCCACCGCGGCGTCGCTGTGGTCGCGGGACGCCGGGCGACGGCTGGTGCCCGGCTCCACCGCGAAGCTGGTCACCGGGGCCGCGGCCGTGCTCGCGCTGGACCACGACGCGCGGCTGTCGACCACCGTCGTCGCCGGCGCGGAGCCCGGCACGGTCGTGCTGGTCGGCGGCGGCGACCCAACGCTGAGCGCGCTGCCGGCCGGCCGCGAGTCCGTGTACCCCGGCGCGCCGCGGCTGGACGACCTCGCCGCGCAGGTGCGTGCCGCCGTGCCCGGCGGCGGGGTGAGCAGGGTCCTGGTGGACGTCGGCCGCTACACCGGCGACGCCCTCGGCCCAGGCTGGCAGCCGGTGGACGTGCCTGGCGGCTTCGTCGCCCCGATCGTGCCCGTGATGCTCGACGGCGGCCGCGGCGTACCCACCGCATCGGAGACGCCGCGCACCGGCACCCCGGCGCTCGCGGCGGCCGCCGAACTGGCCCGCCGCCTCGGCGCGCCGCCCGGCTCTGCGGCCGTCGGCACCGCGCCACCGGGGGCCGCCGTGCTGGGTACGGTCCGCTCCCAACCGATCAAGGAGCTGGTGGCGCAGGCCCTGCGCATCTCCGACAACGTGCTGGCCGAGGTGCTGGCCCGCGAGGTGGCGCTGGCCACCGGCGCGCCGCCGTCCTTCGCCGGCGCCGTGGACGCCGTGCGCGCCGTCCTCATCTCCAACGGCGTCGACACCGGCGAGCTGCGGCTCGTCGACGGCAGCGGGCTGTCCGCCCAGAACCAGGTCAGCGCCCGCGGGCTGGCCGGCCTGCTCGCCGCCGCGGCGTCCCCGGGGCGTTCGGACACCCGCACGGCCAAGCTGCGGCCGCTACTCGACGGCCTGCCGGTGGCCGGCGGCACCGGCACGCTGGCCGACCGGTACACCGGACCGACCAGCCAGGGCCGCGGCTACGTCCGCGCCAAGACCGGCACCCTGGCCAACGCCAACTCCCTCGCCGGCATCGTGCTGGACGCCGACGGCCGGCTGCTCGTCTTCGCCATGCTGTCCAACGGCTCGACGTCCACCACCGCCCGCCCGGCCTTGGACGCCATAGCCGCGGCGCTGCGCCAGTGCGGCTGCCGCTAGTGGTGCCTCCAAGTACCACCATTGCGGCGTTGATGGGCCTTTAACTACAGCCACCACCCGGCAGCCCCGTCACCCGACCACGCCGCAAGGTTGGCAGCGGGCCGATACCGGCAGGTAGCGTCGGTGGCATGGCAGCGGCCGAGCAGCAGACGCGGGACACGGGTGGCGCCCCCGTGATCGACTGGACGATGGCCGCGTCCGTGGCGCGCAGGCTGGTCGGCAGCGGTCCCGACGTGCCGGTGCAGGAGGCGGTCACCGCCGTCCGGCGGCTGCGCGCGCTGGCCGCCACCGCCGAGGGGCACGTCCGCGACCTGACCGGCCTCGGCGGCGGACTGCCCATGCTGCCGGGCGACGTCGTCGACCGGGCCGGCTGGGTGCAGGCCGCCACCGACGGCCTCGCCGTGCTCACCTCGACCACGCTCGACGCGAGCATCACGCCATCGAGGGTCGCCTCGGGCGCGGCCGGCGTGCAGGCCGGGCTGGCGCTCGGCTACCTCGGCTCCAGGGTGCTCGGCCAGTACGACCCGTTCGGCGGCGGCACGGATGGACAGCCGGGCCCCGGCCGGCTGCTGCTGGTGGCGCCCAACATTGTCGCTGTGCAGCACGCGCTTGGCGTGCCCGCCGAGGACTTCCGGCTGTGGGTGTGCCTGCACGAGGCCACCCACCGGCTGCAGTTCACCGGTGTGCCGTGGCTGCGTGACCACTTCGCCGCATTGGTCGGCACGTTCCTGTCCACCATGGACACCACGGCCAGCCGGCTGTTCGACCGGCTGCCGGACGCGCTGCGCGCGGCACGCCGCGAGTCCGGCAGGCCGGACGCCGTCGGCCTCATCGCCTACCTGCAGGCGCCCGAGCAGCGCGACGCCATGACCAAGCTCCTTGCCCTGGCCACCCTGCTGGAGGGCCACGCCGACCACGTGATGGACGCCGTCGGGCCGCAGGTCGTGCCGTCGGTGGCCACCATCCGCACCCGGTTCAGCGCGCGGCGCCGCGGCGGCGGCGTGCTGGACCGGCTGCTGCGCGCGCTGCTCGGGGTGGACGCCAAGATCCGCCAGTACGCCAAGGGCTCCGCGTTCACCCGGCACGTGATCGACGCGGCCGGCATGGACGGCTTCAACGCGGTGTGGACCTCGCCGCAGACCCTGCCGACCCGCAGGGAGATTGACGAGCCGTCCGAATGGTTGCGCCGGGTCCGACCATGAGCGCGGCGGCGGTCCGCGCGGCCGTCGGCCGGTTCCTCGACGCCGCCGCGATCGACTGCGGCGTGGTGGCCGTGGCCTGCTCCGGCGGTGCCGACTCGCTCGCCCTGGCCGAGGCCACCGGGCACCACGCCGCCGGGCACCACGCCGCTGGGCACCACGGCGGGCTGGCGGTGCACGGGCTGGTCGTCGACCACGGGCTGCAACCGGCGTCGGCCGAGGTGGCCGCCCGCGCCGCCGACCAGCTCGCCGCCATGGGCTGCGCCAAGACCCAGGTGCTGGCCGTGAACGTGCCGGCCGGCGCCAACCTCGAGGCCGCCGCGCGGGCCGCCCGCTACGCCGCCCTTGCCGCCGCCCGGCCGCACCCCGACGCGCTCGTGCTGCTCGGCCACACCCTCGACGACCAGGCCGAGACCGTGCTGCTCGGCCTCGGCCGAGGCTCCGGTCCGCGCTCCATCGCCGGCATGCGCGAGCTGGACCCGCCGTGGGCCCGGCCGCTGCTGGGGGTCCGGCGGGCCGGCACCAGGGCGGCCTGCGCACAGCTCGGACTCACCCCGTGGGACGACCCGCACAACACCGATCCCCGGTTCCGCCGCGCCCGGCTGCGGGCCGAGGTCATGCCGCTGCTCGAGGACGTCCTCGCCGGCGGGGTGGCCCCGGCGCTGGCCCGCACCGCCGCCCAGCTCCGCGACGACTGCGACGCCCTGGACGCCCTCGCCACCGACCTCCTGGCCCGCGCGACCACCGCCGGCACTCTGAGCGTCGCCGTGCTCGCCAAGGCGCCTGCGGCAGTGCGGCGTCGGGCCATCCGGCGGTGGCTGCTGGACGCCGGGGTGGCCGAGCTGAGCGACGCCCACCTGCGCGCCGTCGACGCGCTCGTCGACCCAGCCAGGTGGCGCGGCCAGGGCGCAGTCGCGCTGCCGGGTCACCTCGACGCCGGCCGGACGGGCGGCCACCTGGTCATCAGCCGCCGTTAGCCGGCCGACCCTCTTGGACCGGCACCGACGTGCATGGCAGGCTGGCGGCCGAACGGACCAGCGGGCGAGCAGAGAGGGGTGGCCGGGGCGTGGAGAGCGAGGAACTCCCACTCGGCAGGTACGCCGGCGACATCGCCGCCGTGCTGGTCACCGAGCAGCAGATCCGGGAAAGGACCATCGAGCTGGCCGCCAAGGTCGCCGCCGACTACGCCGACGAGCCGATGACCGACGACCTGCTGCTGATCGGCGTGCTCAAGGGCGCCGTGATGTTCATGACCGACCTGGCCAGGGCGTTGCCGATCCCCGTGCAGCTCGAGTTCATGGCCGTCAGCTCGTACGGCTCTGCCACCTCGTCCTCCGGCGTCGTCCGCATCCTCAAGGACCTCGACCGCGACATCGCCGGCCGGCACGTGCTGATCGTCGAGGACATCATCGACTCGGGTCTGACGCTGTCCTGGCTGCTCAAGAACCTCGCCACGCGCAACCCGGCGTCGCTGCAGGTGTGCACGCTGCTGCGCAAGCCGGACGCGGTGAAGGTCGACGTGCCGGCCGTGCGCTACGTCGGCTTCGACATCCCCAACGAGTTCGTCGTCGGCTACGGCCTCGACTACGACGAGCGCTACCGCGACCTGCCGTGCATCGCCACCCTCGACCCCAGGGTGTACACCGACGGCTAAGGCCCCCCAGGAAAGTCGGGCTAGCACAGCCAGTCGAGGACGGCGGCGGCGGTCCAGGATTGGCGCATGCTGCCCAGTGGCTCGCCGGTGAACGGCTCGTAGTACTCGGCGAAATGGCCGTGTCCGACCAGGCGCATGCCCTCCTGGCGCAGCAGCTCGGCGCGCTCGGCCCAGCCGCGCCGGCCGAAGGCCCAGCCGAGGAGCCAGGCGACGACGGGCCACTGGGGGCCGCGCCAGTATTCCCTCGGCCGGAACGACGCGGCCGCCTCGGCGCGGCCGACGCAGAGGCGGGCGGCACACTTCCCGAGTGATCGTCCTGGCCGACACCCATGCCCTTCTGGTGGCTCGCCGAACCATCGCGGCTGAGCCAGCCTGCCCTCGACGCGGTCCGGTCCGCTAACGACGACGCGGCCGGTGGCGTACTCGTATCCGTCGCTTCTCGCATCGACCTGCATTACCTCGTCAGGAGCGACAAGATCACCGCTGAGGTGTCTCCGCTGTGTGGGCCGCTACCAGGGCAGCCGACCTGAACATTCGTCAGGTAGCGATCACCGATCGGATCGTCGAGCGATTCGGAGATCCTGCTCTCGCCGTACTCCGCGACCCGTGGGATCGGCTCATCGTGGCCACGGCGCTCGAGCTGGGCGTTCCGCTGGTCACTGCCGACGGTGTCATGCACCGAATGGCACGCCCGGGTGTGCTCGCCGTCGTCTGGTAGCGCCCAGGAAACGCTCAGCAGGTGGGGCGGCAGCGGCGTTCGAGGACGGCGTCGAGGAACACGCCGCGGATGTCGGCGGGATCGCGGGCGAGGTAGGCCTTGCCGCCGGTGGCGGCGGCGATCTGCTGCAGCGCGGGGAAGTCGACGTCGGGGCCGATGCCGATCGGGGTGACGGGGACGGGGCGGGCGGGGTCGGCCTCGGCCCGCAGGGTGCGCAGCAGCACGTCGTCGCTGATGCTGTCGGGGTCCTCGTTGCAGCCGTCGGTGAGCAGGACGACTGAGTTGATTCTGCCGGCGTCGTAGGTGTTGCGCTGCTGACGGATGCTCGTATTCTCAAACTCCGATGACTAACCGTGAGTAGCGGCATTGGTCACTCGTCTGGCCGCAACCCGGTCGGCGCGTGCCGGCGGCGCAACGGCCACGGAACCACCCGGCCGCGTCGGGCGTTCTCGTCAGGTATGCGTCCAGAGGCGACGGGTACCCTGAACGAACACGGGAGTGCCCGGCACTACCCGCCATGCAATCCCACGGGAGGGTCGAGGCCACCCAGGCCGTACGCGAATGGACCGCAAGCGCCTGCTCCGCAGCCCGCTGCTCTGGATAGCCGCGGCACTGCTGCTGTATTTCTCCTTCAGCTACCTGCTGGACGACACCAGGGGCTACCACCAGATCCCCACGTCCAAAGCGCTGGAGCAGCTCAGCTCGGGCACCGTCAAGGAGGCCGTGCTCGAGGACAAGGAGCAGCGGCTCAAGCTGATCCTCAACGACGGCCAGCAGGTGGACGGCTCCAACCACCTGTTCGCCGAGTTCCCCGCCCAGAGCGCTGACGAGGTCGTCGACGCGCTGCGCCAGTCCAAGATCGCCGGCACCTGGGACACCACCGTCACCCAGACCAGCGTGCTGTTCCAGATCCTGATCTACATGGTGCCGCTGGTGCTGCTGTTCCTGCTGCTCATGTGGATGATGAACAACGCCCAGGGCGGCGGCAACCGGGTGCTCAACTTCGGCAAGTCGCGGGCGAAACAGCTATCCAAGGACATGCCCAAGACCACGTTCACCGACGTGGCCGGCGTCGACGAGGCCGTCGAGGAGCTGCAGGAGATCAAGGACTTCCTGCAGAACCCCGGCCGCTACCAGGCGCTCGGCGCCAAGATCCCCAAGGGCGTGCTGCTGTACGGCCCGCCAGGCACCGGCAAGACCCTGCTGGCCCGCGCCGTCGCCGGTGAGGCCAGCGTGCCCTTCTACTCCATCTCCGGCTCCGACTTCGTGGAGATGTTCGTCGGCGTCGGCGCATCACGTGTGCGGGATCTTTTTGAGCAGGCCAAGCAGAACGCGCCGTGCATCATCTTCGTGGACGAGATCGATGCGGTCGGCCGCCAGCGCGGCGCCGGCCTCGGCGGCGGGCACGACGAGCGCGAGCAGACGCTCAACCAGCTGCTCGTCGAGATGGACGGCTTCGACGCCCGCGGCGGGATCATCCTGATCGCGGCGACCAACCGGCCGGACATCCTCGACCCTGCGCTGTTGCGGCCCGGCCGGTTCGACCGGCAGATCCCGGTCGCTGCGCCGGACCTGCGCGGCCGCCGGGCCATCCTGCGGGTGCACTCGAAGGGCAAGCCGTTGGGCCCGGACGCCGACCTGGACGGGCTGGCCAAGCGCACCGTCGGGTTCTCCGGCGCCGACCTGGCGAACGTGATCAACGAGGCCGCCCTGCTGACCGCCCGGCTGAACGGGCACGTGATCACCGCGGCCATGCTCGAGGAGGCGGTGGACCGGGTGATCGGCGGCCCGCGCCGCAAGAGCCGGATCATCTCCGAGCAGGAGAAGAAGATCACCGCGTACCACGAGGGCGGGCACGCGCTCGCCGCGTGGGCCATGCCGGACCTCGAGCCCGTCTACAAGGTCACGATCCTGCCGCGCGGCCGCACCGGCGGGCATGCGCTGGTCGTCCCCGAGGACGACAAGGAGTTGATGACCCGCTCCGAGATGATCGCCAGGCTGGTGTTCGCGCTGGGTGGGCGTGCCGCGGAGGAGCTGGTCTTCCACGAGCCGACCACCGGGGCGTCCTCCGACATCGACCAGGCCACCAAGATCGCCAAGGCGATGGTGACCGAGTACGGCATGAGCGCGCGGCTCGGCGCCGTTCGCTACGGGCAGGAGCACGGCGACCCGTTCCTCGGCCGCACCATGGGGCACGCCATCGACTACTCGCTCGAGGTCGCGCGGGAGATAGACGAGGAGGTGCGCGCGCTGATCGAGGCCGCGCACACCGAGGCGTGGGACATCCTGCAGTCCTACCGTGACGTGCTCGACAACCTCGTCGCCGAGCTGGTGGAGCGGGAGACGCTGCAGCGCAAGGACCTGGCGCGGATCTTCTCCAGGGTCGAGAAGCGGCCGAGGATCACGGCGTTCAACGACTTCGGCGGCCGCACCCCGTCCGACAAGCCGCCCATCAAGACCCCCGGTGAGCTGGCCAAGGAGCGCGGCGAGCCGTGGCCGCCGGTGCAGATCGAGCCGGAGCCGACCCCCGTCGGCGCTGTGCCGGGCGGCGGCCTGCCGCAGGCGCCGGGTGGCGTTGGCGGTCCCGGCCCCAACGGCGCCGGGCCGTACCTGCCCCACCAGGGCACGCCGTACCCCCAGCCGGGGTCCGCGCCAGGCCAGCGCGGCCAGCCGGGCCAGGGTCAGCCGGACTACCAGCGGCAGGGCTCGGGTCAGCCGGGCTCGGGTCAGCCGGGCTCGGGTCAGCAGGGCCAGTGGCCGGGCTCGGGTCAGCCGGACTACGGGCAGCGGCCGGGCTCGGGGCAGCCGGACCACGGGCAGCCGGGCCAGTGGCCGGGCGCCACGGTGCCGGGGTCGGCGCCGCCGCCGCAGGGTCCACCGCAGCCGTACCCGCCGCCGCATGGCTACCCCACCAACACCGCGCCGTACCCGCGACCGTATCGCCAACCGGACTCCGCACCCGGCCACGGCCGCGGTGGCCCGCCGAACTACGGCGCGCCGCCGGACTGGCGGCCGGCCACCACGCCGGCCGGTCGGCCGTACCAGCCGGTGGAGGATCCGCTCGCCGGGTCGAGGGTCGGCGCCGACGACGAGAACCGCGACGCGAGCGGCGACTGACCTCACCGCTAGGAGGCGGTGGCACCCTATGACCATGACCGGTACCAGCCAGACCGGCGACGGCCGGCGGCAGCGAACCGGGCTGCGGCCGGTGTTCGACCACGCGCGCGCCGAGGCCGCGGTGCGCGAGCTGCTGCTGGCCTGCGGCGAGGACCCGGAACGCGAGGGCCTGCGGGAGACGCCGGCCAGGGTGGCGCGGGCCTACCGGGAGATGTTCGCCGGGCTGTACACCGACCCCGACGCCGTCCTGTCCAAGACCTTCGAGGAGAGCCACGAGGAGCTCGTCCTTGTCAAGGACATCCCGATGTACTCCTCCTGCGAGCACCACCTGCTGCCCTTCCACGGTGTGGCTCACGTCGGGTACATCCCGGACGTGCACGGGCGGGTCACCGGGCTGTCCAAGATCGCGCGCCTCGTCGACCTCTACGCCCGCCGGCCGCAGGTCCAGGAGCGGCTGACCTCGCAGATCGCGGACGCGCTCGAGCGGCGGCTGGAACCACGCGGGGTGATCGTGGTGATCGAGGCCGAGCACCTGTGCATGGGCGTGCGGGGCATCCGCAAGCCGGGCGCGGTTACCACCACCTCCTCGGTGCGCGGGCAGTTCAAGACCTCGGCGTCCTCCCGCGCCGAGGCGCTCACCCTGATCAGGGGGCGCTGAGCCGTGCCGTCTGCCCGCAAGGTGGCGCGCGCCATGGTTGCGGTGCGCGCCTCGGGTGCGGAGTGCTAGATGGCCGCGGCGCTGCCCCGTCCCGGCCGGTGTGTCGTCATGGGTGTGCTCAATGTCACGCCGGACTCGTTCTCCGACGGCGGCCGGTACCTGGACCGCGACCACGCGGTCGCGCACGGGGTCGCGATGTTCCGCCGCGGCGCCGACCTGATCGACGTCGGCGGTGAGTCGACGCGGCCGGGCGCGCCGCGGGTGGTACCCGAGGTGGAGCTGGCCAGAGTACTGCCGGTGATCACCGAGCTGGCCATGGCCGGCGTCGCGGTGAGCGTCGACACCACAAGGGCGTCGGTGGCCTCCGCCGCCGTCGACGCCGGCGCCGCCGTGGTGAACGACGTGTCCGGCGGGCTGGCCGACCCCGCCATGGCGTCCGTGGTGGCGGACGCCGGTGTGCCGTGGATCCTCATGCACTGGCGCGGCCGCAGCGACGTGATGGACTCGCTGGCGCGCTACCACGACGTGGTCGCAGACGTCCGGGCCGAGCTGCTCGCCAGGGTCGACGCGGCGCTCGCCGCCGGGGTGTCCTCGGACGCGCTGGTGATCGACCCGGGGCTGGGCTTCGCCAAGACGGCCGCGCACAACTGGGCCCTGCTCGCACGCCTGGACGCCCTGGTGTCCACCGGCCTGCCCGTGCTGGTCGGCGCGTCCCGCAAGCGCTTCCTCGGGTCGCTGCTCGCCGGTGCCGACGGTGGGCCGCGGCCGGCCGACGGCCGCGAGGTGGCCACCGCCGCGATCACCGCGCTGGCCGCGGCCGCCGGCGTCTGGGGGGTCCGGGTGCACGAGGTCGGCGCGTCACTCGACGCCGTAGCGGTGGTCGCGGCGTGGACGTCGGCCGCACAGGGGGCCGCGCAGGGGGCCGCGCCGGGTGCCGTGGTGCCGTGACGGACCGGATCGTGCTGACGGGGTTGCGGGTGTTCGGCCGGCACGGCGTGTTCGACTTCGAGCGGGCCGACGGCCAGGAGTTCGTGGTCGACATCACGGTGTGGATGGATCTGGACGCGGCCGCCCGCACCGACGACCTCGCCGACACCATGGACTACGGCGCGCTCGCGCACCGCGCTGCCGCGATCGTCGGCGGCCGGCCGTGCAAGCTCATCGAGACCGTGGCGGCCGCCGTGGCCGAGGACGTGATGACCGACCAGCGGGTGCACGCCGTCGAGGTCACGATCCACAAGCCGTCGGCGCCGATCGAGCTCGCCTTCGCCGACGTCGCGGTCGTAGCGCGCCGCTCCCGTCGTGCGCGCCGCGCCGAGGACGGCCCGCCATGACCCGCGCCGTGCTCTCGATCGGGTCCAACCTCGGCGATCGCTTCGGCCACCTGCGGTCCGTGCTGGACGCCGCCGGTGGCGCCGTGGTTGGGGTGTCCGCCGTCTACGAGACCGCGCCATGGGGCCCCGTCCCGCAGGACGACTACCTCAATGCCGTGCTCCTCGCGGACGACCAGGCGCGTGACGCCGCCGGCTGGCTGGAGTTCGGCCGGGGCTGCGAACGCCGCGCCGGGCGCACCAGGTCGCTGCACTGGGGGCCGCGCACTCTTGATGTCGACGTGGTGGACGTCGACGGCGTGACCAGCACCGACCCCGAGCTGACCCTGCCGCACCCGCGCGCAGCCGAGCGGGCGTTCGTGCTGGTGCCGTGGCAGGACGCCGACCCGTCGGCGCGGCTGGCCGGCGTCCCGGTCGCCACGCTGCTCGCCGCGCTGGACCCGGCCGAGCTGGCCGGCGTGCGCCGCCGCGACGACCTGCCGCTGGCGGCGCGCGCGTCGAGGTGCGGCCCATGAGGTTCACCAGGGCGCGCGACCTGGTCATCCCCGCGGTGCTCACCGGGCTGCTGGTGCACATGCTGCTGCGCATCGGGTACGAGCAGCTGCCGCCGCTGCCACCGCTGGCCGGCTCGACGCTGGCGCTGATCGCCGTCGTCGAGGCCGTCTTCGGCTACTCGCTGCGGGCCAGGATCGCCCGCCGCCAGGGCACCCGCCCGGTGGCCGCGCTGACCGCGGCCCGTGCCGTCGCCTTGGCCAAGGCGTCCTCGCTGCTCGGCGCGATCATGTTGGGCGGCTGGCTCGCGGTGCTCGCCTACGCCCTGCCGCAGCGCGACCAGTTTCCCGCTGCCGGCTCCGACACCACGTCGGCGATCATCGGTGCGGCCTGCGCCGGCGCGCTGATCGCGGCAGCACTCTGGCTGGAGTACTGCTGCCGCACCCCAGGCAGCCCCGACGAGCCCTTGGACGACGAGCAGCGCCGCCACGCTGCGTAACCCCGGCCCGGTTCTTTTCTGCGACGATGTGACATCGCCCCACTTCTAGTTCGAAAATGAGTCGGGGACGGGCGGGGGTGACTACCGGCTCGGCGTGCTGGTGTTGCCGGGTCGGGGACGGGCGGGTTGGTGTTCAGGCGGCGGGTTCGAGGGTGACCTTGTAGTCGAGGGCTTCGAGTTGGCGGATGTGGTTGTGTTTCTTGCGTTCGGGGCTGGTGCGGTTGTCGTAGAAGTCGGCGCCGGGGTCGTGGAGGCGGGCGTCTGGGTTGGATAGCAGGTGCCAGATGATGGTCAGGATCGAGCGGCCGACCGCGACGATTGCTTTCTTCTTGCCGCGGCGGCGGGCGATGCGGCGGTAGCGTTCGCCGAGGAAGGTGTTGGTCTTGCCGGCGCTGACCGCGGCCTGTCCGAGGACCCGGGCCAGGTAGGGGTTGCCGTGGCCGGTGGTCGCTGTGCCCTTCTTCTTTCCCGCGGACTCCTTGACTCCGGGGGCGAAGCGGGCCCAGGAGCACAGGTGCGCGGTGGTGGCGAAGCGGGTCATGTCGAGGCCGATCTCGGCGATCATCACGTGCGCGGCGGTGAGCCCGACCCCGGTGATCTCATCGAGTTTCTCCACCGCCTGGGCGAAAGGGGGGATCAGCTCCTCGATCTTGGTCTCGACCGCGGTGCTGTCGGCGCTGGCCTGATCGATGCGGGCCAGCATGGTGGCCAGCAGGAACCGGTGGCGGTCGGTGAAGCGCCCGACGAACGCCTGCTCCAACAGCGGGATCTTGGCCCGCATCCGTGCCCTGGCCAGCTGCGCGAGGACCTTCGGGTTGCGTTGCCCGGCGATCAGCGCGGCCATCATCTCCCGTCCGGAGACCCCGAAGATGTCCGAGGCGACCACGGACATCTTGATCTGGGCGTCTTGGAGCAGTTTCTCTACCCGGTTCTTCTCCGCGGTCCGTACGTTGATCAGGTCGGCCCGGTAGCGGGTCAGATCACGCAGCAGTCGAATCGTCGGGGGCGGGACGAAGCTGGGGCGGATCATCTCCCCGCTCGGCGACCTTGCACAACCACACCGCGTCCAGCCGGTCGGTCTTGGGCCGGCCCGGCAGGTGTTTGACATCGTGGGCGTTGACCAGCCACGGATCCAGCTGCTGGGCCTCCAGCAGGTAGAACACCGGTTTCCAGTAAGGTCTTGATCTCCTGCGCCCGCCGGCCACCCGCTCGATGATCTCCTCGGTGTCCTCGCTGTCGTGCAGCATCGCCGTCCTCCTCTCAGCACCACCACCAGGGCGGTCACCCGCAGGAGCTGCCAGGGCAACGGCGAATCTGATCCGCGTGCTCGAAGCAACACTGAAGGGCCCACAGCGCAGCTCCCAAGCGCCCGACTAGTGAACGACCTCACCCGGACCATAGAAGAACGGCGTCAGCGGGCAACCGCACCACATTTTCAGCCCGGAACGAGCCACCCGCCAGGGAGAACGGAGACTAGTGGGGAAATGTCACATCCTCGCCCGACGGCCCCGCCCCACCGGGGGACGCCCGGACATGCGACCGGCAGGTACCGTGGTCGCCATGCCGAGCCCCGAACCGTCCAGCGAGCCTGCTCCGCGGCGGCGCACCGGCCGTGGGACGGGTCGGACGCTGCTCGGTGCGGTGCTCGGGTTCGCCGTGCTCGGTGCTGGCGCGCTGGTGGTGAGCGACGACGCACGGTGGTTGCGGCTCGGAATCGTCGCCGCGCTGTGGGCCGCGCTGGTCGGCGCGTTCGCGGCCGCCCGTTACCGCCGAGAGGCCGCTGCCGAGAACGACCGCAGCGAGGAGCTGCGCAAGGTGTACGAGCTGGAGCTCGAACGCGAGGTGGCGGCGCGGCGGGAGTACGAGCTCGAGGTGGAGACGGACACCCGGCGCCGCGTCGACGACGAGGTGCGCAACGAGGTCCGCGGCGAGCTGGACGGCCTGCGCACCGAGCTGCGCACCCTGCGGCAGAACCTGGAAGCCCTGCTCGGCGGCGAGGTGCTCGTCGAACGCGTCGCGCTGCGGGCCGAGTCGACGCGGCTGCGGTCGCTGTCCGACCAGTCCCGCGCCGCCCGCTCGGCCGACCGCGCGCTGCCCCAGGGCCCGTCG
>Ga0184609_10000164_pt1 | contig 17923 bp, 18 predicted proteins | sample PLM1_60_coex_FD_133165 | JGI IMG/M metagenome (GOLD analysis project Ga0184609, IMG submission 133165) | Groundwater sediment microbial communities from an aquifer in East River, Colorado, USA - PLM1_60_coex | ecosystem: Environmental > Terrestrial > Soil > Riparian zone | place: USA: East... | reverse complement strand
GCGGTGCTCGGCGACAGCGCGGTGCCGGAATCCGCGGTCTACGGGGTGGTGGCCGCCGGCTTCGTGCTGGCCGTGCTGGCGCTGGTGTACCTGCCGTGGGCGCACTCGATCGCCATGGCCGCGCTGGCGACCGTCGTGTGCGCCATGCTGGCCGGCCCCGCCACGACCACCGCGACGATGCTGGTGCTGCCGCTGCTGGCAGTACTGCTGGCCGCGCTGCTGGACGAGGTCGCCAACCGCAGCCAGGGCGCGGTGTGGCGCCCGCTGCTGGCCGGGCTCGTGGCATTGGCGGTCATCACCGCGCTGGCACTGCCCGCGGTGCCGGCGGCACTGCGCGCCGGGCGGCTCTGGCCTGCAGGCGACGCGCTGGCCCGGTGGATCACCACCGAGCTCGAGCCGGGCACCACGCTGGCCGTGGACGACCTGGCCTGGGCGCAGCTCGTCCGGGACGGGGTGCCGGCCGGCCGGCTGCACCCGGTGGGCGGCGCGCTGGACGCCGGGCCACCGCCGCCGGACGCGCTGGTGGTGCGCTCCGAGCGGCCGGGGCGCGCCGCCGCAGAGCCGCCGGTCGGCTCCGTACTCCTGGCGGCCGTGCCGGACGGGCCCGGTGAGGTGCCCGCCGAGGTTCGCCGGCCGGCCACCGATGCCGAGGCCACCACCAGGGCCGCCGCGCTGGACCTGGCCAATCGGGTGCGGGTGGGCGGTCTGCTGGCCGGCAACGCGGCCCTCACGCTGAGCCCGGCGGCGCGCGGCCAGCTCCTCGAGGGCGCGGTGGATGCCCGCCTGATCCTCGTGCTGGCCAGCTTCGCGTCGGCGCACCGGCTGGCGATCGACGAGTTCCCCGCGGTGCCGGTCGAGCCGTCGGACGCGCCGCGGCGCAGCGCACGGATCACCGCGGTGGACGGCCGTCCGGCCGCCGACCAGGACGCCACCGCCCTCACCCGGCAGTGGCTGCAGGCCCAGCTCCCGCCATACCGTCCGCTCGCCGTCGCAGATGACGGCGACTCGTTGTTTGTCCGCTATTCGGCGCCCGCACCGCTGGGCCTGTTGGGCCCGTGAGCGCCATCACCACCATCGCAGGAGGAAGCCCATGATCCGGTCCCGACGACTCGTCCCCGCCCTGCTGGTCCCGGCGGCGATGCTGCTCGCCGTGTACGCCCCGGCGGCCGCGGTCGCAGCGGCGCCCGCGGCACCCGCGGCGCCCGCCCAGAGCGGCGCGTACCTGCGGCTGGCCCACCTCTCCCCGGACACCCCGCAGGTGGACGTCTACGTCGCCTCGGTGTCCGACGCCAGCCGCAGCTTCATCGCCAAGGGCGTCGGGTACGGGGTCATGTCCGACTACCAGATCGTGCAGGCCGACAGCTACACGGTCAGCATGCGCGCCGCCGGCGCACCGGCCGACAGCCCACCGGTGCTGACCACCACGCTCGCCGCCAAGACCGGCAGCGCGTACACCGTGGCCGGCCTCGGCAAGTACGCCGAGTTGGCGCTGCGGGTGCTCGAGGACGACCTGTCCATGCCGCCGGACGGCCAGGCCAGGGTGCGGGTGATCCAAGCCAGCATCACCGCGCCCTCGATCGAGGTGAGCGTCAAGGGCGGCGACAGCGTCTTCAGCAACCTGGCCTTCGCGCAGACCACCGGCTACCGCACGGTGCCGGCCGGCTCGTGGACCCTGATGGCCGGGCCGAGCGGCGGCCAGACGTCCGAGCTGCCGGTGACGCTCGCCGCCTCCGGCGTGTACACGGTGCTGCTCGTCGACAAGGACGGCAAGCTCACCGCCGATCTGCACGCCGACGCGCTCGGCGCGGGTGCGGTCGTCCCCGTCGGCGGGACGGAGACCGGCATGGGCGGCACCGCAACACCGCCGTCCAGCGCCCCGATCGCTGCCGTGCTGCTCGTGCTGGCCGCCGCGGGCTCGGCCGGGCTGGTTGCCACCGTGCGGCGGCGGTTCCGCCAGCCGCTTCCCAGCGGCCCCCGCGGCGCCTTCCCCGGCAGCTCCCCCGGCGGGTCACCGGCCGTTGACCGGTGAGGCGGGCAGGCACAGCGGGCGACCGGGCCGTGCCCGGCTCGGACTGATCGGGAGGTGGGCGGCGCTGCTCCCGATCGCCGCCGTGCTCGTCGCCGCGGCGCCGGCCGAACGCGCGGCGCGCACCGCGGGCGCCGGCCAGGTAGCCGGGCCGGCGATCGGCTGGCCGGCGCAGGCCGCCACGACACCGGCGCCGCGGACACCTCCCGAGCCTTCCGCGTATCCCACCGCGCTGCGAATCCCCGCCATCGGCGTCGCCACCGGCGTGGTGCGGCTGGGCCTCGATGCGTCCGGCGCCCTCCAGCCGCCGGACGGCCCGGACATCGCCGGCTGGTTCGCCGCCGGGCCGGTGCCAGGCGACCTCGGACCCGCGCTGCTGGCCGGCCACATCGACTCGAGGTCGGGGCCGGCGGTGTTCTTCCGGATCGGGCGGCTGCACGCCGGCGACGAGGTGCAGGTCGACCGCTCCGACGGTCGCACCGTGGTGTTCCGGGTCGTCGAGGTTGCGACGTTTCCGAAGGACCGGTTCCCCACCGATCAGGTGTACGGCCCGACCCCGCTCGCTGAACTGAGGCTGGTGACCTGCGGTGGCCCGTTCGACCGCGCCGCCCACCGCTACCTGGACAACGTCATCGTGCACGCCGTCGCCGTCCCGGGCTGACCGCCCGGTCGAGGATGTGGAATTTCCCCATTAGAAGTGGGGCGATGTCACATCGTCGCAGTTTGGCCGGGCGGCAGGAAGCCCACCCGGTCGTAGGCGGTGCGCAGTGTCCGCGACGCCACCTCGCGGGCCCGGTCCGCGCCGCGGGCGAGCAGTTTGTCCAGCTCGGCGGGGTCGTCCAGGTAGGACTGCACGGCCGCGCGCAGCGGCGTCACGAAGTCGGCGAGCACGGCGGCCAGGTCCTTCTTCAGGTCGCCGTAGCCCTTGCCCTGGTACGCGGCCTCCAGGTCGGCGACCTCCCGACCGGTCAGCGCGGAGTAGATGGTCAGCAGGTTGGACACGCCAGGCTTGTGCTCCGGGTCGTAGCGGATCTCCCGTCCGGTGTCGGTGACCGCCGAGCGGATCTTCTTCGCGGACACGGCCGGGTCGTCCAGCAGATCGATGATGCCGGCCGGCGAGGAGGCCGACTTGCTCATCTTCGACGTCGGGTCGGCCAGATCGAGGATCTTGGCTGTGCCCCTGACGATGTGCGGCTCGGTGACCGTGAACGTGGGCCCGAACCTGGAGTTGAACCGCTGCGCGAGGTCGCGGGTCAGCTCGAGGTGCTGGCGCTGGTCCTCGCCGACCGGCACCTCGTCGGCCTGGTACAGCAGGATGTCGGCGGCCTGCAGCACCGGGTAGGTGAACAGGCCGACGCTCACCCGGTCGCCGCCGTGCCGGCCCGACTTGTCCTTGAACTGGGTCATCCGGTTGGCCTCGCCGAAGCCGGTGATGCAGCCGAGCACCCAGGCGAGCTGCGCGTGCTCCGGCAGGTGGCTCTGCACGAACAGGGTGGCCCGCTCCGGATCGATACCGAGCGCCAGCAGCTGCGCGGCGGCGCGCCTGGTGCGGGCCAGCAGCACGGCCGGCTCCGGCTGCTCGACCGTGATCGCGTGCAGGTCGACGACGCAGTAGAACGCGTCGTGGGTGTCCTGCAGTTTCACCCACTGCCGGATCGCGCCGAGGTAGTTGCCGAGGTGGAACGAATCCGCCGTCGGCTGGATGCCGGACAGCACGCGAGGCAGCGAGGGTGACGACATGGCTTCGGATTGTGCCAGCACGGCCTGGCCGGGGCCGACCGAGTTAGCAGCCCCGGACCGGCACCTGCACCGCGCGCCGACTCAGAACTGCTCGACGACGACGAGCCCCTCGATGTACTCGGCCAGCACGACATCCGGCTTGCCGTCGCCCGTCACGTCACCCACCGAGAGCGCGCGCGGGTCGTAATGCGTCGCATACGAGGGCAGGTCGAAGAACCGCTCCGCGCCGAGCCTGCCGTCCGGTCGTTGCGGCATGACGCTGAACGTGCCCCACCCGCCGTGCGCGACGACGACGTCACGGCGTCCGTCACCGCCCAGGTCGGCGAGCGCCAGCGGTTCGGGGATGTGATACGCCGCGATGGTGGTGGGACCGTCGATAGGACGGCCCGGACGCCCTGCCAACCGGCGCGTACGGGCCGCCGGACTGCGTGCCCCGCAGCACCTTCTAGCCGGTCGCTCCGGTCGCGGCCTGCCAGGAGATCGTCGCCCCGGCGTCCGACACCGAGGAGGCGCTCAGGCCCGTCGGCGGACGAAGCGGCGCCGCGGATGCCGGCGATGCCAAGCCGCCGAGCAGCGCGCCGACCCCGGCCAGGACCAGCAGCAGCCTCTTCACCTGGCACCCCTGAATCTCCGTGTCCCTGCGCACGGCGGAACCATACGAGGCAGGGGTGACAGAACTGCATCGGCGACCGCCGGACGGCTCAGCCGCCGACAGTCTGCCGGACCGGCTCGGCGCCGCCGGCCGACGCCCAGCGCCGCATGGCGTGCTCGACAAGGGTGATCAGGGCCTGCTTGACGGACTCGCGGTCGCGGGCGTCGCACGGCACCACCGGCACGTCGGGACCGATGCCGATCGCGGCGCGCACGTCGGACACGCCGTGGTGCAGCACGCCGTCGAAGCAGTTCAGCCCGAGGACGAACGGCAGGCCGCGGTCCTCGAAGAAGTCCACTGGCGCGAACGAGTCGGCCAGCCGCCTGGTGTCGACCAGCACCACGGCGCCGATGGCGCCGCGCACCAGGTCGTCCCACATGAACCAGAACCGCTGCTGGCCCGGCGTACCGAAGAGGTAGAGCACCAGGTCGTCGTCGAGCGTGACGCGGCCGTAGTCCATGGCCACGGTCGTCGTGGTCTTGGACGGGGTATGGCCGGTGTCGTCGATGCCGATGCTGGCGTCGGTCATGACCGCCTCCGTCGTCAGCGGGACGATCTCCGATACCGAGCCGACGAAGGTCGTCTTGCCGGCGCCGAAGCCACCGGCGACGACGATCTTCGCGGACGTCGGGCCAGTTCTGGAGGCGGCTCGGACGTCGCAGCGGCCCTCAGAGTCGACGCAGTCCACTCAACACCCTTTCCATCAACATCAGATGCTCGTGGGTTCCCGCCGTGGTGGCCGTACTGTGCACGGTCAGCGACCCGGCCGCGGCCAGGTCGCCGATCAGCACCTTGGCGACGCCAAGCGGCACGGCGAGCGCCGCGGCCACCTCGGCGACCGAGCGCGGTGTCCGGCACAGCTCGCCAATGGTGCAAAGCTCGGACGGCACACCGGTCCCGAGCGGGTCCCCGGTCGAGACCAGGGTCTCGACCCGCAGCTCGACGGTCGATCTGGTGCGGCCGCGGGTCCAGGCGTACGGCCGCACGATGGCCGCGCACCTCCCCGGCTCCTCGGGTGGCCCGGCGGGCAGGTCCTCGGCAGGCAGGTCCTCGGTTGGCCAGGCGGGCCGGTCCTCGGCGGGCAGTGGCCTGACGGCGGCCAGCGGGTCCGGCGGCGTCGCGCCGTTGGCGGGCCAGCTGCGCCGACCGCGCCTGCCGCGGCCGCTGGTGCGCTGGCCGCCGAGGGTCAGCGCGTTCAGCACGTCGGCGAACGTCTGCTCGCCACTCGGTGGCGGGTCGGAGCCCGCGATCATGGCCAACTCACACCGGCTGTCCGAGCAGGGCGGTCCCCTGCAGCCGTGCGCGGAGCTCGGGAGTGAGCATCCGGCCCACCCTGTCCACCAGCAAGGTCATCTCATAGGCGACCTGGCCGATGTCACACCGCGGGTCGGCGAGCACCGCAAGGCTGGAGCCGTCGCTGATCGACATCACCAGCATCACGCCGAGCTCCATCTCGACGACCGTCTCCCGCACGGCGCCGGCCTCGAAGCAGCGGGCCGCGCCCTGGGTGAGGCTGACCAGGCCGGACGCCACCGCCGCGAGCTGGTCGGCGCGGTCGATCGGCAGCCGCGACGACGCGGCCAGCAGCAGCCCGTCGGCCGAGACTGCGACGGCGTGCGCGGCGCCGGGCACCCGGTCGGCGAAATCGGTGACCAGCCAGCCGAACTGGTTCTGGTTCTGCCCATGGGTCATGCGGCTCTCTTTCCTCGGGCTGCCTGGTCAGGCGGACTGCTCCGGCGCGGGCTCGACGCCGTTCGCCTGCGGTTTGTGGACGTGGTGCCGGCCGCGGCTCAGGCCGTCGCGCAGGCTGTTCAGCCGGGCGCGCAGGTCGGCGGCGTCCCGCTTGGTGACGGCCCGCGCGGTCACGGCCGGCGTGGTCACGGCCGGCGCGGTCACGGCCTGCGCGGTCACGGCCTGCGCGGTGACGGCCTGCGCGGTGACGGCCTGCGCGGTGCCGCCAGCCGGGCCGTGCGGCTGCACCACAACGCTGCCTGGCAGCAAACTCTGCCTCGGATTCCGCTTCGGCAGCCCGGCCGCGGTGTACTCGCTCGGCACAACGTCGGCCAGCGCCCGGACGGCCTGCCATCCGTCGTCCGCCGCCGATCGCCAACGGCCGTCATCCGGCGCCGTCGGTCGTGTGTCCGGTGTGGCCCGTCTGGCCGGTGTGGCAGGTGTGACTGCGGCCGCTGCGGCCGGTGTGGCTGCGGCCGGTGCGGCCACGGCAGGCTCGGCAGGCACGCCGACCGGGTTGCGCGTCCCACCAGACCTGCGCCCGGCGCCGAGCTCGTCGTCCGGCCCGTCGAGCCTGCCGGCGGACCTGTCCGACGAGGCGACTGCCCCGGCAGCCGAATTGCCCGCGGCGGTGGACCTACCCGAGCCGTTGATGGCCGGCCCCTGCGCAAGACCGGCGGCGTTCCCGTTGCCAGCGGCGTTGCCGTCGGCGACGGTGTCCCGGCCGGCAGCAGCATTTCGGCCGGCGTTGGCGCGGCTCGAGTCGGCGTTCTGGTTGGCGGCGTCCTGGTCCGTGGCGGTGTCGGGGTCGGCGGGGGGCAAGTTCGATGGGGAACCGGGCACGGCGAACCAGGCCGACAACATCTGGTCGAAGATCGGCGTGGTCTCCGCGACAGGCCGAGCCGGGGGCGCGGCGGCGGCCGGCGGCGCGCTGGTGTCCCACCAGCTCGGCCAGTCGCCGACAGTGGGCTGTTGGCCAGCCACCCCATTGGTAGGAGCTGCGCGGCGGGGCGAGCTGTTGGCGCCCCTGGTCCGGCGAGGCAGCTCGCCGACCGCCCCACCGTGACCGATCGCCCCAACCTGGCCGGTCGCCACCTCGCCGACATCACCCGCCGTGCCGATCGCGACGTCCTCACCGACCGCGGCACCCTCGCCAACCGCACCCGCCCTACCGACCGCGCCAACCTCGCCAACCGCGCCCGGCCGGCCAACCGCACCGACGGTGCCGACCGCGCCGGCGTCGCCAACCGGGCGCGGCTCGCCATCGAGGGCGCCTGCCGCGGCCGGCGACGGCAGCTCGGCGGACGGCCCGACCGCGGGGGCCGGCGACGGCAGCTCGGCGGACGGCCCGACCGCGGCATAGGCCGGCGACGGCGGCAGCTCGGCGGACGGTGGGTGCACCGACACCGGGCTGCCGGGGGGCGGCTGCCACGGCGGGGCGGGGATGGCGGCCTGGCCGGGCACGGCGACCAGCTCGGGCGGCACGGTGATGGTGGCCTGCACGCCCTGCAGGTCCTTGCCGCCGTGTAATCGGACCTCGAAGGCGTGCCGGCCGGCCAGCCGGCCGACGACGAAGATGCCCATCCGGCGGGAGGGTGGCAGGTCGACGGGGCCGGTGGCGCGCAGCCGCGCGTTCGCGTCGGCAATCTCCTCATCGCTCATGCCGATGCCCTGGTCGAGCACGTTGACCACCACGCAGCCGCTGTCCGACCGGTGCGCCGCGACGGTCACCTGGCTGTCCGGGGGCGAGAACGCGGTGGCGTTGTCGAGCAGCTCGGCGATCAGCCGCACCAGGTCGCCTGCGGCGTTGCCGACGACCTGCACCGGCGGCGCCGGGCGCAGCTCGACGCGCTGGTAGTGCTCGATCTCGGAGATGGCGGCGCGGAGCAGGTCGGCCAGCGGCGCCGGCTCGGTGGCGCGCCGCGCAACGTCGCTGCCGGAGAGCACCATCAGGTTCTCGTTGTTGCGCCGCATCCTGGTGGCGAGGTGGTCTAGCTGGAACAGGGTCGCGAGCTGCTCGGCGTCCTCCTCGTCGCGCTCCAGCCGCTCCAGCAGCTGAAGCTGGCGCTGCACGAGGCCCTGGCTGCGCCGGGACAGGTTGACGAACACGGCGCCGTACCCGCTGCGCAGGATCGCCTCGTCGGCCGCGAGCCGCAGCGCCTGCCGGTGCACGGCGTCGAAGGCGCTGGCGAGCTGGCCGACGTCCTCGGTGGTCTGCACCGGCACCGGCGCCGCGATGGTGTCCGGCCGCCCGCCGTTGCGGATGGTCGCGACCGCGGCCGGCAGGCCATGCTCCGCGACCTCCAGCGCGCTGCGCCGCAGCATGCCGAGCGAGCCGAGCAGCTGGCGGGTCACCGCGACGCCGACCGCGGCGGCCAGCACGAACGCGACGAACAGCAGCACCGACGCGAGGCCGGCCCGGTTGCTGGCGCGCGCCTGCAACGCGGCCGACGCGTCCCCCAGCGGCTCGGCTATCCGCTTGGTGACCTGCGCGGTCAGCCAGATGGTCGCCGCCGACTCCCCGTCCCACTCCGCGGCAGCCGGCAGCGGCGATCCCGGCGGCTCGTCCAGCAGCCGCCGGACCTGCTGGTCACGGGCATCGACGTCGGGCCCGGCGACCATGCGCCGGTAGTCGTCGAGCTGCTCGGGGCTGGCCGCGGCACGGAAGTCGTCGAGCCTGTCGGTGAGCCGGACCGACGAGGCCCGCAGTGCGTTCAGCTCGCCGGTGCCCATCGACCCGCGGGCGATGCCGACCGCCACCAGGTCCCGCTGCAGGGCGAGCTGCTCGCCGGCCTCGGCCAGGTCGTGCAGGGCCGTGGCGGTGCGCGCGAGCTCGGCGGCCGCGATGTCGCTGGCCAGCACGCGGTCCAGCTCGAGTAGCCCGTGGACGATCACGCCGTACTCGCCGATCGCCGCGACCGCGTCCAGCCCCGGCGTGCCGCCGGTGACCTGCTCGCGCAGCGGCCGCAGCCGCTCGATCCGCCGGTCGGCCTCGGCCAGCCTTGCCGTGATCGCGGCGCTCGGCCGTACCAGCTCGGCCCTTGCCGAGCCGACGACGATCAGCGCGGTGTCGACGGCCTCGCGCGGCGGCCGCAGCCCGGCCGGATCGGCCACCGGGCCGGTGGCGAGCTGCCGAGCCGAGGCGTTCCGCTCGGCCTGCAGCCCGCTGGCCAGCGTCAGCACCTCCTCGCCGAGGGCGACCAGCCGGTCGGACCGCTGGTAAACCGCGGACCGTTCCACCTGCGCGCGCACGGTGAGCACGCCGAGTGCGAGCGCGAGCAGCACCGGAACGGCGGTCACCGCGGCGAGCTTTACCGGCAGGCGCCAGCTACGCCAGCGCACCAGGATTGCCAACCGCGGTGGTTTTCCGGCGGCGGCCTCGGGCGTCGAGTCTGACGGCATCACGCGGGTCCTTCCGCGGTTCCACGGCTGACCGCGTGATTCTTGCCCGTCGTCGGCCAATAGTGGAACTGGTCTCGTTGTACGACCTTGACCTGGTGTTTCACCCCGAGATACGACGATGATGAAGATCATTTACGCGGCCGAGCAGGGTGAAGATCACCATTGGCGACGCTGCGCACAAGCGAATTCGCGAACAACCGCCCTAACGAGTTCCCGGAACTCGACGGCGATCGCGGTGCGCATCCAGAGCATCCGTCGGGTGTCCGTGCCAATCACACGAACGAGACCCGTTGTTCACCATTGAGAGTGACGAGAAACGGCGCTGATCGACAGCCCAGCTGGTGATCACCTTCACGCAGTTGGGCAACTCGTGATTACCATGCCGCTCGCCAGCCGCCCGTATGTCTGGCGCCGTAGTCTCTTTCTTGGCGGGAGCCTTCATTGACCACCGCAGTCAGCAGTCCGAGGTTCGGCGGCATCGATCGGCAGCCGGCGTCCACACCGGGGGAGATCGACTTCCTGGCCATCCAGCGCAGCGAGGAGTTCGCCATGCTGCGCCGCCGACTGCGCCGCTTCGTGTTCCCGATGAGCGCGGTGTTCTTCGGCTGGTACCTGGGTTACGTACTGCTGGCGGCCTACGCCCACGGCCTGATGAGCCGCCGGGTCACCGGCGAGATCACCGTCGGCCTTGTCATGGGCGTGCTGCAGTTCGCGAGCACCGCCCTGATCATGGTGGGCTACCTGCGGTACGCCCGCGCCAGGATCGACCCGTTGGTCGCCGCCATCCGCGACCGGGTGGGTGCACCGCAGCGATGACCGCGTCGACCGGCAACCCACTGGTCAACACCGGGGTCTTCGCCGCGTTCGTCGCGGTGACCCTGCTCGCCGTGTACCGGCTGAGCAACCGCAACAGCAGCACGGCGGACTACTACGCGGCCGGCGGACGGTTCACCGGTGCGCAGAACGGCATGGCGCTCGCCGGCGACTACCTCTCGGCCGCGTCGTTCCTCGGCATCGCCGGTGCGATCGCGGTGCGTGGCTACGACGGCTTCCTGTACTCCGTCGGCTTCCTGGTCGGCTGGCTGGTCAACCTGCTGCTGGTAGCCGAGCTGATGCGAAACACCGGCCGGTTCACCATGGGTGACGTGCTGTCGTTCCGCATGCGGCAGCGCCCGGTGCGCGCCGCGGCTGCCACCTCGACCCTGGTGATCTCGCTGTTCTACATGCTCGCCCAGATGGCCGGCGCCGGCGGCCTGATCGCGCTGCTGCTCGGCGTGCACGCCCGCGCCGGTCAGTCGCTGGTGATCGCCGTCGTGGGTCTGGTGATGATCTTCTACGTGCTGGTCGGCGGGATGCGTGGCACAACCTGGGTGCAGATCATCAAGGCCTCCATGCTTCTGGTGTGCGTCGCGCTGCTGACCGTGTTCCTGCTCGGCAAGTTCGGCTTCAGCATCTCATCGCTGCTGGCCGCCGCCGCGGACAACAACGCGATCGGCGACCGGGTCGTCGAGCCGGGTGCGGCGTACGGCAGGACGTCGCTGACCAAGCTCGACTTCGTGTCGCTGTCGCTGGCCCTGATCCTCGGCACGGCCGGCCTGCCGCACGTGCTCATGCGGTTCTACACCGTGCCCGACGCCGCGCAGGCCAGGCGGTCGGTGGTGTGGGCCACCTCGACCATGTGCGGGTTCTACCTGGCCACGCTCGTGATCGGGTACGGCGCGTCGGCGGTGGTGGGGTCCGAGCCCATCCGCTCGGCGCCCGGTGGCGAGAACTCGGCGGCGCCACTGCTCGCGCTGCAGGTTGGCGGCTCCGTGCTGCTGGGCGTCGTGTCCGCGGTGGCGTTCGCGACCATCCTCGCGGTGGTCGCGGGCCTGACGCTGACCGCGTCAGCGTCCTTCGCGCACGACGTGTACGCCAACATCCTGCGCCGCGGCTCGATCGACCCGGCCTCCGAGGTGCGGGTGGCCAGGCTCACCGCGGTGGTCATCGGCCTGCTCGCGGTGTGCGGCGGCATCCTGTTCAACGGCCAGAACGTGGCATTTCTGGTCGCCCTTGCCTTCGCCTTCGCCGCATCGGCCAACCTGTCGACGCTGCTCTACTCGCTGTTCTGGCGCCGCTTCAACACGGCCGGCACGCTCTACGGCATCTATGGCGGCCTGGCCTCGTGCCTGGTGCTCGTCGTGTTCTCGCCCGTCGTCTCCGGCGCGCCCACGTCCATCTTCCCCTCCGTCGACTTCAGCTGGTTCCCGCTCAACAACCCTGGCCTGGTGTCCATCCCCCTCTCATTCCTCTTCGGCTTCCTCGGCACCGTACTGACACGGGACGACAATTCCCGCGCCAAGCAGGCCGAGATGGAGGTACGCGCCCTCACCGGCATCGGCTCCTGACGCCCCCAACCGCCCAACACGCGCGCCCCAACCGGCGAACACGCGGGGACTGGGGATGCGAACATGTGTTCGTGGCTCGGGCCTTGGCGCGGGAGGCGACGATCCTGCACGCCGACCTCGACGCGTTCTACGCGTCGGTGGAACAGCGCGACGACCCGCGGCTGCGCGGCCGCCCGGTGATCGTCGGCGCCGGCGTGGTGCTGGCGGCGAGCTACGAGGCCAAGGCGTACGGAGTTCGCACCGCGATGGGCGGCGCGCGGGCCCGCAGGCTGTGCCCGCACGCGATCGTCGTACCGCCACGGATGTCGGCCTACACGGCGGCGAGCCGGGCGGTGTTCGAGGTGTTCAACGACACCACGCCGCTGGTCGAGGGGCTGTCGATCGACGAGGCGTTCCTCGAGGTCGGCGGGCTGCGGCGGGTGTCGGGCACCCCGACCGAGATCGCGGTGCGGCTGCGGCACGAGGTCAGCGAGCGGGTCGGCCTGCCCATCACGGTAGGGGTCGCCAGGACCAAGTTCCTCGCCAAGGTGGCCAGCGGGGTGGCCAAACCGGACGGCCTGCTGGTCGTGCCGCCGGACGGCGAGCTGGCGTTCCTGCACCCGCTGCCGGTGCAGCGGCTGTGGGGTGTCGGGCCGGTGACCGCAGGCCGGCTGCACCAGCGCGGCATCACCACCGTCGGCGAGGTGGCCCGGCTCGGCGAGACCCTGCTGGTGTCCATGCTCGGCCTTGCGGTCGGGCGGCACCTGCACGCCCTGGCCAACAACCACGACCCGCGACCGGTGCAGGTCGGCCGGCGCCGGCGGTCGATGGGCGCGCAGTGCGCGCTGGGCCCCTCGCCGCACTCCCCGGAGACGGTGGACGCCGTGCTCGCCGGGCTGGTCGACCGGGTGACCCGCCGGATGCGCGCGGCCGGGCGGCTCGGCCGAACCGTGACGCTGCGGCTGCGGTTCGACGACTACACCCGGGCCACCCGGTCGCACACCCTGGCCATGCCGACCGCGCACACCGACACCGTGCTGGCCACCGCGCGGGGGCTGCTGGCCGCGGCCATGCCCATGATCCGGCAGCGCGGCATCACCCTGGTCGGCGTGGCCGTCGGCAACCTCGACGACGACGCGGTGTCGCAGCCGGCGCTGCCGCTGGACCGGCACGGTGGTGGCAACCTCGACGCCGCGCTCGACCACGTCCGCGACCGGTTCGGCGCCAACGCCGTCACCCGCGCCGTACTACTCGGCCACGACCACGGCCAGTCGGTCCCGCTGCTGCCCGACTGACAGCCCTGGCAGAGTCCTACGCAGCGGCCGTGAGATCGGGGGTGACGGCGGCCCAGCCCCTGCGGGTGAGCTCGGCCCGTACCCAGCCTTCCGCGCCACCCGCCGGCCGGATGAGGCCGGTCTCTGCCAGGTCGCGTGCGGCGTTCTGGTCGCAACAGGGCAGCCCGTCGATGCGCAGGCACGGCCCGTACCGGGTGGTCATCTCGGCCCGGCCCGCGGCGACCGCGCGAAGCATGGCGATCGCCCGGTGGTTCAGCGGCTGTGTGATCGACATGGCGCGGGCTCCTCCGTGCGACAACGTCCTCACAGGTAGATACGCAGCCACGGGTCGCCAGGGTTCGCGGCGAAACTAGATGTCGCCGCCCTTGTCGACGTACCACTTCAGCAGTTCGGAGGTGGCAAGGACGGTCTCGCGCTCCTGCTGGCAGGTGACGCAGCCGGCCAGGTGCGCCGCGACGAGATCGGCCTCGTCCGGGTCGAGCTGACCCAGCACGTAGGCGCCGAGCAGGTTGCGCTCCCGATGTACGGGATCATCCGTCACCTGGCGCCCCTTTCCGAAGCCGATCTACGACCCACGTTGGGGAGCCTGAGGCCGGTCGGCGTATCAGGCCGCTTCTGCGGGCTCGGCGAGCTGGTCACGGAGGTTGCGCAGGGCGCTGAACAGCCGGGATTTCACGGTGCCGACCGGGATGCCGAGGATCTGGGCGGCCTCGGTGACGGTGCAGCCGTTGAAGTAGCACTCGCGCAGCACGGCGCGGTGCGCCTCGCTGAGCGTGGCCAGCGCGGCACGCACGTGCAGCGCGCGCAGCAGGGCGTCCGCCGGGTCCGGGATGCCGACGGCCTTGGCTGCCGACTCGGCGACCTCGGCCGGCCGCGCCATCCTGGCGCGGAACTTGTCCACCGCGACGTTGCGCGCCACCCGCAGCAGCCAGCCGCGCATGGCGAACTCGCGGGTGGGGTCGAGGTTGTCGATGTTGTGCCAGGCCCTGACCAGGGTCTCCTGCAGGACGTCCTCGGCGAGCGCGCGGTCCTGCATCATGCGGGTCACGCTGGTCAGGACGCTCTGGCCGTGCGCGGCGATCAGGTCGCGAATGAAGTCCGACGCCCTGGTGGTTGCGGTGGTGTTCGGCGCGTACGACTGGGCGGTGGCATACATCGCTACTCCTCGTACCCCTGCTGATCGTCTGACGTCCTTGTCGTTAACGACGCAGTTCACGTCAGCTCCGGAAACGTCCGTGACCTCACGTATCCGGAAAGCTAGTTACCCGTGTCGGGTGAGGTAAGACACCCGGGACCGACAGCCAGGTGCTGCGATGAACGGCCGACGAACGGTAGCGACGGCGGGCCGGATGGCATCGCGGTCGCCGTCGTGCTCCGGCGCCGGCCCCGCCGGCCCCGGCACGCCATCCGCCGGCCCCGGCACGCCGCCGGCCGGCGAAGACACGCGCAGCACGGAAATCCAGGAATCCGGAATCCTGGATTCCGGACCGGTCAGTGCGACGCGCCACCAGCCGGCCGACCCGGCGGCCAGCCGAGTGGGCACAGGCCCGGCCGGCTGCCTGAGTGCTCGGCGACGGTGTGCCCCCCGCCACGGCGGCCCCGGTTCCGAAGCCGCCTCGACGGCACCGCCGCGGAGCGGCGCTACCGGCGGAACGTGGACAACCGGAGGCTGTTGGACACGACCAACACGGTGGACAACGCCATGGCCGCGCCAGCGATCATCGGGTTGAGCAGTCCGGCCGTGGCGATCATCCGCTGCAACCCGCGGACCTGCCCCTCGATCCGCCGCAGCCGGCTGAGGTGGTCGTCCTTGGTCCTCGTGTACCCGCGCACGGTGCCGACTATACCCATGGGGGGTACGGGTACCACAGGTCGCGCTCAGCCGCGGTGCCCCCGGTCGGGATCGAACCGACACTGTGGCGCTTTTAAGGCGCCTGCCTCTGCCGATTGGGCTACGGGGGCGGGCTGCGACCGCCGATCATCAAGGCTAACCGGCGGCCGGCGGTGCTGCGGTGGACAACGAGCGCACGCGGCCGACGTTGCGGGGCGTTCACCCCGTGAGTGACGGCACAGCCCGCCGACGGGCTGGCACACCAAGGGACGGGCTACTGGTCAGCGGTGGATAAGTCCTCGGTGAGCGCGGCGCTTAGCTCCTGGCCGGCTGGCACGGCGTCCGGGTCGATGAACCACTGCAGCGCGAGCCCGTCGCACACCGCGATAATGAACGAGGCGACCGCGCTCGCCTCCTGCGGGCCGAGCTGCGGCATGGACGCCTGTACCAGCTCGGCGATGCGCCGGCGCGCGGCCGCGACGTGCCTGGTGAGTTGGGCGCGGACCTGCGGCGAGTGCTCGGCCTGCGCCGCCGCCTCGAGGTAGGCCGAAATGGACCCTTTTAACTACAGCCATTGGACGCCGTGCCGGGCCGCGCCGTCTGTGTCGCGAACCGCCCGACACGCCGTGCCGAACCGGCGAACACGCGGTGCCGAACCGGCGAACACGCCGTGCCGAACCGCCCGACACGCCGTGCCGAACCGGCGAACACGCGGTACCGAACCGGCGAACACGCCGGGACGGACTGGCGGGCGTGGCGGTGGGTTAGCGGAGGTGGGCTGGGGCCTCGGTGGCGGGGTTGGGGGTGGTGGGCGGCCCAGTGGCCGCGGGGTGCGGAGGGGGCGTGGCTATCCGGGCGAACTCGGCGCGGGGCTCGTGGATCTGGCCGAGGGAGACGATCTCGCGGCGGAAGAACAGGGCGAGGGTCCAGTCGGCGAGCACGCGGGCCTTGCGGTTGAGGGTCGGCATGCGGCTGACGTGGTATGTGCGGTGCATGAACCAGGCGAGGACGCCCTTGAGCTTGATGCCGTAGATCTCGGCCACCCCGCGGTACAGGCCGAGGCTGGCCACCGAGCCGGCGTAGGAGTGCCGGTAGGTCCGCATCGGCCGGTCGCGCAGGTGCGCGAGCACGTTGGCCGCCAGCACCTTCGCCTGGCGCACGGCGTGCTGCGCGGACGGGCTGGTGGTGGCGTGCGGGTCCTGGTCGGTGCGGGACAGGTCGGGCACGGCGGCGCAGTCGCCGGCCGAGAACACCCCCGGCAGGCCGTGCACCCGCAGGTCGGCGGTGCAGCGGACGCGGCCGCGCTCGTCGAGCGGCAGGTCGGTGTTCGCGAGCATGGGGTTGGCCTTGACCCCGGCCGTCCAGATGATGGTGTCCGCTTCGAACTCGGTGCCCTCGTCGAGCATGACGTGCCCGCCGACCAACGACTCGACGCGGGTCTGCAGGTACACCTCGATCTTGCGTTCGAGCAGCCGCTCGACGGTGTAAACGCCGAGCGTCGGGCTGACCTCGGGCATGATCCGGTTGGCGGCCTCGACGAGCACCCAGCGCAGGTCGGACGGCTCGATGTTCTCGTAATAGCGGGTGGCGTAGCGCGCCATGTCCTCGAGCTCGGCGAGCACCTCGATGCCGGCGTACCCGCCGCCGATCACCAGGAACGTCAGCAGCCGGCGGCGCACCGCGGGGTCGATGGTGCTGGCCGCCATGTCCAGCATGGTCAGCACGTGGTTGCGCAGGTAGATGGCCTCACCGATGGTCTTGAACGCGATGCCGCACTCGGCGAGGCCGGGGATGGGCATGGTGCGCGCCACCGAGCCGGGCGCGACCACCAGCACGTCGTAGCCGATCTCCTCGAGGTGGCCGTCCGCCATCTCGACGCGTGCGGCCTTGCGGGCGTGCTCGATGCCGGTGACCCGGCCGGTGAGCACGTGGCAGCGCCGTAGCACCCGGCGCAGCGGCACCACGACGTGCCGCGGCTCGATGGAGCCGGCCGCGGCCTCCGGCAGGAACGGCTGGTAGGTCATGTGCGGCTGCGGGTCGACGACCGTCACCGACGCCTCGCCGGTGCGCAGCTTCCGCTGCAGCCACAGGGCCGTGTACATGCCGACGTAGCCGCCGCCGACGATCAGGACGCGGGTCGCGCCCGACGCCTCGCCGGTGCTTCGTGCAGCCATGACCCCATGGTCGCACCGGCACCCACCGACCGGCGAGGCGACGTGACTCCCCCGACCTCCGATACGCGCGATACGCGGGCTTATCGCGCGTTTGGAGCGGCCGAAAACCGCGATAAGCCCACGTATCGCGGTTTCAGCGGCGGGGGTCAGCGGCGGGGGTCAGCGGCGGCGTAGCTGGACGATGGCGAAGACGGCGAGGCCGGCGACGCCGAGCACGGCGAGCACCTCCAGCACCACGGGGTTGCGGCCGGCCGGCACCACCGCGGCGACGCCGGCCAGCGCGAACACCACGGCCTGGATTGTCAGGAACCGCCGCAGCGGCCGGCGCAGCACGGACAGGTGCAGCCGAGCCCCGCGCGGCACCACCGCGGCCAGCCCGGACGACACGTGCAGCAGGTGCACGAGCACCACGAGTGCGAGCACCGCGGGTGCCAGCATGCCGCTGGCGTTGTAGACCGTGGACACCAGCGCTGCCCCGCCGCCAAGCGCGGCCGGCGCCGCCGAGCTCGGTGACACCGCGCTGGACGCCCCGAGCAGGCCGAACACGACCTGCACGGCGACCGGGGCGCCCTCGGCGCCGAGCACGGCCACGACCGCCGCGGACACCGCGCCGACCACGAGCCGCAGCACCCAGCCGGGCACGGCGATGCCGCAGTCCTCGATGGCGACCGTGGGTACGGCGTGCGGCGCGGCAAGCGCGGGTGGC
>Ga0184609_10000163_pt1 | contig 17951 bp, 21 predicted proteins | sample PLM1_60_coex_FD_133165 | JGI IMG/M metagenome (GOLD analysis project Ga0184609, IMG submission 133165) | Groundwater sediment microbial communities from an aquifer in East River, Colorado, USA - PLM1_60_coex | ecosystem: Environmental > Terrestrial > Soil > Riparian zone | place: USA: East... | reverse complement strand
GCGGCAGGTCGAGGAGGTGGGATGCGCGGTGGCGGCGCAATCACCGAACCTGGTGCCGGCGGACGGCGCCCTCTACGCCCTCCGCGACGCGACGGCGACGGTTCCCTCTGTGCCGTTGATCGCCGCCAGCGTGATGTCCAAGAAGCTGGCCGTCGATACCGACCTGATCCTGCTCGACGTGAAAGCGGGGTCCGGGGCCTTCATGAAGACCCCGGAGGACGCTCGCGTGTTGGCGGAGGCGTGTCTGGCGCTCGCCGCCGGCTGGGGCCGGAAGGCGAGCGCCGCCGTCACCGACATGTCCCAACCTCTGGGGGAGGCCGTCGGCAACGCGCTCGACGTGGTGGAGGCGATCTCGGTGCTCCGAGGGGAGACCGGTGGACGCCTGCGCGAACTCTCGCTGCTTTTCGCGGCGCGCGCGATCGAGCTGACGAGCGGCGCTGGTCATGAAGAGGCGCTCGCGCAGGCGTCCGAGGCGATCGACGGGGGAGCGGCCCTCGAGCGGTTCCGAGCCATGGTCGAGGCGCAGGGCGGCGATCCTCGCGTGGTGGACAACCCTGAAGGCATCCTCCCGCGAGCTCCGGTCCGCGAGCCGGTGCTCGCGGATCGGAGTGGCGTCCTCGCCGAGGTGCAAGCGGAGGAGATCGGACTCGCGAGCGTGGGGCTGGGCGCCGGCCGGCTCCGGAAGGGCGATCGGATCGACCCGTCCGTCGGTATCGTGGTGCATCCGAAGATCGGTGACCGGCTAGAGGCCGGTGAGCCCATCGGGGAGGTCCACGCGCGAGATCGCGACGCCGCGGCTGAAGCCGCTCGCCGCGTCCTCGCCGCGATGGACGTCGCCGACGGTCCCGTCGAGCCTCCGCCGCTGGTCCACACCTGGTTGTGATCGTGGGGATGTGATCGCGTTGGGGAACTTCACGATGCTCGGGCTGCGGCTGGCCCTCTACATGGCCGCGTCGCTGTTCATCGGCCTCGCGCTCCGCGAGTACGCGCGGGCGCGGGTGGCCGCGACGCTCGGCGATCCCACGCCGCGACTATGGGGACGGGTGACCCTGCGACCCAAGGCCTGGTTCGACCCGTTCGGGAGCGGCTTCCTGCCCGCGCTGGTCGGGCTGCTTTGGTCCGTGCAGGCCTTCTTCATGCCTGCGGCCTACGCTAAGCCCGCCCCGATCGACACGAATTACTTCAAGCGGCATCCGAGGGATGTGGTGGTCGCCTCGTTGGCGGGGCCGGCTGCATCGCTCGCGCTCGCGATCGCCGGTGGTCTCACCGTCCGAACCGGGGTGAGCGGCGAAGCACTCCTCGTGCTCACGACGTTCGCATTCACGAACGCATCGCTGTTCGTGTTCCACCTCTTGCCGATCCCCGGCCTCGACGGCGGGCGCCTGCTCGCCTTGCTGCTCCCTCCGCATGCTCGAGAGGTGTTCCGGAACGCGGATCGATACCTCGCCCTCATCGTGCTCGTCGTCCTGTTCCTGTTCACCTTCCTGCTCAGCATCGCTTCGCTGCTCACCGGCGCGATCTGCCAGGCGGCGACCGGTCAGGACTGCTTGGTGCTGCTGAGCTTCCCCTAGATCGCATCTCCCGGGACCAAGAGAGGTGACCAGTATCATCGCCGACAACGTGACCGTTCCTGCCGCCGACATGCGCGCTCCGGAGCCCGTGGAAACCCGCCGCGGCCGTGTCCTGACCGGGTTCAGGCCGACCGGGGCGCTCCACGTGGGGCACTGGGCCGGCAACGTCAGCAACGCCGTTCGGCTCCAGGACGAGGGATACGACTGCTACTACTTCGTCGCGGACTGGCACATGCTCACCACGCACTACGATCGCACCGCGGAGCTGCCGGCGCTGGTTGAGGGCATCGTGCTCGATCTGCTCGCCTGCGGCATCGATCCCGCGCGATCGGTGTTCTACCTCCAGTCCGACCTGCCCGAGGTTGCGGAGATGGCCTTGCTCCTCGGGATGATCACCCCTCTTGGGTGGCTCGAGCGCGTGCCGACGTACAAGGAGCGGCTCCGTGACATGGCCGAGCGCGACGTGGCGAACTTCGGGCTGCTCGGCTACCCCGTCCTGCAGACGGTCGACATCTCGATCGTTCGAGGGGAGCTCGTGCCGGTGGGAGAGGACCAGGTGTCCCATCTCGAGATCTCCCGGGAGATCGTTCGGCGGTTCAATCGGCTCTTCGGCGAGGTGCTGGTGGAGCCCCAGCCGCTGCTGTCGGACTTCCCGCTCGTTCCCGGCTCGGACGGGCGCAAGATGTCGAAGTCGCTGGACAACGCGATCGGCCTCGCAGACGAGCCCGACACGATCCGCGCGAAGGTCCGCTCGTTCATCACCGACCCCCAGAAGGTGCGGCTCGGCGATCCGGGCCGTCCGGAGATCTGTCCGGTTTTCGCGCTGCACACTCGCTTCTCGCACGACATCGTCGATTGGACCCGCGACCACTGCAGGACCGGCGAGCTCGGCTGCGTCGACTGCAAGACGAACCTCGCCGACCGGCTGATCGAGGAGCTCCGGCCGATCCGGGACCGGCGGGACGAGCTGGCGAAGGAGCCGGGGCTGGTGTCCAAGGTCCTCGACGAGGGGCGGGAGCGAGTGCGGCCCGTGGTGCGCGAGACGCTCGAGACGGTTCGCGACGCGATGGGGTTCTCCCGGTCATGAGCGGAGAGGGCGCCGGCACGTTCGCGGTCGAGCTGCCCGCGTTCACCGGCCCGTTCCGCCTGCTGGCGGAGCTGATCGTCGAGCAGAAGGTCGACGTGTGTGACGTGCAGGTCGCGACGGTGACCGACGCGTTCCTCGCCTACGCGAAGGACGCCGACCACTGGGATCTGGAGGAGGTCACGTGGTTCCTCGCGATGTGCGCGGTGCTGCTGGAGCTGAAGGTCGGCCGCCTGATGCCTCGGCACACCGAGTCCGACGAGGACGACCTGCTCGGCCCTTCCCCCGACCTCGCGTACGCTCGGTCGATCGAGCTGGCGGCCTACCGGAAGGTGGCGGTCGAGCTCGCCCGGCGACTGGAAGACGAGGCGGGGTACTTCACGAGAGACGTGGGTCCCGGCCCGGAGTTCTCGCACCTGTATCCGGATCCGATGACGAAGGTGGATGCGGAAGGGCTGGCCCGACTCGCCGCGCAACTGCTCCGGCCCCCGCCCACGCTCGACCTCACCCACGTGACGCCGATCCGCTACACGATCGCCGAGGCGATGTCGGCCGTCGAGCAGCGGATCGAGGACTTCGGGCGGGCCGCGTCGTTCCGGGACCTCGTGGCTGACTGCGACGAGCGGATCCAGGTCGTGGTCCGTTTCCTTGCGTTGCTCGAGCTGTACCGTGACGGCAGGGTCGAGCTGCACCAGGGGGAGACGTTCGGCGAGATCCGCGTGGAGTGGCAGGGATGACGATGCCAAAGGCGGAGGCGAACGGCACGGACACGCGGGCACTGGAGGCGCTGCTCTTCGTTTCCGACGAACCGCTCACGCCCTCCGTCATCGCGCAATCGCTCGAGGTCGACCGAAGGACCGCCGACGCGCTGTGCGACCAGCTCGCGAAGGAGCTCGAGGATCGGGGCGCGGGCGTCCTGCTGCGGAACGTCGCCGGCGGATGGCGGCTCTTCACCCACCCGGACACCGCGGCCGAGGTGGAGCGTTTCGTACTCTCGTCGCGGCAGGCTCGGCTCACGAAGGCCGCGCTCGAGACGCTCGCGATCGTCGCGTACAAGCAGCCGGTGACCCGGCACCAGATCACATCCATCCGAGGCGTCAACTCCGACGGCGTCATCCGCGCCCTGCAGGACAAAGGGCTCGTCGAGGAAGCGGGACGCGAGGAGACGCCCGGCCGACCGATCCTCCTGGCGACCACGCCGACGTTCCTGGAACGACTCGGGCTGCGCTCCCTCGCCGCCCTGCCCTCATTGGCTCCTCTCCTGGGCGTCGATGCCGAGCCGGACGAGAGCCCTGGGGAGGAAGAAACGGCCTCCGAGGATGCCACGCGTGCCGAGTCCTCCGAGCCGGTCGAGTCCTCCGAGTAGCGCGTGCCGGTCGAGCGTCTCCAGCGTCTCCTCGCACGCGCAGGGTACGGCTCCCGTCGCAGTTGTGAGGAGCTGATCGTCGAGGGTCGCGTCACCCTCAACGGTACCGTCGCGACGCTCGGCGACCGCGCGGATCCCGTCGAGGATGAGGTTCGGGTCGACGGTCTCGAGGTGAACCTCGACCCCAACGTGAAGTACTACGCGTTCCACAAGCCGGCCGGCGTCGTCACGACGATGCGCGACCCGCAGGGCCGACCGGACATCCGCGCCTTCCTGCCGGAGGAAGGGCCGCGGGTCTTCCCCGTGGGAAGGCTCGACCGCGATACCGAGGGGCTCCTGCTCCTCACGAACGACGGCGACCTCGCCAACGCCCTGATGCACCCTCGTTTCGGCGTCGAGAAGGAGTACCTGGCGGAGGTCGAGGGTGTACCGACGCCGAAGCACGTGGGGCAGCTCCGGCGGGGGGTCGAGCTGGAGGACGGCCACGCGAGCGTCAAGAGCGCGCGCGTGGCCGGCCGGTCGGGTGACCGCGGCGCCGTGCGCCTCGTGATGACCGAGGGTCGCAAACGGGAGGTGCGCCGTCTGCTCGCCGCGGTCGGGCTGCCGGTGACACGTCTCGTCCGGGTTCGCGTGGGTGCGGTCCGACTCGGAGGGCTGCCGCCGGGGGAGCGCCGTGAGCTCACGCACGACGAGGTGATCGCGCTCAGACAGGTCGTCGACGGGTAGCCTTGGGAACTCGGGGCGCCGCGCCCGGGGGAGGTGTCCCATGAGGCTTCGTGCGGCGCGCGGGGCCATCCGCGTGCCATCGGACGAAAGTCACGCATTGCTCGGATCGACCGAGCGGCTCCTGTCGGCCGTCCTGCAGCGCAACGAGATCGAGTCGGAGGACCTCGTGAGCATCATGTTCACCGCCACGGAAGACCTCCGCTCCGCCTTCCCGGCGGAGGCGGCGCGACGGATGGGTCTCGGCCTTGTGCCGCTGATGTGCGCCCAGGAGATCTCGGTGGAGGGCTCGATGTCCTCCGTGGTCCGTGTGCTCCTCCACTTCCATTCCGAACGAACCCTCGACGAGGTCGAGCATGTGTACCTCGACGGCGCGGAGTCGCTCCGAGATGACGTCCGTTGAGGGCGTCGCCCCGATGATGGCCGCTCGCCGGTACGGACCGATCGAGCGAGTGGCCGTCCTGGGCACGGGACTCATGGGTACTTCCGTCGCGATGGCGGCGGCGCGAGCCGGCGCCTCGGTCACCGGCTGGGACGCCGACCCCGAGACGATGGCCCGCGCCGCCGCGCTCGGTGGTTTCACGCAGGCGGGGTCCTTGGACGAGGCGGTCGAGGGCGCCGACCTGGTCGTGGTCTGCACCCCGATCCCGACGATCGCGCCGGTCGTCGCCGCCGCTCTGGCGGCGACGACCGACACGATCGTCACCGAAGTCGGGAGCATCATGGGTTCGGTGTCCCGGCGGGTGCTCGACGACGCTGCGTCGGAGGATCTCCCGCGGTACGTGCCCGGTCACCCGATGGGAGGGAGCGAGCGATCCGGTCCCGAGCACGCCTCGCCGTCGGTCCTCGACGGCATCGTTTGGGTGATCTCACCGACGGAAGCATCCGATCCCGCCGCCGCCCAGGCCCTCGAGACCTGGATCGAGGGCCTGGGCGCGAGGGTCGTCCGTATGCCCGCCGATCGTCACGACCGGCTCGTGGCCTTCGTGAGCCATCTACCCCAGGTGGCGTCCACCGCGTTGATGAGCCTGGCCGCCACGGAGGAGGCCGACGAGCCGGAGATCCTCCTGCTCGCGGCCGGCGGGTTCCGCGACCTCACGCGGCTGGCCGCCTCCGACGCTGCGTTGTGGTCCTCGATCCTGCTCGCGAACCGCGAGCAGATCGCCGAGGCGATCGACCTGTACGTCGACCGCCTCCGTAGCCTGCGGGAGGACGTCGTCGGGAGCCGAGGCGACGCGGTGCGATCGACGTTCGCGCAGGCGAAAGAGGCTCGTCTCCGCCTCGCGACGAAACCACAGGTGAAGGCGGGGGTGGCCGTACTCCAGGTCGAGGTGCCCGACCGGCCCGGCGCTCTCGCCGAGCTGACATCCATCCTCGCGGAGGGCCGCGTGAACATCGAAGATCTGCAGATCGTCCACTCGCCCGAAGGCGGGCGAGGGACGGTGCACCTCACGGTCGCTGTGGCCGCCGTGGGACATGCCACGGAGGTCCTCGTCGCCGGGGACCTCGATCCCACCCGGCTGGCGTGAGGCAACGATGCGGGCTCGTGTGACGCCTGGCGCCAGGGTTGGAGGCGAGGTTCGCGTGCCCGGCGACAAGTCGATCTCGCACCGGTGGCTCCTCATGGCGGCGACCGCGAACGGATCGAGTCGGCTGGAGGGCTTGCCCCGATCCCTCGACACCTCCTCGACCGCCACCTGCCTCGCGATGCTCGCCCCCGCGGCTCGACCTGCACTCGAAGCTTGGGCCTCGAGCCCTTCGGTGGCCGGTGAGCGGCACGGTTCCACGTGGAACCGCGATGCATCGACCCTCGACCTCGGCAGCCTCGACCTTCAAGGTGAAGGACGGAGATCGCTGCGCCGGTCGGCTCACGAGCTCGACTGCGGGAACTCAGGGACGACGATGCGGCTCATCGCCGGCCTCGCGTCGTCCTCGCCGTTCGAAACGGTGCTCCGGGGAGACGCGAGCCTGGCGTCAAGGCCCATGGAGCGCGTCGCGAAGCCGCTCCGCGCGATGGGCGCGGACGTCACCACGGAGGACGGCCATCCGCCGCTCACGATCCGCGGTTCAGAGCTCCGAGGGATCCGATTCGAGCCCGATGTCCCGAGCGCGCAGGTGAAGAGCGCCGTCCTCCTCGCGGCCCTCGCAGCCGAAGGCACGACGACCGTCGCCGAGCGCATCCCGACCCGGGATCACACGGAGCGCCTGTTCGTCGCTCTGGGGGTGCCGATCCGCTCCGACGGGGCCGACCTCGTGCTCGAGGGGCCGTTCCAGCACGAGGGGTTCCGCGGGGTGATCCCCGGCGACCCGTCCTCTGCCGCGTTCCTCCTGGGCGCGGCCGCGCTCACGGGAGGGAACATCACGGTCCTCGGTGTGAGCCTGAACCCGACGCGACTCCGATTCCTGGACGTGCTTCGGAGGATGGGTCTCGAGGTGGAGATCGACGTCGAGGGAGATGAGTTGGGAGAGCCGGTCGGAAGGATGCAGCTGGGTCCCAGCGTAGGGCTCCGACCGGTACAGGTCGATGGGAACGAGATGCCCCTCGTCATCGACGAGGTGCCGCTACTCGCCGCGCTCGCTGTGCACGCCGACGGCCCGTCGCGATTCGAAGGCGGCGCCGAGCTTCGCGTGAAGGAGAGCGACCGGCTCTCGGTCCTGGCAGATGGGATCCGCTCGCTCGGAGGCGAAACGGCCGAGGAGGGCGACATCCTCGTGGTGGGTGGAGGTGGGCTGTCCGGCGGGTCCGCCCGGTCGGCCGGCGACCATCGGATGACGATGGCGTTCGCCGTGACATCCCTGGCCGCGCGGGCACCTTCCGACATCGACGGGATCGAGTCGGCCGCCGTCTCTTTCCCGGACTTCTTCCCACTCCTTCGCTCGCTCGGAGCCGGCGTCGAGGTGTCGGGGTGACACCGCGCCTGATCGCCATCGACGGCGCCGCGGGAAGCGGCAAGAGCACGCTCGCCCGGCTCCTCGCGATGACGCTGGGACTTCCCTACGTCAACACGGGTGCGATGTACCGTGCGCTCACCCTGGCGGCACTTCGGGAGGAGGTCGACGTCGAGGATGAGGATGCGCTGGTTCGTCTCATGGAGACTCTGGACTTCACGTTGAGGCCCGCGGGCCGCCCGGAAGAGCCTCAACCAAACCCTCGGGAACTCTGGATCGACGGCGCGCCGCCCTCGGATGAGCTGGAGTCCGCCGAGATCGAGGCGAACGTGAGCGCCGTCGCGAGGCACCCCGGGGTCCGCGCCGCGATGCGCGCCGCGCAGCGAGCGCTCGGGGAGGGGGGCGCCGTGATGGAAGGCCGGGACATCGGCACCGCGGTGTTCCCCGACGCGCCCGTGAAGCTGTTCCTCGTCGCGGCCCCCCAGGAGCGCGCCGGCCGGCGGGTCGAGGAACGGGGATCCCAGGAGGTGGCCGGCGCGCTCCTCGAGCGGGATCGGCGAGACGCCCTTGTGAACCCGTTGGTGCCGGCCGAAGACGCGGTCGTGATCGACACGAGCGATCTCGACGTGGACGGCACGCTCGGGGTCGCGCTCGCGGTTGTCGCCGAGCGGGCGCCGGACCTCCTTCCGGGAAGTACGCAGCCGTGACCATCCCCCGGATCGCCGTCGTGGGGCGGCAGAACGTCGGCAAGTCGACGCTGGTCAACAGGTTGTTCGGCCGGCGGGAGACGATCGCCCACGACGATCCGGGAGTCACCCGCGACCGGGTGGAGCTCGAAGCGACGTGGAACGGCAGACGGTTCGGGCTCGTCGACACGGCAGGGTATCTCCATCGGGCAAGGGGTGTCGAAGCGCTCGCCGGCCGACAGACGGTTCGAGCGATGGAGGAGGCCCAGCTCGTCCTGCTGGTCGTCGACGTGGCATCCGGCATCACCGAGGAAGATGCGCAGCTGGCCCGCCGCCTTCGACGGGCGACGGCTCCGGTGTTGGTGGTGGTCAACAAAGCCGATTCGCGCCACGAAGAGGCGGACGTCCCCGTGTTCCATTCCCTCGGATTGGGGGACCCGATCGCCGTCTCGGCGCAGCACGGCCGCGGGGTGGGGGAGCTTTTGGACCGCATGGTCGACCTCTTGCCCGAGGTACCCGAGGCCGCCGAGGGCGAGGTAGCCGAGGGAGGGGCCGCCGAGAGCGAGTCCGATGAGCGAGGGCCGGAGGAACCTAGGTTCGCGCTCGTCGGTCGGCCGAACGTCGGCAAGTCCAGCCTGTTCAACCGGCTCGTGGGAGAGGAGCGGGCCGTCGTCTTCGAAGAGGCGGGCACGACCCGCGACAGCGTCGATGCGCTGGTCGAGTGGCCGGGCGCAGGCCAGATCCGATTCGTCGACACCGCGGGGATGCGCCGCGAGATCCGCGTCCAGGGCGTGGAGTACTACAGCTTCGTCCGCGCGGCGGCGGCGATCGACCGAGCGGACGCCGCCGCCGTGATCTTCGACGCCTCCGAAGGGCTCACGGCCGAGGACGAGAAGATCGCGTTCCGGGTGCTCGAGGCCGGGAGAGCGTTGCTCCTCGTCGCCAACAAGTGGGACCTCGTCGAAGACAAGGACCGCCGCTTCAAGCAGCTGAGTGAGAACGCGACCATGCTCGGGCGCGCGTCGGTGATCCGAACCTCGGCCGTGAAAGGGCAAGGGGTGGCTCGCATCCCGAACATGCTCCTCGACCTTCGTCAGCGCTGGTCCGGACGCGCATCGACCTCACGAGTGAACGAGCTGCTCCAGGAGGCGCAGGGCGCCAACCCGTCTCCCCGGTCTTCGGGAACGCTTCACTACGCGGCGCAAGTGGGAACCCGCCCCCCCTCATTCGTCTTCTTCGGCGGAGGCCGGGCCCCCGGCCCCGGCTATCGCCGGTACCTCGAGAACCGGTTCCGCGAGGCCTTCCATCTCGACGGGGTGCCGATCCGGATGAGGTTCCGGCCGCGCACGCGCGGCCGATCGCGGTGAGCGGCGGTGTGGCACGGAAACCACCCCCGGCTACACTTCCGCTGACGGGCCGTGGCGCAGCTTGGTTAGCGCGTCTGACTGGGGGTCAGAAGGTCGCGGGTTCGAATCCCGCCGGCCCGACGGATGAGAGGGACGACGGAGACCATGCCGGCATCCTCCGCCGTCATCACCGTTCCCAACATCCTGTCGTTCGCGCGCATCGCTCTCATCCCCGTCTTCTGCTGGCTGTCGGCGAACGAGCGAACGCGTCTGTGGGGCATCCTCCTGTTCGCCGTCGTGGTCAGCACCGACTGGGTCGACGGCTACGTGGCGAGGAGAACCGGTCAGGTGAGCGAGCTGGGTCGGATCCTCGATCCGGTCGCCGACCGGCTCGCCATCGGTGCCGGCCTCCTCACGTTCGCGATCTCGGGCATCTTCCCGTTCTGGGCTGCCCTCCTGATCCTGGTTCGCGACGTCACCCTGTTGCTCGGGGGCGCGGCGCTTCTGTGGGGGAGGGACATCCGCGTCGAGGTGCGGTGGATCGGCAAGATCGCGACGGCGTCGCTCATGGCGGCGATCGCGTGGATCGCCTGGGGCAACGCCGGAGCCCCGCTCGGAGAGGTGCTCCTGGTGGGCGGTTGGCTCGCCTACGTCGTCGGGATCGTCGAGTACTACATCGCCGCGGCCCTCTACGTGATCGACGTGCGCGACACGCTCGCGGCGCGTGGCGTCTTGGAGGAGTAGGAATTGGAGGAGTAGAAGAACAGCTCACCGGATCAGTTCAACGAGCGAGGCCAACGAACGGAGCCAAACGAACGGAGGAGAGCGAGTGGAGTACCCGGAAGATCTGCGGTATTCGCGAGAGCATGAATGGGCGAGATCGGAGAGCGGACGTATCCGAGTTGGTATCACCGATTTCGCACAAGATGCGCTGGGTGACGTCGTGTACGTGGATCTTCCCGAGCCGGGTACGAAGGTCACGGCGGGTCAAGCCTTCGGTGAGGTCGAATCCACGAAATCCGTGTCGGATGTGTATGCCCCTGTTTCGGGGACCATCGTGGAGCGGAACGCCGCCCTGGAAGAGAAGCCAGAGCTCGTGAACGAACAGCCGTACGGCGACGGCTGGCTCATCGCGATCGAGGCCTCCGACCAGACAGAGCTCGAGCAGCTCCTCGACAGCGGTGGGTACCAGGAGCACGTCTCCCGCGCCTGAGCATCATGGAGACTGCATCCGCCACACCTCGACCCTCGACCTGCGCTCCAGCGCAGGTCGAGGGTCACGATGGAGGGTGGTCGAGGGTCACGCCGTCGGGAAGTCGAGGGTTCGGCGAAGCCGCGGTTGACCCTCCTCACACCCTGCGATAACGTCCACGGCGCATCGAGGTCGACGGTTCGCGCGAACGTCGACCGTCGACCCGACATCGGACCAGAGGGGAACCTGACGGTGTTCTGTACGCGTTGTGGACATCGCAACCGCGACGACGCGCGCTTCTGCGCCGAATGCGGGGCTCCGCTTCAGGATGACTCGACGGTGACCCTTACGCCGGTGGAACCCGACGATGACGACAACGTGGAGTTCCCGTTCCCCGAGGATGAGCTGGAACCCGGCCAAGCGCTCCTTCAAGTCAAGCGTGGTCCCAACGCCGGGTCGACCTTCCTCCTCGACACGGACTCCACGAGTGTCGGGCGAAGCACGGAGAGCGCAGTCTTCCTCGATGACATCACGGTGTCTCGAGCGCACGCCACGTTCGAACGCCGCCCGGACAGGGAGTGGTTCGTCCGCGATGCGGGCAGTCTCAACGGGACCTATGTGAATGGCGAGCAGGTCGACGAGACCAAGCTCGCCACGGGGGACCAGGTACAGATCGGGCGATTCAGGCTGACGTTCTTCCAGGCAGGGGAGTGAGGTGCAGATGGCCGGCACGCGCAACTACCAGTCGATCGGCGAGGTCCTCGTGTCCGTGAAGCCGGAATTCCCGGACATCACCATCTCGAAGATCCGGTTCCTCGAGGCCGAGGGCCTGATCGAGCCCGAACGGACGCCGTCCGGCTACCGCAAGTTCTACAGCGACGACGTCGAGCGGCTCAAGTCGATCCTCCGGATGCAGCGAGACGAGTATCTGCCCCTCAAGGTCATCAAGGAGCGTCTCATCCATCAGGATGCTGGTGCCGAAGATGGGGAGCCGTCGGCCGACGGCGAGGCCCGATCGGAGGACGGGGCGTCGCTCGTGGAAGAGATCGCCGAGGCGCCGACCGGACTCCAGATGTCGCTCGAGGAGATGTCCACGGCCACCGGCATCGAACGGGACAGGATCAAGGAGCTCGAGGCGTTCGGGATCATCTCCTCGCACGGTCCCGAGGGCGCCCGCTACTACGATGGGGACGACTTCATCATCCTCTCGATCGTGAAGGACTTCTTCCGGTACGGCATCGAGGCCAGGCACCTCACGATGTACAAGCATTTCGCGGATCGAGAGTCCTCGTTCTTCGACCAGATCGTCGCGCCCACACTCCGCCAGAAGAACCCGGATGCCCGCCGTACGGCTGCCCAGACGCTGGCGAACCTCTCCGCGACGTCTCGGAAGTTCAAGCAGGCCCTGCTCCGCACTAACCTGCGCGACCACCTCACCAGCGGGTGAGACGACGCGCCGCCAGGGGCGCGGCCGCCTTGCTTCCCCTGCTGATCCTGCTCACTCAGCTCTCGGCGCTGGGCACGCTCGGGCCGCAGGTGGGGCCGCCTCCGACCCCCGTGCCTCCCACCGGCTCGCCGTCGCCGTTCCTCTCCCACCTGTCGACGCCGGCAGACCCGATGCCCGTTCCGAAGGTGGAGGCTTCGGCAGCGATACTCATGGATCTCGGCACCCGACAGGTTCTGTTCGGGAAGTCGCCCGACCTGGCTCGGCCGGTGGCCAGCCTGACGAAGCTGATGACCGCGTTGCTCGTGCTGGAGCAGGAGGCGGGGCGCCTCGATCGGACGATCCGCATCCGTCCCGACGCCGTGTTCGACCGACGTGATTACGGTGGGGGATCGACCCTCGGACTCCGGCCCGGCGAACGGGTATCCATCGGTGGGTTGCTCACGGGACTGCTGCTCGGGTCGGCGAACGACGCGGCCGAGGCCCTCGCGATCGAGGAAGCAGGCAGCGTATCCGCCTTCGTGGAGGACATGAACGCGCGGGCGAAGGCCATGGGGATGTCGCGGACGAGGTTCGCATCCCCGCACGGCCTCGACGACCGAGGTCACTCGTCCGCGGCGGACCTCATGCGGCTCCTCCGGGTGGCATCGAAGAACCCCACCTTCCGCGGCCTGATCGGTCGCAGGTTCGCGGTCGTGCGATCGGACTCCGTTCGCCCTCGACGGATCCAGAACCGCAACGTGATGCTCTGGCTGTACCCGGGCGCATCGGGCGTCAAGACCGGCTATACGGCGGGATCGGGCTTCTGCGTGATGGCTACAGCTCATCGCGGCGGGAGGGAGCTCGCCGCCGTCGTGCTCGGCGGAGGTGACGAGGTCTTCTCCGATGCCGCCGCCCTCCTCAACCACGGGTTCGCCGCGTATGAGCGCCGGACCCTGGTCGAGGAAGGGGAGGCGCTCGGGAGTCTCCGGGTGCGCGGGGGTGAGGTGCCGGTCGTGGCGGGGGACCAGCTCGATGCCCTCGTCGGAGTGGAGGCGGGTGGCGCGATCGAGCGGACCCTCAGTGCGTCGCCTGGCGCGGCATACCCGCCGCCCAGCGGTTCCGTCGTCGGAACGTTGCGCCTGACATCGTCGGGGGTCCCGCTCGGGAAGGTCACGGTCCTCGTGGCCAACCTGGAGCCGCCCCCGGTGCCGCCGGGCTCCTGGTGGGGGCGGGCCGCTGGCGCGGTGTCCCGAGCGGTCACTGCGGTCGTCGCGGGGTTGCTCGGGTAACGCCGAGCGAAGAACCGATCCATGCCCGGGTCCCTGCCCGGCGACGGGCTGATGCTAGGCTCCGAACCCGATGACGGAGCTCGCTCGCGTGCTGTTCGGCCGCGAGGACATCCGCCGCCGGGTGGAGGAGCTCGGCCGCACGATCACCGGGGACTACGTGGGGCGCGAGCCCGTACTCATCTCGGTGCTCAAAGGCGGCACGGTGTTCCTCGCGGACCTGATGCGCCAGATCCAGCTGCCGCTCGAGACCCATCTGATGGCCGTCAGTCCCTACGGGGCCGCGGAGGAGTCGATGGGCCGAGTGCGGATCCTCCTGGATATCGACGTCGATCTGACGGACCGGGATGTGGTGCTGGTCGAAGACATCGTCGACACCGGTCTGACCCTCTCCTACCTGCTGTCGATCATGCGCTCCCGCCGTCCCGCCTCGCTCGAGCTGTGCACGCTGCTCGACCGATCCATTCGGCGGATCGTGCCGCTCCGCCCCCGCTACGTCGGGTTCGATTGCCCCGACAGCTTCGTCGTCGGCTACGGCCTCGACTTCGAGGAGCGATACCGGAACCTGGCCGACATCCTCGAGATCTCTGACACATCCGCACTCAAGGCCGACCCGGACGCGCTGCTCTCACATCTCGCCGTCGCGGGCTAGGTTGCGCTCGGTCGCGAGCCCCTCGTACAGTGCCAGCACGACCATGATCGAGATGCAGCTGGAAGGCGTTCGGGTGGAGCTTCCGACCAACCAACCGATCGTGCTCCTCCGCGAGCGGGACGGCGAGCGGTACCTCCCGATCTGGATCGGTGCCTCCGAGGCGGCGGCGATCGCGCTCTCGTTGCAGGGTGTGCAGACGCCCCGGCCGATGACCCACGATCTGATGAAGAACATCCTCGAGGACCTCTCGGTGGCCGTCCAGAAGATCGTGGTGACCGAGCTCCGGGATTCCACCTTCTACGCCACGATCGAGCTTCAGCGGAACGGTGACCACTACGAGGTGAGCTCCCGGCCCTCCGACGCGATCGCCCTCGCCGTGCGGTTGGCGGTGCCGATCTTCGCCAGCGAGGACGTCCTCGACGAGGCCGCGATCTTGATCCCCGGCGAGGAGGAAGAAGAGGTCGAGAAGTTCCGTGAGTTCCTCGACAACGTGACGCCGGAGGACTTCAACCCGGAGGGGACACCGGAGCCCTGAACGGGCGCCGGCGTCCCCGGGTTCAGTCGTAGGAGCAGAGCGGCTCAGCCGTAGAAGAAGACCGTGACCCAGAGGTAGCCGTTGGCGTCGCGGTAGGTGCCGAGCGCCACTCGGTGGAACCGGCTGTTGAGGATGTTCGCGCGGTGGTCGGGCGACTTCATGAACGCCTGCTCGATACCGCCGATCGTGCCTGGGGTGACCCCGACGTTCTCGCCCCACGTCGACCATCTGACGCCCTTCAAGTAGAACGAGGACGGGTTCGACGTGTGAAAGATATATCCCCTGTTCGCCATCGCGATGCTGTGCCGGCGGGCGAGCCTGGACATCGTGTAGTGGATGTCGACCTTGCGCACCCCGTTGTTCAGGCGGCTGCCGTTGGTGACCTGGTACATCCGAGCCCGGGGGGTGAGGGTTGCCGCGTGCGCCGAAGGGGCGAGCGCGGTGAAGGCCGTCAAGAACGTCGCCACGAGGGCGATCCTGCTCAGTGCGATCCGGGTGTGTCTCATGATGTTCGTCTTCTTTCGGGTTATGCCCACCTGGATTTGATACCTATTTGTGGGTAGTCCATTCATCGACTGCCCCTAGGAGGAACTTGAGCCTTGCCTGAGCCGGGGACTACGGGGTCCGTTGACACGTAGGTCATACGGACCTACGCTGCGACGACACGGTCGTAATTACGGAGCTGTGATGAGCGAAGAGGGATATCGAGTACCGGACGTCTGCCGGATCGTCGGCATCAGCTATCGACAGCTCGACTATTGGGCCAGGACCGAGCTGGTGACCCCCTCGGTCCGCGACGCCCACGGGTCCGGAACCCAGCGGCTGTACTCGTTCCAGGACCTCCTGGCGCTCAAGGTGATCAAGAAGCTCCTGGATACCGGGGTGTCCCTGCAGCGGGTTCGGAAGGCCGTTGAGCACCTGAAGTCCATGAAGCGGCCGCCTCACGGCGTCACGCTGATGTCGGATGGCCGAGGGGTGTACGAGGCGCATTCGCCGGAGGCCGTGATCGACCTCCTGCAGAAGGGGCAGGGTGTGTTCGCGATCGCCCTGGACCAGGTATGGAACGATCTGGAGGGGACCCTCTCCAAACGCCGACGGGCGGCCGCAGCGGGGTCGTGAGCACGCGAGCCGAGGCCCCGGTCGCATCGATGGGGGAGTCTCTGCCGAAGAGTGACACCGTCCGTTTCGCCCACGCCTCCGAGCGCCAGTTCGCGCAGCTGCTCGACTTCTACGGGATCACCTGGGACTACGAACCCACCTCCTTCGACATCGAATGGGACCGCGAGGGACACGTCGTCCGCCGATTCACCCCCGACTTCTTCCTGCCGGAGTTCGATCTCTACATCGAGATCACGACGCTCAACCAGAAGCTGGTGACCAGGAAGAACAGGAAGGTGCGGCAGCTCCGCGAGCGGTACCCGGAGATCCGGTGCAAGGTCTTCTATCAGCGGGACTACCTGTCGCTCGTGACGAAGTACGGGCTCGAGGATCGCTCCGGCTGATCCGCGACCTGCCCGTACACTGCCCGGCGTGAAGTTCGCCCCGCACACGGAGTCCGAGATCGAGGAGATGCTGTCGGCGGTCGGCCTCTCATCGCTCGATGGGTTGTTCGAGCAGATCCCCCGATCCGTCCGCCTCGAGCGATCTCTGGAGATGCCGCAGGGCGTCTCGGAGCTCGAGATCGTGGAGGACCTTCAAGATCTGGCCGGTCGCAACCGGCACCTGGACGAGCTGGTGTGCTTCGCTGGTGCCGGCGCGTACGACCACTTCATCCCCGCCGTGGTCTGGGCGCTGGCCGCTCGGTCGGAGTTCTCGACCGCCTACACGCCGTACCAGCCCGAGCTCTCGCAGGGCATCCTGCAAACCCTGTTCGAGTTCCAATCGATGGTCTGTGAGCTCACCGGGCTGGAGGTGTCGAACGCCTCCCTCTATGACGGGGCGACGGCGCTGGTCGAGGCCGTGAACATGGCGAGGACCGGCGACCGGAGCCGGGTCCTGGTCTCCGAAGGGGTCGATCCGAGGCTCGTGGAGACCCTTCGAACGTATGGGAAGGGTTCTGGGTACGAGCCGGAGGTCTTCGCGGCCGAGGAGGGCAGAGGGGGATCGCCGGTCGTCAGCGACGACGTGGCGGCGGTGGTGGTCCAGAATCCCAACGTCTTCGGGATCTTGGAGCCGGCATCGGCGCTGTTCGCCGCCGCACGCGAGGGTGGTGCGAAGTCGATCCAGGTCTTCGACCCGCTCTCACTCGGCGTGCTGGCGCCGCCCGGCCAGCTCGGCGCCGACATCGCCGTCGCCGAGGGGCAATCCCTCGGGAACCATCTCGCCTTCGGCGGGCCCTACCTGGGACTCATCGCAGCCCGGATGGGGGACGTGCGGCGGATGCCGGGTCGCATCGTCGGCGAGACCGTGGACGTCGATGGTGTTCCCGGGTACGTCCTCACGCTCCAGGCTCGCGAGCAGCACATCCGGCGGGAGAAGGCGAACTCCAACATCTGTACCAACCAGACATTGATGGCGATCGCCGCGACGATCTACCTCGGGTGGCTCGGACCCGAGGGCCTCGCCGAGCTGGGGCGCCGCTGCGCCTCGAAAGCCTCGTACGCAGCCGCGCGGCTGACCGAGATCCCCGGGGTCTCGCTCCTGTACCCGGACGCCCCGTTCTTCAAGGAGTTCGCCGTCCGCGTCCCGGGACGCGCGGATGAGATCGTCGAGAAGCTGGTGGAGCACGGCTATCTCGGGGGTGTGGCCTTCCCTCGGGCGGGGGAGGACGTGCTGCTCGTCGCCGTCACGGAGCGGAGGACCCGGGAACAGATCGACGGGCTCGCGGCCGCCATGGAAGCGGTGGTCGCGTGACGGCGATCGGGGCGCCGATCCGGCGCCAGGGACCGGGCGACGACGGAACGATCCTCGATCGTTCCGTCTCCGGACGCCGTGCGTGGAGCTTGCCGTCCCTGGACGTTCCCGAGGCGCCGATCGCCACCGAGCATGCCCGTACCGAGCGGCCCGACCTCCCGGAGGTGGGGGAGGTGGATCTCGTGCGCCATTACACGCGCTTGGCGCAGATGAACTACGGCCTCGACACCGGGATGTATCCCCTGGGCTCCTGCACGATGAAGTACAACCCGAAGGTCGCCGAGACGGTGGCGGCCTTGCCGGGCTTCCAGCGGCTGCATCCTCTCCAACCGGACTCGACCG
>Ga0184609_10000161_pt1 | contig 18022 bp, 22 predicted proteins | sample PLM1_60_coex_FD_133165 | JGI IMG/M metagenome (GOLD analysis project Ga0184609, IMG submission 133165) | Groundwater sediment microbial communities from an aquifer in East River, Colorado, USA - PLM1_60_coex | ecosystem: Environmental > Terrestrial > Soil > Riparian zone | place: USA: East... | reverse complement strand
TCATCCTTTCTTGCACAAGTTTTATTATATCCCCAGTTACAAGTCGCATGTCATCGCGTAACTTTTCAAGTTTGAGTTCATTTTCATTGTTCATTTTTTTCTATCACTTAAGACAGGTGGTATGAGTCCCCATCTAATTGCATGATCGGCCAAAATAAAAGAAACTAAAGACTCGACAACAGGTATAGCTCTAGGAACGACACACGGATCGTGCCTCCCAGGAACAACAATGTCGCATTCAGAATTTGAAACTAGATCTACTGTTTTTTGTTTTTTTGCAATAGATGATGCAGGTTTAAATCCAATTCTGACTACTAATGGCATTCCGTTAGTTAAACCCCCCAAAATTCCTCCTGAATTGTTTGTCTTTGTTATTATTTTATTGTCCTCAGAAATTGTATACTCATCATTATTCTCAGAACCTTTCAATTTAGTTCCGGAAAATCCAGATCCAAATTCTATGGCCTTTACGGATGGAATGCTAAATAATGCTTTACTGAGATCAGATTCCATAGAAGAGAATATGGGCTCTCCTAATCCTACGGGCAATCCTACACTAATACATTCAACGATTCCACCAAGAGAATCTCCACTCTTCCTCGCATCAATAATTATGGACTTCATTTTTTCTGCAATTTCAGGATTGGGACATCGGACATCGTTTGTATACCTATTTAGTTTTGCCTCCTCATATGATAAAGAATTGTAACTAATTTGACCTATCTGTGTAGTATAGGCAATAGTTTCTATTCCCAATGAATACTTCAAGAGTTTTTGCGCTATTGCTCCACCCATTACCATTGTTGCAGTCAATCTTCCAGAAAATCTTCCACTTCCTCTATAATCGGCAAATCCACCATTTTTTATAAAAGACGGATAATCTGCATGACCCGGTCTTGGATTATTCTTAATCACCTCATACGGTTTAGAATCTGAATCCCTATTCCATATTATTGCGCATATGGGAGCTGAAGTAGTATAGCCATTAAAAATTCCTGACAATATTTCTACTTTATCTTCTTCCTTTCTCTGAGTCGTAATTATTGATTGCCCTGGTTTGCGTCTATCTAGTTCAATCTGTAGATCTGATTCAGAGAGTGAAAGTCCAGCGGGGCAACCATCTAATACCATTCCAATACATCTTCCATGGCTTTCACCAAAACTAATTAAGGTTAGCCGCTCCCCCAAGATATTGCCAGTCATTTTATGGATATTGATACCATTTGTATGTCATATATATTGCCTTTATGTTAATTTATTATAATACTAAAAAACTATCCAAAGCAAGATAACAGAAACGAAAGGACAACTAATTTATTTTTGCACCAATTTTTCTCAGGTCTTTTATAAATGAAGGGTAGGATACATCAACCGATTCGACTCCATCTACAACAGAATTTTCTGTCATCATGGCTGCTATTACGAAGCTCATGAAAAGTCTATGGTCGTTGTGGGAATCAAGGCGGGCATTCTTTAGTTTTTTTGGTGGGACTATCCTGATTTCATCGGGAAATACAAGCGTTTTAACGCCAAGCTTTTTCAGTTCAGATGCAATTATTCTTAATCTATCCGTTTCTTTGTAACGCGTGTGAGAAACTCCATATATTCTTACTGGATTTCTCGACTTTAAGGATAAAATGGCCACGACAGGAAGCAAGTCTGGAGTATCTGATAGGTCAAATTCTCCACCATCAAGTTCTTCGGTTCCTACAGCTGTCACGGTACCATTTTTTTTGTCTATTCTAATTACTGCTCCAAGATCCTTCAGAATGTCAAGAATTTTTAAATCCCCCTGTGGTAACGAAAACTCTAGGTTACCAACAGTTATCTCCTTACCTACGAGTACCCCTGCAGTTAGTAACAGCGCTGCCGTAGAAAAGTCTCCTGGTATAGTAAATATAGCAGGGACATACTTTTTATTATATATGTGATATTTTTTATAATCCTTAGAATACTTTATTTTTGCACCAAATTTAGACATTACGTTAATAGTAGATTCTATATAGGATCTTGAGACTTGCTTTCCATTTACAGTTAGAGAAATTTCCGATTCACCATAAACTCCTGCAATCAAGATACCGGAAATAAACTGACTTGATATGGAGCCATCAATATTGATGTGCTTTCCACTAATTCTCCCTCCTTGTACAATTATAGGAGCTTTGTCATTTTTTCTAGCAGAGAAACTATTAATGCCAAGTTGTTTCAAAGCTAATAATAGTGGACGCATCGGTCTTTTTCTTATACTATCATCGCCTGTAATTACAACATACCCTCCTTTTACCAATGATGAGATAGCTGTAACAAACCGCATTGTTGTTCCTGAATTCTCCACATTGATAACATTATCTGGAACTTTTAAAATATCTTTTCCAAAAACAATTAATTCATCTCCCATTCTTTTTATTTTTATTCCAAATGCTCTACATGCTTCAATTGTCGCAATAGTATCTCTTGAAATGAGAGGATTAATTATAATGGATTTTCCAGCTGCCAAAGAAGAAATGAAAAGTGCTCTGTGAGTATAGCTTTTGCTAGGAGGACATGAAACGTTACCATTTAATAAGGATCTTCTAATTACTATTCTACCCAACTTCTTTCACTATCGATGCTTTCTGATTGTTTGAAGGTGAAACTATTAGTCTTCCATCGAAATTAGATAACATTGATTTAATTTTTTGTACCTCACTTTGGCGTACGACTGCAGCAATTGCAGGACCATTCCCTGATATGCTTGCTGCCAGGGCACCATTTTCAAGACAGATTCGCGTAATATTGTAACCATTTGAGAGTAATGCGGATGTTAATACCCCGTTTAGTATCATTGCTTTCCAATATTGTCCAGAATATGCCAATTGAAAAGCTTCCAGATAAATATCAGAGAGTAATTTTAGTCTGGTAACATCTCCCCTTTTTTTGTAATTTGGCAAATATATTACGGCATTAATGTCAGTTGGTGAATTTTCCTTTTTCAAAATTTTTCTCTTATAGTTATCTGTGGTAACAAATCCACCATAATAACATGCAGTTGAATCATCATAAGCACCAGTAATCGTTGTTTTCGCATACAAAGATGCATCTATGGCACTATTTAATACAAAATCATCATCGATATCATTACTTACAAGTGATTTACATGCAAGAGCAACTGCATTTGAGACTGCACTTGAACTTTTTAGTCCCATACCTGAAGGTATCTCTGAATTAATATTAATTATTAGTTGGTTATTGTTGATAAAATTTGATGGAAGTATGTCATAAATTATCTTTTTTATCATAACATGTCCTCCACTTTTTTGAAAAATCATGCCAGAGCCTTTTTTTGAAGTTATTTCAACTGTGACCTGAAGATTAATACCCATCGCAGAACCAAAACCAGTTGCAACAGCATTTACTATTGATACGGCACCATGAACTATTGACGTTACCTTTACTGTCATGTAGGTTCACCAAACTTTCCAAATAATACTTTTTTCATGGACTCTACCGGCGGATCCATTTGAACCCATATCTTGAATGATGCAATTGCCTGTTCAAGTAACATTTCATGACCGTAGACTACTTCGGCACCTGCAGTTTTTGCATTTTCTAGTAAATTGGTATTTATCGGCTTATATACAATATCATATACAATTGCATCCTCTCTTATGTCCGTTGAATTTATCAGACTTTTTTCATTATTTATCCCAAGCGGAGTAGCATTTATAATGAGATGGCTTTTAGAAGCAATTCGCTGGATATCGTCACTGGAAATAATACTAGCTTCTAGTCCCAATTTCTCTATCATATTTGATAATTTTTTGGATCTGTCAGTATTCCTGTTAAAAATATTGATCTTTGCAATTCCTTTTTCACCTGCCAATGCTACAACCACTGCTTGCGCGGCACCTCCAGCACCCAAAATAAATACCTCAAAACCATTAAAATCGATGTTTCTATCATGTAATGGTTTAATGAAACCTATGACATCTGTATTATATGCGCGGAACTTCCCATTATCATTATTGACTGTATTTGCTGCACCAACCAATTGAACCGTTTTATCATATTGGTCGACATAATCCAGAACTTTAATTTTATGTGGCATTGTTACATTAAAGCCAGCGATGTTTATTGCTCGTAAAGAATCCAATGAATCTTTCAATTGACCTTCTTGAACCCTAAACCCAATATAGCTACAATTTAATCCTAAAGTATTAAAAGCAGCATTATGAATTGCAGGCGATAAAGAATGATCTATTGGATCCCCAATTATGCAATATGTTTTGAATTCAGCACTCATTGATTTTTCAGATTCTTACCAATTCTATCGTATATTTTTTTCATTAGTACAATATCTAGTTGGCCTGGCGCCAAGAGATTATCTAAAGAGGCATAGGTAAACGGTGAGCCTCCATACAAGGTACACAATAATCTGGATGAAATCCCAAGCTCCCCCATTGCGAAAGCAATTAGATTTGTATTAATATTATTGTCGTAAAGTGAAAGTACTTTAAAATTATCTTCGGAATTTCTCGCCGTAGTAACCAATTTGAGATAATTACTATATTTACTCATTTCTTCAAATTTTTTAAGAAGAGCTGATATATTTGGTGTTGTTCTAAAGTCATGAGATGAAACGAGTATTGGAATCTTTTTATCCTTTAGAAATTTCCTCAGACCTTTATCTTTTTTTAGGACTGTGATCTCTATATCGAGTAACATTGGTTTTGTTAATCCAATTTTCTCTAACAGAGAGATTTGTTCATCAAGATCCCCCTCAAAAAATCCACCTTCATCTTTCGATCTCAATGTAAAAATTGCTCTATTTTTTATCTTTTTAGATATCTCCAATGCATGATCTATATCCTTGTATATCATATGATCAAATCTAATTTCCACATAATCAGCTCCCCTCTGAATCGCCCTGTTAATCAAACTGGGCAGTCTATCAACCGAATCAGTTGCTAGAGAAACACAAACTTTCGATTTATATGGAAGCAATATTATCAGTTTTTTTTGGATTTAATAGTTTAACAGATTTGCATTATACAATTCAGATCCAATACCATATCCTAATAGAGCAATTCCAGTCCCTAAGCCAGACATTTCAATTCCTCCTTTTACCCAATTTTTCTTTGCTAACTTTGCCTTCTTGGCCCCAATCAAAAATGAAGCAGTGAGACTAAGGGCAATAGCTATCCATAGTGAAAATTGAAGGGGCACAAAACCTGTTTTTGCTAATAAGTAGGGCAGTATTGGCAGAATACCTCCGATAATAAATGAAGCAAACATAATAAGGGCTCCTTTGATCGGTTTGCCGACAATCTCTAAGTTCAATCCCAATTCTTCAGTCAACATTGTTTTAAGCCACACTTTTTTATTTGAAGTAATTTTATCAGTAACCCGTTTTACTAAATCCTCATCAAAATCTTTTGCACGATAAACCTCTTCGATTTCTAACCGTTCTTTTTCAGGATACACCTCCATTTCAAATTCCTCTCTTTTTATTTCTGATTCTAGAATTTCTCTTTGGGATTTTACTGCTAGATAATTTTGTACTGCCATTGCCTTTGCACCAGTGAACATACCAACAAGAGCAGCCAATATTATGAAGTCAGCGGAGCTGTTTGCCCCTCCGACGCCAGCGACAATCCCCAATGAGGTATTTATCCCATCACCAAATCCAAATACAAAGTCCCTTATATGACTCGATTCTTTGATGTGTGGTTCAATATGTCCAGGGTTATTCAATATCAATAGTTTGCAAGTTCGGTAATTTAACAATAACATAGAAAACATTGTCACAAGTATAAAATATTCTATTAATTCTAAATTTGAGATTACACTAGTGTATCCCGCGGGCAGGATTTACTCCAGAAGATCATGAAATCAAATCTGTTTGAGCCTGCGACTCTTCGGTCGCTGCAAATGTTAGCCTGATAGGCTGTTTCACAAGTTCAGCAATATTTGCCGACTACTACAGCCGAAAGCTCTACCAGGCTGAGCTACCGCGGGACATTTCTGGTAATGGATTCTGGTTATATAAAATAATTGAATATGGTTATCACCCAAAAAATCCGTATCGTGAATAAATATGAAGTATATTCTACATAATTGACAAGTATAAGTTCATAATAATATCAAAATGATTAATTATATGAATAATCATACTGACCTTAATGAAAGATTACGATCATCAAATAATATGGTTAGACTATTTTAACAAGAATTTGTCACGAAAAAAAGGCCGCAAAGTGGGAAAAAATATTTCTGTTTACGATCCTACAATGCAAGAGCTAATAGGTGCATCAAAAACTTTGGAATTAGATTTTTCTGAAGAAAATATTAACAATCAAGCCCGATATCCAAGAAGATCATTCGTAAAGTCAGGCTATGTCATGATCTCAAAAACCGAAAAGAAATCAACAATTGTCAATCAAATTGCAAAAAAAATGATTGAGACAAGACAACAAAAGCATTAAGATTAGTTGCTTGCAATCTTATTCATCACAGCTAGATGACAGATTTTATTTATCTTAAAACTAAATATTGTTGACAGATTAAAATGATAATGAGTATGTATTAAGGTCTGATTACAAATAATGGAAAAAATAGGAGAAATAATCCACTTAGCCAAGAGTGGAAGGCTGATAGTCAAAGTTGAACAAAATATTAGCCACAGACTGATAGGTCAGTCATTAATAGACGATAGAGGTCTTAAAGTTGGAAAAATTAATGAACTAATAGGATCGGTGAAATCCCCATATGCGTCTGTTATACCGAGTCTAAATTCAAAGTATTCTATAGGTGGAATAGTGTACAAATCACATAACACCAATCATGAATATAGTTCATCAAAAAAAAGAGACAAAGTAAGGAGGCGGAGAAGGACATGACCTCTGTAGAATATTGTTCTCATTGTCCTGAATGTCAATCAAAAATTATTCTTGACTACAGTAAGGGTGAATATGTATGTCATAAATGTGGATGCGTAGTTATGGAAGAAGTGGACTATTATGGACCTGAAAATAATTCAACTGATTTTGAAGAAAGGAACAAGAATACAAGGGCAAGTGGTTCAACTAGTTTATCTCTCCATGATTTTGGATTGAGGACGGAGATAGGGAATAGTTCAAGGGATTATAGTGGACGTACCATAGACTATCAGAATGTTGAACTTATGAACAGATCTCGCAAATGGCATAGCAGATTAAGAGTTAATTCATCAAAAGAAAGAAGACTATCAAATGTGCTTTCAAAGATTAATGAGGTATGTTCGGTTCTCTGTCTTAGAAAAACAATAACCGAAACTGCATCAATGATTTATCGTAATTTTGAAAATAATAGTAAGGCAAAGGGAAAATCTATAACATGCATAGCGTCGGCGACAATTTATTTGGCTTGCAAAAGATGTGGTGTTGTTAGATCAATAGAAGAAATAGTCCAGGCTGCAGGAATATCAGAATTTGACAAGTCGAGCGTAAAGCTGGCTTCTAGGTACTACAGGTCAATGGTCATGGAAATGAATAAGTTAAATGAATTAAGAAATAATGGAATATCAGTTTCACCAACAAAAGATCCGGAGAGCCCAAATTTAGAAACAGATCCAAATTCAAATATCGTGTCACCATCTTACTCTCAAACTTCTTCAATACCTTCAATATTTGCCATCGATAACTATATTTCAAAACTTGCCAATATTGCAAAAATAGACACAAAGATTGAGAGATTAGCACTCGAAATTGCACAAAAAACAAATAATAATTTCTTTTCAGACGGCAAAGCGCCCAACGGATTAGCTGCCGCATATATTTACTTGGCATCAGTATTGCTAGGAGTAAATCTTCTTCAAATTGATGTGTCCAATTTTGCTGGTGTCACTGAAGTAACAATCAGAAATAGATGTAAAGATATCTTGAATAATTTTAAATTGGTAGTTAATGCAAAACCAACCAATTAGTAAAGGATAAGAATTCTATGTAATAAAAAATTTATTACATGGTTACAATTTTATGTTTCTTTGTTTTTTGTACATTTCTACTAACTCCGATTCATCTGTTATATCTTGCGGGTTTTTGTCTCGACGTATTTTTTTAGTAAATTTTGGAAATCTTAAAGACAATCCAAATCCTTTTCTAATCGAATCCATGCCAGCATCATATTCAGGACTCAATGTTATCTCCGAAGCTATAATTTCAATCACTATTGTAGGTATAAACCAGGTATCCATCTCAAGTTTTGAATAGACTCGTGGATGCTTTTTTGGTATCATGTATTTTCCTAACTCTGTAAACAACTCTTCAAGGACTTCATCTGTAAACCCGCTTCCTACCTTACATACACTTTTGAAAATACCTTCATTCTTATCGTAGACGGCAAGCAATAACGCACCATATCTCCCTACTCTTCTCCCCCTTCCATAGGATCCACCAATGATAACTAGATCTAATGAATCGACTAATTCACTTTTATATTCTCTTTTGATTTTAATCCATGCGAATCCTCTTGCCCCAGCTCGATAGGGACTATTGGTCTGTTTGACTACCAGTCCCTCGCAACCATATTCTATTGATTTAGCCATGAATTTTTCAAGTTGATCTACGCTACTTACAATTCTCTGCTGTATGAGCGTTAATCTTCGATCCACTAAATTAGTAATAAGATCCTTCAACAACGCTCTTCTTCCTGTATAGGCAAGATTTGTTTTATCTCTTCCTGAGGCAGAGAGAATATCAAACACATTTACTGAAACAGGATAATTCTCAACATTCTTGTCTATATCATATTTTCGGCGTCTATGCATAAGTTCCTGAAAAGGAAGAAACTCTTCCGAAAACTTGTTGATAGCAACTACTTCAGCTTCAATGATAAAATTTCTTAATGTAATGGTCCTAGAAGCTTCAGCTACATCGGGATAATAGTGCGTTATGTTTTCCAGGCTTCTTGAAAATATCTGAACCTTCTTATCTCTCCTATGAATTTGTACTCTTTCCCCATCGAGCTTGAATTCTACTGCGGCTTTACCAGAAAGCTTTTCGAGAGCTTCTTTACTAGTTTGAACTCTTTCTGCAAGCATTGGTCGAATCGGTATAAATAACTCAATCTTAATTGCGGAAACTGCTTTTAGTCCCTGTTTTGCCAGAATCTTGGAAACCCTTCCCAAATCGCTTGAAACATTATATGCACTTTCTAAAATCTTTCTATTTTTTTTATCGGAAGTGTATGCTAAAGCTAATGCATCCATTATTGTACTATCAGCTATTCCAAGTCGTAGTGTTCCTAATGCAAATTTAATAATGTATTTGCATTCTTCAGGTGATGAATCATTAACAAGACTTGCAAATAACTTTATTTTTGTTTCCTGAGATCCCTTACCCGTAGTTTTAGATATTTTGTCAAAAATTAAATAAATCCTTTCAATAGTAACCTTTTCGTAAAAAAGTGTAGTTTGGATCTTATTTTTCAAAATTGTTTCTGCCACGCTTCCCAAATCTCCTATCTCGCGATATTTGTGATATACATCATTGCTGGAAGTATCTGATATTTGCGAAATTATGCGAATAATCATTTTTTCAGCTACTCCCATTTCAATACCTTCGTAATCCGGTCTAATTTTTCCCTGAATAAGATAGATTATTTTATCAACGAGTTCTGATGAAGTATTTTTAAAAAGGGTAACCAGATAATTTGTAAGTTCTAATCTACTTGTAGTTTGCTCCATCTGTTCCAATATTTTAACGATAATGGAAAAATCCAACACTAATTGTTATATGCAGGTATTTTAAAATATTTCAAATTAAATTCCATAAAAATGGGACTAACTTAATTGTAAATAGTGGGCGCTGTGAAAAATTTGATTAAAACTATTCCATAGAATTTATAAATTGGATTGATAATGATGTTACTATGGGAGGAGCTAAGAAAAAATCAATAGGAAGTCAAGAAAAGACTTCAAAGGAGAGTCCAGTTGCCGATGACAAAGTAAAAAAGGGAGAAAAGAAAGGCGTATTTAAACAAAAACAAAAATCATTAATTGTCATTGAAGAACCTCAAGGTTTAAAGACTTTAAAAAATATGAAACCAATTACATCACAAGCGTTGGCAAGATCAATGGGTGTAAAGATCTCAGTTGCAAATTCATTCCTACGTTCTCTTGAATCTAAGGGGGTTGTAAAATCAATAGGCGGCTATAGTGGACATAGGATTTATGAACTCGGGTCTATGGAAGCAATACAACAATAAATTTGAATTTCAGATCTGTGATTAAAACCTAAATTATTATATTAATCACAAATGAATTAAACTGATTTAAGAGTCGTTGTCCAAATCATAGCATAGCCTGCATTCAATGTAAGATACTTTCCATGATTTAGTTGAATCGCCAAAGCAATTCAATCCAAGCAAATGTTGATGTTTTTTTCAACCATTACTAAACAAATTTATTTTTGGTCCTAAAGTTACGATCGTTGTATGATATATATTTAATCTATTAGACATGCACTGTGTAGACAAATTTTATTGCTCTGGTGGGGAGGCAGTATTTCTTGTTCATAGATGAAATACCTCCAGCCTCCTACCAGTGTTAGTTTTCTGAATTCATTATCTATTGATTAGCATAATTAGGATACAACAAGCCATTGCAAACCTAATTATTTACCATCCTGATACGGCCGATCTTTTTGTCATTGATTTATGGACCGTAGACTCGTGTTTTGAAACTTATTTCTATAGAATTGCTCACTGAAAGTAGAACTCCATGTAAATTTTGTAATCACTCTACTGGTATTCGGTTTGTGAATTCATTTGCAATATTGGTGGTCATTGTTTTTATGACATCTTTTTCTTCTTTGAAATTGCCCAAACACCACATCGCTTTGACCAATGCAGTTTCTGAAGTTGTATTAGAAAGAGGAATCACACCTAGGTTTAAAAGATCTCTTCCGGTGTCATATACCGTAAGAGCAGTTCTGCCCCAAATACATTGAGAGGTCATAAATATTAGGATTCCATTATTAATTGCATTCTTTATTTGAGAAAAGCATTCTCTGTTTATGTGACCCAAACCAGTACCTTCTAAAATAATTGCTTTATACCCTAGCTTGATACAATAATCAATCATTCTACAATCAAAACCAGGATAAAATTTTAATAACGAAACTTTATTTTCAAAATTTGGCCTTACACTCATATCTTCAAGATTCTTGTTCCTTTCTTGAAAAATCATGTCTGTATATTGATGAGATATCTCTATTTGATCTTTTTTAATTAGTGAAAAAGGGGACACATCAATTGAGTGAAAGGCATCTCGTCTACTTGTATGGTTTTTTCTAACCCTGGTACCTATATGACAAGCGATAACGTCATCAGAAATTGAATAGTGCATAGCAACAAAAACACCTGAGAATTTAGACTTAGCCGCAAAAGTGCATGCACCTATTAGATTCAATGAAGCATCAGATGAAGGTCTATCTGAAGATCTTTGTGCTCCAACTAGTACTACAGGGATTGGTAGATTTTGAAGAGCAAAGCTTAGTGCAGCAGAAGTATAATGCATGGTATCTGTTCCATGTGATACTATAATTCCTTCATATTTGCCTGATAAAATATTATTGGCAACTTTTTTCGCTATTAATGACCAATGTTCGGGTTTGATATTTTCACTGTATTCGGTCAAAATTACTTCTGGATCTATATTTGCTATTTTCATAAGTTCAGGAATTGAATCATTGAGTTCTTTTGCTGTGAGGGCTGCCATTACTCCTCCTGTCCTATAATCAATCTTGCTAGAAATGGTCCCACCTGTACTTAATAGCGATAAATTTGGGAGTTGACTTTGTGAAAAATTTTGATCCGTATTTTCATATAAAAAATTATCTCTGTATTTGTAATCAATACCAGATTTGTTGGTAGCATCCGATTTTTCGATCATTTTTTTTATACTTTTAATTTTTCCTAAATTGATACCAATATTATATCCATTTTTTAATTTCAAGACTAGATGATTGTCATCCGCATATTCGTACCTTGGAATTAAAATACCAATATGCGTCAAATTATTCGTTTCAATAATTACAGAGTCGCCAAATTTTACATCCGATTTCTTAAATAATTCTTCCAATTTATTATGATGTCCTCCAATGATCAATATTGGTATTATTTTGTAATCAGTATATATTAATAAATTGTCATATTTTTCGTATTGTTTTTTAATTAAAGTATGTGAATTGACTATTTGGTAACTAGGTCGTAAAGTTGATCTCAATGCTACTAAATCTTTAATTCTTTTAGCCGTGACGTATTATTTTTAGGTAACAAAATCTTGAATTCGTTTGCAGTATTAGCTGCTAAATATTAACTATGTAATAATATGAAATTGAGTAAAAAATGGTACACCTATCGCAAAATATGAATCAATTAGATCAGAAATTAGAACAAAAAAAGTGTTGTTCGTCATTCCATTACAATCATAGTTAATGTAGACTTTACACCATTCAATTTTCGTAGTTTCCATGTAATTGTCTCCTTGACTTTCTCCATTGTTTCTGATTCAACTTGTGCAACAATATCGTAAACTCCATAAACCTGATAAATTTCTTTTACGCCATCAATACTTTTCAACTCACTTACTATCGAGTCCTCACTACCTAATTCAGCATTCATTAGGACAAATGCCTTTGGCATAACAAGATGGATGTGAATGAGATATAAAAAGATGATGTAGTGCTGTCACGATCATCATATATTGTGAAACTTTCTTCATTTAATATTTGAACTTTTTCTACAAAATTCGTACGAAGAGATGTAACATGTCAAGGATTGAGCCTAGCCATTGTTCTTGGAAAGAGTACACATTCCTTAATGTCTTCTAAATTAATTATCCATCTGAGCAATCTCTCAATTCCCATACCAAAACCTCCATGGGGTACAGATCCGTATCTTCTAAGATCCAAGTACCATGAATACGAATCCATGTTTAGACCCTCATTTTTAATCCTAGTTTTTAATAAGGTAATATTGTCTTCTCTGATACCGCCACTACTTACCTCGCCAAATCCATTAGGCAAAAGTAAATCAGCACTAAGAGCTATTCCTTGTTTTTCCGGATCTTCCTTCACATAAAATGGTTTAACTTGGAGTGGATACCCAAATACAAAGACAGGATTAGAACGATCCTTTGTAAGTACTTTTTCAGAATCTATATTCAAATCATCACCCCACCCAATATTTCTAATCATTTCTCCATCTTGAATCTTGATATCATTTGAACGGAGAATGTCAATTGCTTCACTATAGCTTATTTTATCAAATGGTTCTGTAGCTTGATTCAAAATCAGTACATCTTGATTTAAAAATTTTAACTCTTCTTTATTGTGTTGTGTGATATGTCGAATCAAGTCAACTAGTAATTTTTCTTGAATGGAGAGCAAATCGTTCATAGTTATCCAAGGGGCTTCTGCCTCTAAATGCAAATACTCTGCAAGATGTCTTAGAGTTCTTGATTTTTCAGCCCTAAACGAGGGACCTATGGTCCAAACTGGGCCAAGCGAAAAAATTAGAGCCTCCAAGTACAGTTGTGCGCTTTGAGATAAAAACGCCTCATCTTTAAAATATTTTACGGGGAAAAGCGTTGAACCACCTTCAACGGCACTCTTTACTAACGTCGGTGCTGTAACTTCGATCCAATCATTTTCTATAAACCAATTGCGCATTCTTTCAAGAATTGAAGCTCTGATTTTTGCGATTGTGACCATCTTTCTTGTACGTAGAGTTAAATGTCTATAGTCTAGTAATAGTTCTGTACTTTGATATTCTCTGATTGGAAAATCATTACTTGCGATACTGTAAATCTTTACGTCATTTCCTCTAATCTCAAATCCGCCTTCCTTTGCTCTTTCATCTCTGAACAGGGTCCCTCCAACTTCTAAAGAAGATTCTATCGTAAGGTCTGTTACACTCGAACTAGGCAAAACACATTGAATTATTCCACCACGATCATCCCTCATTATGATGAACGCTTTATCTTTTTGTTTACGTAATCTGTACACCCATCCTCTCAGTCTGATTTCCTTTCCAAGGAATTCATCCTTTTTGATATCATTAATCCTATGATATTTCAATTGTGTATTTACGACACAAATGATCTTTATAATGATATTGTACCCTCAAATTTAACAACAGTAAAATAATTCAAATAATATTAAAAATGAATTTATAGACTAGAAATATTCTAGTAGCAAAGAATGGAATATAAAGTATGCAGTAGTGAAGACCTTCCAAATAATTCAATGAAGGTGATATCCATCCAAGGTAGTAATATCCTTGTGTGTAGATCTAATAATCAATTATTTGCACTGGATAACTCATGCCCTCATAGAGGAGCATCTCTTTCTAAAAGCGAAATAAAGGGAACAAAAATAGTATGCTATATGCATGATTTTGAATATGATCTGATTAGTGGAAAATTGTTACACATTCCGAGCAAGTGGAATGATCAAAATCCAAATTGGAAAAAATCTGATAATCTGTTACTGTCTCAAATATCCGAAAAAAATGGTCAAATATATATTCAACTATGAGTAAATTTACCCAAAAATCCTTTTATTGTTTATTCTGGCGAGTATTGTGCAATAGTAATTGAATTTCTATTAACGGGACTAGTCTTGTACCCTGGGTGCCAAATAGAAATGTATTCTTCCTACATTAGCCACTCTAAATTCTAGTCTTAGGGGCATTTTTGTAGAATATTCCAGTACCAAGGAGCCTCCAGAAGCACTTATAGCTTTTGTAATTTTTGATAAATAATCCAAACTATAGGTCGCTTTACTTTTATCTTTGACCTGCAATTCTTCAAGGCCTTCACTAGCCGCTTCAACAACGATATCCGCTTCTCCATAATCACTTTTACCTGAAAACGTAATTTTCTTTTCATCAGATTCTATTGATATATATTCAGAGACTACTTCAATATCGGACAATATCTTATCAAATGCAGATGGAGTCAATATTATCTTGGAATTGAAATTTAATTTTGGTAAGGGGGTGGACCCTCCAGTACTTTCTATTAATCGCATTTTATAGTCTCTCTTATATCCATTTATGATCTTGATATGAAGCATACTGTTCTCTTCAACGGAAACTTCTACCGCATCTCTTTTTTCAGCTCTTTTCATCAATTTTGAAAATTCATCTATTCTTACTCCAAATTTTAAAGCCGAATCGCACTCATAACCATCGAAAGCAGAGTTCGGCCAACTAATATCAATTAATGCGACATGCGATGGGTCCATTCCTCTAAAGGATAAACCTTCAACAGTAGCTTCAAACGTAGCTTCATCAACTAACGTTGATATTGCTGAAGTTACTGCTTTCCATTCATCTGGTGTTTTCGTCTTAGCTAGGAATACCAACTATATCAATCAAGAGGCAGATTCAAAACATTTTAAACATTCCTATTTATCGTAAAATACTTATACAAAACATTAGAAATTATAGAAGAAAAAAATAAAATAAAATTATAAATTTCAGAATAAATATGTAATAATTTACATAATTGTCATTTAAAATATTCTTAAATCAAACCCAAGTGAACATACTATAAATCATGCATAATTTCTCCATGTATGGCTACATTGGGTGCATCTATAAAATTGAGTTGTAGCTTCGTCAGCAGATCTTGTTTGTAGCATCCACCAAAATGCTATGTTGTTTCCACATTTGGGACAATCAATATTTGTTGTTGGCAGGGTGCTAGGACCTTTTTCTGATTCAACTATTTTGAGACTACCACTGCTTTGTTCTATTAATGGAATTGACTTGATTTCAATTTTCGCTTCTGTAAAACCACACTTAGGACAAATCAAGATATTCTCCTCTATTCTTGGTTTCATCCTGCTTTCACAGTTTGGACAAAATTTCAAGCAGAATCAGTTCCTTTTTCTTTATTTATTGTTGACTCAATCATATCTTGAACCTTGATAGCATTATTGGATGAAGATTGTAAAGCTTTATGCAAAATTTCAAGCGGGTTGGATTTTTTTGTTACAATTCTAAAACTAAAGTCCTCCTTCAATTGGTGTTTCAATACAACACCTGCAAATTCCACTTCCTTTTCATTTAAAAGTTCATGTTGCACAATGTATAAAATCGAAATATCTTCGCTTATCTTCAAATTGATTTCATTTGATTTATAATTTTCTAACTCCGCCTGCATCATACAGACAACTACTTATTGAAGATATAAATTATACCATCTGCGAAGTTTATTGCAGAAAAGCTCTATTTCAGACATTAAACTTAGTACATCTCATGACACTATAAGATCTAATGAGATTTTGACTTTGAGTCTAGGTTTTAGTATAGATGGCTTAATAAGAGAAATTTTTTCCCAAAGAAATTGGGAAAGAGCATATGATAAACACGATAATGGATTTAGACTAACAGTTTTATTAGAATTAAGAGTAGGCAGAAAAGCGGTTGACAAAATCAAATTTGTAAGAAAAGCAGTGTTATTCTGGACAAGAAATCCTCAATTATCTTATCGAGTATGGATCTCCATAATAAAGGATGAAACCCCTTATTATCCGCTAACTATTGACGAAGCAAAATCATTATTGTTTGATGTGACTAAAACTATTGAACTTGATAGCAATATTCTAAAAACGGGAGAGAATAAAATTGAGATCTCTATTAAGGTCAATTGGGGAAGACATCTTTATACAGATCCTACAGAGCTGCAAGGCGAAACTAAATTTGTTAAAGTCAGTAAATTATGAAAAGTTCATTCTTAAGCTATTTTCATCTTACTATAAATATAGTTGCTCCTGATGAATGACTTAATGGGAAAGTTTGATGGTATCAAAGGACAAGAACTATTGGATGTAGAGGAACAAAAGGACGAAATTACATTAATCTTCAAAGACAATCGCTATTTGTTCATCAAAATAGAAAATGGCAAGTTGATCTCTGATTCAGTACCAGAATAATCTAATTTCAAAGAATTTACTAACCACTCCATAATATTTTAGAAAAATTAATACTAATTAAACGAAGAAATTTGGTTACTATAGAGAGTATTAACAGAGAAATCATAAATTGCACTCTTTGTAACAGATTAGTACCATACATACGCTTGGTTGGTAAAAATAAAGTTAGACGATTTTCAAATGATATATACTGGGCAAAACCAGTTACTGGATTTGGAGATACTCAGGCAAATGTTCTAATTATTGGTCTTGCGCCAGGAGCACATGGTGCCAATAGAACGGGGAGACTGTTTACTGGAGACCATTCTGGACAATGGCTAATGAAAGCTCTATATGAAACTGGTTTTTCAAATATTGCAACAAGTGCATCCATTGACGACGGTTTGATCTTGAATAATGTTTTTATTACTTCGTGTATTAGGTGCGCCCCTCCTTCAAATAAACCACTCAATTCGGAAATAGATAACTGTTCAAAATATCTTATCCGTGAACTTGAATTATTAAAAAAGGTAAAGGTCATAATAACATTGGGTATTACTGCTTTCCGGACATTTTGTAAGATTTACAATTTAAGGAACTTAAAATTTTATCATTTGGCTAATTACAAAATTAATGATAAACATCTGATAGTATCATATCACCCTAGTCGACAAAATACAAATACACAAAGGTTAACATGGGGAATGTGGCTGGAAGTTTTCAAACTAACCAAAAGAATTCTATGCAGTAATAATTAAAGTCTAATTAAATTTGTATGAATATATCGATAATCAAAGTTATTTAGTTTTTAATACGGAATTTATTGATTATTTCGTACATAAAATAAATATTTCATTTAGCGATCAGTTAATTAGAATTTCTGCAAACCATTAAAAGACAGTATTTCTTTTAAAAAGTTATGATTGGTAAACGGTTTTTGTCAATACTCTTCTTGATGACCACTATTGCTGTGCTTTCAAATGTCGTTGCAAATGCGCAGACTGTTCCATCTATGCCTTCTATTCCATCAGATACTGCTGCTAATACAACAGGATCAGCGATGAACGCTACGGCCAATG
>Ga0184609_10000160_pt1 | contig 18059 bp, 26 predicted proteins | sample PLM1_60_coex_FD_133165 | JGI IMG/M metagenome (GOLD analysis project Ga0184609, IMG submission 133165) | Groundwater sediment microbial communities from an aquifer in East River, Colorado, USA - PLM1_60_coex | ecosystem: Environmental > Terrestrial > Soil > Riparian zone | place: USA: East... | reverse complement strand
GGCTCGTAGCGCTCGGCGCGGCGGAGCGTCTCCTCGTCGCGGATCGGCACGAGCAACGGCGCGAGTCCGGTCGTGATCACCTGCATCGGCAACTCGGGGTGCAGGTCGTCCGACTCGAGCCCGGCCGCCTCCGCCACGACCCCGCGGTCATCGAACTCCGGTCCGAAGACGGGCTGCTTCTGTGTCATCCACGCGAAGCCCCTCTCCAGGTCGACCTCGACGGGGATGTTCCCCAGGGCGGTGGTCTGGATGGTTTCCGTGGAGGTCCTGCCTTCGCTCGCGAGCGTGTAGGCGGTTCCGATCGTGGGATGGCCGGCGAATGGAAGCTCGGCGTCGGGCGTGAAGATCCGCATGCGGTAACCGTCCGGCCGCGACTCGGTCACGAAGGTCGTCTCCGAGAAGTTCGTCTCGAGGGCGAGCATCTTCATCAGTTCGGTCGAGAAGCCCACGGGCGTCTCGGGGACGACACACAGGCGATTGCCCTGGAACGGAGTCTCGGTGAACGCGTCGACGAGGCGGAACGCGACATCCATCGGCGAAGTATCCCAGCCGGGTTGTTAGGCTTTCGCTCCTATTCGCGGGTGTAGCTCAATGGTAGAGCTCCAGCCTTCCAAGCTGGTGGTGCGGGTTCGATTCCCGTCACCCGCTCTGTTCGTCGACCCGCCGACTTCGTGGAGAAGGCGTGGTCTTCCGATGGCGGGACTTGCGTCCGATCCCCGCGAAGCCGACGCTTGCGGCATGAGCACCGCGATCGAGCATCCGTCCTCACGACGGCTCGTCCTCACCCTCGCCACGGTGCTGCTCGGGCCGGGCACTCTCTTCGTCGCCGCCAACGTCCTCGAGCACGGCATCGGCCTCGAGGGAGCGGCGGCCTGGTTCGACTCCTTGCTCAACCTCCCCGGCGTCTCCTGGATCGTGACCAGTTTCATCCTGGGCGGGCCAGTGGTGGCCCTGCTCCTCGCCGGGTCTCGGCTCCTTCCGATCCGGCTCGAGAGAGACGGAGACGCCTGGGAGGTGCGGATCCGGGTGCGCGCCGACGGATGGGCGATCGCGGTTGTCGCGATCAGCGCGCTCGTTGGGGTCATCCTCGCCGGCCACCTCATCGCGGAGAACATGGCTTGTGTGATCGGACTGCGCCCGTACTGCTGAAACGCCTCCCGCCGCATCGCGCTGGCATTCGCCAGATCGAAGGATGAACCGAAGCCCGATGCGTACCCGGCGCCCGCTCCCTATGGTTGAACGATGTCGGAAGCACTTGAGAGATCGTTGGGCAAGAACGCATCGGTGACCATCGAGGCAGCGGCTCGATTGGTCGATATCGATGTCGAAACGATCAGACACTGGTCGGACGTCGGCTCGATCGAGATCGAACACCGTGGCGAGATGGACGTCGTTCGCCTGGACCGAGTGAGGATGCTGACTGACTCGTCGAGGGTGGTGACCAAAGGCACGCCGTATGGGTTGCTGCGGGCGCTCCTCCGGGACGCTCCGAAGACCGAGACTCCCAGTGTCGTCGTGCTCCAGGAGCTCGCGCGGGAGAAGGCCGGGATCGCGTCCTAGATCCACCGCACTCCACACTCCGGAGCACGCGCGTGCTCTCCAGCCTTTCGCCGCTATCCTCCCAGCCACGGGCGATGGAGTCCGCCCGCCAGCAGGGAACCGCCGAGGGTCGGCTGATGACTCCTACTGCGGAACAGAAGCAGGAGGAGCCATGCGCACCTGGGTTTCGATCGGGGTTGCCGGCACTGTCGGCGTACTTGCTCGTCACGCCGTCCAGCAGGTCGTTCCTCGTCACGGAGGGATGCCGTGGGGAACGCTCCTGGTGAACATCTCCGGCGCCTTCATCCTGGGATTCCTCTTCACGTTGATCGTTCGCCGGTTCGCAACGGCCATGTGGATCCAGGAGGCGCTGCTCGTGGGTTTGCTCGGCGGCTACACGACGTTCTCCGCCTTCTCGCTCGAGACCTTCTTGATGATCGAGCACGGACGCGTCGCGCTCGCCGCCTCGTATTCCCTCGGGAGCGTTCTCGGTGGGGTCGCGGCGGTCTTCACGGGCATCCATCTCGCGAGACTGATCTGATCCCGAAGGGCTCGACCACGCTACGCTTGATCCGGCGCCGGTAGCTCAGGGGATAGAGCAGGGGACTTCTAATCCTCAGGTCGCAGGTTCGAATCCTGCCCGGCGCGCTGGTCAGAGGGGGGTTCGGTCCGGCGCTCCTCTCTTGCTGCCACTCTTGCTGCCAGCCGAGGTCGCGGATCGCACGCAGCAGCCGCAGCCGCACGACCTCGTCGGTGTCGGCCATTGCCAGCAACTACGCGAGATCAGCGGCCGCCGGCCGAGCCGTGAGCGCCCGCAGGACCGCGGTGCGGTCGGACGAGGGAGCCTCGAGGATGCGGCGCAGCTCGGCGAGCGCCGCCGGACCGAGCGGCGCCAGGTGGGAGCGGACTTCGGCGTCCTCGTCGAAGGGGTCAGCGATCATTCGCCGGTGCACGCCGTGCCCGCTTCACGGCCAACGCTGAGCCCAACATCGCCCCGACCAGAACGCCGACGCACGCGAACCCGATGACCCAATCGTAGCCCTCGAACTCGCTACCGAAGTCGAAACCTACGGCCTTGGTCGCGAACCACTCCCACGCGACACGGCCGAGGAACCCGCCGATCAGCCCCCCGACGGGAGCCATCAGGAGCGGCCAACCGCTTCGGAACCTGATCGCCACGACGATCGCGATCACGATCCCGGCCGGGGCCGCGTCCAGCGAAAAGTCGTACAGGTCCACGACCTCAGGCTCCCACGAACGTCGCCGGCCAGCCGAACAGTTTGCAGATCCGGTCCCACGTCTCGAAGGTAGGCCACCGCATCCCGGCCTCGATCTCCCGGTACTCCCTCACGCTCACGCCAAGAAGGCACGCCGCCTGCCCACCGACCACCCCGCTCGCGTCCGATCGTGCTCGAGCATCGTGGGGAGCATCGCCACGGGCGGAGCCTAGGCCAGACCAGCTATGGGGAAGAGGACGCTCGTGTGCGCGGAGGTTAGAGAATGTCGCCGGAGACGAGGATCGCCGCTTGAGCTAGTCCTCGAAGCGATCGATCAGATGGTCGAGTCGACCCAGTGTCCGGAACCCGAGCCGCTGAAGCAGCGATGCCGACATATCACCACCGAAGGTGACGAGCGCCGGGGTCCCGCGACGCACGGCCTCCGGCCACGTCGCGGCGATCAGGCTCGCCATCGCTCCGCGCCGACGGTGAGAAGGGATCGTCGCTCCGCCTCCCAGGTAGACGCCCTGGGGAGCGAACCAGGCACGGCCGGTCGCGACCGGTCGCTCGCCATCAAGCGCCAGGAGTCTGGCAGTGTGGCTACCCACCCGCTCGATCTCGAAAGTGTCACGAGCACGACGGAGTTCGTCCTTCGCGTCCTCAGGTGGGAACCCGAACCCCTCGTTCGCGACCTCGATCGCGGCGAGGTGATCCTCGAAGGTCCTCACGGGGCGGACATCGAACGTCGACGGCCCGGCGTCCGGCTCGCTCGTGAGCAGCAGGATCGACGAGCCCGTGACCGATTCCCGCTCCAGGCCGAGCGCCGTCAGCTCGGGGACAACGTCGGCAGGAGTCGCCGAAGGTCCGATCGACCATGCAGCGGCCCTTCGGCCTCGCGAGCGCATGAGCGAACGGATCTCGTCCAACTCGGAAGCGACCTTGCCCGCGCCGAACCGCACGCGGGCAACGGTGGTTGACCAGAAGTGTTCACCTGGAGCGAACGTGACGACGGCGCGCTCCATCTTGATGCGCTCCTCGTCTGACCCGATCCGCACGAAGGCAGAAGGGTCTTCAGCAAACGCACGCAACTCTGGATCCATCCAACGAGCGTAGTCGGGGGCGCGTGCGCGAGGGGTCGCGAATGTCCCTAGCGGAACGACCGCGGCCAGCCGAACGCCGCGCCGATCCGGTCCCACGTCTCGAAGCTCGGCGATCGAGCGCCGGCCTCGATCTCCCGGGTACTCCCGCACGCTAAGGGCCCAGACGCCACGCGGTCTGCCCGACCGACCGCCCTGCCCGCTTTCGGTCGTACTGGAGCATCGTCGGCAGCATCGCCACGGCGTGCGCCGGTCACTCCTGGAGCCGCCGACTACACAGGAGCTCCCTATCTGCGCCCTCTTGCGGCTCTTCTTCGAGACGCCGAGCTAGGTGAGGGTGGTGTGGCGATCCACTCTGTGTTCAAGCAAGCGGCCCATTCACCTCCTGGACGCGCCCGAACGCGAAGACGTTGTTCGCGTCAATCTCGCGATGCACCACTTTGTCGTTGGCGATGTTCGACGACGCGTCCACGACCATATCCGGCGCGTCCACGATGCCGACGTGGTCTATCTTGCTGTCGTGCTTCGTGTCGTAGAAGACCAGGTCGCCGTCTTTCAGCTTCGACCGCTCGTGGAACACGGTGACCTGCGGATCCTCGATCTGGTCGCGCGCAGGGGGCCTCAGGTCGATGTCCACCCGCGAGTAGCAGAACTTCACAAGCCCAGAGCAGTCGAACTCGTCTGGCCCCGTGGAGCCGAACGTGTATTCGTCGCCCAGCTGGTTGAGCGCGGTCTGAAGGATCCTCGACCCCTCCGCCACGCCGACCTTCCGAGCCCGCAGTCGGGCATCGGACCCGTCTTTCCTGATCGCGAACCATTCCCCGAGCTTGACTTCGGGGAGGTTGATACTCCTGACGACAGTTTCGACGATGGTGTCTTCGGGCTTCTCTGGGCCGAAATCGTGGATGTCTTTGGGTCGAGCGATCCGGAAGGGCCCTCCCATCGGCCACATCGTGTGGATCGCCTCATGTAGCTTCCGTTCGAACACGCTTAGGTCCCCGACCTGCGCGAAAGTCTCGCCGCCCGCGCGGCGGATACGGAACTCGGTTCTCATCTGTAGCCCCCTCCCTGCGAGAACCTTTGCTTACTCCGCTGGACTCCAAGCGCCAGTCGGCCGTCCGATGTACAGCTTTTGCCACCCAGATGTTTCGCCTTCTCCGTCGCCACAGATGTCTCCTTCACTCCGTCGGAGAGCAGCCACTTGCTAGCCAAGCCGCCATGGTGGAGGGACTGAGTCGCTCAGCGTTCGAATGTGGCGAACGTCTGCGGCCACCCGGAGAACTCCTCGATCCGCTCCCAGACCGCGTAGGTCGGCCACGCCTCGCCCTCGACGAGCTCCCGATACTCCCGGACGCTCACTCCGAGCGCCAGGCAGCCTCCCCAACTGACCAGCCCACTCGCTTCCGGTCCTCCTCGAGCATCTTGGGCAGCATCGCCACTCGAGCTCGCCCCACGCTCTCATCCATGTCGCACGAACGTCGGCGGCCAGCCGACCAGTTTGCAGATCCGGTCCCACGTCTCGAAGCTCGGCGAGCGGACGCCGGCCTCGAGCTCCCGGTACTCGCGGACGCTGACGCCGAACCGCCATGCCGCCTGCTCGACCGACCAGCTGGACCGCGTCGACCCTTCCTGCGACGCGAGTCGGTCTTGCGGGGAGCTCAGTCGCCAGATCAGCCAGCGCACCCGAGCATCTTGGTGCCCAGCGCTTCCGCCTCTTCCCGTGCTGCTCGTACCTTCCCGTTTGCCGAATAGCGGCCAACGACGAACCAATCCTGCCCGACGTCCCAAAGCACACACCCATCGGTGCCGAGGGCAGCCATCACACCCACAGTGACTTCGATGTCTCCTGGAGCGCCGACCCATACCTCTGCTGCGATCGGGTTACCCCCGCGAGGGCAGTAGTAGATCTCGATGCCTCCCTCCGACCCGCCCAGCTCACAGGAGCCGTAACCCCGCGCCGCCAGGGTTGTGAACACCTCATCGGCACGTGCGGGCGTCGAGATCCTAGGAGATGGGGATACAGCCGTTGGTGAGACCGACCCCAAGGAAGGGGACGATTGCGTCGTCGAGGGAGTCGATCTCGGGGTTGCCGAGTGCTGAGGCGGAGCCCCTTCGTTCGCCCGGCACCCTGCGAGCGACAGCGATGCTGCTACAACCAGGCCAGCCACCCGCAAGATCCGAGCGCCACGTCGGTTCACGACGACCGACCTCCGAGCGTGATCGGAACGCGGGCTGTTTCGCCGTCCCCGTGCTCGAGGATCACGACGATTTCCCGGTCGGATGGCTCCTCGATCTCGAGGACGAACGCGTTGAAGGACACGTCGGGTCCGAGCTCGAGGATCCGAGCCTCCTCGGTCTTGCCCTCGAGATGGACGCGGGTCACATCGTCCGCGACAACTCCGTACACCACTGCTCCATCGCCTCCGCCGAAGACGTGGGATCCCCACTCCATCGGACGATCCTGGGTCGGAGCGGCGAACCCGAACCCCCAGGAACGTCCGCCCTGGTACAGGTCGAGCGACAGCGGCGCATCGCTCCCGGATTCGACGAGTCGCCACCGCCGACCCGCCGTGACGCCGGTTGCGAGCGCAAGTGGTCGCTCCGGGAAGGAAGATGGTCCGAATGACATACCCGTGAACGTTTCCAACATCCGGGCGCGATCCGACCGAGAGGCGTCCGGCGCGAAGAGGACGACGCCGTTGAAGTTCCGGTCGGCGGCGGCCCATACGACCTGGAAGTACGACCACCCGGCTCGGCACCCGTCCTCCAAGGTTCCCATCGATGGCGATCGGATCGGCCACGGAGGCGGTGTCGGCTCGTACGAAGCCGGCAGGTTTTGGACGAGCAGCACGACGGCTTGGGCAAGCGGGTTCTCGGTCGGGCATCCAACATCGCTCGACCTGATACCTCCGACGTTGCTGAGGACGAGGATGGGGTACTCCTCGCCGTAACAGTGTTGCTCAGGCGCCATCGCGCCGCAGGAAACGAGTCGCCAGCCCGGCGGAACCGTCACCGTGACGCCGTCGACCGTACGTTCTGTCGGATCCGTCCCGGTTCGGTCCCGGTCCAGACCGCCGCGAGCAAGGGCGAAGGCGAAGGCGACCATTACCGCTGCACCGACGATGTAGGCACCGATGCGCCGCCGCTGGACGTGCCTGCGCCGGCGGAGTTCGAGTCGCTCGGAGAAGCCCGGCTCGGGGCCGATGCCGTCGGTCGTCGAACGGAAGAGTTCCTGGACGTTAGGCATCGCTGCTCCCATCCGCCGCCTTGATGGCTCGCCGAGCCTGGCTCGCCAGCGTCCGAACGGTGGACGAGCGGACGCCGAGGATCTGAGCCGCCTCGTCAGACGCGTATCCGAGGAGGTCCATGAGCAGGATGGCGGCGCGCTGCCTGGGTGTCAGTCCCAGAAGGAGGCGACGGAGGTCGGTGTGTTGCTCGACCTCCTCGAAGGCGTCCGAGCGCCTCGCGGTCGGGAGCACCTTCCGTGCTGCCATCGTCGCCCTCCTACGCTGCATCCGGAAGCCGTTCAGAGCGACTCGGAACAGGTAGCCGGTCGGGTCATGGATCTGATCGATCCGGTCCCATCGCTCCCAGAGCTTGAGGAAGGCATCCTGCGCGAGGTCCTCGGCGTCCTGGCGGTTCCCGGTGATGAAGTACAGGGCCTTGAACAGGCGCTCGTGCTCGTCTTCGACGAACCGGTCGAAGACCCGTAGCGTGCCCGAGCCCTTGGTGGGAAACCGCACGACCTCGCCTCTTGCCTGCACAGACCGTGGATGCACGGACATGCCGTTGCGCCTACGGCCGGGCGAACTCGTTCCCTCCTCGAGAGCGTAGGACTTTCAGCCCGAGAGAGCAGCATGCAGCCCAACGGCTCTTGGGCTTGCCTCGCCCCCCGTAAACGCGTGGCGTTAGTCGCATCCATCTGTGGATTGAATCACGGCCGTGTCATTCGGTCAACCCTGAGCGTGAAGCGGCTCAATGCCGAGGTTGACTCGTGGCCACCCGTATGCGACGATCGCGACGTGAAGGTCTCCGAAATCATCGGCAAGCGCGTTCGGCAGGCTCGCGAGGAAGAAGGACTAAGTCAGCGCGACCTCGGCGAGAAGGTCGGCGAGCTGTTGGGCCGCGCATGGTTCCCGCAGGCCGTCAGCGCCGCGGAGAAGGGACGCCGTGACTGGACGGCCGACGACCTGGTCGCTGTCGCTTGGGCTCTGCACCGCCCGGTGGGATGGTTCTTCGGTGTGATGGACGAGGACCGAGGCAACATGCTCGATTTCGAGCGGGCGCAGATCCACGCCTACACGTTGGCGGGCAACAGTGAGACGCGGACGCCGGAGGAGATGATCGCAGAGGTCGTGCGTCTCGGCGTCGAGATTCGGCAGACTCTCGAGGAGACAGCCGCCGGGTCCAGCGACACCTCGGTACGAGAGGACGACGCGTGAGCCGCGGCCACCTCACCCAGCGATCGACCGGCTCTTGGACGCTCCAGGCATCGGGCGGGTTCGACGACGCCGGCAAGCGCGTCAGGATCACGCGGACGGTGCGCGGGTCACGAAGGGACGCCGAGCGGGAACTGACGAAGCTGCTCCGCGAGGTCGACACCGGCACGGCGACGGCGAACGGCTCGACGACGCTCTCGCGCTACCTCGAGGAGACCTGGCTCCCCCACATCGACACGCGGGTCCGACCAACGACACTCCGCCGGTACACTTCGCTCGTCCGGGTACAGATCTCGCCCCGGATAGGCCGGGTGAGGCTCGCGAAGCTCCGGCCCGTCCACATCCAGTCGGTGATCGACGGGATGTTGGCCGAGTGTGCGGCGCCCGCGTCCGTCCTCCAGGCTCATCGGGTCCTGAGCTCGGCGCTCTCCCAAGCGGTCCGCTGGCAGCTCCTCAGCGTGAACCCCTGCGCCGCGGTGAGGCCCCCTCGCGCCGACCGGAGGCCGCTCAGGGTTCCGACTACCGACGAGACTCGTACGATCGTCCGTGCGGCCTCGGACACGTACGAGGTGCCCGTCCTGCTCTGCGCCACGACCGGGATGCGACGGGGCGAGGTCCTCGGGTTGCAGTGGTCGGCCGTCGACCTCGACGCCGGGAAGCTCCACGTCGAGCGGACGCTCCAGAAGGTCCGGGGAGAGGTTCGCTTCGTCACGCCGAAGACGGATCGCTCCAGACGCTCGAATCTCCCTCCCCCCGTCGGTCGTGGAGCAACTGCGCCGACACCGGAAGGAACAGGCGGAGCGACGGCTGCTGGCAGGTCCGGCCTGGAGCGATCTCGACCTCGTCGTGGATCGAGGCGACGGGAAGCACCTCGATCCCGACACCCTCAGCCACGCGTACTCGCGGATTGCCGCGGTGGCTGGTGTTCCCACCGCGAGGCTCCACGACCTCCGACACGCCTTCGCCTCGACGCTCCTCGTAGCCGGCGTCCACCCGAAGGTCGTCTCCGAGGCCCTCGGACACTCCTCCGTCGCGTTCACGATGGACACTTACCAGCACCTCCTCCCGACGATGGGAGACCAGATCGCGAGCGCGATCGAGACGGCGCTCGGCGCCAACGCGTGAGCCTTGCTGCCACTCTTGCTGCCAGTCCATGGCGGACAACCCAGTACGGGCCGGGATCCTTCGGGACCACATACCCTCGCTGACCTGGGAGAACCCGACGGAGTAGGACCGGGCGGGATGACTCAGTACGTGCGTGGACGGACTTCTAATCCTCAGGTCGCAGGTTCGAATCCTGCCCGGCGCGCGAGTGTGATGTCTCGCGACATCGTGCCGACATGTCTCGTGACATCGTTCCACGTCAGGTCCGGCCATGCGGTTGGTAGTCGCGGCTGGGATCGAGGGTCAGCTCCCGGATCAGCTCATCGTCCTCGGTGATCAGGCGCTCGGTGAATCGCAGCCACCGGAGCACCCTGGCGTCCGGCTGAGTTCGGCACCTGTCGCTACACCTGCAAGCCGCAAGACCGCCTACACAACATTCGGGGGCCAGACGCGTGACATCGACGCTCCCGTCTCGTGGAGGTTCTTCATCGGGCAAGGACCGGATGGGGTCGACCTCTCTGTCCGAAAGTGGCGGACAGACGTTCCGGTGAGCATCGCGTGCGTCGTTGAGGACTCGAGAGGCGTCAAGCAACCCGGTCGTCTCCGACAGGTTGAGGACGACATTGTCCGTAGCACCTACCCGACGGACTTCGACGCTCAACCGGTCGCAGGCCTCCACTTCGTCCAATGGCTGGTCGCTCGTCGACACCTGTTCGGCGAAGACGTGTCTGACCCGAACCGGACGGTCGGAATCATCGACCCAATGGAGTTCACGATCGAAGTCACCGAGGACGGCTAGGCTCCATCCCGTGCCGACCTTCCTCGAACTCCTTTGGACCTCCCTAGCCAACTAGGCGAAGGGAGGCTCCGCGATGGAGCGGTGGTGGAACTGCGTCGTCGAGGTCACGGTCCCGTTCGACACGCCGGAGGAGGCGAGGAACGCCTTCACCGACGACGAGACAATCGATCACCTCTTCGGGATCTTCGGCGAGAGCGCGGTGATCGGCGGGAGGATCGAGGAGGCGACGAACGAGGACTAAGAGGGTCGTCGGTTGTCAGGCTGCTTGATCCACCAGCGGATGCCTTTCCCTGCGTGCGGCTCGTCCGACCACCTCGGGACAACATGGAGGTGAGCGTGAGGTATCCGCTGACCGCCCGTCGGGAGGACGTTCCAGCCCACGTTGTATCCATCTGGCGCGGATCGGTCATCGATCGCAGCACGGACACGGACTAGGAGAGCTTGGGTTTCGTTCCACTCATCGGTCGTGAGATCGAACACGGTCGAACGGTGGGCTCGGGGACAGATCAGGACCCCTCCCTCTGGCGGTTCGTATGCCCAGATGGCGAAGCAATGCTCAGACTCGGCGAAGGCCTCCGAGGTCTGGCGAGAATCGCAATGCGGACAGTCGTCGCTCTCGAAGGGTTCCGACATGCGGACCTAGCGTACCCTGCGTATCGACGCCGACTGACGGAGCCCCGATGCACTGGCCGTCATGGGCTCTCCGGTGCGGAATCGGCCTCCTCGGGGGTCGGGGCGAGGCGATCCGTACGGCCCAGCAGAGACCGGATCCGGACCCGGTAAGGGGCCGAGCAAGGGCGAGACCGCTCGGCAGCGCGTCTACGTGCGGAAGCTCCGGGGGACGAGGGAAACACCGCTCGCGAGGAACGTCGGCTAGATGGCCGACTACGACGCGCGACGGGTCTTCTTCCTTCGGACGACCCTCCGTGTTGGCTTCGGCTCGTCCTCGACAAGCTCTCCCTCGACGATATCTCCGTCCGGATCGGACTCGTCAGATCTCGGAGTGCACGAGGCTGTCTTCACCTGCCCACCCTTGCACAACATCGATACCGGATCCGCCGTAAAGACGTGCGCACCACAGCGCGCCGAAACGTCGCTGGTCCGCGAAGGGGAGCTGCGTACACGGTCGGGACCGCGTGCCCGCAGCATGCCATCATGCGTCGATGCTTCAAACTGCCCGAGCAGGAACGGCACTGGGCTCGGTCTGCTGCGGCGTCTTGACCGTCATCCTCATCGCCGCCGGACTCTCCGCGACAACGCAGACGGCGGCAGCCGCGACGATCACACCGACCGATTGCGTCAACCCGAAAGTCCCCGACACGTTCCGCCGGCACCTGATCACGGCGATCCGCGTCTCGGGGAACCTGCCGATCCGCTGGGCTGACGCCCCGAATATCCCCCGGATCATCTGCTGGCAGCAGACGCGATTCAGCACCGACTTCCACGCGGGCGGCTACAAGCAACAGTGGTTCGGCGTCTTCGCGATGTCGAGGCGCGAGGTCAAGACGGTCATGGGCCCATGGCTGAGCAACGATCGGTACGAGCTGATCCTGAACCCCAAGTGCTTCGTGCACGGGTGGGACGCGTGCCCCCACACGACCGCGAACACGAGGAGCGCCCAACAGCTGATAGCCGGCCTGCGCTGGATCTGGCTGATGTACGGACACCCGTCCACGGCGTGGCAACACATCCTCAGGACCGGTCGCTTCAACTCGTATCCCAGGCCTCCCGCCGACGTCACGCCCACACACGACCCACTGCGGATCTGCCCCGTCCAGCGCCCCGTCTTCTACAACGACGACTTCGGCGAGGCGCGAACGGTCGGCGGCTATCACCCACACTGGGGGAACGACATCGTTGCGCCGTCAGGCCGCCCGATCCGCGCGCCGTTCGACGGACTCGCGGTGAGGCACTCGGATGACTGGTTCGCCGGCAACTACGTCACCGTCGTCGGGCGCGAGGGCTACGTCCGCAACGGCCACCTCTCACGGTTCGGCACCCTCGGCCGCGTACAGGCCGGGACCGTGATCGGCTACGTCGGCGGGACCGGTGACGCACGCGATCCTCACGACCATTTCGAGTGGCATCCGTGGAACGTGCCGCGAACGCTTCACCGCTCGCCGTTCGGCTACACACGGATCACGGACGCGATCGACCCCTACCCCTTCCTGAACAAGGTGTGCATGGGAATGCGCTCGCCGAGAGCATCAACGGGGGAGTGAGCGGCCTGGCGAGTCTTGCTCCCGCGCCATGCTTTCGCTACGACGCTGCTTGTTGGTGGCGTGCACCCGAAGGTCGTTTCGAGGCGCTGCGTCACTCCTCCATGGCGTTCACGATGGCCGTGTACTCGGCACGTCTTGCCGACGATGGGTGAGGAGTTCGCGGCTACGATCGAGACGGGTCTTACTTTGAGCCGCATCCCACGCCGATAATCGCGATATGCGAGAACGCTGGACACTCCGAGCGATCTTCTTCCTCGCGTTCGTCGTCTCCTACGCGCTCGGATTCGTTCCGGGAGCGAAGGACTTCGGCCAGTTCCAGGACTTCGACTTCAGCAACGTCTCCGGAGCCCTGCAGACGACGCTTGGTCTTATCCTCGTCAGCGGGTTCCTGATCGGCGCGGCTCTTGGGGTGAAGGGATTCTAGCCCGTCACCATGGCTCTGATTGGTCTCCGGACACTCTTCGATCTGTGGGTCGCGTTCGAGGATCCGCGTGCAGCCCTTGGATGGGCGACCTTCGGGGCTTCGGTCATCATGGTGCTCGCCCTCTGGAAGCTGCGACCGGAGGACGAACCGAGGCGACAGTCAGATCCAGGGGACGTGAGAACTGATGTTGCGAGCGGCCGGTCATGAGTGCGCTCACGATGCGGACACCTCGCTGGCTCGGGTGGATCCTGGTGATAGCGGGAGCCTTGGACGCTCTTCTTTGGGGCTTCGTCATCGTCGTGATTGCCCTCTTCGCGGATGAACCGTGGGGCGACATGGCAGGAGAACTCTTCGCGCTGTGGCTGCTGGGTGTGCTCGCGGCAATGGCCGGTGTCCGGATACTTCGAGGAACGTCACGGACTAGCGACCCAACCAGGGCCTCTGCCTGATCTCAAAGACGTTCCCCTCCGGGTCGCGGAAGTATGCCCAGGGCGATTCGTGGTCGGGGAAGATCTCGCTGATCGACTCCACTCCCCGTTCGATCAGCTCGTTCCGTGCGCGATCGATGTCCTCGACCTCAAATCCCACCTGGAACCTGAGCCGGTCGTATTGCGGTTCGCTTGAGCATTCGATGAGTTCGAAGCTTCGACCGCCTCCCAACTCGAAATCGACGAAGTCGGATGCAGAGTGATCCTCCGGAACGCCCAAAAGGTCACCCCAGAATCGGCGCTGCCGCTCCAGGTCGTCGACGACTACTCCGATCCACGTCGGCCAACCAAGCAAACGCTCCACAGGCACGTCCGGCCTCCTTTCGATCACCTATCAACCTGACAAGCGACGACGGCCGACCTCCTGTCACAGTTCGAGATCCCGTCCCTGGGTGATCTCGTAGATGTTCCCGTCGGGGGCTCGGAAGTGGACCCAAGCAACGTCGTCCTCCTCCCATCGGGTAGGACCGGAGACGATGGAGATACCCGCTGACCGGAGCTCCTCCGTTGCTGCATCAACATCGTCCACCAGGAACCCAGGAACTGGGCCGGTCGTGAAGTGTGGGTTGTCCGAACGAGGACCGAAGACCTCGACCTTTCCACCGTCCGGCAGCTGAAAGACCCAGAAGTCCTTGTCTCCATGATGGAACGGGATGCCCATGACCCGTCCGAACAGGTCCGCCATCGCTACTGCGCTCTCCGTTCGGGTTCCCAGCCATCCGATCTTGCGCAGCTGCATGTCATCCTCCTCAGTCTCCGCCTGACGAGCCTAGCGCCATAGCCAGGGGCTCTCGCCCGGACAGGAAGCTCCGAAACCGCCTCCCCAGGGGTCGATAGCGGTCCGAGCACGGTCGATCGGTAGCAGCCACGAGCCACGTCCTAGAGTTCGAACCGTGACTCACGACGCGGAGACGGCATGGGACCGAGAGTATGAGCGGGGGCGCTACCAACAGGAACCACCCGTCGCATTCGTCGATGACATCTTGGAGGCTGTCCGCTCGCTCGCGCCCGAATGGATTACTGGTCTCTACATCGGTTGCGGCAATGGAAGGAACTACATACCCCTCGTCGAAGGCGGTCTTGACCTCATCGGCCTCGACATCTCCGGCGAGGCGATCTCTCAACTCAGGAAACGTCTTCCCGAACGAACCGAGCAGCTCGTCCACGGTGACCTGACCACATTGCCTTCAGAACAAGAGCATGCCGTCGTGATCGGCATACAGGTGTTCCAGCATGGAAGCCGAGGAGAGGCTCATGCCAACGTCGCTCTTGCCCAGCGGTTCGTAGCGCCGGATGGCCTCTTCTGCCTCCGGGTCAATGCCGTCGGAACCGACGTTTGGCCGGCACATGAGGCGGTCGAAGAGTCGCCCGATGGAGGTTTCACCATCCGCTACCTAGCCGGACCGAAGAGCGGCCTCCCCATCCACTTCTTCTCCAGACAGGAGATCCAAAACCTCTTCGTCGGCTGGAAAGAGCAGCTCCCTTTGAGCCTCGACGTAACAGCGCGGCCCGCTCCCGCGCCAGGCCAATGGTCACAATGGGAGGCGATCTGGCGGAAAGAGACCTGACTCCGAGACATCGGCTCCGGAACCCGCTGAATCCTGCCGCGCGCGTCACGTGATTTCTCGACACATCGTGCCGGCGTGTCTCCGGGTGCTACGGTCGAGCACCTGGGAGGAACGATGGACCAAACCGCGCAAGGATCCGACCGCGCAGGTGACAGCTGCCTTCGCTGCGGTGGCGTCCTCACGTCGATGGGCGTCGAGACGTTCCGGACGGGGGGCACTTCCGGTGGCTGGAAACTCCTCTTCGGGGAGATGGCAGAACTCGGGGAGGACATGATCCCGTTCGAGGTGTTCGCGTGTGGGAACTGTCGTCGGGTGGAGTTGCGCCTGCCGCAGACAGGCAGCTAGAACCGCGGGTAGGTGTGGCCGTAGCCCTTCACGAAGCGGGCTTTCACCGAGGTGCTGTAGAGCCGCTGGCGCGGGATCTCGACCTTCGACTCGCACTTCCCGCACGTGAAGGCACCGAACCAGCGCGAGGGGATGGCCTGCGGGTACTCGCACTTGTGACACGCCTCGAACCTGATGTCCGCCGCGCACGAGAAGCAGCGGTAGGAGATCGCGCCGTCCTCCACTGGGGAGGGCATCCGGCAATCGGGGCACGTGAGGTAGGCCATCTCACTCGTTGTCGGCCGTTTGGGTGACCCTCCCTAATACCCGATCACGGGTATCTGGGTCGGGACCGATGACGGTGACGTGTCCGAGCTTCCGACCCGGACGAGATGCCTTGCCGTACAGGTGAAGGTGCACGTCACCGTCCAAGTCGAACGAGCCTTCCGGTGGGATCGAGCCGATCAGGTTCACCATGGCGCTGTAGGCCGAAGGAGACGTCGGTCCCAGCTCCAACCCGCAGATCGCCCGCAGGTGATTCTCGAACTGCGACGTCGGCGCGCCCTCGATCGTCCAGTGGCCGGAGTTGTGCACCCGCGGCGCCATCTCGTTGCCGAGCAGCTCCTCCCCCACCGCGAACAGCTCGATCGCGAGGACGCCCACGTGGCCGAGCCGTTCCATCACCGCCAGCGCGTGGCGCTCTGCCATCGCCTGGAGCTCCGGCGGCACATCCGGGGCCGGCGCCGTCGACACGCGAAGGATCCCGTCGCGATGGACGTTCTCCACGAGCGGGTAGAACGCTGCCTCGCCGTTCCGGCCGCGCACAGCGAGGATCGACAGCTCCCGTTCGAACGGCACGAGCGACTCGAGGATCGAGGGGACCTCCCCCGCCGAGCGCCAGGCGTCCTCCGCCTCGTCCACGCTTTCCAGCCGAACCTGTCCCTTCCCGTCGTAGCCGAGACGACGGGTCTTCAACACGCTCGGCACGCCGATCACGTCCAGCGCCTCGAACAGCTCCTCCTTCGACGCCACGGGAGAGAAGGGAGCGACGGCCAGCCCCACGTCTTCGAACAACGTCTTCTCGAGGAGCCGATCCTGCCCGAACTCCAGGGCCTCGGGCGGCGGGAACACCTGGACGCGTTCCGCGAGGAAGCGTGCGGAGGCGACCGGCACGTTCTCGAACTCGTACGTGACGACGTCGGCGGCGGCGGCCAGCTGGGCGAGAGCGGTCTCGTCGTCGTAGGCACCGACGATCGCCGGTGCGACGCGAGACGCGGGTGAGTCCGCCGCCGGGTCCAACGTCAGGCAATCGATCCCGATCCGGGCTCCGGCCTCGGCCAGCATCATGCCGAGCTGGCCGCCGCCCACGATCCCGACGAGCGTCACCGCTCGTCGGGATCGGGATGGGCTATCACGTTCTCCGTCTGGACCTCGCGGAACTTCAGGAGCTGCTCGCGGACGTGCTCGTCCTCGAGCGCGACGATCTGCGCCGCGAGCAGGCCGGCGTTCACCGCCCCGCTCACGCCGATCGCGAGCGAACCGACCGGGACACCTGCCGGCATCTGCACGATCGACAGAAGCGAGTCCATGCCTTTCAACGCCTTCGACTCGATCGGGACGCCGAGCACGGGGAGATGGGTGTTCGCCGCCGTCATGCCGGGGAGGTGTGCGGCTCCGCCCGCGCCGGCGACGATCACGCGCAAGCCCCTATCGGCGGCAGACTTCGCGTACTCCACCATCAGCTCCGGCGTGCGATGAGCGGAAACGACCTTGGTCTCGAAGCGCACGCCGAGGTCCTCCAGCGTGTCGCAGCAGTGCTTCATCGTCTCCCAGTCGGAGCGGGAGCCCATGATGACGCCGACCTGCGGCTCGTTCATCACGGCGAGTCTACGCGCGCGGATTCGTGACGGTGGCGGCGAACTCCTCCAGGTTGTCGACGTAGCGCTGGACGTCGTCGTCCGAATGGACGATCGAGGTCGTCCAGCTCTCCCACTTCGACCCGGGTGACTTGAAGACGCCGCGGTTCAGCTGCCAGAGCCAGGCGAGCTGCGGCACGCGATCGTCGATGTCCCACAGGTCGCGATACTCGTGGATCGGCTCGCGGCGGAACTCGACCGAGCCCTTCGCGCCGAGGAGCTTCACGTTCGCCGGCAGCCCGTGCTTCGCGCAGACTTCGTCGCTCTTCGCGAGGATCGTGTTCAGCTCGTCGAACCGATCGTACGCATCCGGTGTCAGCACCTCGAGCAGATTCGCTTTGGCTGCCGCCATCGTGAGCGGGTTCCCGTTGAAGGTGCCCTGTTGGTCGAGCTCGCCGCGGATCACCATGCCCATCGCTTCCTCGGTGCCGCCGATCGCCCCGCATGGCAGGCCCGCGCCGAGCGCCTTCGCGAGGCACACGAGGTCGGGCACGACGCCGAACGCCTCGATGGCACCGCCCCACGCGACCGTGAAGCCGGTCTTCACCTCGTCGAACACGAACAGCGCCCCGTCCGCACGGCAGAGCTCCTTCAATCCCGCGAGGTAGCCGGGATCGGGCAGCACGAGCCCGCAGTTCGTCATCGCCGGCTCGACGATCATGCACGCGAACTCACTAGCGTGCTCGGCGAACGTCTTGGCCGCGGCGTCGAGATCGTTGAACGGCACGTTCACGACGAGGTCGACGAACTCCTCGGGCAACCCCAGCGTCTGGGGCACGGCGACGGGGTGATCCCGCGGCCCCGCTTTGTCCTCGGCCGGGAAGACGCTCACCATCAGCGAGTCGTGGTGCCCGTGATAGGTGCCCTCGATCTTCAGGATCTTCTTGCGACCGGTGAGGGCGCGCGAGATCCGGCACGCGTC
>Ga0184609_10000159_pt1 | contig 18125 bp, 18 predicted proteins | sample PLM1_60_coex_FD_133165 | JGI IMG/M metagenome (GOLD analysis project Ga0184609, IMG submission 133165) | Groundwater sediment microbial communities from an aquifer in East River, Colorado, USA - PLM1_60_coex | ecosystem: Environmental > Terrestrial > Soil > Riparian zone | place: USA: East... | reverse complement strand
TCACATCGCGATCGCGCACGCAGCCAGCTCGTACCACATCCTGGACCTCGTGCTCGAGGAGCAGATGCGCCTGCACGACATCCTGGCCTACCTGCCGTTCGCCCGCGACAACGGGGATCCGGCGGCGCGATCGACCGGGCAGCATGGGAAGGTCGTGGAGGCGATCGCCCGCAGGGACGGCGTCGCGGCCCGTGAGGCCATGCGGGACCACATCGCCGCGACCAATGACATCATCTTCGGCCTGCTCCAGCGACGCTCCTCCAGCCGATCCTCGACCTGACCGGGTGGGACCAGCCCCCGGGTACCGCTACTGGTAGAGCGACGTGGTCAGCGGGACGTCTGGAGCGTCCAGACCCGCCGCCCGGATCAGCCGGTCGGCCCGGGCGCGGGCCTCGATCCGCAGCTCCGACTCGTCCGGCACCGTGGTGAGGGTGCCGTCGACCAGGACCGGACGCCCATCCACCCAGGTCTGCCGGATGCTGGCTGAGCTCGCCGACCACACCAGCGCCTGGAGAGGATCCCGGAACGGCACCCATTCGATGTGGTCCAGGTCGAACAGGACGAAGTCGGCCTTCTTGCCCGGCTCCAGCGAGCCGATCTCGCCCTCCATCCCAAGGGCCCGGGCGCCGTCAATCGTGGCCATCCGCAGTGCCCGCGCCGCGCCGACGGCTTCGGGGTCCATCCGGGAGTCCTTGAACAGCCCCGCCACCAGATACATCTGCCGTTTCAGGTCGAGGTTGCCGGAGGCGGACACGCCGTCGGTCCCGAGGCCGACGGTCACGCCGGCCCGCATCATCTCCGGATACTTCCCGATCCGGGTGGCCCCCTTGGCCAGCTTGAGCGACGTCCCGGGACAGAACGCCACCTTCGTGTCGTGCTCTGCGAGGGTCTCGATCTCCTCGTTGCTGGTCGCGACCGCGTGCGCGAGCACGAGGTTGGGTCCCAGCCCACCGAGCGCAGCGATGCGGGCGATGGGCGTGCGCCCGTGGCGATGCTCGACCGACCGTGCCTCCTCGGCGGTCGAGGCGATGTGATAGGTGGTGCCGACCCCGAGCCGCTCCGCCAACGCACGGGCGCCGACGTGGAGCTCGGCGCTGCATGGCTCCTTCCCCTGGATGTTGACCCAGCACCCGATGCGGCCGCCCGCCATGCCGTCCAGCTCCCGGACACAGGCCTCCAGCTCCTCCAGCGCGGCCCGGGCGTTCGGGAAGAAGTGGCGATCCAGCATCGCCTCGGACCAGCCCTGTGGGGTTGCGTCTGGTCGGATGTCCGCGGCATGGCGACCCGTCACCCCGCGGATCCCGGTCCGGGCGAGCTCCGGGACCGTCGCCCGCGGGTCGGTCAGGGCCCCCATGTCGAGGAAGCAGGTGGTCCCCGACCGCAGCATCTCCACCGCCCCCAGGGTCACGGCGATGCGCTCGTCCCCCTCGGTGAGCTGCCCGTAGAACGGCATGATCCAGTGGAAGACCCACGCGCGAGTGCCCAGACGGTCCGGGAAGCTGGCCCTGGTCAGGGTCTCCGACAGGTGCACGTGGGTATCGACGAACCCGGGGGTCGCGCCGAGGCTCGCGCCGTCGACCACCACGTCGCCGGGCCGGGGGCGGAAGGAGCGCGCCACCTCCTCGGCCGGACCCACCGCGACCAGCCGCTGCCCTTCGACGACCAGCGTGGCGTCCCGGATCACGCGGTCGGTGGGGTCGACGGTGAGGACGAAGCCGAGCCGTTCGAGAAAGGTGCGGCCCCCCTGGGCGGCGGACGGTGCCGCCGGTCTCTCCGTCATCACGGTGCTCCCATCTCGGCCAGGTGGTCGGAGCCGACGCGCCGGGTCAGGCCAGGGCGATGGACTCCCCTCTGCGCAGGAACCGGCCCTGGCCTCTGGAACCCACGAATGACCCCGACTCGACGATGACCGACCCCCGCAGCAGGACGGTCTCAACCGCCCCTCGGAGGGCCCATCCCTCGTAGGGGTTGTAGTCGCTCATGGTGGCCTGCGTCCTGGCGCTGAGGGTGACCGCCTTCTCTGGGTCGAAGACCACCAGATCGGCGTCCGAGCCCGGGGCGATCTCGCCCTTGCGTGGATAGCATCCGAAGAGCTTCGCCGGGTTGGTCGCGATCAGCTCCACGAACCGGTTGAGGCCGATGCGTCCCTCCCGGACCCCGAAGTGGTACATCAGGGCGGTCCGCCATTCGATCCCCGGGACGCCGTTGGGGATCTTGGGGAAGTTGCCCCGGCCCATCTCCTTCTGCCCCTCGAACCGGAAGGGCGTGTGGTCCGTCGACACCACCTGCAGCTCGTCGGTCCGGAGGCCCTTCCACAACCGTTCCTGGTGCGCCGGCGTGCGCAGTGGCGGACACATCACGTACTTGGACCCGCCGAAGTCGGGCTCGGACAGCTTCTCGTCGGTGAGCAGGAGATAGTGCGGACAGGTCTCCGCGTACACCGGCAGGCCTCGGTCGCGGGCTGCCGCCACCGCCTCGAGGGCGGGCGCCGCGGACAGATGGACCACGTAGACGGGGACCCCTGCCAGCTCGGCCAGCGCGATCGCCCGTGCCGTTGCCTCCGACTCGGTGACCGGGGGCCTGGTCACCGAGTTGAACACGGGATCGACCCTCCCGGCGGCGATCGCCTCCTTCTCCAGGATGTCGATCACCAGGCCGTTCTCGCAGTGCATCAGCACGAAGCCACCGTTCTCCGCGGTGCGCCGCATGGCCTTGAAGATCACGCCGTCGTCCACCATGCGGGCGCCCGGGTAGGCCATGAACATCTTGAAGCTGGGTGAGCCCTCGCGGATCAGCTCGTCGAGGGCCGGGAAGAAGGCGTCCGGCAGGTCCGTGATGACCTGGTGCAGTCCCCAGTCCACCACCGCCTTCTCCTCGGCCCGTCCATACCATTCCTGGTGGGAGCTGCGAGGATCCTGGCCCTTCTCCTGCACGGGGAAGTCGATGATGGTCGTGGTCCCACCGATGGCGGCCGCGACGGTCCCCGAGAAGAAGTCGTCGGCGGTGATCGTCCCCTTCAGGGGGGCGTCGAGGTGCGTGTGCGGGTCGACCCCGCCAGGAAGGACGAGCCTGCCGCTGGCATCGACCACCCGGTCGGCCTGGACCTCGGGGAACGACCCCAGGGCGGCGATCGTCTCGCCCTCGATCAGGATGTCCCCCTCGAAGCTGAGCGACGAGGTGACGATGCGTCCGCCCCGGACGATGGTCTTCACGACCTACCCACCTTCCACAGTCTGGTGCTCCTCGAGGCCGATCAGTCCCGCCGCCGTGCGGCGGCCGATCATCGCCAGCTCCTCCTCCGGCAGGCCGACGGAGTTGAGCACGGCCACGAACCGGTCGATCCCACCGGGCACGTGCGGATAGTCCGACCCGAAGACCAGTCGCTCCGGCCCGAGCGTGTCCACAGCGCACCGGAGGGCCGGCGCATGCATGGTCACGGTGTCGTAGTACAGCTCCCGCATGATCTCCGACGGCGGGCGGTCGATCTTCTCCCGGCACTCCGGGAACTGGCGGAAGTAGTTGTCGTACCTGGGCAGGACGAAGGGGATGGTCCCCCCGAGATGGGTGAAGATCCACCGGATCCCCGGGAACCGGTCGAACGTCCCTGCATAGGCGAGCCGGCCCACCGCGAACATGGTGTCGGCCATGAACCCCATGGCCAGGGACATCGCGTACTCTCGCAGGCCGTCGGTGCAGCACGCCACCGTGGGATGGCAGAACACCGTGGTGCCCCGGCGCGACAGCTCCTCCCATACCGGGGAGAACCGCTCGTCGTCGAGGTTGATGCGGTCGATGTTCGAGCAGACCACGATGCCGGCCACCTGCGGCAGTGCCAGCGCGCGGTCCAGCTCCTCCAGCGCGGCATCCACCGCCGGAAGCGGCAGGCTGGCGAACACCCGCAACCGCCCCCTCGCGCCCCCGGCCAGGTCGGAGAGCTCGTCGTTCAGGTCGCGGGTGAGTGGGATGCGGAGCGGTTCGGGGAGCCGGAAGACGTTGGGCGCCGAGACCGAGAGGACCTGCACGTCGACCCCTGCCTCGTCCATCATCCCGATGCGATGCTCGAGGGGTGGGAGCGGCTGGGGCACGGCCAGTCCGACCGCGCCGTCCTGGAGGACGATCAACCGGCCATCGTCCCGGTAGTAGTGGGTGAACCCGCTGTCCGGTCGCCGGCAGGCCTCCATGTAGGCGTCCGGGTAGTGGTGCGAATGCACATCGATGAGTCCGGTCAACGGGTTCCCTGCCTCCGTGGAAGATCGATGGCCGGCGCGCCCACCCGGCTCAGCCATGCAGTCCCGCGTCCAGCAGTCCCTTCATCTGGGCGCCGTCGGTCAGCACGTGGGTGCCGGACACGTAGCTCGCGCGAGGTGACGCAAGGAACGCGACGACGCTCGCCACCTCCTCCGGCTCGCAGATCCGCCCCAGCGGCAACGTGCCGAGCACGATCCGGCGGGCTTCTGCCTGCGGGAGGTTCCGATCGAGGGCGAACCGCTTCTCCAGCCCGTCCCAGCGATCGGTGTTCACCGGACCGGGGTTGACCGTGTTGATCCGCACCCCATGCCGACCGTACTGCTCGGCCACCGCGCTCACGAAGTTGATGTCGGCGGCGTTGGCGATCCCCGCCGTCAGCTCCCAGTACGAGGACTTGAGCCCGTCGTTCCCCACGACCAGCACGACGCTGCCCGATCCGCGCTCCCGCATGTGCGGCAGGATCACGCTGCAGCACCGCACGTACCCCATGAACTTCAGCCCGACGCTGCTCATCCAGTCTGCTTCGGTCAGATCCTCGAGCAGCCCGCCAGGGCTGCTCCCGGCACAGGTGACAAGGACGTCGACATGGCCAAGGGCGTCGATCGCCGCAGCCATGGTTCGTTCGACGTCGGCCTGGACGCTCATGTCACCCGTGAGGGGCACGACCGTCCGGCCTGTGGCCTGGCTGATCTCCTTGGCCACCAGCTCCAGGCGGTCGCCGTCACGGGCGGTGATGGCGACGTCGCAGCCCTCCTCGGCCAGGATCCGAGCTGTCTCGCGGCCGATGCCCTTGCTGCCGCCGGTGACGATCGCCTTCGTACCGGCCAGTCCCAGATCCATTCGCCCTCGTCTCCTCTCGTCAGCCGTCGCTCAGTCGATCACGAAGAGCTCGTCGGTGCTGGTCACGTCGGACAGGACCTCGCAACCATCCTCGGTCACCGCCACGATGTCCTTCACCTGGAACCCATACGCCCCCGGGACCAGCAACACCGGCTCGGTGCCGAGGACCATCCCGGCGTCGATGCGGGCGTCTCCGTACCTGCCGATGTAGGGGTCCTCGTGGACGAACAGGCCGATCCCGTGTCCCACGAAGCTCATCGGCTCCCACCCGAGCGCCTGGAACCGGTCGGCGACCTTGCCATAGGTCTCCGCCCCGCTGGCGCCGTCGCGGATCGAATCGAAGATGAGGTCGCGACAGGCGACGATGTTGGACCAGATGTCCACCGCGTCGTCCGGAGCCTCCTCGACCACGGCCGTCCGGCAGACGCCCGTGTGGTAGCCGTCCAGCATCCCGAACACCTCCAGCCGGACCACGTCCCCCCGCCGGAGCTCCCGCGTGGTGGGCCCGACGTTGGGATACTGGCTGCGTTCGCCGCTGGCCAGGATGAGCCATTTGAAGTCGTCCGCCCCGAGGCGGAACAGCGTGGTGGTCACCGCGCCGGCCAGGTCCATCTCCGTGTCGCCCGGGTGGACGCTCTCGAAGGCCTCCTTGATGGACCGGTCGGTGATCCGGGCCAGGCGTCGCATCAGCTCCAGCTCCCGCGGCGTCTTGACCAGCCGGAGCCGGTTGAAGACCGCTTGGGCGGGCTGCCAGCGCACCTCCGGGAGCATCCGGGTCAGCCGGTCCATGTCGCGGGCCGGCAGGTAGTCGGTCTCGATCCCGACCCGCCCCGTTCGCAGGCCCAGGTCGGCGAGCAGGTCGGCGAGGACGGGCATGGCGTCCTCCGCGAACTCCTCCCAGACGCGCACCTCCGCCTGCGGCTCCAGCGACCGGACGGTGGACGCCTCCATGTCCACCGCGTAGAGGGCGGTCCGGCCGTCACGGGTGATGACGACGGCCGCGTGCCGCCACCGGAGGACGGGCTGCGAGGGGACGATGAAGCCGGCCACGTAGGCGAAGTTCTCGGGCGACATCGCGATCAGCCCGTCCAGGTCCTCGGCTCCCATCGCGGAGACGCACTGGTCGACGATGTCCTGGTTCATCGGTGGACCCGCTGCCCGTCCGGACCGGTCCGCCGCCTGCCCGCCCGTCCGGGGCCGCCGAACCGGTCGGGGCTGAGCGGCCCAAGGTCGTGCATGGGGGTCTGCCCGGTCACCAGGTCGGCGACCAGCGAGCCGGTGGCGGGGGCGAGATGCAGGCCCTTCATGGCGTGGCCGGTGGCGAAGACCACGTTCTCGATCCGGGCCGAGCGCCCGATGACGGGCAGCCCGTCCGGGGTGCACGGCCGGATGCCGCGCCACACCTCCGTCACCCTTCCCGGGTGGATCCCCCGGAGGGTCCGGACCCCCGCGTTCAGCGTGGCCGTGACCCGGATCCGGTCCAGGCGCATGTCGAGCCCGGTGAGCTGGAGCGTCCCCGCCAGCCGGAGCCGGTCCTCGAACGGGGTGGCGATCACTCGCGCCTCCTGCATGTAGACGGGGATCGTGGGATCCGATCCCGCCTGCTCCAGGTCGAGGTGGTAGCCCTTGCCGCCCTCGACCGGCAGGAAGAGCCCGATCCTGCGGCTGAGCTGGGCCGCCCAGGCGCCGTTGGCCACCACGACCGCACGCGGCTTCACCTGGCCGATGGTCGTCTCCAGCGCCGTGACACGACCGGCGTGCACGCGCACGTCGAACACCTCGGCCCTGGTCCGGATGACCGCCCCGGCCGCCTGCGCCGCCCCGGCGACCGCCAGCATGAACCGTTCGGGCTCGCATTGCGCCTCGTCGGGATAGAAGACCGCGCCGACCACGCGGTCCGACAGGGCGGGCTCGAGTGATCGGGCCTCCTCGGGGCTCAGCACCTGCGACTTGATCTCGTGAGCGGCCAGGGCCTTGGCCTCGGCCCGCCCCTTGGCGAAGGCCTGCTCGGTCTCGTAGACGTTGATCGCCCCCAGCGCCCGCAGCCCCGTGTCGAGGCCGCCGGCGGCCAGCGCCTGGTGGCGCTCCAGGCTGCTGAAGCTGAGCTGGAGCAGCACCTCGGTTCCGGCAAGGACCCGGCTGGGACGCGCCGCGGCCATGAACCGCAGCAACCAGAGCAGCAGGCCCGGTCGTGGACGCATGGAGAAGGGGCTGTCCCTCCGCAGCATGTGCCGTAGGCCTTCACGGACCGCGCCCGGGGTTGCCAGCGGGGTGCTGTGGGCGGGGGAGAGCAGGCCCGCGCTGCCCCCGGAACAGCCCGACAGGACATCTCCCGCCCGCTCCAGGACCACCGGCCTGAGCCCACGCCTGGTCAGCTCGAGCGCGACCATGAGCCCGACCGACCCGCCGCCGACGATGGCGACGTCGGGGGATCTCCACTGCTCGCTCATCTGCCGGCCCATCCGGCGCCCGCTGCATGCCCGTCCCGTTCCCGCTTGCGGCGCTCGATCTCCTCGATGCGCCTCCGCAGTCCCATCCACTGGCTGTTGCCGACCGTGACCGGGGCTCGACGGCCAAGGCCGCGGGCCCACACCGCACGGTGCCCGAGCTCCGCGGCCAGGTCCAGGTCGGCGTGGTGGGGGGGCGGCGCGATGTCGAGGACCAGGCTGCCCCGGGGAAGCCGTTCCAGGAGCTCACGCCCGACCACCCGGGCGGGGACCGTCGAGAAGACCATGCCGAGGCTGGGGGCGAGCGCCGGCAGCTCCTCGAGCGTGAGCGGGGTCGCGCCGTCCGCGTAGGCTGCCGCCCGCTGGATGGGGTTCCTGGCCGCCACGTGGACATGGGCGCCCAGCCCGCGCAGATGCCGTGTCAGCAGCGACCCGATGTTGCCGTAGCCGACCACCACGACCGTCGCGTCGTTGATGGTGACGTCGGTGTTCGCGATGGCCTGGTGGATGGCGCCCTCGACGATGGCCGGGGCCCGCAGCAGCATCAGCTCGCGGTCGGGGTCGTACTCGTGCAGCTCGATCCCCGCCTCGTCCGCCGCCTGCCGGACCTCCGGCGTGGCGCGACCGAGGAAGATGTGTGCTCCGGGAGCCAGCACGCTCAGGAGCTTCCGGTCCGCGACGATCGGTTCCGGCGCGTGCGGCGCGTACACCTGGAGACCGATCCCCAGCGGGATGGGGAACAGGACGTAGTCCGCCCCGGCGGCGGCGGCGTGGGCGGTGGGCTCCAGGGTCACGCCGGGGACGCCATCGCCGGGCCAGGGCAGGCCGTACGCGTGGACGGAGGCGCCGGTGGCCGCGGCCAGCCGGGCGATCTGGGGGTCGCGCTCGTCGCCGCCGATCACCGCGATCCGGCGGTCCTCCCACGGCACGTCAACCCCTGGCTGCGATCCCCTCAATCCTCGTCCTCCGCGAACAGCTCGATCCGGTTGCCATCGGGGTCGGCCAGGTACACGGTGAGGCCGTACGGTCCCGGCCCGATGTCCTTGAGGATCTGGATCCCCGCGTCCCTGGCGCGGTCGGCGAGGGCGCGGATGTTCGACGAGCGGAAGGCGATGTGCTCGACGGCGCCTCGATGGCCGGGAGCCCCGGTGGTCAGGCCAAGGCCCTCGTTGGTGACGGTCAGCGGCCGCCCGTCGGTGAGCTCCTCCCGCTTGCGGACGGTGAACCCGAGGAAGTCGAGGAAGAAGCGCTCCGCCGCGGCCAGGTCCGAGGTCTGCAGGAGCAGGTGGTGAAGCCCGCGCGCCGGGCCGGTGGTCACGGCTTGACATCCGTTCGGTCGATGCCGAGCAGGCCACCGCGGCCCCAGTCCTCCTTGGTCATCTCACGGAACGTGACCTGCACGGCCTCCCGACGAGCGTCGGCGGCCTCCACCAGCAGATCGGTGATCCCCGCGATCACCCGGCGCTTCTGTTCGAGCGTGCGGCCCTGCAGCCACTCGATGGTGACGTTCGGCATGCGCGCCTCCTTCCCGCACGTAGGGTCCCCCTACCCGTGCCGGCCCGCGGTCGGACGGCGGCGCCGTTCTCCCCGTCATCACGGGTGGATATATTATCCTACCTTTAGTAGAAATCAAGCCGGTGGGCCGTCCCCTGGGCGGGGATGCCGTCCCGCAGGTACCCGGCCAGCTCATCCGGTCGCTTCCCGGCCACGCCCAGCCGGTCGAGGGTGAGACCCTCCGCCCGGTAGTCCCGGCCGTTCAGGGCGGATCCCAGCGTGATCAGGGCATCCATCACCGGCGTGGGGACGCCCAGGGATCGACCCAGCTCCGACCAGGGCACCAGCCCCCAGCCGACGTCCTCGTGCAGGTACCGGTGGTCGAGACTCTGCGGGCCCCGGATCCAGCGATTCGGCGCGCTCTCCTGCAGGGCCGCGTGGGCCGTCCCCTCCCTGGCCGCGGCCTCGGTGGTGTACCCCATCTCGTGGAACACCTGGACGAACGGCTTGGTGGGAACGCCTGCCGCCTCGGCGACCGCCAGCCGCTCCCGGTCCAGCGTGTCGATGACCCGGCCCACCGAGGGCGTGGTCCCCTCGTAGTAGAAGAGATACGCCCCTCTGGTGTGCTCCACCCACCCGGCGTTGCAGATGATCTGCGGCGGATGCTCGACCGCGTTGATGTCCATGAACCCGGTCTCCAGCACATGGCTCGCCTGGACCAGGTTGGGATACAGGGGCCGGAGCAGCTCGAACAGCTCGTCCTGATGCCGGCCCGGGAAGGCCGCGAAGGGCAGGTTCCGCATCACCCCCATGACGTTGACCGAGGCCGGCCCGCTCATCCGGCACGCGTAGGTGAGGGTGCTCACCTCGCAGGTCCGGAGGTCGGTTCGACCGGTCAGCCGGTGGATCTCGTGGGCCATGAACAACCCGCCCCCCATGTGCCCCGGGTTGAGGAACACCGCAGCCCCCGGTGGCACGGCCGCGCCGAGCCGCTGGGCGTAGAAGGGATGGGCGGAGATCGGGACCGTGAGCATGATGAGGTCCGCGCCCCGGACCGCCGCATCGAGGTCGTCGGTGATCACCGCGAGCTCCACGAACCCCTCGCCGGTCTCCCCCTGCCGCTCGAGTCCACCCCGCTGGATCAACGGTTGCAGGCGTTCCCGGGACCGGTTGTAGAGCCGTACCTCGAAGCCCCGGCCGCCGAGGTCGGCGGCGGCGGCACAGCCACCGTTCCCGGCCCCCAGCACGGCGACGGTCTCGATCGCCATCCGAGCGCCCCTACCCGACCCGGTACTCGGCGATCTTGCCCATGTCGAGCTCGACACCGAGGCCGGGGGACCTGGGGACGATCAGGCATCCGTCCCGGTACTCGAAGGGACGCGTCACGATGTCGTCCAGGTACATCCGGCCGGCCATCTGGGTGGGCTGATCGTCGCGGAGGGAGGTCACCGGGAAGACCCCGGCTTCGGTCACCGCCGCGGTCGAGGCCACCAGATGGAGGTTTCCGGCGTTGCCCACACCGGTCTCGTGGGACCCGTTCACGTTCAGCGGCAACCCGGCCGCCTCGGCCACCGCGGCCACCTTCTTCGCCTTGAACAGGCCTCCCGGCTTGGTGGTGTAGAGGGAGATCATGTCGGCGGCGCCGCGTTCCACGATCTCCAGCACGTCCTGTGCGGTCCAGGCGCTCTCGTCGGCCATGATCGGCACATCGACGGCCTGCGCCACCCTGGCCATCTGGGCCAGTCCCTCCACCGGCTGCTCCGCGTACCGGATCCCGTACTCCTCCATTCTCCGAAGGATGGCGATGGCGTACTTGGGGGTGGGCCAGCCCTGGTTGGCGTCCACGACGATGTCGAGCTCCGGGCCGATCGTCTGGCGCACCTCCTGCACGATCCGCAGGTCGTAGACCGCGTCGCGTCCCACCTTGATCTTGATGGTCTTGATGCCTTCGCCGACCGCCGCGGCGGCTTCGCTGGTGGCCTCGTCGTAGTCCAGCCATCCCAGGCTGTGCGCGATCGGGATCTGGTCGCGGACCAGCCCACCGAGCAGCTGGTAGACCGGAACGCCAAGGGCCTTGCCCTTGATGTCGTGCAGCGCCTCGTCCAGCGCCGCCTTGGCATAGGGGTAGCCCTTGACGGCCAGGTCCATCCGGTGATGCGCGGCCTCCAGGTCGAACGGGTCCTGGTCGAGCAGGGTCGGGCCCAGCACCGAATCGATCAGCCGGGCGGTGAGCTCGGGGGACTCGCCAAAATACCTCCCGTGGTCCCCGCCCCACTCCTTGATGACGGTCGCCTCGCCGAGACCCTCGAGGCCGTCGTCGGTGCCCAGCCGAACGATCACGTAGCGGCCGAGCACCTCGCCAGGAAACGCCATCTTGTGGAGGCGGCGCCACGGCAGCGCCACCATGAACGTCTCGAAGCTGGTGATCTTCACGTGCTCCTCTTCCGCCGGTCAGCGGACCGTTGCGCAGCGCGAGGCCGGCCAGCCACCTCGACCGACCCCTGCCGCATCAGACCGCCGCGGCCATCTTCGGCAGGAGGCCGGCCTCCCGCCAGACCGAGGCGGCCTCCTCGGCGGTCACGACCCGGCCGAAGGCCCGCCGGATGTTGGCCAGGGTTGCCCGATGCGGTTCCTCGCTGTAGGACGCGGTGCAGTCCTCCACCAGGACGATGTGGTAGTCGAGCATGTAGCCGTCACGGGCGGTGGACTCGACGCACACGTTGGTCGTCACCCCCACGATGATCAGGTTCTCGACACCTTGGGCACGAAGCAAGGGGTCAAGCTCGGTCCCGATGAAGGCGCTGTACCGATGCTTGACGATGACGTCGTCGTCGGGCCGCGGGCGCACCACATAGAACTCCGCTCCCCAGGTGCCCTCCTGACAGTGATGGCTGTCAAGGCCGACCAGCTGATGGCGTTCCAGCATCGGCTTGGAGAGCCATTTCTCGTCGTAGATGGCCCGGATGAAGATCGGCCGGACGCCGGCGGCCCGGGCAACCGGGATGAACCGCTCCAGGTTGTCCACCGCCCGGCGCATCGGTTCGAGATCCTGCCCGTGGTTGGCGAACCACCCGCCGTCGGCCAGGAAGTCATTCTGTACGTCCACGACCAGCAGACGGGTGGTCGCGGGCGCGACCCTTGCCAGGGGCAACCCGGGTCGCGCCGGTCCATCCTCGCTCACACGCTCACCTCCACGCTCGACGGTCTCCGGCTCCTACGAACCCTTCGGCGCCGGCACCTTCCCGGCAATGACGTCCTCGGAGCTCACCGGCCCGCCGACGAGGTCCATCGCGATCTTCAGCGGCCGGTCGTCGAAGATGTCTGCGAACGTGTAGTCCTTGGCCGAGCTCTCCAGCAGGCCCGAGGCCACGCCAACGTCGATGACGGTCTTGAGGGCCTCCGGGGTCATCACGTCGTCGTTGTAGGGCCAGACCTGGTGCTTGCGCGCGAAGTCCCAGTTGGTCTTGGTGATCGTCTCGTCGACCCCGCCCTTGATGTACTTGTCCACCGCCGCCTTGTACTGGTTGTAGTCGGAGGCGAGGACCCGGTTGGAGTACAGCGTCGCCGCGCAGAACCGCCCGGCGAGGTCCGTGTTCTCGTCGAGCCACTTGGTCGGGGCGTAGTAGATGTTGGCCAGGAAGTCGGCGTCCTCCGCGGTGACGCTGAGGGTGGTCACGTTCTCGGCCCCGACCTGCTTCTGAAGATCCGGGAGCTCGAACAGGTCGACCGAGCCCACGTCGACCTGGCCGGCCGCGAGCGCGGCCAGGCGCTCGCTCCCGTCCCCAAGGACCGTCACGTTCTTGAGGTCGCTGACGGTGACCCCGATGCCCTTCTCGCGGAACACCAGGTTCATGATGAAGTTCACCAGGCCACCTGGGCTGTCCACCGCCACCCGGATCTTGGGGTCGGTGATCTGGTCGAGCGAGCTGATCTTGTCGGTGATCCCGACGAGGTGCTCGGTGCTGTCCACCTGGACGGGGCAGAACGCCTTGAGCTTCTGCCCCCGACCGATGAGCTGGATGACCTGGGTCAGTCCGGTGGAGCCTGCATCGGCCCCTCCCGAGACCAGCACCTGCGCGGCGGCCCCCTCGTCCTCGAACTCGGTCAGCGTGTTGTTCGAGGCGAGCCCGAACTTGTCGCCGAACAGCTCGGCCGCGTGGAACTGCCCCACGTACGCGTGTCCGGTGGAGCTGGTCACCACCCGCACCGGCTTGGGGCCGGAGGACGGAGCCTCATCCTCGCCGCACCCCGCGGCCACCAGCGCGACAACGCTCGCCAGCGCGAGCACCCTGACGAACTGCTTCACCCGGATGCACCTCCTCGTTCGGCAGGCAACGCCCGCCGTGGTCGTGATCGGAAAGGTCCCGCCGTTCCTCCGCTCATCCGGTCTTCCACCGGAGCAGGCGCCACTCGACGATCCGGGCCAGGCCCATCGTCCCGGCGGCGATGATCGTGATGAAGAACACCGCACCGAGCAGCGTGCTGAGATCGAACGACCCGGCCGCGTTCCGGATGACCAGACCCAGGTTCTCGGTCCGTAGGAACAGGTCGAACAGGATCGCTCCCTCGACCGATCGGCCGACGCCGATCCGCAGTCCCGTGATGATGTACGGGCTCGCCCAGGGCAGGATGATCCGCCGGTACATGTCGGGGGGGCTGGTCCCGAAGGCGCGGCCCATCTCGACGACGCTGGGCGGCACCTCCCGGATCCCGGTGGCGGTGTTGACGATGATGACGAAGACGTTGAACAGGAGGACCCCCACCACCTTCGCCTTGAACTCCAGGCCGAGGTAGACGGCGATGACCGGGATGAACATCGCGATCGGCGCCGAAAGGGACGCGTTCACCAGCGGGTCGAGGACGCTCGACCAGCGCTCCGACACGCCGAGGAGCACACCGATCGGGACCCCGACGGCCGCCCCGATGGCGAACCCGACGCCGGCGATCGAGAGCGTGCCCAGCGTGGCCCGGAGGATCTCGCCCTCGGCGATCTGCTGCGCGAGGTCGGGCAGCACCTCCGAGGCCGGAAGGATCGCGATGAGGCGGCCGCTCCTGCCGATGGCCTCCCACAGGACGAAGAAGAGCGCGATGGACAGGGACCACCGGGCAAGCTTGCCCCGGTCCAGATGGCGGCGTCCGGCCCCTGAGCGCCGCCCCCAGACCCGCGTCTGCGTGGCCCCCTCCAGCTCGGACATCGCCGCTACACCTGACCGGTCGCCTGCGCGGCCGGCCGGAGCTTCCGCTCCGCCCACTTGAGCAGCTCGTTGACGAAGACCGCGAAGAAGATGATGAGCAGCACCAGGGGGTAGTACAGATCGAGGCGGAGCGGGGACCGTGAGAAGGTCTCCAGCAGCTTCCCGGCCCCCGAGAAGATCCAGAGCTCCGCGATCACCATGCCCTTCATGGCCATCCCGAAGCCCAGCCGGATCCCGGCCACGACGAACGGGGCGGATGCCGGGAGGTAGATCCGCGTGAACATCCGCCATCGGCTGGTCCCGAACGCCCGCGCGGTCTCCCGGAGCTCCGTGTCCACGTACCGGACGCCCGCGGCGGTGTTGATGATCGGGAAGAAGACGGCGAACAGGATGACGACCCAGGTCCGGTACCAGAACCCGATGCCGACCGCGACGATGAGGATCGGCAGCAGCGCCTGCTTGGGGGTCACGAACAGCGTGTTGACGTAGGGAGCGAGGACGTCCTCCACGAACCGGAACCGGCCCATCAGGGCGCCAACCGGGATGGCGATGACCAGGGCGATCAGGAATCCGGCGAACAGCTGGCGCAGCGTCCCCAGGAGCGTTCCCGCGTAGCCCTCGGTGAAGATCTCGCCGAACCCCCGAATGGTCTGGGGGATGGTGGGGAGGAAGAACTCGCCCTTGATGACGGCGGTCGCCTGCCACACCGCCAGGATGGTCCCGTAGAAGATGGCCCGCAGCACCCACTTGTTGCGGAGCAGGCGCCGCCATCCCTGGAGGCCGTCCTCCCTGCCGCGCCGGGGCAGCTCCGGCAGGCCCCCCTCGGAGACGAGGTCCCCCTGGGATGAGACCGTCGTCTCGGACCTCATCCTCACCCCTCCACCGTGGCCCCGGACTTCAGTTCCTCCCAGATCTCCTGCTTGAGATGGCCCATCTCGGGGGTACCTCGGATCTCGTCGGTCCGAGGGCGTCCGAACGGGACCTCCAGGATCCGGGTGATGCGCGACGGCCGGGCGCGCATGACCACGATCTTGTCCCCCAGGTAGAGCGCCTCCTCGATGTCGTGGGTGACGAAGATGACCGTCTTCTGGGCCTGCTCCCAGATCTTGAGGAGCTCGTCCTGCAGGAGCATCCGGGTCTGGTCATCCACCGAGCCGAACGGCTCGTCCATCAACAGGATGGTCGGCTCCACGGCGATCGCCCTGGCCAGGCCGACACGTTGCTGCATCCCGCCTGACAGCTGACTCGGGTAGTAGGTCTCGAACCCCTCGAGGTCCACGAGCTTGATGACCTCGTGGGCGCGGCGCCGGCGTTCCTGCTTCTTCACCCCCAGGTTCTCCAGCCCGAACTCCACGTTCCCGAGCACGGTGCGCCATGGCAGGAGGTTGAACTGCTGGAACACGAACCCGCGGTCCAGCGAGGGCTCCCGGACCTTCTCGCCGCCGATGAGCACCTCGCCGGAGTCGGGCGGGATCAGCCCATCGATGATCCGCAGGAGGGTCGACTTCCCGCATCCACTGGGGCCGACCAGGCAGATGAAGGTCCCGGCGTCGAGGGAGAAGGAGACGTCGTTCAGGACTTGGAGCTCGCCACCCCCCTGGTGGCGAGGGAACGACTTGTTCACGCCGCGAACCTCGACCGCACCCTTCACCGGGCGCTCCCTTCGCCGGGGGCTCACCGTCGAGTTCTAAGATACTATCTTAAGACCTCAAAAAACTACCCGAGCCAGGATCGGTCAGTCAAGCGGGTGAGGACGGCAGGTGGAGCAGGAGGGCGCTCGGCCGCAGGACGTGCGCGACGTCACGGTCAGCGCCAGAGAGCTGGGCCCTGGGCTGCGGCAGGCAGTCTCGCGACGGCCGACCGAAAGGTGAGTCGATGGGGTTCGCAACGTCGGAAGGTGGAGTAGGTCTGCACTTCGAAGAGGCCGGGGAAGGAACCCCGGTCCTGTTCATCCATGAGTTCGCCGGGGATCATCGGAGCTGGGAACCCCAGGTCCGGTTCCTGTCTCGACGACATCGGTGTGTGACCTACGCGGCTCGAGGCTATCCGCCCTCCGATGTGCCCACCGACCCCGAAGCCTACTCTCAGGACCTTGCCGTCGCCGACGCGCTGGCGGTCCTGGACCACCTTGGCGTCGAGAGGGCGCACATCGTTGGCCTTTCGATGGGAGCGTTCTGCACCCTGCACCTCGGTCTGCGCCACCCGGGTCGGACATCGTCGCTGGTCGTGGCGGGATGTGGGTATGGAGCGCATCCCGACGCGCGAGCGTCGTTCCGGGCGGAGAGCCAAGCGATCGCGGAGGCGTTCCAGAACCAGGGAGCGGCGGCGATCGCCCCGACGTACGGGGCCGGCCCGGCCCGGGTCCAGTTCCAGAACAAGGACCGCCGGGGATGGGAGGAGTTCGTACGCATGCTGTCCGAGCACTCTTCGGTGGGGTCGGCGCTCACCATGCGCGGGGTCCAGCGGGAGCGGCCCTCGCTCTACGACCTCACCGACGAGCTGCGTGCCTTGGAGGTCCCCACCCTCCTCATGGTCGGTGACGAGGATGCCGGCTGTCTCGAGACGAACCTCATGCTGAAGCGGACCATCGCCTCCGCGGGACTGGTCGTCCTGCCGAGGACTGGGCACACCGCGAATCTCGAGGAGCCGGGGTTGTTCAACCGGCTGGTGGCCGACTTCCTGGCCACCGTCGACGCCGGCCGTTGGACCCTCCGAGACCCCCGCTCGGTCTCCCAGACCCTGACGGGGATCTCCGGCTGACATCGCCTGCGGCGTCACTCGTCGACTGGGGCGCCGGACGCAGGCGCTTCCACGCCGAACGGGGTGATCCTAACGTGCTAAGGTATGAGGGATTGTCGAATGAGTGGCTCGAGCGTTCCGTCGGTCCGGGAGGTCTTCGATCGCTGACACCGTCACGCATCTGATGCTCACGCATGAGGGGGCGCTGCACGTCCTTCAGGCCGCGGTGGACCGCGCGGCGGCCATGGGCACCCCGCAGTGCGTTGCCGTCGTCGACGACAGCGGGAGCCTGCTCGCGTTCGTCCGCATGGACGGCGCAAAGGTCCTGTCCATTCAGACCGCGCAGCGCAAGGCGCTCACCGCAGCCGATCGTCGGTCCGCGACCGGCGGTCTGGAACCGGGGCACGATCTGAAGCTCGCCCTCGTCACCGAAGGGCGCCTGACCAATCTCAAGGGCGGACTGCCCATCATCGTCGGCGGCCAGGTCCTTGGTGCCGTGGGCGTCAGCTCCGGTTCCGGCGAGGAGGACCTGGAGGTGGCGAAGGCCGGAGTGGCCGCGATCCCGGGTGCGAAGACCGACTGGTGAGACACCCGGTCGATGACCAGCGCATTCGCACGGTGGGTGCCGCGACGCAGGGCCGGGATCGTCTCAGCGCATCGCCGGACGGTCGGCCGTTGCCCTGGCGGCGGTGCTGATCGCGCTGCTCCGCCGGCCCGCCGCTCCGTGGGCCTACACTGCCCTGCATGGCTCACATGGACGGCGCCCCCCGCCGTACCGGCAGCGGCACCCGCCACGTGGTGTGGGACTGGAACGGCACCTTGTTCGACGACCACGTCGCGGTGGTGGCGGCAGTCAACGACGCGTTGTCGCTGCTGGGGGTTCCCCCCATCGACGCCGACAGCTACCGCAGCCACTTCACCCGTCCGGTCGAGCGGTTCTACGAGCAGGTGGTCGGCCGGGCCGTCTCAGGCGACGAATGGCGGGCCCTCGACGAGGCGTACCACCACGGCTACCAGGTCCGGCTGGAGCGGCTGGCGCTGGCATCCGACGCGCGGGCGGCGCTGGCGGCCGCCCAGGCGGCCGGCCTGCCCCAGTCGCTGCTGTCGATGTGGCGCCACCAGGACCTGGTTGCGCTGGTCGAGCGGCTGGGGATCGACCAGT
>Ga0184609_10000158_pt1 | contig 18126 bp, 17 predicted proteins | sample PLM1_60_coex_FD_133165 | JGI IMG/M metagenome (GOLD analysis project Ga0184609, IMG submission 133165) | Groundwater sediment microbial communities from an aquifer in East River, Colorado, USA - PLM1_60_coex | ecosystem: Environmental > Terrestrial > Soil > Riparian zone | place: USA: East... | reverse complement strand
GCTGCAGACCGAGTACTCCCTGTGGACCCGCGACCCCGAGGCCGAGCTGCTGCCGCTGCTGCGCCAGCTGGGCATCGGCTTCGTCCCCTACTCCCCGCTCGGCCACGGCTTCCTCACCGGCCATATCCGCACCGTCGACGACATCCCCGACGACGACTGGCGCAAGACGAACCCCCGCTTCACCGCGAAGAATTTCCAACGCAACCTGCGCATCCTCGACGAGGTCACAGCCGTCGCCGCCGAGGCGGGCGCTACACCAGCGCAGATCGCTCTGGCCTGGCTGCTCGCCCAAGGCGATGACATCGCCCCGATCCCCGGCAGCAGGCGGGTCGCCCGCGTGGAGGAGAACACCGCCGCCGACGGCATCGAGCTCAGCGGTGATCAGCTCGAGCGGCTGAACAACCTCACCCCGGCGGCCGGCCAGCGCCACGACGAAGCGAACATGGCCGCCATCGACCGCTGACCACGCCCCTCAGGGCGCGCGGGAGCAGCCTCACTGACCCCGCAGCGATGGGTCATGCCCGCACACCAGATCTGACCGCGGCAACGGCGCCGATGCGGCGCTCCCAATTCAGGATCGTGACCACCACGGGCGGACGCCGGTCCTGCGCACACAGTGCGGCATTATGTGGGTGATCTTCGATTACCTTCGCCCTTCGGGCCACATAACGCCTGATATGTAGGTGATCGAGGCGCTGTGTTCCAAGCTCAAGGGGCCTCGCGATCACCTACATATCAACCAGATGAGGATGTCCCACGCGGGCCCGCGTGGGAGCCGACGTTCTCGCCCAGCCGGTGACCAAGACCGTTGGCGGTCTCCGCCTCACCGTGAATCACGTCTACTACCCGCGGCATTTCACTCGGGTCGCGGTGCTGGCCACCAACGCAGGAAACGACTCGGTGTCTCTGCCGCTGTTCGGGTGTTGCGTCTTCGCCGGCCAGGGCGGGAAGACGTTGCAGGCAGACGCCTTCCGCAGCGACTGGTCTGACACCTTGCCACCCGGTGTCCCGAGCAGTGGCACCATCACCTTTTCCCGGCAAGCTACCGGTCGCAGATACGAAGGCGTCCTTGAGTTTCACTCAGATTTTCGGACCGGGCGGTGGCTCCATCACTGTTCGCGTCACCCTGCGGGCCGCCCGGCTGTGCCGAACACCGGATGACCGACTGCCGTCACCACCGCGCGACGGACGGCAGGCTCATCGAGCAGTGCCAGGCTGGTGTCATGGACCGACACGACCCGCATCCGGTCGCTGATGAGCGGACGATGCTCGACCAGTTCCTGGACTACCACCGGGCTACGCTGCTGCTCAAGACGGCCGGGCTGAACCAGGAGCAGATGACCAGGAGACTGCCGCCGTCCGCCCTCACCCTAGGTGGCCTGCTCAAGCACCTCGCGCTCGTCGAGGATGACTGGATCCACGTCCGCTTCGGCGGCCGACCCGAACTCGAACCATGGGCCAGCGCCCCGTGGCAGGAGGATCGAGACTGGGAGTTCCACACCGCCGAACGCGACGATCCCAAGGAGTTGCGGGCGCTGTACAGCGCTGCCTGCGAGCGCAGCCGACTGGCCGTCGCCCAAGCTCACCTCGACGACCTGTCGGTCGGGCGCGACCGAGAGGGTCGGCAGTGGAGCCTGCGCTGGATCCTGACGCACCTCATCGAGGAGACCGCCCGACACAACGGCCACGCCGACCTGCTGCGGGAGGCAGTGGACGGAGCAGTCGGACAGTGAGCGCGCCCGGTCCCCAAGGGCTCGGCGTCCGGCCAGCGTGACCCCGCGCGACCAGCGGCATAGTTGCGCGATGAGCGCCCTCCGCGGCATGAGCGGATATTCAGGGCCGAGATCGCGGTGCGGTGAGCGGTACGAGCTTGCTTGCGCAGGGCCGGCCGGAGGGAGGGCCGGGTTCGGGTCGACCGGCGGGCGCGGTCGGAGCTGGCGTCGCACCGTGCGTTCAGTTCTGGTTGGCGGCCTGGTACTGATCTTGGGTGACGGGCTCGAGCCAGGTGGTGCCGTCGCTGTCGCCGGTGCCTTCGAGCAGGGCGAGGTGGCACATGAAGTTGCGCTCGGTCGCGCCGTGCCAGTGTTCCTCGCCCGGCGGGGTGTGGATGGTGTCGCCGGGGCGCATGCGGATGACGGTGCCGTCGCGGGTCGCGACGAGGCCGATGCCGTCGGTGACGTGCAGCGTCTGGCCTACGGCGTGGGAGTGCCAGTTGGTGTGGGCGCCGGGGGTGAAGCGGACGAGGCTGACGATCATCCGGGACGGGTCCTCGCCGCGGTAGATGGGGTTGACATACACGTCGCCGGTGAAGTTCTGCGCGGGCGCCTTGGCGGTGGGACCGACGGGCCTTAGCTCCACTGCTGCTCCTCTCGAAAGTGGCGTGGCGCACGTGTAGTCAGGACGCTCCTGGCCGAGCCGAGGCGTCATGTGTGGCCAGGTGCTGGGTGGCTGCGGCTAGTGCGCGTGCTGGTCGGTCTCTGTCCGGTCCGTGTCGCTGGTGGTGGCGGCCCAGCTGGCGAGCAGCGTGAGCGCGTCCTCCGAGGGGGAGCCGGGTTCGGCGGTGTAGGCGGTGAGGGTGAGGCCGGGTTCGGCGGGGAGGTCCATGGCGTCGAAGGCGAGGTCGAGGGTGCCGACGACGGGGTGGTGGAAGTGCTTGACCCCGGTTCGGTGCAGCCGCACGTTGTGCGCGGCCCACCGGGTGCGGAACTCCTCGCTGCGGGTCGCCAGCTCGCCGACGAGATCGGTGAGGTCACGGTTGTGCGGGTCGCGGCCGGCTTCGGTGCGCAGGAGCGCGACGCTGGTGTTGGCGGCGTCGTTCCAGTCGGGGTAGAAGTCCTTGGCGCGCGGGTCGAGGAAGTTGAATCGGGCGAGATTCGCGGGTCGGCGTTCGTCGTCGAAGACCGGCGCGTACAGGGCTCGGCCGAGTGCGTTGATGGCGAGGATGTCCAGGCGCCCGTTGCGGACGAACGCCGCCGTGGTGGTCATCGAGTCGAGGATGCGCTGCACGCTCGGCCGCACCTGGGGCTTCGGCCGGCGGCTCGGCGCATGCCGCCCTGGCTTGGCGGCTCGCGCGAGGTCGAAAAGGTGCGAACGTTCGGCTTCGTCGAGCTGGAGGGCGCGGGCGACGGCGTCGAGGACGTCGTCGGAGACGCCGGCGATGTGGCCCTTCTCCAGCCGTACGTACCACTCGGTGCTCACGCCGGCGAGGACGGCGACCTCCTCGCGCCGCAGCCCGGGCACGCGGCGCCTGCCGCCGCCGGAGGGCAGGCCGGCCTGCTCCGGGGTGATCCTGGCGCGCCGCGTGGCCAGGAAGTCGCGGATGTCGGCTCGGTTGTCCACGCCGTTCACGTTACGTCGGCCGCGGGGTGGAGGGAGGTTGTGCTTCTACCCCCGATAACCGCGACCTCCCGCGCCCGAGCGTGCGGCGGTTACATCGGTGGCGTGACCATCTGGACTCCCGATGAGCTCGACCGGATCGGTAGCGCCGACGAACTGGAGATCACCACCGCTCGCAGCGATGGTTCCCTCGCTGGATGCCGATCTGGGTCGTGCGTGTGGGTGACGACCTGTACGTGCGGTCCTACCGCGGCGCCGACGGCGCCTGGTACCGGCACGCGACCCAGCACTCGCAGGGCCACATCCGCGCCGGCGGCGTCGAACGCGACGTCATCGTCGACCGACCCGACGACACCGTCCAACAGGCGGTCGATGACGCCTACCGGGCCAAGTACGCCCGCTACGGCGCCGCCTACCTGCAGCCGATGCTCGCCGCCCGAGCCACCGCGACCACCCTGCGGCTCTCCCCCCTCACCCGAGAGGACACCAACCATGGCTCAGGACAAGGAACCATCCGACGCCCAGAAGGCGCTCGGCGACTTCGCCCCCGCCCTCGTCGGCTTCACCGACGACGTGCTGTTCGGGCAGGTCTGGCCCCGCCCGCAGCTGTCGCCCAAGGAACGCAGCCTCATCACGGTCGCCGCCCTCACGACCAGCGGCAACACCGACCAGCTCGTCTACCACCTCGGCCACGCCAAGCAGAACGGCGCGACCGAGGACGAGCTCAAAGAAGCGATCACCCACCTCGCCTTCTACGCCGGCTGGCCGAAGGCGATGTCGGCGATGACCGTCGCCAAGCAGGTCTTCGCCGGCGAGCACACCCCCTGACCCGTCACCTCACTCAGGAAAGGGACCACCATGAACGGCGCAGTTCTGTACGCGCCAGGAGACGTCCGCCTCGAAGAGCGCGACGACCCGAAGATCGCCAACCCCACCGACGCGATTCTCCGCCTGTCCGCCACCTGCGTGTGCGGTTCGGACCTGTGGGACTACCGCGGCATCAACCCCGTAGACCAGCCCACCCCGATCGGCCACGAATACTGCGGCATCGTCGAGGAGGTCGGCAGCGACGTCAGCAGCATCACGCCGGGCCAGTTCGTCATCGGCTCGTTCTTCGCCTCCGACAACACCTGCCCGCACTGCCGGGCGGGCTACCAGTCCTCCTGCCAACACAGCGAATTCGTCGGCGGTGCCCAGGCCGAGCTGCTGCGCGTACCGCTGGCCGACGGCACCCTGGTCGCGACTCCCGAGGTGCCCGACGCCCACCTGGTGCCGAGCCTGCTCGCCGCCTCCGACGTCCTCGGCACCGGCTGGTGGGCCGCCGTCGCTGCCGGCGTCCGGCCCGGCATGACCGTCGCCGTGGTCGGAGACGGCGCTGTCGGCCTGCTCGGCGTGCTCGCGGCCAGCCAACTCGGGGCCGAGCAGATTCTCGCCATGAGCCGCCACGAGTCGCGCCAGAAGCTCGCCCTCGATTTCGGCGCCACGGACATCGTCACCGAACGCGGTGACGACGGCGTAGCCCGCATCAAGGACCTCACCGACGGCGTCGGCGCAGACGCCGTCCTCGAGTGCGTCGGCACCAGCGAGTCCATGAGCCAGGCGCTGCGCTCCACCCGACCCGGCGGCGGCGTCGGCGTGGTCGGCGTGCCGCACGGGGTGAGCATCGACGGGCAGGAGCTGTTCTACTCCCACGTCCGGGTGCAGGGCGGGCCCGCGCCGGTACGCCGCTTCCTGCCCGACCTGATCGACCTCATCTGGAACCGGCAGATCGACCCCGGCAAGGTGTTCGACCTCACCCTGCCGCTCGGCCAGGTCGCCGAGGGCTACGCCGCCATGGACGAGCGCCGCGCCATCAAGACCCTTCTGCAGCCGTGACCATGCCACGAGGCATCCCGGCCCGACGCAGGGCCGTCCTGGCCCCGCTGACCATCCTGCTCGCCACCTCGTGCGGCGGGCCGGACGGCAGGACCAGCGGCGCGGCGTCGCCAGCACCCACCTCGGCGCAATCCCTCCCTGCGCCGCCCACCGACGAGGACCGCCCGACAGCCACCGACGAGAGACGATCCATGGACATACGAATCGCCATCGGAGGCACCTCGCTGCGAGGCACCCTCGACGACACCGCCGCAGGCCGCGACTTCGCATCGCTGCTGCCGCTGACCCTGACCCTGACCGACTTCGCCAGCACCGAGAAGATCAGCGACCTCCCCAGGGAGCTATCGACCAGCGGCGCCCCGGACGGCACCGCCGCCAGGGCCGGCGACCTCGCCTACTACGCCCCCTGGGAGAACCTCGCCATCTTCTACCGGGACTCCCCCTACGCGACCGGCCTCGTCAGGCTGGGCAGCCTCGAGTCCGGCATCGAGGAGCTCGCCGGACGGGATGGCGACTTCACCGTCACCATCCAGGCCATCGACGGCAACAATTGACCAGCCGACCGTGTGGATCCGGCCCCAACGCCTGGCGCTGATCTTGAGCGAAGGCATGCGAGCAGTGGCCGGCATTGCGTCTCCGAACACTTCGATGGATCACACTTTCCTGGGACGGCCCGTGAGCTGCCCCTCCTTCGACGATGACAGGACCGAACCATGGACAAGCGCACCCTGGGCACCAACGGCCCGGAGGTCTCCGCCATCGGGCTGGGCTGCATGAGCATGACCGGTGGCTACAGCGACAAGCCTGACCGGCAGGAGATGATCTCGCTGATCCGCACCGCTGTGGACCGCGGCGTCACCTTCTTCGACACCGCCGAGATCTACGGTCCCTACGCCAACGAGGAACTCGTCGGCGAGGCGCTCGCCCCGTACCAGGGCCAGGTCGTGATCGCCACCAAGTTCGGGTGGGACATCCATCCTGTCGCACGCAAGCCCAGCGGGCGGGTCACGAGCCGTCCCGAGGTCATCAACCACGTCGTCGACGGCTCGCTGCACCGGCTCGGCGTCGACGCCATCGACGTCTACTACCAGCACCGAGTCGACCCGGAGATTCCCATCGAGGACGTCGCAGGCGCGGTCAAGCAACTCATCGAGGCCGGCAAGGTGAAGCACTTCGGCATGTCTGAGGCGGCCGCCAAGACGATCCGCCGGGCGCACGCAGTCCAGCCCGTGACAGCCGTCCAGAACGAGTACTCCCTGTGGTGGCGGCGTCCCGAGGAGGAGGTACTGCCCGCATGCGAGGAACTAGGCATCGGCTTCGTGCCCTACAGCCCGCTCGGCAAGGGCTTCCTCACCGGCACCATCACCGCGTCGACCAGTTTCGATGCCAGCAACGACATCCGCAGCACCATCCCCCGGTTCACGCCGGACGCGCTCCAGCACAACCAGGCCGTCGTCGACCTGCTCGCCAGCATCGCCCAACGCAAGGGCGCCACCCCCGGCCAGATCGCCCTGGCCTGGCTCCTGGCCCAGAAGCCCTGGATCGTCCCGATCCCCGGCACTCGCAAGCTGCACCGGCTGGAGGAAAACATCGGCGCCGCCGACGTCGAGCTGTCCGCCGACGAACTCACCGAGATCGAGGACGCCGCGTCCAAGATCCAGGTGCAGGGCGGCCGCTACAACGAGACCGCGGAACGGATGACCAACCTCTAGCCGCGACCTGGTTGGACGACCACGCAGCCGGCCCCGTCACCCGCCCCCGACGCCCACGGAACTGCCGCTCATCGCATGACAGTACGACGGTGGCAACCACCGGCAGCCGGCCGAGCTGATGATCACTGGGCGGGCGAGATGGGCGGATGGGCGGCACCGCGGCCGTCGTTCGCCTATAGGGGTGCCGCTGTCGATCGAGGTGTCGAATCGTCGGTGCAGCCTGGCATGGCCGTGGCGCGCTTGGTCGGGGTTGAGGGCGGTTGTGGACCGGCTTGGGGTGCGTTGCGCGGTAGTGTGCTGGCCGCCGTCCGATCGGTCCGGCGACGCTGTGTTCGCCGGTCATCGTGGACGTGTGCTGACCTGGTCAACGGTCGCGGCCAGCCGGTGGGTCGCGGCGTCACCGGCAACCCCGGCCAGGGTGTTGGTTCATCGGTGCCGGGGTATTGCGGCGGCGTCGGCCGACCGGACGGACCGTGACCTCGGGGCCTTCGACGAGGATGGGAGGGTTCGGGTTGTGCCACGTTAGGCCCACAATTGGTCATTGCGCGATCGCGCTACCCACCAGCATCACGGTCAGGTGTTGCTTCCCTGGTTCTTGCGGTACCCGACAAGGCCGATGACCTCGACCTCGTCCAGGATCACCAGGCCCTCCTCGACCAGCTCGTCGAGCTGGGGCAGGAACTGGCGGATCTTGTGCTCCGCGTCGATGATCACGATCGCGACCGGGAGGTCGTCGGCCAGTGACAGCAGCCGGCTGGTGTGTATTCGCGAGGATGCGCCGAACCCTTCGATGCCATGAAACACCGAGGCGCCGGCCAGCCCACTGTCATGGGCTCGGCGCACGATCTCGTGATGCAGGGGCTTGTGGTGCCACGTGTCGTCCTCGCCGAGGAACACGGTGACTCGCAGGGCACGTCCCGCCAGCCGCGTCACCGGCTGCCTCCGGCCCGTCGCGACGATGCCGCCCTGGTGCTCACCCCGGCCCCGAGTCCACGAGGAGTCCTCAATTCGCGATCAGCACTGAGCAGTGGACGTGTCGGGCCGCCTTGTCGGCGGTGGTGCCGATGAACCGGCCCCAGATCGCTGAATGCCCGCTATGCCCCACGATGAGCAGGTCGGCGCGGTGCGCGTCGACCGCATGGACGAGCTCCTGCGCCGGGTGACCGGCGCGGATCTCCGACCGCAGCTTCACACCCGCCTCGTCGGCGGCGGCCTCGGCGGCTCGCAGCCACCGCTGGCACGCCTGCTCCTCGAACGCCCGTTCCTCCTCGACCTCACCCACGGTGGCGCCGTAGTGGGGCAGGTGGTCTTCGACCGCGACCGCGAACACCTCGGCGTCGTGCACCTTGGCCAGCCCGAGCGTGATCTCCAGGGCACGCCGGGCGCCGGGCGAGTCGTCATAGGCCAGCACGATTCGATCGAACATGCACACAGTGTGCTCGTCGAGTTGACGGCGGGCATAGACCCGGTTTGACTACGCAGCGACGGCGATGGAACCCGCCGGGGCACCATGTGCCCGAACCGCCCTCCCGTGCTGATGGCTCCTGGCGCAACTGCCGGGAGCCTGTGCTGTGCGGAGGTGGATGCATGAGCAGCCTCTATGTGGCCGCCGTGCTCGCGGTCGTGGTTGTGGCGGCGAGCATGTTCTCCGTCGAGCTCGGACTGTCGGTGGCGATCATCGAGATCGTCGCCGGTGCCGTGGTCGGCAACACCCTGCACCTGGCCACTCCGGACTGGTTGGTGTTCCTGGCCGCGTTCGGCAGCGTGGTGCTGACCTTCCTGGCCGGCGCTGAGGTGGACCCCGCGCACATGCGCGCCACCCTGAAGCCCAGCCTGCTGATCGGCGGCCTGTCCTTCGCAGCGCCCTTCGTCGGGGTGATGCTGGCCTGCCGCTACGGCTTCGGCTGGGACTGGAAGGCCGCCGAGATCGGCGGCGTCGCGCTGTCCACCACCTCGCTGGCCGTGGTCTACGCGGTGCTGGTGGAAACCGGGCTCAACGCCACCTACATCGGCAAACTGATCATGAGCTCGACCTTCGTCACCGACCTGGGCACCGTGCTCGCGCTTTCCGTGCTGTTCGTCAGCCCGAACTGGTGGCTGGTGCCCTTCGTGCTCGTGTCGGCGGCGTTGATCATGGTCATGCCGAGGTTGGAGGGCTGGTTCTTCCACCGCTACGGCAGCCGGGTGATCGAACCGGAGATCAAGGGCGCGTTCGCCGCGCTGCTGCTGCTGATGTGGCTGGGCGAACAGGCCCACAGCCACGCCGTGCTGCCGGCGTTCCTGCTCGGCCTGGCCGTCTCCCGCGCCTTCGAACGCCACCGCGCCACCCAGCAGCGCTTCCGGGTGGTCGCGTTCGCGCTGCTCACCCCGTTCTTCTTCCTCCGCTCCGGAATGAACGTGTCGCTGCCGCTGGTGTTCGCCAATCTTGGTCTGCTCGCCGTGCTGCTGGCCATCAAGCTGGCCACCAAGTCGGTCGCGGTCTACCCGCTGGCGCGGCGCTACGCCCGGCCGCACGCCGTGTTCACCACCCTGCTGATGAGTACCGGACTGACCTTCGGCACCATCTCCGCCACCTACGGCTACACCGCCGGCATCATCACCCAGGCCCAGTTCTCCGTCCTGGTGACCGTCGTCGTGCTCAGCGCCGTAATCCCCACCGCCATCGCGCAACGCTTCTTCTCCCCACCTGTCACCACCGACGCCGAGCCCGCACAGCCCACCGAGCAGCGCCACCCCAGCGCCGCACGACCACCGTCACGACCACCGTCCACACACGACGGCACCGACGCATGAGCCTGGCGAGCGCGGACGCAGCCAGCAGCTCCGGATCACCACCACCCCGACACCGGGTCCGGTCGAGCCCGGGCCGCGTCGACCACGCGTGTCCGGTCGGAGACGGTTGAGTGGCTGGCACCGGACAGCCGGTCAGCGGTCGCTGGGGACCGCGGCCGGCTCGGGGAAGACCCTGGTGCGTTGCGCCCATCGCACGGCGTAGCCCATAGCGGTGCCGGCGAGCAGGAACAGGGTGCCGAGCGCCAGCCAGCCTGGGGTGCCGCCACCGCTGTCCAGGCCCGTCACGCGCCGCGCGACCCGCACCTGGAACAGCACGACGCTCAGCGTGTTCAGCACCATGAGGGTGGCGACCATCCAGGTGGGCGCGTGGGTCCGCCCAACGACCCACAGCGGCACCACCAGGCTCAGCAGCGGCATGTACAGCACCATGACCGTGTTGAGCAGCGCGATCAGGGCGTACGGCCGGTCACGCAGCACGGCGAGCCTCGGCTCGCCGTCGGTGGACGGCGGAGCTGGCGCAACCGCCGGCAACCGCAGCAGCACAAACGCGGAGGCGAGGAAGCTGACCGCGTCCATGGCGAGGACGGCCAGGTACGCCGTGCGGGTGTCGTAGTGCAGCGCGACGCCACCGAGGGCGGCGCCGACGGCGAGGCCGGCGTTGACCGTGGACTGCAGGTAGGCGCGGATCTCGGTCCGCTTTGCGCGGTCGACCAGCCCGGCGAGCAGCGCCTGCCGCGCGGCGCCGAGGCCACACTGGCAGGTCGCGTACAGGCACGCCGCGACCACGAACGGCGCGAACGACCGGACCAGCAGGAACGAGCCGACCGCCGTGCCGGTGGCCAGCGCCAGCAGCACCGCGACACCGCGCGGGCCGCGGCGGTCGGCGAGGTGCCCGAGCGGGACGCCGGCCACCGAGCCGACGGCCCACCCCAACGTCAGCCCGAACCCGATCTGCGTGGGCGACAGGCCGACGATGCGGCTGAAGTACAGCACCGAGCACACATAGAAGGCGCCGTCGCCGAAGGAGTTCGTGAGCTGCGCGGCCGCCAGCACGCGCGGCGGCCCTGACGGCGGGATGATCCTGGCCATGCGGCTCCTGGGGTGGCAGTGCGTGCCGGTGGCAATCACGGTATGAACGAAAGCGGCCCGCCAGGAAGGTCCAATTCCGACCCATCCGTCCAGGCCAATGCCGGCCTTGCCGGTAGCGGTAGAGCGGCCGGCCGGGGGGCAATCGCGTGCCGGGCCACCCAAGCCGGCAAAGGCGTGGGTGGCCCGGTCCTTTGCGTCAGACCCGTCGTCCTACAGGGTCAGGGTCCAGCTGTCGATGAAGCCGGTTCGGTTGGGGTGGCCCAGGTCGCTGGCCCGCAGGTTCCAGGTGCCGTTGCGGGCCTCGCTGGACAGGTTGACGGTGTAGGTCCGGTTGATGTTGTCCTGGCCGCCGCCGGTGCGGTTGTGCAGCAGGTAGGCGGTGCCGTCCGGGGCGATGAGGCTGACCACCAGGTCACCGATCTGGGGGTGCACGATGTGCACCTCGACGGTGCTGGCGGCCGAGGCGTTGCCGGTGCATCCGGACACCGCGATGGGGCTGTTCACCGTCCCGCCCTGGGGGATCGGGAAGTTGGTGCCGTTGGTGAACGGGCCGCAGCCCGGCGCAGAACCCGGTGGCCGGAACCGGATGGACTGGGTGTTCGACAGCGACGCGGTGTTGGCGGAGTACTGCAGCGCCACCGTGCCGGCCGCGTTCTCGATGCCGACCGTTGCGGAGTTGCCGAGCTCGGCGCCCTGAGCCGGGTCGAGGTTGCGGTAGCGCAGCACGATCTCGCCGTTCTCGCGCAGCTCGGCCTCGGCGTCCACGCGCAGCGTGGTGGCACCGAAGAAGGCCGCGTTACGCCACTCGACGAGGAACGTCCTGTTCGGCGCCGTGCCGCTGGTCAGAGTGAACACGCCGCTGCTGGCGTCCAGGATCAGGTCGTCCCAGAACGCGTAGACGGCGGCGTTGGGCGTCGCCGCCGACGGGATGGTGCCGTTGGTGAACTCGGTCGACGCGGCGAGGAAGTTCAGGTTGCCGTTGGTGGACACGAACGCCTGGTTGTACGTGGTGCCGTAGAACTGGAACCCGAACGGCAGCGGCACCGTCGCCGAGGCGTCGTCGCCGGTGAGCGCCACCGCGGTGCTGCCCTGGACGTAGCCGGCGCCCTCGACCAGGCACGAGTACCCGAAGCTGTCCGTGCGGGCCGCCAGCGTGAAGTCCAGCGTCACATTGGCGTTGACGGTCAGCGTCTGGGTCTGCGGGGTGGTGCAGCCGCCGGCCGACGCGGTCACCTGGTAGGTGCCGTCCGGCACGCTCGGGAACGAGTACGCGCCGGTGGCGTCGGTGGTGGCCGGCGGGATCGGGGTGCCGGCGATGGTCACCGTGGCCCCGGCCAGCGCAGCGCCGCCGCTGTCCCGGACGTGCCCGCTCACCGAGTGGCTGGACACCGGGGCGAGCGCGAAGTTCCGCGTCGTGGTGGCGTTCTGTGTGATGGAGACGGTCGCGCTCTGGCTGGCGTAACCGAACGCCGACGCGGTGACCGTGTAGCTGCCGACCGGCAGCACCACGGTGTAGCCGCCGGAGGCGTTGGTGGTCACGTCCCTGGTGACCGTGCCGACGATGTGCACCAGGGCGCCGGCGATGGGCGTGCCGTTGCTGGCGTTGGTGACCGTGCCGGTGAGCGTGCCGACCGGGCCGCGCGGCGACTGGGTGACCGCGGCGAGGGCGTCGAGCTTGCCCTCACCCCAGACGTTGTTGTTGGCCGCGGTGCCACCGCACGTGGTGTCGTTGGTGTCGACCGCGGTCTGGTTCAGCAGCGCCGAGGTCTGGACGATGTCACCGACCAGCGACGGGGCCGCCGACCACATCAGGGCCACCGTGCCCGCGGTGTGCGGCGAGGCCATCGACGTGCCGCTGAACGCGGCGTAGGTGTTGCCTGGAATGGACGAGCGGACGTTGACGCCCGGCGAGGCCAGGTTCGGCTTGATCCCCGCGGCGGCCGGGCCGCGGCTGGAGAACGACGCGATCACGCCGTTGATGTCGAACGCGCCCGAGGAGTAGCTGTTGGCATAGTCGCCAGGCGAGCCGGAGCTCCCACAGCTCGGCCCGGAGTTGCCGTTGGAGAACGCGGGGAAGATGCCCGCGGCGCGCCAAGAGTTGACGGTGTCCAGGTACCACGGGTCGCCGCCACCGCCGCCCCACGAGTTGTTGACGACGTTCGGCCGCAGGTCCGAGCGCGGGTTCGCGCCGGTGAGGTCGGTCGGCGCGACCACCCACTGGCCGGCGGCCAGCAGTGCGGCGCTGGAGCAACTGCTGCTCTCGCAGCCCTTGGCGGCGATCCACTTCGCACCCGGCGCGACACCGACCTGGTTGCTGGCACCGTCGTCGCCGACCATCGTGCCCATGGTGTGCGTGCCGTGGTTGTTGTTGTCGCACGGCACCAGCGACGGGCTGCCGCACACGCTCGACGGGTCGTACCAGTTGTAGTTGTGGTTGAACGTGCCGCCGTTGTTGCCGCGGTACTTGCCGACCAGCGCCGGGTGGTTGTACTGCACGCCGGTGTCGATGTTGGCGACGGTGACGCCCTCGCCGCGCGCACCGAAGGTCGACCACACCTGGTCCGCCTTGATCGCCGCGACGCCCCATTCGACGGCGTTGATCGTCTGCTCGGTGCTGCCCTGGATCGGCGTCGGTATCTGGTACGTCTTCGGCTCGCTGAGCTGCTGGACGTTGGTCAGCGCGGTCAGGCTGTCGGCGAGCTTCTGGGTACCGGCCCTGACCAGGATCGTGTTGCTGATCCAGAAGGCCTGGTAGCTGGCGTGTGCGGCGTCGAGGCGGTGGCGCGCCGCGGCCTGGCTGGCGCCGGCGGTCTGCTGCAGTGCCGCCACCACCGCCTCGCCCCGCCCGGTCCAGTCCTTGGTCTGGGACGCCGCGGTGAGGTCGGCGTGCTCGGTGAAGCGGACGAAGAAGTCGGCGCTGCCCCGCGTCTGCAGGGAGCCGGCCACCGCCGGCTCGATCTTGCCGGACGCGCCGGCCGGCTGCGCCGTCGCTGGCGACGCGCACAGCCCGATGGCGGCCAGGACCGCCGACAACAACCCGAGCAGCCGCAACTTGTGGCGCGGCAGTGGTGACCGTAGAACCGCACGCGGGGTGGAGCATGGGTCCTGTGACACAGGATGTCCCCTTTCGACACAGCCGTTGGCCGACATGTCGGCGTCGCCGACCCGTGCCGCGCTTGGTCGACATGCCATGCCGTCGCCAAGCCGCAGCGTTGACTGGAGCATCACTCGATCGAGTGACACGTTAGAGCCGAGACAGGTCACCGTCTGCCACCATCCGATTGACGTCGGTGACCGGCTTGCTGTTGGGAGGCGCCACCAACCTCGCCCCGTCCTCGTAGCCGCGATCGCCCGACTGTCGGTGCCCCGTGCTGGACTTGGTGCCGCATGAGAAGGGGGGCACCATGGTTGGCATGACAGCGACGACCGGTTCGCCTGGCATCGCCCACGGACGCCCATTCACGGTGGACGACCTGGAGGCGATGCCGGATGACGGCAACCGGTACGAGCTCATCGACGGGATGCTCTTCGTGAGCCCCGCACCGATAACCCGGCACCAGAAAATCGTCGCTGAGCTCGTGATCCGGCTCGGGACGACGTGCCCGGACGACCTGCACGTGCTTCCGGCGCCGTTCGCGGTGCGGCCGTCGCGTTCGACAGAGCTGCAGCCCGACGTGCTGGTGGCGCGGGACGAGGACCTGACCGAGAAGCTGCTTCCAGTCGCTCCGGTGCTGGCGGTCGAGGTGCTGTCACCGAGTACGGCGCTCAACGACCTGAACACCAAGAAGGCGGCGTACGAGCGGCTCGGCGTGCCGAGCTACTGGGTGGTCGACCCGCAGGAGCCGAGCCTGACGGTCTTCGAGCTCGACGGGGACGGCCGCTACCGGCAGGTCGCCGAGGTCAAGGGCGAGGACGCGTTCGAGGCCCGGCGGCCGTTCCCGGTGGGGGTGGTGCCGATCGAGCTGCTGGGCACCTTGGCACGGTAGCGGCCGCCGCTTCCTACACTGCGCTGCTTCATAAACTGGGCAGCGTGACCGGCCAATCTGCGGCGATCGGCCAATCTGCGGCGATCGGGCAGTCTACGGCGATCGGGCAGCGCTCTCTGGGCGATCCGGACATCCGTTACCCGCTGATGCCGCCGCTCACCGCGGGCTGCCCGAAGACCAGCACGGACCAGATCACGTACCCGGTCGAGGTGGAATACGACTACGACCGGGTGCCGCCGTCGATCTTCACGCCGTCCTGGCAGCCGGGCGGCGACGGCCTCGACCGCTGGGCGCCGCTGATGCCGCCGCTGACCGCCCCTGGCCTCGGCGAGGGCGGCACGCCGCTGGTCCAGCTCGAGGACGGCGTGTTCGTCAAGGACGAGTCGCGCAACCCGACCTGGAGCCACAAGGACCGGCTGAACCGGTGCACGGTGAGCGCGGCGCTGGCGAGCGGCGCGGACGGGGTGGTGGTCGCCTCGTCAGGGAACCACGGCGCGTCGGCCGCGGCATACGCCGCGCGGGCGGGGCTGCGCTGCATCGTGCTGCTCTCGGCCGGCGCGCCGCCGGCCGTCGAGTCCTTCGCGCGGGCCTACGGCGCGGTGGTGCTCACCGTCGCCAAGGGGGCGCGCTGGCCGCTGATCCGGCACATCGTCGACGACCTGGGGTTTCACCCCGTCAGCAACCTCACCGTGACACACACCGGGCACCCCTTCGGGCCGGAGGGGTACAAGCCGATCGCCTACGAGATCGTCGCCGACCTCGGCGTGCCGGCCGCGGTGTTCGTGCCGACCGGGTACGGCGAGCTGCTGTACGGCGTGTGGAAGGGGTTCGACGAGCTGCGCCGGCTCGGGGTGACCGCCGCCGTGCCGCCGCTGTTCTCCTGCGAGCCGTCGGCCGGTGGCCCGCTGGCCGCCGCGATGGCGCGCCACCTGCACGCCGCGCGGCTCACCCCGTCGCCGACCGATGCGTACGCCATCGGCTGCTCGGTGAGCGGGTACCGCGGTGTGCTCGCCCTCACCGGCAGCGCCGGCCAGGCCCTGCTCGTCAGCGACACCTCGATGGCGGCCGCGCAGCACGAGCTGGCACGGGCCGGCCTCTGGCAGGAGCTGTCCGGCGCCGCCGGTCTCGCCGGGTTCAGGCAGCTGGCCGCGGCCGGCACCGTCGACGGCCCGGTGGTGTGCATCGCCACGTCCAGCGGCTTCAAGGACCGCGCGGTCGGCTCCGGTGAGCACGAGGTGGTCGAGCCGACCTGGCACGCCGTCCGCCAACACGTGGTGTCAACCCGTGCGGCGGCGCAAGAGCACGCCGGACAGGGCCACCGAGGCGGCGAGGATGCCGCCGCACCAGGCCAGCGCCAGCCAGGGGCTGTTGCCGACCGGGGTGCCGAGGAGCAGACCGCGGATGGTCTCGATGACGGGCGTGGCCGGCTGGTGCCTGGCGAAACCGTGCAGCCAGGTCGGCATGGTGTCGATCGGCACGAACGCGCTGCTCGGGTACGGCAGGAACATCACGAAGAAGGTGAAGCCACCGGCCGCATCCGGCGACTTGGCGAGCAGCCCAACGGCGGCGGACAGCCAGGAGATGGCCAGGATGAACGCGAGCAGCACCGCGGCCGCGGCGAGCCAGTCCAGCGGGCCGGCGTGCGGCCGGAAGCCGATCAGGAACGCCACGCCGAACACCAGCAGGGTGGACGCGGCGTTGCGCACGGCACTGGCCGCGACGTGCCCGGCCAGCACGGCCGCGCCGCCGACGTCCATCGAGCGGAACCGGTCGATGATGCCGCCGGTCATGTCGTTGCTGACGCTGACGGCGGTGAGCGAGGAGCCGAAGCCGGCGCACAGCAGCAGGACGCCGGGCACGACGTAGGTCACGTACGCCGTACCGGTGTGGATGGCCCCGCCGAAGAGGTAGACGAACAGCAGCATCAGCATGATCGGCAGCATCAGCGACGTCATGAGCGCGTCGATGTTGCGGCGGGACAGCCGCAGGCTGCGCCCGATCATGGTGAACGAGTCGGTCAACGGCGGGCGGGCGGTGAGGGCGAGGTCAGACACCTGCGGTCGCCATCTCTGGCGTGCCGGACGGGGTTGCGGCGTGGCCGGTGAGGGCGAAGAAGACGTCGTCGAGGGTCGCGCTGTGCAGCGCGAACGTGCGCACCGCCGCACCGTGCGGGTCGAGCTCGTCCAGCAGCGCCCGCACGTGCGCGGCGCTGCCGTCGGTGGCGAGCCCGACGGTCAGCCTTGCCGGATCGCTGCGCACGGCGCGCCCGCCGATCCGTGCCGCGAGGTCGTCGAACGCCGGCGCGTCGACCAGCGTGAGGTCCAGCCGATGCTCGGCGACCTTCTGCTTGAGCTGGCTCGCGGTGCCGTCGGCGACCACCAGCCCGCCGTCGACCACGGCGATGCGGTCGGCGAGCTGGTCGGCCTCCTCCAGGTACTGCGTCGTCAGGAAGACCGTCACACCGCGGTCGGTGAGGCCGGTGATGACCGCCCACATTGCCTGCCGGCTGCGCGGGTCGAGGCCGGTCGTCGGCTCGTCCAGGAAGATCACCGACGGCCGCCCGACCAGGCTGGCCGCGAGGTCCAGGCGCCGCCGCATGCCGCCGGAGTAGGTGGCGACCCTGCGCCGTGCGGCGTCGGCGAGGTCGAAGCGCTCCAGCAGCTCGGCGGCGCGGCGGCGGGCCTGCGAGCCGGGCAGGCCGGCGAGGCGACCCATCATCCGCAGGTTCTCCTCGCCGGTCTGCAGCTCGTCTACGGCGGCGTACTGCCCGGTGAGGCTGATGCTGCGGCGCACAAGGTGGCGCTCGCGGACGACGTCGAAGCCGGCCACCGTGGCCCGGCCGGCGTCGGCGCGGATGAGCGTGGACAGCACGCGGACCGTGGTGGTCTTGCCGGCGCCGTTCGGCCCGAGCAGCGCGAACACGGTGCCGCGCTCGACCGACAGGTCGACGCCGGCGAGCACGCGCACCTCGCCGTAGGACTTCTCGAGGCCGGTCGCCTCGATCGCAAGGTGTTCGGTCATGACTGGCGGTCTCCCCTTCTGCGTATGTAGTACGCTGTACTGCGTACGTTATACGCAGTCCTAGGATGGCCGTCAACCGAAGGAGCCCGTCAACCGAAGGAGCAGAGAGCAGGCACACGTGGACGAGCCGGCCGAGCACAGCGGCACCGCGGGCACCGGCCTGCCGGCGAGCATCGAGGCCGCGTGGGGGCTGCGGGAGCGGCCCGGCCGTGGGCCCAAGCGCGGGCTGAGCCTGGAGCGGATCGTCGACGCCGGCGTGCACGTCGCCGCCACCGAGGGGCTGGGGGCCGTGTCCATGAGCCGGGTGGCCGCCG